>WNFJ01227584.1_pt1 | contig 27449 bp, 27 predicted proteins | sample 5400461 | NCBI WGS metagenome assembly WNFJ01 (sample SAMN13153349, study PRJNA577476) | soil metagenome | isolation source: 115 cm saprolite on Douglas fir-dominated hillslope | place: USA:California | collected 2013-09-17
CGGTGGCCGGCCACATTGATGATGTCGTCGGTGCGGCCCATCACATAGAGGTAGCCGTCCGGGTCCAGAAAGCCGGCGTCCGCGGTCTTGTAGTAGCCGGGGAAATCCGTGAGGTAGCTCTCCCGGAAGCGCTCGTCCTGCTGCCAGAGCGTCGGCAGGCAGGATGGCGGCAGCGGCAGCTTCACCACGATCGAGCCCATCGTGTTGGCGGGAACCTCCCGGCAGCTCTCATCGACGATGCGCACGTCGTAACCGGGCATCGGCACCGTCGGCGAGCCGTGCTTGACCGGCAGGAGGCCGAGCCCGATCGGGTTGCCGGCGATCGCCCAGCCGGTCTCGGTCTGCCACCAGTGATCGATCACCGGCACCTTGAGCAGCTTCTCGGCCCAGATCACCGTATCGGGATCGGCGCGCTCGCCGGCCAGGAACAGGGTGCGGAATTTCGCCAGGTCGTAGGGCGCGATCAGCTTGCCTTGCGGATCTTCCTTCTTGATGGCGCGGAACGCGGTCGGGGCGGTGAACAAGGCCGCCACGCGGTGCTCGGAGATCACGCGCCAGAACGCACCGGCGTCAGGCGTGCCGACCGGCTTGCCCTCGTACAGGACCGTGGTGCAGCCGTGCAGAAGCGGCGCATACACGATGTAGCTGTGCCCCACCACCCAGCCGACATCGGACGCCGCCCAAAAGGTCTCGCCCGGCTCGACCCCGTAGAGATTGCGCATCGACCATTTGAGCGCCACCATGTGGCCGCCATTGTCGCGCACCACCCCCTTCGGCCGCCCGGTCGTCCCCGATGTGTAGAGGATGTAGAGCGGATCGGTGGCGGCGAGCGGCACGCAATCCCACACCGACTTGGCGAAGACGATCGCCTGATCGCGCAACACCGCCCAATCGTGGTCGCGGCCGGCCGTCAACTCGGCCTGCGCCTGCGGCCGCTGCAGGATGAGGCAGGCAGCCGGCTTGGCGCTCGCCAGCGCGAGCGCCTCGTCGAGCAGCGGTTTGTAGAAAACCAGGCGCCCGGGCTCGATGCCGCAGCTCGCCGACAGGATGACTTTCGGCTTGGCGTCGTCGATGCGGGTCGCGAGCTCGCGTGCCGCAAAGCCCCCGAACACGACCGAATGCACCGCGCCGATGCGGGCGCAGGCCAGCATGGCGATCACCGCCTCGGGCACCATCGGCATGTAGAGGATGACGCGGTCGCCTTGGTGAACGCCGAAGTCGCGCAGAATGGCGGCCAGCACCCGCACCTCGGTGAGCAGCCGGTCATAGGTGATGGTGCGCTTGGCTCCCGCCAGCGGCGAATCGTAGATGATGGCGCCCTGGCTGCCGCGCCCGTTATGCACATGACGATCGACCGCGTTCCAACAGGTGTTGCAGATCGCGCCCGCAAACCAGCGGCCATAGACCCCGGCCTGCGGATCGAACACCTGCCGGGCGGGCTCGATCCAATCGATCTCCTGCGCGGCTTCCGCCCAGAAGCCCTGCGGGTCGCGCTGCCAGCGCGCATAGACTTCGTGGTAGCGGCTGGTGCGGGCTTCCATGCGGGGGCTCCGGTCTGCGGCGCGGAAATTGTGATCCGCCGGCCTGCTTTTGCAAGGCGGCTTTCGCACACGAGCGGTGATCGGCCATACGCAATTACGACTGGCGCCGGCGGCGCGGCTGCGCTTTGATCTTGCGCAAGTTCGTCCGACCGCTCCGGTCCGCTCCCCTCCGCATGAACCTCATCACGGATCCGCTGTTCTATCCGCTCGCGATCATCGCGGTGACGGCACTCGGCCTCGGCAAGGGCGGGTTTGCCGGGGTCGGGGTCATGGCGACCCCGCTCTTGGCCACCATTCTGCCGCCGCTCCAGGCAGCCGCGATCCTGCTGCCGATCCTGATCGTGCAGGACATGATCTCGGTCTGGGTCTACCGGCGCGACTGGAGCGCCTGGCACCTGAAAGTGATGTTGCCGGGCGGCCTCCTCGGTATCGGCATCGCCTGGGCGCTCGCCGCCCAGGTGTCGGATGCCTTCGTTCGGCTCGTGATCGGGCTCATCGGGGTGTCGTTCGCGCTCAATGCCTGGTTCGGCCGCCAAAGCCCGCAAGCCAGGCAGCCGGACGTTCCGGGCGGCCTTTTCTGGGGTGTGGTTTCGGGCTTCACCTCCACGCTGTCGCAGGCCGGCGGCCCGCCGTTTCAGGTCTATGTGCTGCCCCAGCGGCTGCCCAAGCTCACCCTGGTCGGCACCTATACGATCTATTTCGCGGTCCTCAATCTGCTCAAGATCGGCCCCTATTTCGCGCTCGGCCAGTTCTCGACCGCCAACTTGGCCAGCTCCGTGGTATTGCTGCCGGTGGCGGTCGCCGCCAATTTCCTCGGCATCTGGCTGGTGCGCCGCACGCCGACCGGGTTGTTCTATCAGATCGCCTATGTGCTGGTGTTCCTGATCTCGCTCGAGCTGATCCGCAGCGGCGTGATGACGCTCATCAGAGGCTGAACCCCGATATCAACAATCCGTCATGCAACCCGACGACGGCCCCACCGCATCGATGACCGATGAGCAACGATTGGCTTGGCTCGAGGCGCAGGCCGAGGCGGCCTACGACAAGATGTACGATGCCATCCACCGCGCCGACGCGACCGCGCGCTACAGCGACGCCAGGGAGGCATGACGCGATCGCTCTGGCCCACCGCCTCGGTCAAGGCGCGATGGCGGTCCGCCTCGAGGCGAGGCTCGCCCACATCAAGGCGCTGTTCCGGTCGCAGTTCAGTTGAACGTCGGGCGATCGGCGGCTCACCCCCTTAATAAATCCTAAATGAATGAACACCCCTCCTGGCGCCCCGCCGGGGCGTCAGCCAAGACGCTCGTACACAAAAATCGGGCGCGCTTAATGAACGCTGGCGTCTTGCTGCAGGCGCACGATCTCGTCCTTCACTTGCAGCTTGCGGCGCTTAAGCTCGGCGATCTTCAGATTGTCGGTGGCCGGATGGGTTTGGGCTTCGTAGATTTCCTGTTCCAGCGCCTGATGCCGTTTTTCGAGCTCCGCAAGGTGCGTCTGAATGGACATGCGAGATTTCTCCTCATGCCGGAAAGTGCCTGACTCGCAAATTCTACATCAGCCCGGGCGCAAGTCGACCCCGGTTTTTCGATTGTGCACCGCAGCAATACCGATTTGCATGACCCAGGGCCGGTCGTGGCCGGGCCCCATCGTGGCTTGAACACGACGCGCCAAAGCGGGATAATTTTTCACTGGGCGCTGGTGGGGAGATGGCCGGCCTGCCCACAAACCAGCGGTGGCAATGACCCAAGAGGAAGAACGCGACTTGCGGGAGCAATTGGCGCGCCTGCAGGAGGAGCACCGCGACCTCGACGCCGCCATTGCGGCGCTGCAGGACGCACCAGGGTCGGATCTGCTTCAGATCCAGCGGCTGAAAAAGCGCAAGCTCTATTTGCGGGACCGCATTTCCTTCATCGAAGATCAGCTCACGCCCGACATCATCGCGTGACACTGCCATATCGCGCCACACCGGCCGCCCGCCTCATTCCGGCTGAATTCCCGCCCGGTGGATGACCTCGGTCCAGCGCCGCGTTTCCTCCTTTACGAATTTCGCCATCTCGGCCGGGCTGCCACCGGCCGGCAAAAGATTGAGCGCCTCGAACTGCTTCTTGGTATCGGGCGCGGCAACGATCTCATTCACCGCCTGATTGAGCTTGTTGACGATCGGGGCCGGCGTCTTGGGCGGCGCGCTCAGCGCGTTCCAGGTGTCGGACACGAAATTCGGCACCCCGGCCTCGATCATGGTCGGAATGTCGGGCAGCAAATCCAGGCGCTTGTCGGTTGCTGTCGCGAGAATTCTGGCATTGCCGCCTTGGTGCAAGCGGACCGCCGACGACAGCTCCATGAAGATGAGGTCGACCTGACCTGCGATGAGATCGTTGAGGGCGGGCGCAGTGCCCTTGTAGGGCACATGCACCATCTTGGTCCCGGTGAGCGACATGAACAGCTCGGTGGTCAGATGCGAGGTCGTGCCGATGCCCTGCGACCCATAGTTCAGCTTGCCCGGATTGGCCTTGGCATAGGCGATGAATTCCGCCGCCGTCTTGGCCGGAAAATCCTTCCGCACCAGCAGAACGTTCGGGAAACGCGACATGATCGCCACCGGCTCGAATGCGGCCGGATCGAAGCTGAGCTTCTTGTAGAGCGCCACATTGGTGGTGAGCGGCGCCGGCTGCGAGGACATGAGCGTGTAGCCATCGGGCGCCGCCCCATAGACCGTGGACGCTCCGACATTGCCGCCGGCGCCGCCCTGGTTCTCGATCACGAACGACTGCCCGAGGCGACGCTGCAGCTTGTCGGCAAAAATTCTGGTCACGCTGTCGACGCCGCCGCCGGCCGGCACCGTGACAATGATCCTGACGGTCCGGTTCGGATAGGTGGCGGCGACATCCGGCTGGGCGATTGCCGGCATCGCCAGCAACGAGCTGGTCGCGGCGAGCAGAAACAGAGATCTCAACATTCACCCCTCCCAGGCCCGAGCGGTTGACATTAGCTAGAACTAGAAACCGCTCTGACATTTTGCATTATCGCATTTTCGGACGGAAAACCGGACTCCACCCCTGCCTTCGCGGGGGGTGGGCATTTTCCTGAAAATGCTCAAAGGCGCTTTCCCGGCAATCTAACCCATTCAGGGCCGCCTGCGAATGTAGCAGATCGCGCCCGCGACCGGCGCGGGCCGGATGGAGCGCCCCGGGTTGACCAGCGGCAGCGGCGCCGGCGCCGCCCAGGACGAGCCGCTACCTGTGGTGGACACTTCGACGCCTTTCTGCTACAGGCCCGCGCCAACTGCGGCTGGTTCCGGCAAGCGGTTGGCCGCATCCAACATCCACCCATCCATTGGAGACCAGCGCGTGCAGATTCTCGTCCGTGACAACAATGTCGACCAGGCCCTCAAGGTGCTGAAGAAAAAGATGCAACGCGAGGGCATCTTCCGCGAGATGAAGCTCCGCGGGCATTACGAGAAACCCTCCGAAAAAAAGGCGCGGGAGAAGGCGGAAGCAGTCCGCCGCGCCCGCAAGCTCGCCCGCAAGCGCAGCCAGCGCGAGGGCTTGGTGCCCATGAAGCCCAAGCCCGTCACCGGCACCCCCACCCGGGCGCCGCGCCGCGGTTAGGGCATTTTCAGGGAAAAGCCTGCGCTCGCCAACGGGTCCGGCCGAAGGCCGGCCCGATGATAAACTCAGGCGGGGTGGAATCCGGTTTTCCGTCCGAAAATGCGACAGCGCAAAACGGCTCTCATTGGTTCAATCGAATCGATCGTCCAGGAACGTCTTGACCGTCGCGAGCGCACCGAACCGATCGAGATCCTCGTGCCCGCCCTCCGGAAAGCGCACGAAGCGCTTGGGTTCGCGGGCGAGCCCGAACAGCCGTTCGCCGTGCTCGATCGGCACGATCGCGTCGCGCGCGCCGTGCAGCACCAGCAGCGGCACTGCGACCGAAGCGATGCGCAAGTCCGAGCGGAACTGGTCCTTCATCAGCCAGCGCACCGGCACAAACGGGTAGTGATGGGCCGCAAGATCGACCGCCGATGTGAACGGGGCTTCGAGCACGAGACGACCGACGGGTCGCTCGGCCACCAGCGCCGCCGCCACGCCGGTGCCGAGCGATTCGCCCCAAACCGCGATCCGGGCGGCCTGATAGCGCGCGGCGGCAAACCCATGTGCCGTTTCGGCATCGATCAATAGGCCGGTTTCGGTCGGACGCCCGGTCGACCCGCCATAGCCCCGATAATCGATCGCGACCAGCCCGGTGCCATCGGCGGTGAGCGCACTGAAGCGTCCGGCCCGATGGCTCAATGCGCCGCCATTGCCATGCAGATAAAGCACGACCGGCCGATCGCCGCGCGGCGGCACGTGCCAAGCGATCAACCTTTCGCCGTCCGCGGTATCGAGCAGGATTTCTTGCGCCGCCGGCAGCCCCACCGCGGCGGGCGGTGTCCGCTCGGAGTCGGGGAAATACATCAGCGCGCGTTGCACCGCATAGAGCAGCACGACCGCTCCGGCATATCCGACCAGAAAGACGATCAGCGTCCATTTCAGCAGCGCCATGGCCTGCTCATAGCATGGCTATATGACGGGAATTCCCCTCTCTGGTTCGCTACAGCGCCTTGACGATCTGCTCGGTCATCTTCTTGGCGTCGCCGAACAGCATCATGGTGTTGTCGCGGTAGAACAGGGTGTTGTCGATGCCGGCATAGCCCGAGGAGAGCGAGCGCTTGCTGAACATCACGGTGCCGGCCTTCCACACTTCCAGGACCGGCATGCCGAAGATCGGCGATTGCGGGTCCTCTTTGGCGGACGGATTGGTCACGTCATTGGCGCCGATCACATAGGCGACATCGGCCTGGGCGAATTCCGAATTGATGTCCTCGAGCTCGAACACTTCGTCATACGGGACATTGGCCTCGGCGAGCAGCACGTTCATGTGGCCGGGCATGCGCCCCGCCACCGGATGGATGGCATACTTCACCTCGACGCCCTCCGCCTTGAGCTTGTCGGCCATCTCGCGCAGCGCGTGCTGGGCCTGCGCCACCGCCATGCCGTAGCCCGGCACGATGATCACCCTGCTGGCGTTCTTCATGATGAAGGCGGCATCGTCCGCCGATCCCTGCTTCACCGGCCGCTGCTCGGCGCCGGCCGCCGGACCCGCCACCTCGCCGCCAAAACCGCCGAGGATCACCGAGAAGAAGCTGCGGTTCATTCCCTTGCACATGATGTAGGACAGGATCGCGCCCGACGAGCCGACCAGCGCGCCGGTGATGATGAGCGCGGAATTTCCCAGCGTGAAGCCGATGCCGGCCGCCGCCCATCCCGAATAGGAATTGAGCATCGAGATCACGACCGGCATGTCGGCACCGCCGATCGGAATGATGAGGAGCCCGCCGATGGCGAACGAAGTGAGGGTGAGCGCCCAGAAGGCGAGATGGCTCTCGCTGTTCACGAAGTAGACGATGAGCGCGACCAGCAGCACGGCGAGCGCGATGTTGAGGGCATGGCGCGCCGGCAGAATGATCGGTGCGCCGCTCATGTGCCCGGACAGCTTGAGAAAGGCGATCACCGAGCCCGTGAAGGTGACGGCGCCGATGGCGACGCCGAGCGACATTTCGACCAGACTTGCGCCGTGGATCGCTCCGACCGTGCCGATGTCGAAGGCGCTGGGCGCATAGAGGGCGCCGGCCGCCACCAGAACCGCCGCCATGCCGACCAGCGAATGGAACGCGGCGACCAGCTCCGGCATCGATGTCATCGGCACGCGGCGCGCAATCACCGCGCCGATGCTGCCGCCGAGCGTCATGCCCAGCACCACCAATGTCCAGGCACCGAGACCCGCCGGCGGATGGGCGGCGAGCGTCGTCACGATCGCGATCGCCATGCCGACCATGCCGAACAGGTTGCCGCGCCGGCTCGATGCCGGGTTGGACAGGCCGCGCAGCGCAAGAATGAAAAGGACTCCGGCGACCAGATAGAGCACCGCGGCGAGATCGGCGTTCACGGAAGCGCCCCCTTATTTTTTCTTCTGGTACATGGACAGCATGCGCTGGGTGACCAGGAAGCCGCCGAAAATATTGACCGAAGCAAACACCAGCGCGACGAAGCCGAGCGAGCGCGCCCAGATCGGCCCGGAATCATCGCCCACCAGCGCGACCCCGACGGCCATGAGCGCCCCGACCACGATCACCGAGGAGATCGCGTTGGTCACCGACATCAACGGCGTATGCAAGGCCGGCGTCACCGACCACACCACGTAATAGCCGACGCACACCGCCAGCACGAAAATCGACAGCCGAAACACGAAAGGATCGACGGCGCCGCCGGTCGCCGCATGGGCGCCGGCGCCGCCTGCGGCTGCGATGATGTCGAGCTGGGCAAGCACGATATCGTTGGTGCCGGCGCCCGCTAAGCCGACCGGCGGAATCAACGTCAGCATGGTCAAGTCTCCTCAATGCCGGGAAAGTCACGCACGGCTTGGAGCGGTCTTTACGTCGCGCTCACCACGCCTGCGTTAGGACACACAGCACGCATCACGCCGCACTCTTGGGCGCGAAGCTCGGATGGGTGACGGCACCGTCGCGGGTCAGCGCAGTGGCCTTGACGATCTCGTCGTCCCACTTCACCGCCAAGGCCTTGGATTGCTTGTCGACCAGGATTTCCAGGAACGCGTAGAGATTCTTGGCATAGAGGCTCGAGGCCGAGGCCGCGATGCGACCCGCCACGTTGAGATGGCCGACGATCTTGACGCCGTGGGTCTCGATCACCTCGCCGGCCTTGGCCAACTCGCAATTGCCGCCGCGCTCGACCGCGAGATCGATGATCACGGACCCGGGCCGCATTGACCAGACCATGTCCTTGGAGATGAGGCGCGGCGCCGGCCGGCCGGGGATCAGCGCGGTCGTGATCACGATATCCTGCTTCTTGACGTGCTCCGCGACCAAAGCGGCCTGCTTGGCTTGATAGTCCTTGGACATTTCCTTGGCATAACCGGCCTTGGTCTCGGCCTGCTTGAATTCATCGTCCTCGACCGCGATGAACTTGGCGCCCAGGCTCTCCACCTGCTCCTTGGCGGCCGGCCGCACGTCGGTCGCGGTGACGACGGCGCCGAGCCGGCGCGCGGTCGCGATTGCCTGCAGGCCGGCGACGCCCGCCCCCATGACGAAGACCTTCGCGGCCGGAATGGTGCCGGCGGCCGTCATCATCATCGGCAGGGCGCGCCCATATTCGGCGGCAGCATCGATCACGGCGCGGTAGCCGGCGAGATTGGCCTGGCTCGAAAGCACGTCCATCGCTTGCGCGCGCGTGATCCGCGGCATCAGCTCCATGGCGAACGCGGTCACTCCGGCATCCGCCATGGCCTTGAGCGCAGCCTCATTGCCGTACGGGTCCATGATGGCGAGGACGAGCGCGCCCTTCTTGCAGGAAGCGAGCTCGGAGGCGGCCGGCCGACGCACCCGGAGCACCACATCGGCGCCCTTGACGGCATCCTGGGTTATGGTCGCCCCGGCGGCGGTGAAGTCCACATCCGGGATGCCGGATTTGACCCCCGCGCCGGGTTCGACCGCGACGTCGGCGCCGAGCGCCTTCATCTTCTTGACCGTTTCCGGCGTCGCGGCGACCCGGTCTTCGGCGGGGTCGGCTTCACGCGCTACCGCAATGCGCATTCGCCCCTCTCCTCATGGATGGCAACCTGTTGCAGATTTTTCTCGCCGGCCGCGCTTCGGCTTCAGGCAGTGACGGCAAGCGCCAACAGCGACAGCAGGGTCATCACCGCGATGGGAGCCCGCGCGCCGCTCATGAGGCCGTGCACCGCGATCGCGATTGCCAGCACGAAAACGCAGGCGGCGACGCCCCAGTGATCCGCCACAGCCCCGATCGCAAGCCCGATCACGATGTTGACGACCAGAAGGGTGCCCACAAAGGCCATATGAACAAAACCCTCGTAGGTGCCCTCATGCGCGGCGAGATCGTTGCCTGTTGCCGTCGCGTATTCGACCGTGCCGTGATCGGCCATCGCATCCTCCAGCTCGAGCGTGTACGGTTTCGGTGCACCAGCGGGCGGGACTTACCGCAATTGTCCCGCGAGGGCAACGGCGGCACCGCATCGGCTCAACTGGGCCGGTGGTGGATCCCCGGTGCGGGCCGCGGGCCCTATGAACCGGTGCTTTGGTCGAGCCCGGCGGCCGCGAGCGCCGCGTTCTGGCGCTCGGTGACACGCGCAATCGAAAAGTCCTCGATCGCCTCGTTGAACAGCCGATGGAAATTGAGTTCTGCGCCCAGGTGAAGGAAGACGCCGCCGAGACCGATCGCGGCGCGGTCCATGAAGACGAATTCGCGCGGAACCCGCACCGGTCCTTTTTTCTTGAGGGCCTGGTGCACCTGGAAGGCCTGGCGGCGGCCGTATTCCGCCGGTTTGACCCCGTCCGCGAGAGTGCGGACCCGATCGTCGAGCAACGGCCCATAGATGAAACGGGCCCAGATGTTGAGACCGTCGATCAATTCCCGGGTAAGCCCGCGAAACCCCCAGGTCTCGTAGGCATGCACCACGAGAGCATCGTCGCCGCGCAGCAGGCCGTTATAGAGTTCGACCACACCGCCGACGAATTTCGGCGGAAAGATGCGAATGCATCCGTAGTCCAGAAGATTGATTCCGCCCGGCTCGGATCGGCCCTCGGCGCCCTGCGCGAAGACCGTATAGTTGCCGAGATGCGGATCCCCGTGGATCACGCCGTAGCGGCTGAATGGGAACCACCAGGCCGTGAACATGGCGGTCGCGAGCCGGTTGCGGGACGCCAGCGCGTCGTTCCTGTGCTCGAGCAGCCGACGCCCCTCGAGCCAATCGAGCGTGAGCAATCGACCGGTCGAGAGCTCGGGCCAGGGCCGCGGCACGCGTATGAGGTCGATGCCGCCGAGCATCGCACGGTAGAGCATCGCGTGCTTGAGCTCGCGCCGATAATCGAGCTCCTCGCGAATGCGCGCGCCGATTTCCTTGGCGATCTCGGTAGTATCGATCGCCGGGTCCATGCGCCGATGAATGGCGAAAATCCATTGCAGCTGTTGCAGGTCGGCTTCGACCGCGGACTGCATGTCGGGATATTGCAGCTTGCAGGCTAGCTCGCCGCCGGCTTGCGCACGGGCGCGGTGTACCTGACCGAGCGAAGCCGCCGCCGCCGGATGATGCTCGAAGCTCGCGAGCTTGCGCTGCCAGTCGGGGCCGAGCTCAGCCGTCATGCGCCGCTTGACGAAGGCCCAGCCCATGGGTGGGGCCTGACTTTGGAGCTTGGCCAGCTCGGCGGCGTATTCGGGCGGCAGCGCATCCGGGATCGTGGAGATGAGCTGGGCCACTTTCATGATCGGGCCCTTGAGCCCGCCGAGCGCGGCGGCAAGCTCGATCGCGCTCTTGCCGCGGTCGAGATCCATGCCCAGAAAGCGCGCGCCGGCAAGGCGCGCCGCCACGCCGCTCATATTAGCGCCGACCCGCGCATAGCGGGCGGCACGGGCGGAAAATCGATTGGCTTCGCGATCGGTCATTGGCAACCTTGTGGGCCCGCAAGCCGGGTGTCGAATAAGGACTTATGACTTCGCCAAGGAAACGGAAAGAAGCGGACGGAAAGAAGCGGACAGAAAGATGGACGACGTTCAGGTCTTCATGCCTTCGGCCAATTGTCGCGCAGCCAGCGCGCAAGGCTTCCCTCACTGACCTCGCCCGCAGCGAGCGCAATCATCATGGTGGTTGCCCGGGCCTGATCAGGCGAGAAGCGCACGCCGTTCTTGCGCAAGAACGCCACCATGGTGATGAACGCAATCCGCTTGTTACCGTCCACGAAAGCGTGATTCTTGGCGAGGCCAAACGCATAGCTGGCCGCGAGCTCGGCCAACCGGGCTTGCTCGTAGTGCCATTTGTTGGTTGGTCGCTCGAGCGCTGACCGCAACATGCCGTCGTCACGCAGTCCCGGTGCTCCACCGAATCGGCGCAACTGACGGCTGTGCATGGCGATGACCTGATCGTAGGTCACCCAAGCCGGCTCTTCGGCCTCGGTCATCTTGGGGCTCGATCATCTTGCCAGGGCGGCGAGCGTGTCCCGGTACTCGTCCATGATCTCTTCGGCTATATCCATGGTCTTCTCGAAATCAGGATCGTACGGCAGCGCTTGGAAACCGCCGCCTGCAAGCTCAGTGATGTGAAGCTGCTGGCCGCGCTTGAGATCGAGGCGCTGCATCAGCTCACGGGGCAAAATGAGCCCCTCGGAATTGCCGATCTTTTTAATTTCGACTTTCATGCGATAGGCCGTCAATTTTGGGTGGACAGAACAGCCGGCGTTTTACGGATGTATAACACGAGAGCGTGCGGCGTTCAACAGATGTAATACGCCGCAAACCATTGTTCGGACGTCATTATCAACCCAGCCCTTCAAGCTCCACGATCATTCCCTCGATCACGCTCAGGCCCTTCTGCCAGAAGGCCGGGTCGCGGGCGTCGAGGCCGAACGGCTTGAGCAGCTCCGCGTGATGCTTGGTGCCGCCGGCCGCCAGCATGGCGAGATAGCGCTCCGCGAAGCCCTCGGCGGCGCGCTCGTAGACCGCGTAGAGCGAGTTCACCAGACAATCCCCGAACGCATAGGCGTAGACGTAGAACGGCGAATGCACGAAATGGGGAATGTAGCTCCAGAAGACCTCATAGCCGGGGCGCAGGTCGATCGCCGGACCCAGGCTCTCGGCCTGCACCTCGAGCCAGATCGCATTGAGCCGCTCGGCGGTCAGCTCGCCGGATCGGCGCTCGACGTGGACTTTGCGCTCGAACGTATAGAACGCGATCTGGCGCACCACCGTATTGATCATGTCCTCGACCTTGGCGGCCAGCATGGCTTTGCGCTGCTTCTTGTCGGTGGTGCCGGCGAGCAGCTTCTTGAAGGTCAGCATTTCGCCGAACACGCTCGCGGTCTCGGCGAGCGTCAGCGGGGTTGGCGCCATCAGGGCGCCGTTGGGGGCGGCGAGCACCTGATGGACCCCATGGCCAAGCTCGTGGGCGAGCGTCATCACGTCGCGCGGCTTGCCCTGATAGTTGAGCAGCACATAGGGGTGGGCCGACGGTACGGTCGGATGCGCGAAGGCACCGGGCGCCTTGCCGGGCCGCACCGGCGCGTCGATCCAATTGTTGGCAAAGAAGCGCTCGGCAATCGCGGCCATCTTGGGCGAGAACGCCCCATAGGCGGCAAGCACGGTCGCTTGCGCCTCGCTCCAGCCGATCGTGCGGGCCGCCACCTTGGGCAGCGGCGCGTTGCGATCCCAGTGCGGCAGACGCTCTTTTCCGAACCAGCGCGCCTTCAAGGCGTAATAGCGGTGCGAGAGCCGCGGATAGGCGGCCCGCACGGCCGAAACCAGCGCTTCGACCACTTCGGGCTCGACCCGGTTGGAGAGGTGGCGGGCATCCGCCACGTCCGCAAAGCCGCGCCAGCGGTCGGAAATCTCCTTGTCCTTGGCAAGCGTATTGGTGACCAGGGTGAACAGCCGCTGGTTGGCCTTGAAGGTCTTGGCCAACGCATCCGCCGCCGCCTTGCGGTTCTTCGGACTGGCGTCCTGCATGAGGTTGAGGGTCGGCTCGATCGCCAACGATTTCGGCCCGACCTTGAAGCGCACGCCCACGATGGTTTCATCGAACAGCCGGTTCCAGGCCGAATGGGCGGTGACCGATTTCTCGTGAAACAACTGCTCGATCCGATCCTCGAGCTGGTAGGGCTTTTCCTTGCGGATGTCCTCGAGCCAGGGCTTGTAATGGGCGAGCCCGGGATCCGCCATGGCGGCGGCCAGCGTGCCGTCATCGATCCGATTGAGCTCGAGCACGAAGAACAAAAGATGGGTCGAGGCGGCGGTGATGCGGTCCTGCACGTCGCCATAGAATTTGGCGCGCGCCGGATCGACCGTATCGCCGGCATGGACCAGGCCCGCATAGGAGATGAGCCGGCCGATGAGCTCGTCGAGCGCCTCGTAGCGCTTGACCGCTTGCATGAGCGCCGGCGCGGCCTGCGGGCCGTCGGCCAGCGCCGCGAGCTTGCCCTTGTAGGTTTCCTCGAATGCCACGCTTTCGGCATCGGCGCGATCGAGATCGCGGGCGACGCGCGGGTCGTCGAGCCCCGAATAAAGATCCGCGAGATTCCATTCCGGCAGCTTCGAGATGCCGGGAGCGGGGCGGGATTTGGCGGGCTTCTTGGCGGCGACGCGCTTTGCTGGAGCGGGCATGGGTCCATTCGGTGGCGGGAGGAAACAGCCGCGCCAAGACAACCGCGCCATGACGCAAGCAAGGGCCGGATCGCCGAGAGGGTTGCGGCTCGCCCCCATATGGGAGGCGCAGGGCGGCGGATCAATTCATATGCCGCAAGGCCAGTGACCGTGGGGAAGCGCTTGTTCCAGCCAAGCGCACAGCATCCTCTCCCTGCTTGCGGCTGACGCACTGGCGCACGAAGAGAGAATCGAGACCGGTCGTAGACTTCGCGCATCCTTGCAGTGCCGCGCAGACTTAATACCGCCTTAAGCGTGATCGGCGACAGTGCCCCGTTTCGGCACAAGCCGTGCCGGTCCGAGGCGCATCATGGGTGGGCGTGTTCTGATTGTCGACGACGATCCGGTGCAGCGCCGGCTGCTCGAGAACATGGTCGGCCGCTTCGGCTATGACACGCTCATAGCCGAAAGCGGCGACGCGGCGGTCGCGTTCCTCACCGGCGCGGACGGCCCGCCCATCGATGTCGTGGTGCTCGATCTGGTCATGCCGGATCTCGATGGTCTCGGCGTGCTGGCGCGGTTGCGGGAGGCCGGGATCGCGCTGCCGGTCATCGTGCAGACCGCCCATGGCGGCATCGACAACGTGGTCTCGGTGATGCGCGCAGGCGCAACCGACTTCGTGATCAAGCCGGTCAGCCCCGAACGCCTGCAGGTCTCGCTGCGCAATGCGCTGGTGGCAAGCGCACTGCAGGGCGAGCTTGCCCGCATCAAGCACAGCCGCGCCGGCACCCTTACGTTCCGGGACATCGTGACCCGCAGCCCGCGCATGCAGGCGGTGCTGCGCACCGCCGGCAAAGCCGCGACCTCGGCCATTCCGGTGCTGATCGCGGGCCAATCGGGCGTCGGCAAGGAGCTGATCGCGCGGGCGATCCACGGCTCCGGCGAGCGGCGGGCCAAGCCTTTCGCAGCGGTCAATTGCGGCGCCATCCCGGACAATCTGGTGGAGTCCATCCTGTTCGGCCATGAAAAGGGCGCCTTCACGGGCGCGACCGATCGCCATACCGGCAAGTTCGTCGAGGCCTCGGGCGGTCCCCTGTTCCTGGACGAGGTCGGCGAGCTTCCCCCCGGCGCCCAGGTCAAGCTGCTGCGGGCGATCCAGGAAGGCGAAGTCGAGCCGGTGGGCGCCCGCAAGCCCGTCAAGGTGGATGCGCGGATCATCTCCGCCACCAATCGCGACCTCGTCGCCGACGTGACCGCGGGTCGCTTCCGCGAGGATCTGTTCTACCGCCTGCACGTCTTTCCCATCACGGTGCCCACGCTGGCGGAGCGGCCGGAGGATATCGCGGAGCTCGTGCGCCATTTCCTCACCCGCTTCGCAGCCGAGGAAGGCAAGCGCATCAGGGCGATCAGCCCCGAAGCGTTGGCGCTCTTGGCCGCCTATCGGTGGCCCGGCAATGTCCGCCAGCTCGAAAACGCGGTCTTCCGTGCGGTGGTGCTTGCCGAGACTGACGAGGTCGGGGTCGGCGAATTCCCTCAGATTGCAACCCAGCTTGCACGCAACCCGCCCGGCGTCGGCGATGACCAAAGGATTGCGGCGTCTGCACCGGGCTTCGAGGGAGCCATGGCCATGAGGGAAGATCATCCGGCCGAACTGGGTGGCTCCATCGCGCCCTACGGCGTCCCCGCAGCCACCCTCCGGCTCATCGACCCGAGTGGCGAGGTGCGCCCTCTCGACGAGGTGGAAACCGAGGTGATTCGCTTTGCCGTCACCCACTACCGGGGCCAGATGTCCGAGGTGGCGCGCCGGTTACGGATCGGCCGCTCTACCCTCTACCGAAAGCTCGATCTGCTCGGACTGGACCCGGACGCCCAGGAGGCGGGCAACCAAAGCGCCGTCGAGGCGTTGTAACGCGTCTATCGCTTATCGCTCGGCAACTTTAGTTAACGGATACGGCGAGGCGGACAACCAAAGCGCCATCAAGGCGTTGTAACTGGGTCACAGGCCGCCAAAATCGGCCACGATCACGCAAATTATATCGCCGCGCTGTTGCGTCGGTGAGCGATTTGGAGTCATTTCGGGGCCGCATGGGCGCGGGTGGATGAGAATGACGGAACCTCGACTTGGGGACGGTTCCGCAACCGGGAGCATAAAATGCGCGGCCTTCGATATGACCGCATCTTGGCCGGAACCGCAGTGGCCCTCGTTTTGGCTGCCGTGACTGGCGCTGATGCGGCTTCCAACAAGAATACGCCTCCCCGCCCACCCGCCAGAATCACTGGCGCGGTGCCGACCGCAGGCCCGACACACGCCCCGACACCAGCCACTACGATACCCACGACTCCGGCTACAACAACGTCCACGACTGCGGCAACGACAACGGCTGAGGTCGCCGCCGAACCTGCCGGCATTGCGCCCGCGAAGGCGGAGACTGCGGCGGCCCCGGACGCTGCCGCTCCAGGGGCGCCGCCGGCCGCAACTCCGGCGCCGCCAGCTGCAACTCCGGGTCCAGCCGCGCCGGCGGCGGCAAGCGAGACGGCGGCACCCGATCCGTTCGCCTCCCTGGATCCGGCCGACCGGCCGATCGCCGAGAAGATTCGCGACCTGCTGGCGGCCAAGACCGACAAGATATTCGCCACCAAGAAAGAGCATGCCGCCGTCGAGGCGTTCTACCAGAACCGCAAATTGGCGCCCTTGTGGCTCGAAAAGGGGCTCGAGAGCGATCGCGCCAAGGCGGCCATTGCGCGGATTCGGGCGGCCGATGCCGACGGCCTCGACCTGAGCGACTACAAAATTCCCGACTTTGCGGCGGCCGGCGCGGACGCCTTGGCGGAGGCCGAGCTGAAATTCACCGAGACGCTCCTCACCTATGCGCGCCACGTTCAGGCCGGCCGCTTCAGCTATGCGAGTGTCAGCAAGAATATCGAGCTGCCGCAGCAGCCGCCCGAGACGTCCGACGTCCTCACCAAGCTCGCCGACGCCAAGGATGCCGGCAAGGCGCTTGATGAATTCAGCCCGCCGCAGAAGGGCTACCAAGCCCTCAAGGCGAAGCTGGCCGAGCTGCGGAACAAGTCCGGCGCCGGGAGCGGCAACGGGATCGCGGACGGTCCCGAGCTCAAGCTCGTCAAGGTCCCGATGGAGGACCCGCGCGTGCCGAAATTGCGCGAGCGGCTCGGGCTCAAGGGCGACGCCGCCGACCTGCATTACGACGCCAAGCTGGCCGAGGCGGTCAAGAAATACCAGCGCAGCAACGAGCTCAAGGTCACCGGTGCCCTCGACGCGCAGACCATCCGGGAGCTCAATGGCCCGCCGCGCGACAAGCAGATCGACACCATCATCGCCAATATGGAACGTTGGCGCTGGCTACCGCGCGACCTCGGCAAGACTCATGTGATGGTCAATTTGCCGGACTTCACGCTGCGGCTCATGCACAACGGCTCCATGCTCTGGACCACGCGGATCGTGATCGGCAAGCCGGCGATGCCGACCCCGCTGCTGACCGAGACCATGAAATTCATCACGGTCAATCCGACCTGGAACGTGCCGCAGTCGATCGTGCAAAACGAATATCTGCCGGCGTTGGCGGAAGACCCCACCGTGCTCGAGCGGATGGGTCTGCATGTCGTCAACGACCGGGACGGCGTCCATATCTACCAGCCGCCCGGCGACGGCAACGCGCTGGGGCGGCTGCGCTTCAACTTTCCCAACCGGTTCGATGTCTACCAGCACGACACGCCGGAGAAATACCTCTTCAACGAACAGCGCCGCGCCTACAGCCACGGCTGCATGCGGGTTCAGGATCCGGTCAAATACGCCCAGCTTCTGCTCTCCATCGAGCGGCCGAACGAGGGCTACACGGAAGACAAGATCAGGCGAATGTTCGGCCCTGGCGAGCAGGACATCCAGTTCCCGGCGCCGATCCCGGTCCATCTGACCTACCAGACCGCTTATGTGGAGGACGACGGTCAGCTGGCCATCCGGTCCGATGTCTACGGCCTGGACAGCCGGGTCCTGGCGCTGATCAAGACCGAGCGCGGCGTGATCGATGTCGCCAGCAAGGAACGCGACCGTGATGCGGTCGTCAGCGCCGCCGCGAGTGCAAGACGGCCCATCAGGGCGCCGCTGCCGCAGGCTGGCGGTTTCTTCCAGGGTCTATTCGGGGGCGGCCCGCCGCCTCCGGTGGTTCGACCCTCTGCGGCTCTGGAATCCCGACTTCCGTGGGGCGGCCCGCCGCCTCCCGTGCTTCGACCGCCGAGCAGAATTCGCTAACCCTGCCAGAGCATTAATGGGCCCTATCGGATCCGATAGGGTTTGTTATCCACGCCGCAACGGTTTGGGCTGCGACGGCCACTTTTTGCCATAGTCCCCCGCTAGCGTTTCGCTCATCGGGGGGGACGGGGCGCGCGGTAAGACCGCATTAACCCTTCCCCATAAGACTGCGTTAAGCCTGTTCGCCGTGGCTGTTCGCCGCGCGTGAGAGGCATTGTGCAACGGGAAGGCGAGATCGCTCGTGCCGATCAACGTCGCGCGCTGGGCTTGTTTGTCGTCCAATTTGTCATCGATTCCGGTGCGCGCCGGCTATTGCGTCGGTTTTGCCGCCTTGTTGCTGGGGATCAGCTGTAACAGCCTGCAAAATGCGACCGCCGAAGGCGACACACGGACCATCACCCTTCATCACATGCATACCGAGGAAGACCTCACCATCACCTACAAGGTGAATGGCCGCTACGATGAAGAGGCGCTGAAAAAAATCGACTATGAGCTGCGCGACTGGCGCCGGGACGAGACTATCCACATGGATCCGCGTCTCATCGACCTGGTCTGGGAGGTGCATCGCGACGTCGGCTCCTCCGAGCCGATCTGGGTCGTGTGCGGCTACCGGTCGCCCCAGACCAATGCCATGCTGCGCCAGCGCTCGAGCGGCGTCGCGAAATTCAGCCAGCACACGCTCGGCAAGGCGATGGACTTCTATATTCCCGGCGTTCCGCTCGAGCAGCTGCGCGCCATCGGCTTGTATCTGCAGCGCGGCGGCGTCGGCTTTTACCCGACCTCCGGCTCACCTTTCGTGCATCTCGACACCGGCAGTGTCCGCCACTGGCCCGCCATCGCGGCAGACCAGATGCCGCGCCTGATGACGGAGGGGCAGAGCCTGCACACCACCGCGGAAGCCGCCGAAGTCGCCAGCAATCATCGGCCCGTCGTCCTCGCCAAGCTGGGCGGCGGACGGACCGCACCGGAGCGCGACTCGGTCCCGGCTGCGGCGTCGCGCCCGGCGGCGTCGCGCCCGGCCCCGGTCATCAGCCTCGCCGCGCAGGTCGACAAGCCCGGTGCCGTGCCGATGCCGCAGTCCAAGCCGAGACCTCAGAGTGCGACTTACGAGGTTGCCTCAGCGGAATCCCGGCTGGTCCAGCTTCGACCCGCGCCAGCGGCGAGCCTGGTCACCCGCGATTTTCCTTCCGCGAACGACATCATCAATCAGCGTGACTATTGGCGTAACGTGGAGGCCGACCCTGCCAATGCGCCGCAGGCGAATGCCGCCACCCCGCGCCCGCCGGCGCCGATCCCGACCGCCACCGTGGTCGCGTCGGCTGACCCGGAGGCAACCGCGAGCCTTGCCGCAAACCTTGCGCCCTGGCCGCTGCCCGAGCGCAGCGATCCGCGAACCGCCGGTGCGCTGGCCTATGCGGATCCGACCGCGCCCGTCGTCGCGCAGGCTCGCCCCTCCCCCATGGGAACCGCAATGGTCCGCCCGGCCGCTCCGCCCGATACCACGGTCGCGCTCAAGCGCATCGGCGACCGGCCTTCGGTGATCTCGTCCAGCCCCGCTGCGCCAGCCGCCGCTTCCGCGGCCACCGGGGCGATCAAGACCGGCGATCAATTCAATGAGCCGTGGCTGCGGGCCCTGATCGTGAGCCCAAGCGCGCAAGACTTCATGAGCGTGTCGGCCGTCGGGGTGCCGGACTATCGCGGCCTCGCTCCGTTCATGCGCAAGCCCGCGACAACCGTCATGATGACGTTTTCCAGCGATCCGCAACTTGGGATGACGGCTCGGAAATTCAGCGGCACGGCCATTGTCTTCGTCTCGACCGTGACGTTTGGCACCCGCACGGCGTCATTGCGCTAGCTAGCGCCTAAGCCAGCATGCCGAGCGCGTGCATGTAGGTTTCCAGGATCGCCTCCTGCTCCTTGCGCTCATCGATATCCTGCTTGCGCAGCCGCACGATCGTGCGCAGGGCCTTCACGTCGAAGCCGGTTCCCTTGGCCTCCGCATAGACGTCGCGGATATCGTCGGCGATCGCCTTCTTCTCCTCCTCGAGCCGCTCGATGCGTTCCACAAAGGCTTTCAAATGATCCTTGGCAAATCGGGTCGCGGGCTCTTCTTTGGCAGCGGCAGCAGTGGCCATCGATGACTCCTCGGTTGCGGCGCGGAGGTTCGAAATCCGCGGGCCCCGGGTCAAGGCCGATGGCGAGTCATCCACAGAAGTGCACAGCGAGGTTGCGGATCAGTGCTTTTGGCTGGACTTTGCGAAGGCGGCGCGCTGCGCCTCGGAAGCCTCGTTCTGGTACTTCGCTTTCCATTCCTCGAACGGCATGCCGTAGATCGCCTCCCGGCTCTCGTCCTTGGTCATGGGCACGCCGCTTTGGTCGGCGGCTTCCTTCATCCAGTTGGAGAGGCAATTGCGGCAGAAACCGGCGAAATTCATCAAGTCGATGTTCTGCACGTCGGTGCGCGAGCGCAGATGCTCCACCAGACGGCGGAACGCGGCTGCTTCAAGCTCGGTGCGGGCTCTCTCGTCGATCGGCATGACCGCAACCTTTCGTTGTTGAAACAATCCGGACAGGCCGGATCTCGGGGCCTCCGTTGCGAGTTACATAGGCGCGCAATCGCGAACTTTCCAGCGGGCCGCCTCGACCACGATCGTGCAAGATCGATGCAAGCACCTCCGGACGGCTTGGGAGGGCGCCGCGAATCATGCAGACAGGACAAACGAGAGAGCGGCCTTGCAAGTGCCTTTTCGCGCATTTCTGTTCGACCTGTTCGGCGCGGCAGTCGCGGCCGCGCATCCGGACAACTGCGTAGCCCCGCATCTTCCGGCGCCGCCCGCAGCCGGGCGGCTGGTCATTCTGGCGGCCGGCAAGGCGGCCGGCGCGATGGCCGCGGTCGCCGAACGCCATTACGTCGATCGCGGCGGCATGGCGGCCGGTCGCGTAAGCGGTCTCGCAGTCACCCGGCACGGCTACGGGCGTCCGACCAGATTCGTGCGCCTCATCGAGGCCGGCCACCCGGTTCCGGACGCCGCCGGGCTCGCGGCGACATTGGAGACGCTCGCGCTGGCCGACAGCGCCGGCCCCGCCGATCTGGTTCTGGTGCTCATCTCGGGCGGCGCATCCGCCAATTGGATCGCGCCGGCCTTGGGCCTCTCGCTCAGCGAAAAGCAGGCGCTGACGCGCGCGCTGCTCGCGTCGGGCGCTTCGATCTCCGAGATCAATACGGTGCGCAAGCATCTGTCTCGCATCAAGGGCGGGCGTCTGGCACAGCGCGCCGCGCCCGCCCGGCTGGTCGCGGTCGGCATTTCCGACGTGCCCGGCGATGACCCGGCGGTGATCGGCTCCGGTCCGACCGTACCCGATCCGACCACGCTGGCGGACGCTCGCGCCATCGTTGCGCGCTACGATGTGGCCGCTTCGGACCTCGTGACGCGCGCCCTTCGCGATCCTGCGAACGAGACCCCCAAGCCCGGTCAATCGGTCTTTGCCGGAACCTCGTTTGCGCTGGCGACCCGGCCGGACGACGTCTTTCGCCACGCCGAGGCCGTGGTGCGCAGGGCCGGTTACGACTGCGTGCTGTTGGGCACACGGATCGAGGGCGAGGCGCGTGAGGTCGCCGCCGAGCATGCCCGCCTGGCGCGCGAGCTCAAGGCACAAGGCCGCCGCGTCGTCATTCTCTCGGGCGGCGAGCTGACCGTCACGCTGCGGGGCCGCGGCCGCGGGGGTCCCAATCAGGAATACGCGCTGGCGCTCGCCATCGCGCTCGCCGGCATGGCCGGGGTGGCGGCGCTGGCGGGTGATACCGATGGCACCGATGGCGGCAGCGGAAAATCCGACGACCCGGCGGGCGCCTTCATCGACGCCAGCACGCTCGCGCGGGCTCGCCAGCTCGGCCTCGATCCGGCCGGCTTTCTCAATGACAACAATTCGACCGAATTCTTTGCCAAGCTCGGCGACCTTCTCAAGCCGGGGCCAACCTTCACCAACGTCAATGATTTCAGGGCCATCGTCGTTGACAGCCCGTAGGGCTTCACGCGATATCCGGGCACGGCGGGGCACGATGCGATGTGGGCACGATGACACGTCAACCGAGAGGGAAGGGATTTCGCCGATCCCCGTCCCGGCTGGTCGGGGCGCATACGCTCGTCGCCGGTCACCTCCTCGCTTTGCCGTTTGCCGTGATGCCTGATCCGGCGGCTGCGGATTTCCGACTCTGCAACAACACGAGCAGCCGGGTCGGCATCTCGGTCGGCTACAAGGAAAACGAGGGCTGGACCACCGAGGGGTGGTGGAATCTCTCCGCCCGCACCTGCGAGACCTTGCTCCGCGGCGCTCTGGTCGCACGTTTTTATTACATCTATGCGATCGACTATGATCACGGCGGCGAATGGTCGGGCCAAGCGTTCATGTGCACACGCGAGAAGGAGTTCACCATCAAGGGCACCGCGGACTGCCTCGCGCGCGGCTTCGACCGCACCGGCTTCTTCGAGGTCGATACCGGTGAACAGCCGTCGTGGACGGTGCAACTCACCGAACCGGCCGAGCTGGCGCCGAAGACGCCCTTGCAGTCACGCGTTCCACCGGTTCAGACGCCCGCCGGCACCGGCCGGCCCCCGCCCGCCCCAACACAGACGGCGCCGACAGCTCCGAAAAGCAAGAACTGATGCGACGGCTTCGTCGAACCAAGATCGTCGCCACGCTGGGCCCGTCATCGTCCGAACGCAGCGTCATCGCAAGCCTGTTCGCCGCCGGTGCCGACGTGTTCCGCATCAATATGAGTCACACGACGCATGCGGGCATGCGCGATCTGGTTGCGGCGATCCGCGCGGTCGAGACCGAATATGGACGGCCGATCGGCATCCTGGTCGATCTGCAGGGTCCCAAGCTTCGCCTCGGCCGCTTCAAATCCGGACCGGTGACACTGCGCAAAGGCGCCCCCTTCACGCTCGATATGGATCCGACCCCGGGCGACGAGACGCGGGCCGAGCTGCCCCATCCGGAAATCTTCGCCGCCGCCATGCCGGGCCATGCTTTGCTGCTCGACGACGGCAAGGTGCGCCTGATCGCGACCGAGGTCGACAACAGCCGCATCGTCACGCGCGTCGAGGTCGGCGGCAAGCTGTCGGACCGCAAGGGCGTGAGCTTGCCGGACACCATGATCCCGTTCTCGGCCCTGACCCCCAAGGATCGCTCCGATCTCGAGGCCGCCTTGGACACCGGCATCGACTGGGTGGCGTTGTCGTTCATCCAGCGTCCGGAGGACATCGCCGAAGCCAAGAAAATCACGCGCGGCCGCGCCGTGGTGATGGCCAAGATCGAGAAGCCGCAGGCCGTGAACCGGCTTGACGAAATCCTGGATCTGTCCGACGCCCTGATGGTGGCGCGCGGCGATCTCGGCGTCGAGATGCCGCTCGAGAAAGTGCCCGGCGTGCAAAAGCAGATGACGCGCCTGTCGCGCCGCGCCGGCAAGCCGGTGGTGGTCGCGACCCAAATGCTCGAGTCCATGATCACGAGTCCGGTGCCCACGCGGGCCGAAGTCTCGGACGTGGCGACGGCGATTTTCGAAGGCGCCGATGCGGTCATGCTGTCGGCCGAATCGGCCGCCGGCCAGTATCCGGTCGAGGCGGTCGCCACCATGAATCGCATTGCCGAGGAGGTCGAGAGCGACCCGCTCTATCGCACCATCATCCATGCGCAGCGCACCGAACCGGAGGCGACCGGCGCCGACGCGATCAGCGCGGCGGCGCGGCAGATCGCCGAGACGCTCGAGCTGTCCGCCATCATTTGCTGGACCAGCTCGGGGGCGACCGGCCTGCGGGTGGCGCGGGAACGCCCGCAGCCGCCGATCGTGGCCATCTCGCCGAATCTGCTCACCGGCCGCAAACTGTCGCTGGTCTGGGGCGTCCATTGCGTGGTGGCGGAGGATGCCCATGATCAGGACGACATGGTCCAGCGGGCTTGTCGTCTCGCCTTCAAGGACGGATTTTCCAAGGCCGGCCAGCGCGTCATCATCGTTGCGGGCGTGCCGCTCGGCACCCCGGGAGCGACCAATATGCTGCGCATCGCGTTCGTGGGGTCGGAGGCGGCACAAGAGCTGTGAGCGTCTGTCCTGAAATGCGCTAAATGACTCCCCCCAGATGAAGAACGATCCCGGCCGCCGTGCAGGCGATCAGCGTCGAGATGATGCCGACCTTGAAGCGCAGGATGGCGACGATCGCGGCGAGCGCGAGCGCGAGCGCCCAGGGATCCACGCTGGAGAGAACCGGCATGTCGAATCTGAGCCCATAAGCACGCACAGGCGTCACCTGCCGGAACACCGCGTGCAGGGCAAACCAGATCGCAAGGTTGAGAACGACGCCCACCACCGCGGCGGTGATGGCCGAGAGCGCGCCATTGAGCGTCTTGTTGTCGCGCGCCAGCTCGATAAAGGGCGCGCCCACGAAGATCCATAGAAAGCACGGCGTGAACGTGACCCAAGTTGCGAGCAGGCCGCCGAGCGTGCCGGCCAGCATGGGGGAAAGGGCGCCGGCATCCCGGAATGCGGCCATGAAGCCGACGAACTGGAGCACCATGATCAAGGGACCCGGCGTGGTTTCAGCCATGCCCAGCCCATCGAGCATTTCACCCGGCTTGAGCCAGCCGTAGTGCTGGACCGCCTGCTGCGCCACATAGGCCAGCACCGCATAGGCGCCCCCGAAAGTGACGACGGCCATCTTGCTGAAGAAGACCGCGATCTGGCTGAACACATGGTCGACGCCCAGCGTGGCCAGCAGCGCGATCACGGGCACCAGCCACAGGGTGAGCCACAAGGCGGCGACCGACAGGGCGCGGCCGAGATCGGGCCGGGCATGCGCGGGCGGCTCGTCTGCGAGCACGGTGTCGGCAGCAGCGACTTGCTTGCCGCCGCCGGAGCGGTGGCCGGCATCGATCTTGAAAACCTCCGCGCCGCTGGCCGCGCCGGCGAAGCCGATCAGGGCGGCAGCGAGGATGATGATCGGAAACGGAATGTCGAAAAAGAAGATGCCGACGAAGGCGGCCGCCGCCAGGGCGCGGAGAACGTTGTTCTTGAGCGCGCGCCTGCCGATGCGGAAAACGGCTTCCAGCACGATGGCGAGCACGGCCGCCTTGAGGCCGAAGAACAACGAAACAACCAGCGGCACGCTGCCGAAAGCGGCGTAGACGTAGCTGAGCCCCATGATGGCGACTATGCCGGGCACGACGAACAGGCCGCCCGCCATGAGGCCGCCGAGGGTGCGATGCATCAGCCAACCGATATAGGTCGCGAGCTGCTGGGCCTCGGGGCCCGGCAGCAGCATGCAATAGTTGAGCGCATGCAGGAACCGGCGCTCGGAAATCCAACGCTGTTCCTCGACCACGATGCGATGCATCACCGCGATCTGGCCGGCCGGACCCCCGAAGCTCAAGAGGGCGACGCGAAGCCAGACCCGGAGCGCGTCGCGCAGCGTGACCACGCGCGGGGCCGGCGTTCGGCTGTCTTGCGAGCTGTTTTGGACGCCCGGGTGCTCGTTCACGTGGCCCCACCACCCGCGGCCGGCGGCCAATTGTGCGTCTCGGCCTGCCGGGACCGGCACCAGGCATAGAGGGCGTCAGCCGGAAGAACCGTTGGGACAGCCTGGTCCATGCGCAATCACCTCGACATGCGAGTGCTGCGCAGAGCTTGGACGACCGAGCCGTCTGACCGGGAGCCTGCGTTTCCCCGGGATGTTAACGTTAAACCGATTTCTGCCTCGATCGCAAGATGCCGGCACCTTGGCCATTGCGGTCGATCGGATTCATTGGCATTTAGCTCGCGGGGCGCACGGCCAAGCCGCCGGATAACCCTGGTCGACTGCGTGGGGGGGCAGACATGCTTTTAGCAAACGGTCCAAATGTTGATGCGCGCCGCAGCCCCGGCTGGCGCCCGCATGGCGCCATCCTGGGGCTCGCCATCCTGGGGCTCGCAATGGCCGCCATGGCGCACTCGGCCGCAACCGGGGCGCCGAACGAAGACCAGGTGAAGGCCGGACTGGAGATTTGGAAATCGTCCGGATGCGCCGATTGCCATGGTCCCTTTGCGGACGGCGACAAGCAGCGCGACGAGATGCCGACCGGCGCAAACCTGCGCGGCAGCAGGCTCGATGGCGCGGCCCTCAAGCAGACGATCGGTTGCGGGCGCCCCGACACCGGGATGCCGTCATTCGATGCGGGCGCCTACACGGTCCGCGCCTGTTATGGGTTCCCCCTGGGTGCCGCGCCCGACAATCTCTACCCGGCGCCCCGCACCCTCACGCCCGCCGAGATCGACAGCGTGATCATTTATCTGCAAGCGCATGTCGTTGGACGACGCCAAATCACGCACGAGGATTGCCTGTATTATTACTACGACGCGCCCAGCTCCTGGTGCGAGGATAAGTGATGACTCTCCGTTGTCATCGTCCGCGAAAGCGGACGACCGAGTAACCACCGGTGCTTCAATTCAAAATTGGCGTTTGCGTTTACTGGATGCTCCGCCTTCGCGGAGCATGACAAGTCAAAGATTGTCGCCGTCAGATATCGCGGCCCTCGACCTTATCGTGCAATTGCTTGACCAGGTCCGGAATGTGCTCCAGATGCGGATGCACCGCGAGCGCGCGGCGGAACGCCTCGAGCGCGTGCTTGTCGTCGCCGAGCTCCTGCATGATCATGCCCAAACCAGACAATGCTCCGAAATGGCGCGGTTCGCGCTTGAGCACTTCATGGATGTCGGCCAGCGAATCGTTGAAATCCTTCTTCATGTAGTAGATGGTGGCGCGGCGATTCCAGGCCTCGATATAGTCGGGCTTGATGTTGATGATGGCAGTCAGGAGCTTGACGCCGACGCGGCTCATCAAGAGGGTGGTGGTGTCGCTGTCGGTGGCGACCCACATCGCCCAGATGCGGTTTTCGACGTATTTGGCGCTTTCGTCGTCGGGCGCCAGTTTCAGGGCCTCGAACAGGCGATCGAGGTTCAGGCCCTGCTGGAGGCGCGGCAGGTTGCTCGGCGGCTCCAGGAAGCGGCGGTTGGATTGAGCCCAGGCCGGCGCCGGCAGGAGCGCCGGCACGACAGCCGCCAAGACAAATGCTGCTGCGAGAATCGCAGGCCGCAAAGTCCCACAGAATCGCGTGCTCATGGGGGTATAGTTTAACCCCTCACCGCAGCGCAGCAAAGATGGAATCTGCTCACGAGTCCGAGAATTCGGCCAAGCGTGGCGGCCGGGCCACACTCAGCCACTCCTCACCCTTGGCGCGCCTTGAACCGGCGTTGGGTCTTATTGATCACATAAACGCGCCCCCGGCGCCGCACCAGCTGGTTGTTGCGGTGGCGACTTCGCAGTGATTTCAAGGAATTACGGACTTTCATGGGGTGCTGCCTCGACTCCGGCCGCTTCGACGGCGCCAACCGGCATTATTATTTTCAGGGAG
>WNFJ01289117.1_pt1 | contig 27428 bp, 22 predicted proteins | sample 5400461 | NCBI WGS metagenome assembly WNFJ01 (sample SAMN13153349, study PRJNA577476) | soil metagenome | isolation source: 115 cm saprolite on Douglas fir-dominated hillslope | place: USA:California | collected 2013-09-17
TCAAGGCGGCGATCCAGTGGCAGAAGATCTCCGCCGGGGACTGGGCCGCCTACGCCGCCGACATCGGCAGCCGCCTGGGACGCTGACCAGATGCCAGGACTGCCCGAGCTCGACATCGCCCGCGTCCGCCGCTGAGTGCGATCAACGCGTTCCTGAGCATGCCCGCGACCAGGTCCGGGTGGAATGCAACATCGGCCCGCGGCGGGTATCGCTGTCTGTTCCCTCATCTCCGCTTGCACCCGGGTTCCGGTCCCCATGGGATCTAGGGTGCGGACGTTTCGTCGTCTGCCGGCACGTCCCGGCGGCTGATGCGCGCGAGCTCGAGGAGGGTGTCGACGGCGGTTTCGAGAGGGCGGGTGTCGCGCTGAACCTGGGCGAGGAGGAGGCCGCCTTGAAGTGCGGCGAGGAGGGTGACGGCGAGGTCGTCCGGGTCGGTGCCGTCCGGGAGGTGCCCGGCGGCGTGAAGACGGCGCAGCCCGTCGCTGATGGCGGCTGACCACTGCCCGAAGCCGGCCGCGATCAGGTCGCGGGCCTGCACGTCGGTCTCGGCCAGCTGCCCGGCGAGCGAGCCGAGCGGGCAGCCGCCCCTGCCCTGGCTGCTCTTCACCTGGGCGATCACCATGTCCCGCCAGGCCCGGAGCCCCTGGGGGCTACCAAGATCGGCCTGCCGCTGGTTACCGGTGATGGTCGCGGCCTGGTAGCCGATGACCGCCTGCACAAGCTCGTCCTTGCCGGCGAAGTAGTGCGACAGCTGTGACCCGCTGACCCCGGCCGCTGACCTGATGTCATCCAGCGAGGTGCCCGCGACACCGCGCTGGTAGATGAGCCCGGCGGCCGCCTCGACGATCCTGGCCCGGGTTCGCTGTCCCTTGGCTGTGAGCCTCGGGCGGTCACGTGCCTCGCTTCCCACAGCCTCACGCTACCACTTTCTGGGCTTGACAACCCATTCCATGCCCTGCCAGAATGGGTCCTGTGACCCATTCTCAGTAAACGGAGAGTCTCATCGTGATTCTTGTGACAACGGCCGGCAAGGTCGGCTCCGAGACGGTCCGCCTGCTGCGGGAGCGGGACGTGCCCGTCCGGGTGCTGGTGCGGGACCCGGCGAAGGCGACGGCCAGGGCGCTGGCCGAGGCTGGCGCGGAGATCGCCACAGGTGACCTGGGCGTGCCCGCGAGCATCGATGAGGCGATGAGCGGCGTCAGCGGCGTGGTGCTGGTCAGCCCGGCTGTGCCCGCGCAGGAACTGAACGTCGTCGCCAGCGCCGCCAGGGCCGGCGCGGGCCATGTCGTCAAGGCGACCAGCAAGGCCCCGGCCGACTCGCCCATCGCGCGGCGACGCTGGCAGGCCGAGATCGAGGCAGGGCTGGCTGCCTCCGGGATCCCGCACACGCTGCTGCGGTCGAACGCCTACATGCAAAACGTGCTGGCGCTGGCACCGGCGATCGCGAAGACGAGCAGCTTCGGCTCCTCGGCCGGCAAGGGCCGCTCCGGCCTGGTCGACGCCCGCGACGTCGCAGCGGTGGCCGCCGAGATCGTCACCTCCCCTGCCGCCCACGCCGGAAGGACCTACTGGCTCACCGGCCCGGAGCTAGTCTCCAACTACGACGTGGCCGCCGTGCTGTCGAAGCTGCTCGGCAGGACCATCACCTACCGGGAGCTCACCTTCGAGGAGAACAAGGACGCGATGATCCGCGCAGGAGTCCCCGAGCAGATCGCGGAGATGAACGCCCAGGCGTTCAGCCTGACCGCCGACGGCGACGCCGAATGGGTCACCGAGGACGTCCCGTCGCTCCTGGGCCGCCCCGCCCGCTCCTTCGAGCAGTTCACCGCCGACTACGCCGCCGCGTTCTCCTAGACGGGGCACCGGACAGCAGGGCCCCGGCGTCGGCAGGCGGGCGCCCCGGACCACAGCGCCAACCACACAACGTGACGCCTGACACTTGTTAGCGGCCACGTTGTTTGCACATGATCCGGCAGCGTTCGATGAGCATGTTCCGGCAGGTCTGGGTGGTGTTTTGCTGCTGCGTGGGACCCTGGTGGTTAATTCTGGCTCATGCGGCGAGGCCGAGTTCGAGGCGTGCCAGGTGGCTGGTTCGCTGCCGGTCTAGCGGGGTGCCGGTCCAGTAGGCGTGCAGCCGTAGCAGGTTGAGCGCGCAGGCCATGGAGGCGTGGTCGAGGCGGGTTTTCGGCAGGCCGCGGTAGCGGGCGCCGTGGCTAGCGGCCTGGTGCATGGTGCCCTCGACGCCGGCGCGGCGAGCATAGTCGGCCCGGAACCCGATCGTGGTTTCCGCGGCGCGGGCGGCGGCCTGGGCTTCGGCCAGGCCGCGGGGCAGCACGGTGAGCTGTCGGCGTTTCTTGCTGCTGGTGGTGCACTGGGGGCGGGCGGGGCAGGGGCCGCAGTCGGTGGCGGAGAAGGTGGCCACGATCGCATCGGTGCCGCGCTGGGCGCACGGCGTCCAGGACACTGATGTCTTTCCCTGGGGGCAGGTGACGGTCTTGTGGTCGTAGTCGACGGTGAAGTCGGCGCGGGCGTAGCCGTGGCCGGCGCGGGCCTGCGCGGAGGTGTCGGCCAGCAGGGGCCCGATCAGCGCAATGCCCGAGGTGGCCAGCGCGGAGACCACCAGGGCGGCGCTGAGGTAGCCGGAATCGGTGTAATGCCGTCCCGGGGCCAGGTCCTTTCCCGTCAGGTCGTCGTGGATGGCGCTGGTCATCTGGTTGTCGGTCACGGTGGCATCGGTGGTGGCCACGGTGGTGATCAGGTTCGGGAACACCAGGTGCGCGCAGCCCTTGGCGTGGTCGCGGTCCTGCCCGCGGCCGTGCCCGCTCTCGCTGGCGTGCCCCGCGGCGGCCTGCCGGGCCGCGGCGGCCGGGCGGCAGGTGCACGGCGGGGCGTCGTCGCAGGTCTCGGTGATGTGCAGCTTGTAACCCAGCCAGAACTCCTCGCGCTTGACGCCCCACCGGGCATCGGTGTCATACGGTGAGGCGATCCGCAGATGCCCTGGCGGGAGACCGTCGCCCTCAGGTTCCTTCTCCCGCCGCCTGATCACCTCCCGCCCGTGCTCGGTGATGGTGCGGGTGTAGTTCTGCAGCAGCACCCGGCGCAGCACGTCCACCGCGGGCAGCTCGCGCAGCCAGGCCGGGGCGGAGCGGTCGTAGACCGACTGCAGCAGCGCGTACCCGTCGCGGGCGTAGGCGATCGCCAGCTCATCCCGCCGGGCCTGGGAGGCCGGGGGCCGCCAGGAGGTCATCGGGGTGCCGTAGCGGCGGGCGAAATCAGCCACGCAGACCCGCTGCTCCAGCCAGGCCGGGTGCGCCGCCGCCAGCGCCTCCAGCGCCGCCCGCACGCTCTCCCCGGCCAGCTCCAGCCGGTTCAGCGCCGCCACCGCCGCGATCACGTGGGTGGAATCGGTGCGCTGCTTGCCGCCCGCCCTGACCAGGCCCTCCGCCGCCAGCCTGGCCAGCAGCGTGTCCAGCACCACCTGCTCCAGGCCGGCCTCGGCGACCCGGGCCCGGAACTCGGGCAGCACCGAATGGTCAAAGCCCGGGTCGCCACCGGCCAGGCCCAGCGCGTACTTCCAGTCGATCCGGGCGCGCACCGCCTCGGCGGCCTGACGGTCGGCGAGGTTCTCCGCCTTCTGGAAGATCGTCACCAGGGCCAGGCGCGCGGGCGGCCAGCCCGGCTTGCCGCGCACCCCGTAGGCGCCCGCGAACTGCTCATCGGCCAGCCACCCGCCGAGCTTGTCGCGCACCAGCACCGGCAGCGGACGCTCACGCTTGCCCTGGTACATCGAGGCGATGTCCGCAGCGATCTGCGGCGCGGGCTGAGGCCACGGCTGCGGCATGACAGACATCACAAGCTCCAGTCTGCGGCCTGCACGGGGAAGGGGGCGCGGGGGAAGAAGGCCGCAGCGCGATCATGCTGAACACAAGATCCAAAGTCAGTGCGCCACGCCGCGCGCCCTCAGCCGCCCACGGAATTAACCACCAGGGTCCCGAACCAGGCCAAAACCTCGGAAGCAGGACCGGAAACACAATCCACATCCTCCCTGCCGACTCGGTGCGCCTCTTCGCGCCCGTGCGTCAGCGCTGCTTCGAGTACAGATCAGCCACCCATGGGGGCCTTCGCTGTCAAGAGAGCGTGGGAAATTGGCCCGGGGACTTGCTGGGGCCGTCGGGCTGGTGGGGACTGTTTTGCTGGCTTTCCTCGCGGCTGCCGGGTTTCGTGCCGCCGCGCGGTCCGGGGTCAAGCTGGAGCGCCCACATCGTGAGCGCCCCTTCGGGGCGCGGGCGAGGACGAACGAGCTTGATGCCGGCGAGCGGCGGCCGATGATCGGGGGCGAGGAGGAGGCTGCCGGGTTGTGGGTTGCCGTGGGCGGGGGTTCGCTGGGCTGGTTCCCCGGGTGGGGCGCGCGGGGTCCGGCGGAGTGGTCTCACATCCACCCATTCGGCCGCCCGCGTGGGGCGGGGGCCATGACCATGCCGTCCGGGGACCCGGGCTGCTCAGTCAGTTCGACGAGCGCGGCAACGCCGGCTCAGGTTGATCTGCGAGCTCGCCCGGGCCAGGCGACCCCTCCGGGCCTGTTTCACCGCGTCCCCGCCTGGGCAGCGGGTTGCGAGACTGCGTGCTCGGCGTCGGTGAGCAGGTGCCAGGCGCGGTGGATTGGGCCGCAGTTGCTGAGAAGCTCGATGCAGGGTCGGCGCCAGCGCCGGACGCGGTGAACTCCCGCACGACCTGGCTGTCCACCATCAACGAGGACGGCAGCCCGCATGTGACTGCGGTCGGTGCCCTGTGGCTTGACGGCACGTTCTGGTTCCAGACGGGCGCAGGCACGCGGAAGGGGCGCAATGTCGCGCGCGATCCGCGGTGTTCGATCGCGGTGTCGATCCGCGACGCGGACGTCGTAATCGAGGGTGACGCTGCGCGAGTGACCGAGCCGGGCGCACTGGCGCGCATTGCGAAGCCGACGACAGCGGGCCGGGCATCACTGCCCCGTTCAACGCACCGTCGCAAGGACCACCGCCGTGGAACGTGTATCGCATGGAACCACGCTCGGCGATCGTGACCTTGGCGGCGGAGCCAGGCGGCCTGACTCGCTTCCGGTTCTGACGCTGCTGACCGGCTGGCTCGCACTCATCTGCATGATGAGCGGACGTCCGCGACTGACGACGGACCGGCTACCCGGCGGGAGCTGAAGCGAACAGCTGTGGCCGCCAGGAGTCGATCGCGGGAGCGGACCGCCGTGGTGCGCGGTGCTGGCAATGGCCATTGAACAACGAGGGGCCGGATGGCACAAAAAGCCTAACAGGGCTCCGCATCGTTCGGGCCCGGGACGCCGACCGCCGGCCCGCCGTATGCGGCGGTGATCGACCACGTGCTGGCCTGCCTGGCCGGCCGCGCGGAAAACCTGATCGAACCCGCCAGCGCCCTGCCCGCGCTGAAACTCACCCTGGACGTCCACCAGCGCCTCACCCAGCCAGCCGGCTAGATCGCCGCGACAAGCACCATTCGCTGGCCCGAAAGCCACGAGCCGTCCCGTCACGGTGAGGCTGCTGGCCGCGGGCAAGACGCCGAACATCCGATCGCGCACGGTCCTGCCGACCCTGCATGCGGCGCCATATCAGACCTCTTTGAGAGCGCTGTCAAGGGGTCTGGCGGATTTTTCTTCGCGGCTGGCGGGGGAGGAGTGGGTAGTCGGCGCGGGGTCGACTACTCCTGCAACAACATCGGCACGGTCATGAACCAGAGCCCGCCCGCCGGCGGCGGGGTCGTCCTCGGGTCGGCGGTCACGGTCACCATCGGGCCCGCCCGCCGCGCCCGTGCACGTGACGCCATCAGCCGCCACCACGGCATGGCACGGACCTGCGATGTACGCGCCGAGACCCGCCGCCCTCATTGCCGGGGCCGTCACCGTTCCGCTGATAGTGGCGGGTCGCGAGGGCCGCACCCTGGGCCTGAGCGCGGGGGTACCTGCCCCCCGAGGTCGCCCGCCGGTCCGGGCCTGGCGTCGCGGTCCTGCTCCGTGTCCACGCGGGATGTATCGACGGGCACGGGCAGCTTTGGAACGCCCGGATCGATGACGCACTCCAAGACGAGACGGCGGGCTAGGACGTTTCGTCGTGGTTACGTGAACGACCGTCATCGGCCGGGAATCCCCGGTAACCGGCGGGAACCCGGAAGGCGGGCTGCTGACCGCGTATGCGTTTGTCGCGACGATATCGGCAGCATTCGCAAGGTCCCGCTGCGCTGTTAGGCTTGTCGCTCCCCGGGCCGGCACGGTATTCGGGCTTGACTACTCGTCCGGTAGCTGGTCCGATCTCCTGCACGGCTGTCTGACGGAGAAACGGATGAACAACATGGTTCGCAAGGCAGTGCCAGGCGTAACGCTCGCCGTCGTGGCCGCCCTGGCCGGATGCACTAGCGTCTCCAGCGCGATCCAGTCGGCCAACCCGACGGCGAGCGCGGACGTTGGCACGGCGAAGGCACGTGCCGAGGCCATCATCAACCAATGCGCCGTGCAACTGGGCGGCACACCGGGTACCGGCGTCAACGCGCTCGTCTCGGTGCCGGTGATACGTCAGCTTGCCACACACGCCGGGCGGGCCAAGTTCGCGACGTGCTCGTTTCCCGATCCTGCCAAGCGAGCCAAGGCGAATACGTGCATCCAGCAGGTCATTACCGGCGCCGGGCTCGGCTTGCTCACCCACTCGGGACGCCAGCAAGCCGCGCAGGGCATCTTCAACTGCGTGGAAACGAACCTCTAAGTCCGCCGGGCCCGGCGCATGCCAGGCCAGGAAACCTGGTTATCTTCCTCGAGCCTGCGGCGACGTCGTTCGGCTCTGCACGCGACCTGGCGAACGCGCTTCGGCGTGCGGAGGCCGCCCACGGCGAGTACGAGAAGCGGACCGGCAAGGCAGGCGCGAACTGGCCCGACTGGTACGCGGACGCCTCGGTTACGTCTCACAATCCGCCTATCGGCAACGCCACGCCTGCCGGACGTTGGCCCAACGGCATCCCGCCCGTATGGGCGATTTTGACATCCGTTTTGCAGCGCCGGCGCTGGCCGGTCGTAGGAAGAGCGGTGTCGTCGCTGACGTACTCCTGAGCCCTAGCAACACACCTAGCGCAGTGCGGCGCTGCTGGTGAACGGCTCGCAGGCTCCCGCCCAGCCCAACGACGCGTATGAACGTCACCGTCGTGCCCCGCTGGTGACCGGCCGTGCCAGGGGCGGGTCACGGGCTAACCTTCGGCACGGGCGGCAGCGGGAACCGCAGCTCCGCTGCTACGAGATACTGACTGAGTGTGGTGTCGGCCTCGATATGCCTGGTCGAGCCGCCCTCGTCGAGCACCGCCGCGACGAGCTCGTCGATGACATCCGGCGTCCGCCGGGTCGGACGCCCGCACAGCGGGCAGGTCTCGCCCGAGGGGGCCAGCCAGCTGGACTCGTCGCAGACCACGCCAGGAATGGTCACGCCGTCCTGTATCAGCAGCGTATTGATCGCGGTCACGCTGCCCGCCCACAGGCAGCTCTCCAGGCCGAGCGCGGCCGGCCCGCCCACCGCGGCTTTCTCCAATACCCTGGAGACAAGCCGTTGATCATGCTCGCGCTGGTAGCCCTGCAGGATCGAGCCGACGCTGCCGAGCATCTCGGCCAGCGGCGCGGTGGCTGGGTCGACGCTGAACGTCCCGGCTACCCGATCGCGCAGGTCGAGCGGCAGGAATTGGAGGAACTCGGGGATCTCGTAATCGTGCCCGCCGATGATCAGGATTTCGTACTCGTCGGTCCGCAGCAGTCCCTCCAGCAACTCCACCACCCGCCGGAAATGCCGCTTGGCCAGCTCATCCGCCTTGTTGCGGACCCTGTCCTCGGCGAGCCCGGCCGCGTAATCCGGCTTACGAAGCACCGGATCCCGGACCGCGGTCCTTTCGCGCATCTCGTTCTGGTATGCCTCCCAGACCCGGGCCGAAGCCTTGTCGATCACCAGGACGCAGGCGCGGCGATATTCGCCGAGCGCCGCCAGCATGGGACGGGCGAACGGGGTTTCGTCCACGATGATCTGCTCGCGACCCGGGCGCGGCAGTGGTATCTCCTCGTAGAAGCCGCGACCGGAACACGAGAAGATGGCGACTGCGCCGGGCTGCCAGCGTTCTGTGCCAAGCGCCGCCCTGACGCGCTCGATGTCGGCGCGTACCGACAGCCGGGACTGGTGCTCCAGCGCCTGGTCGGTGGCCAGCGTGCGGATCTGGTCGAGCAGGCTTTGCACCCGGGTGTGCACCTCCGCCCGGCTCGCGCCGGGGTCGATGCGAGCATAGAGCGACACCACCGGCAGGCCACCACCGTGGAACCTGACGATGCGATTGACCGTCTCCGCCGTGATCATCGGCTCGCCCGGGACGTTACGCGCCCTTGGTGATCGCGGTGAACTCGTCCGGGCTCAGCTCGATGCCCGCGGCCGCGACGTTCTGCTCGACGTGCTCCGGCGAGCCGGAACCGGGGATGGGCAGCATCTGCGGTGACCTGGCCAGCATCCAGGCCAGCACGATCTGGCGCGGGGTCGCGCCGTGCTGGCCGGCGGCATCGAGGACCGCGCGGCTGGCGTCGGCCTCCTGGACCGGCGCCCACGGCAGGAACACCAGCATCTCCTGCTCGCACAGGTCCACCATCGACTCCGATGACCGGTCGGCCACGTTGTAGCGGTTCTGCACCGACACCACCGGGGTCACCCGCTCCGCCTCCCGGAGCTGGTGCTCGGAGAAATTTGACACCCCGACGTGGCGGATCTTGCCCTCGTCCTTCAGCTCGGCCAGCGCGCTGATCGACTCGGCGATCGGCACCTTCGGGTCGGGCCGGTGGAACTGGTACAGGTCGATCCGGTCGAGCCGCAGCCGGGCCAGGCTGCCCTCGCAGGCCTGCCGCAGGTGCTCGGGCCGCCCGTCGGGCTCCCATTGCCCCGGCCCCGGCCGCACCAGGCCGCCCTTGGTCGCGATGACCAGCTCGTCGGGATAGGGGTACAGAGTGTCGGCGATGAGCCTCTCGCTGACCTCTGGGCCGTACGAGTCGGCGGTGTCGATGAACGTGACGTCTAGTTCCACGGCCCGCCGCAGCGCCGCCCTGGCCCGGTCCGGATCCGGCGGATCACCCCAGATGCCCGGGCCCGTGATCCGCATCGCGCCGTATCCCAGCCGGTTCACCGTGAGATCGCCGCCGACGTCGACCGTGCCAGCGGCCGCCGCCGTCGTCTGCCTTCCGTTCATGAACGCTCCCTTCCTGACCGGCTACCCGGCGGGCGGTAGCCGGCTGCCGGGACTAGGGCAATGGTCCTTGCTAGCTTTCCCGCGATGCGCCGCCCGCGCATCCTCAGTTCGGCTAGTTCAACGCGCCCGCGGCCCGCGTATCGGTCCGATGCCCAGCAGCAGCACGTCAAAGGACGGGACCGGGCTGTGATCCTCCTGCCGCGAGGCGTGGAGCAGCCATCGCCGCTGTTGCGCGATGGCCACACCGGCCCAGCCGCCGGGCGCGAGCTGCAGGTCAGGCTCCGGTCGCTCCGTGCCGGCGACAAACTGGCAGTGGACACCTTTCTGACGCCATTGCACGCAAACTGCGCCGGTGAGCGGATCTGGCCGCCGCGGTGACCTAGCTGTTGCGCCTCAGTTCCCGGGCTCACCGCGGAGGGCGCCCGCTCGGGAACCCACTCCATTCCCGGCGTGCCCGCTTGATGGAGGATCGGCGGCTGCGGGCCGAAGGTCTAGCTGGGCTGGAGCTGCAGTGGAGCCTGGAGGAGATCGCCGAGTTCGGCAGCGGCGCTAGCGGGGGAGGTGAAACGGGACTGTGGTGACGACGACCTTTGGCAGCGGCCGCAGCGCCCGCCGGAGCCGGGTTGCAGTGCCGTTATGGAGAAGGCGGTGCCACCAGTGCCGGACAACGATCTCCGGGAGGATCACGGTGAGCGTGAGGTCGGGACGTTCGCGGTGCAGTGACCAGATGTAATTGACCAGGGGTGCGACGATGGCGCGGTGGGGTGAGACGAGCACCTCCAGCGGAAGGTGATCGCCCCAGGTTTGCCAGTACCGGTGAAAGCGCTCGGCCTCCTCCTCAGTGGGGCTGAGGTGCAAGGCAAGCACTGGCTGCCGGAGGGACGCCGCGTAGGCGAGCGCTCGCATGCTGGCCAGATCCAGGCCGGCCACCGGCACGATCGCGAGGTGACGGATCTCCTCGGGCTGCTCCTCGGTCTCGGCAACAGTCTTAGCCCTGACCTCGGTCCAGGGACTGGTCTCGGCTCCCGTCCCGGCCGTGTCTTCTCGGGCCCGGGAGCCTGCCTCCTGCCGCAGCCGCCCGGCGCCGTTGCCGGCGACCGGCGTCAGTGGCTGGGCTGGGATCTCGACGGCATGCGGATGCAGGGCAGTCGCCTCGGCAACGAGATCGTAATGGCGGCGGATGCGCAGTGAGGCCAGGATGATCAGCCCGATCGCGAGCAGGGCTACCCAGGAGCCCATGGTGAACTTGGTGAGTGCGGCGGTGAGGAAGACGATCGCCGAGAGGCTTCCGCCGGTGGCGTTGAAGAACAGGCTCCGGCGCCAGTGAGGGTCGTCTCGCCGCCGCCACCAGCGGACCACCATCCCAGCCTGGGACAACGTGAAGGCCAGGAACACTCCGACGGCGTACAGCGGGATGAGGGCCTCGATGCTGCCGCTGAACGCTGCATAGATCGCGGTCGCCGTGACCGAAAGCAGTATGATCCCGTTGCTGAACGCGAGCCGGTCGCCGACCCGGAGAAACAGCCGCGGCGCGTGCCAGCTGCGTGCCAGCAGGAACAGCACACGGGGGAAGTCGTTGTAGGCCGTGTTCGCCGCGAGCAGCAGTATCGCCGCCGTGGCTGCCTGTGTGCAGGAATACAGGAAGCTCGTGCCGAAGCTCCGGTGGGCGAGTTGTGAAAGCACTGTCTGCCGGGCGTTCGGTATCACCCCGTCCAGCCGGGCCAGCAGAACGATGCCCGCGAACATCACGATAAGCAGGACGATCATCCAGGTGAGCGTGGTGCGGGCGTTGCGCCACTCAACAGGCTTGAACGCCGGCACGGCGTTGGAAATCGCTTCGATGCCGGTCATCGCCGTCGACCCGGAAGCGAACGCACGCAGCACCAGCAGAACGCCGATGCCTTCGGTCGCGGTCAGGCGGGGCGGCGGGACAGGATGGAAGCCGCGGGCCGCGGCGCTGGTCAGGCCGACCGCGATCAGCGCGACGACGGCGATGATGAAGGCGTACGTCGGCGCGCCAAACAAAGCGCCCGCCTGGCGCACACCGCGCAGGTTGCCCGCCAGCAGCAGAGCGATCACGCAGATCCCGGCGGGGACCGCGGCGGGCGCGAGGGACGGGATGGCCGACGCGATGGCCGCGGCCCCTGAGGCAACGGACACAGCGACCGTCATGACGTAGTCGATCAGCAGGCCGGCCGCGGCAGCCAGCCCGGGTAGCCGTCCCAGATTGTCGCTGGCGACGATGTACGAACCGCCGCCGTGCGGATAGGCCCGGATGGTCTGCCGGTAGGAAACGCCGACAGCGAGCATTAGCAGCGCGATCGCCGCCGCGATCGGCAGTGAGTAGCCCAGCCCGGCGCTGCCTGCCAGAACTAGAACCGCGAGCATCGCCTCCGGCCCGTAGGCAACCGACGAGAGCGCGTCGGCGGACAGCACCGGCAGCGCCACCAGCTTGCGCATCCGTTCGGTGGCGATCGCGGTGGCGCTAAGCGGGGGGCCGAGCAGCGCTCGCCGCGCCCGGTGGGCGATGCGGCCGGGCAGGGTCGGCAGCGTCTCTGCTTCGCTGCTGACCTCGATGACCGGGAGCCGCCCGCCGCGCCCGGCCACATTCACGAAGCGCCCGAATCGCGTCGGCCGGATGTCCGCTGCGTCCGGGTAGCTGCCCAGGTCGGGGTCGAGCGGCAGCGCGCACCGCCACACTTGCGGGTCGCCAGTCACGTGGTCCCACTCACGGCCCACCTGGTGCAGCAGCCTGAGCTGGCGATCATCAAGGGCCGGGAGCAGCGCATCCGGGCTTGGCGCGCCGGCTGCCTGATCGTCTGCCTGGCGGTCGGAGTCGCGGCGTGCTGTCATCTCGTCACCGCCAACCAAGCATGGACGGTTCAGCCTGCGCTCGCTTCACCAGCATGAGTAGTTTTCGGCGGTCGCGGCGCGGGTCACAGCGGCCTCCGCGATCTCCGAGCCGCGCGCCTGGCCAGCGGGGCCGGTCATCGCGCCGCGGGAAGGGCCAGGTCGCGTTCGATGTCCTGCAGGCTGCGGCTCTTGGTCTCGGGCACCTGCCGCCGGAAGTAGGCCAGCGCGATGATGGTGAGACCGGCGAACAGGAAGAACGTGCCGGCGTCGCCGAGGATGCCCAGAACGGTCAGGAAGGAGATGGTGACCGCGAAGTTCGCACCCCAGTTGGCCATGGTAGCCACGCTCATCGCCTGGCCACGGATCTTCACCGGGTACATCTCGCTGATCAATAGCCAGAACACCGGGCCGAGCCCGATTGCGAACGAGCCGGTGTAGATCAGCAGCCCCGCGATCGCGATGACAGCAGTTCCGCCGTGCAGGTGGCTGCCGCCGACAAGGAAGGTGACCGCCACCACGAGCATGCCGACTGCCATCCCGGTGGTGCCGCTCAGCAGCAGCGGGCGCCGGCCGGCTCGGTCCAGCAGCCGGATCGCCACGATCGTCATGCCGACATTAACGACGCCGTTGACGACGTTGGCCAGCAGTGCCGCGGAGGTGCCCAGGCCGGCGGAGGCTAGCAGGGTCGGCGCGTAGTAGATGACCGTATTAATGCCGGTGACCTGCTGGAAGACCGCCAGCGCCACCCCGACGACCAGGATATGCCGGACCGCCGGGGCGAACATCTCGCGGACGCTGGACTTGCGCCGGGACAGCTCGCGCACCTCGGCGATCTCGGCGTCGATGTCGCCCTTATCGCGGATCTGGCGCAGGACCGCGCGAGCCTCATCCGCGCGGCCCTGGGTGACCAGCCAGTGCGGGCTCTCATGCTGGAACAGCATGCCCGCGAACATCAAGACCGCCGGCACCGCGGCCAGGCCGAACATCAGCCGCCAGTTCTGGGAGGACGCCAGCCCGTAGTCGACCAGATAGGAGACCAGGATGCCGGCGGTGACGGCCAGCTGGTTGAAGCTGACCAGTCCGCCGCGGACCCGCGGCGGGGCAGTCTCGCCGATATACAGCGGCACGACCATCGACGCCGACCCGACCGCCACGCCGATGACCACCCGGGCCGCCACCAGGACGGCGTAGCTGGAGGAGAATGCGGCGAGCATGACCCCGGCGACGAACAGCACCGCGGTTCCCAGCACCGTGGGCCGGCGGCCCACCTTGTCAGCGATCCTCCCCGCGGCAAGGGCGCCAAGCATCGCCCCGATCAGCAGGATGCTGGTCAGCAGTTCCTTGTCGAAGGACGTCAGGCCGTGGAAGTCCTTGCCGATGAACAGCAGCGCTCCGGAGATGACACCGGTGTCGTAGCCGAACAGCAGCCCGCCGAGGGCGGTGATGGCCGCACTCCACACCACATGCCGCCGGATGGTCCCCGGCGAGAGGGGCGCGGGCGGAGGCATCGGCTGACGGGTCCTGGTCATGCTTCCTCCTTCCGGCCTCACCACCCCGACGCGGCCGCCGCGCCGTCCGCGGCGCTAGCGCGGAGCTCGACCGGGTACCCAGTGCCGATGAGGCGCACCGGCCGGCGACCTTAGCGGTCTTCCCTGCCGGCCTGGCGATCGTCTCCGGCTGGCCGGGTCCGGGCACGGCTGATGCCGTCGTCAGCCGCTGCGAGCACCTCGCCGTCAGGCGATCTGCGGGCCGGACCGCTCCGCCGACATGCACGTGAATCTCACGCACGCGCAGGATCGCCTCGGGACCGCGGTAGAGCACGATCCACCCGTCTCGCCGAACGTTGTCGACGGGCCGTGCTCACGACCAGCTCATCGGTCTCCACGACCACGGGTACCCAGCCACCGGAGATGCCCCCTAAGTCTCCGAAGCCGCCAGCCCGCGGAACTCCTGCGGTTCATCCCTGCCCCGTTTTCCCGCTGCCATAACGGCATGCAGGCGAGGCTCCGGAATGCCCGAAGACCGAGCACGCGGTAGCGTATTCGCGACAGACGTAGCAGGAGCGATCGTATGCCGCTGACCTGACCCCACTAGGACGGGCACGTGTACTGGCCGCTGCGCACACCTCTTGGCTCTGCGGCGGCGTCGGGCGAACCCGAAGCCCGGGCCGCAGCTGCAATCCGTCGGCCGGGATCGCGCTGGGCCGGGATTCAGTCGCGACACAGCACCTGGACCGACAGCCCGCTGAGCATCTCCCCCAGGTCACGGCGTGGAGCGCGGGAGGCGGCGAGCGGGCTCTCGGGAACGCGATCCTCAGCCGCTGGCCGATCGCCGCGCACGCTCAGGTGGCCCTGCCGGTCGGCGACCTGGCGGACGAGAGCAGGGTTGCCGAGTACGCTCGCATCGACGCGCCCGGTGGGGCGCTGCCCCTGTTCACCACCCACCTGACCTACGGGCCGGGCCGCTCGCAGCTGCGCATGACGCAGGCCCGCACGCTGGCCGAGTTCGTCGCCGGGCATGCCGCCGGCTGCGCCTACCCGCCGGTGGTCACCGGTGACCTCAACGCCGAACCCGGCTCGGACGAACTGCGGCTGCTCGGCGGCCTGCTCACCGCCCCGGCGGTGCCAGGGCTGGTACTCATCGACGCCTGGCGTTACGCCGACCCCGGCGACCCCGGGTTCACCTGGGACCACCGCAACGGCTACCAGGCCGGCAGCGTGATCCCCGACTCGCGGATCGACTACGTCCTGGCCGGCCTGCCCCGCCGCGGCCGGGGCAAGGTGCGGTCAGCCGCGCTGGCCGGCGTCGCGCCCATCGAGGACGTCTGGCCATCGGATCATTTCGCCGTCGTCGCCGACTTGCAGGATGAGGCTCATGAACTGCGTGATCGGCGAACGTGAGCTGCCGCCCTCAGCGCCAGTCCGATAGTCAATCTCGGCCCTTCAGGGCGCCGTTAGGAGACGTGGCCGAAGCCGACAGCAAGCGACGAGCCCTACCCGCTTTATTGAAGAATCGGTGCAGGCGTACTTCCCGATTCCTGGCTCTCCCTCTATCAGCAGTGCGCCGCCACGGCCCTTGTTGCCTGCTCGCACCAGAGCCACCCAGACAGGGCGGCTGCCAAGGCTTGCCGGCTTGCCGTCATCCCCGAGTTCGGGCTCGCCGTGACTAGCCACCTTCCCTGCCGGTCGGCATCACGTACCGGGCTCGGAAAGGTTTGGTAGATCTCTCGGACGGCGCGGCAGCGGGACATCGCGTGTGCGTGCCGCGACCTCGTGATACTTGCCGCGGCTACCGCTCACCGCCGCTGACGGGACGGCCAGGACTAGCGAGATGGAGGATGTGACCGCGCAGCCGGTCGACAAGCCTTGGGAGGCGAAGCGGCGCGCGTGCTCGCGCCGGACCGCGTGAACAGCTCGCTGGTCCGGTCAGCCGCGAGCGCGTTCGCCGGACGATTACGCCCTTAGCCACAGGAGGTTAGCCATGGCAATGCTCCCGGCCCGCCGCAGCGGGCAGACCCTTACCGTCGTCGACCCGTCGCGCGAGCTCGAGGACATCTACGAGCGCATGGGCCAGCTGATGAACATCGCGTTCGGGGATCTCGGCATGGCCCGACTCACCGACGTACCCTGGTCGCCCCTGGCCGATGTGTCCGAGACCGACGACGCCTACCTGGTACACATCGAGCTGCCCGGGATCCGCAAGGACCAGATCGACGTGCAGATGCAGGACCGGCAGCTGGTCGTCAGCGGCGAGATCAAGGAGACCGAGAACGGCCGGCGGCACCGCAGCTCGCGCCGCACCGGCCGCTTTGAGTACCGGACCTACCTGCCCGGCGACGTCAAGGCTGACCAGGTGCGCGCGCAGCTCTCCGACGGCGTGCTCACGATCACCGTGCCGAAGTCCGAGGCCGCCAGGCCCCGGCGGATCGAGGTCCAGGCGTCTGGCGCCAAGAACTGACTGCCGCGGTCACGGGCGGAGCGGCCGGTCCCGGTCAGGCGCGCGAAGCAGCCGGGGAAGGCCGCTCATGGTCCGTGCCGAGGTCGGTCCGAAGGCCTGATGCCTGTGATGCGCAGGGAGCCGGCCCGGCATTGAGAGGAGTATGGACAAGCGTCTTCGCTTCATGAGGGACCTGATCCAGCCCATGCGGATCGCGCCAGGCACCGCGGTCAAGCTGAGCCGAGACCATGATCCAGCCTGGACAGGACCGGTGACCCGGCCGGAGGCCGGTGCCCTACTCGAACAGGGTGTTGAGCTTCTCGCCGAGTATCAGGACAGGCTTGCCGCGCAGAACGACCTCGGCCTGCTGATCCTGCTCCAGGGACTCGACGCCGCGGGCAAGGACAGCACGATCAAGCACGTGATGAGCGGTGTCAACCCGCAGGGCGTGACGGTCAGCAGCTTCAAGCAGCCGTCGGCGGAGGAGCTCAACCACGACTTCCTCTGGCGTTACCAGGCTGCGCTGCCCGGCCGGGGAAGAATCGGCATCTTCAACCGGTCTCACTACGAAGAGGTACTGGTCGTCCGGGTGCATCCAGAGCTGCTCGCGGCAGAGAGGCTACCCGGGCCGGCACGGAAACGTGATGTCTGGGGCCAGCGCTACCGGGATATCAACCACTGGGAGCACTACCTCGTTAACAACGGCATCCGCATCGTCAAGATCATGCTCAATCTGTCACGGCGGGAGCAAGCGAAGCGGTTCCTCAAGCGTATTGACCACCCGGAGAAGAACTGGAAATTCTCGGCCAGCGACGTCCGGGAGCGCCGCCACTGGGACGAGTACCAGCGGGCGTTCGACAAGATGCTGAGCCGGACCAGCACGCAGTGGGCTCCCTGGTACATCGTCCCGGCCGACCACAAGTGGTTCACCCGCCTGGCCGCGGCCGCGGTCGTCGTACAGACGCTCAGGGCCATCAACCCCAGCTACCCGGCGCCCGACCCCGCCGCTGCCGAGCAGATGGCGCAGGTCAGGGCCGAGCTCGTAGCAGATCTGGGCTCGCCGCCGCCGGCCTGATGCTGAGCCGCTCAGCCACGCGCGGGCCGCATCCCCCGGTCAGATAGGGCCAGCCCGGCGTCATCGGTCTTCAGCCAGCCACGGCCGCTGCCAGCGCGGATGTCCTCGAACCAAGGCCTCCGCCTCGGCCGGCCCCCATGATCCACGCTGGTACGGGCGGATCTCCGGCGGGCCGTCCAGCAGGGGCTGCACGATGCGCCAGGTCTCCTCGACACTGTCCTGCCTGGCGAAAGGCTGGCGGGCTGGCGGTCCCCGACGATCGCGGCGTGCAGCAGCCGCTCATACGGCTCCAGCGGTTCGCCAAGCTCGCGGGTGAACGACGTGTCCAGATGGACCGCCCGCCACGACTCCTGGGCCAGCGCGGACAGCTGCAGCCGCATGCCCGGGTCCGGGTCGATGCGCAGAACGATCTGGTTCGGGTCCGCCCGGGACGGCAGCGCGAGGAAGGACAGCCGGGCCGTGCGGCGCAGCAGCAGCCGCACCTCGGTGACACGATCGGGCAGCGCCTTGCCGGCCCGCAGGAAGATGGGCACGTCGGCCCAGCGCCAGCTGTCGATCTCCAGCCGCAGCGCTACGTAGGTCTCGGTCGTGGACCCCCTCGCGACGCCGGGAACATCGGCGTACCCCTGGTACTGGCCGCGCACGTAGTGCTGCGGGCTGACCGGCGGCATGGCACGGAACACCTCCGCCTTCTTGTCCTGCGTGTCATCGGCGCTGCCGCCCGCCGGCGGGTCCATCGCGACCAGGGCGAGCAGCTGCAGCAGGTGGTTCTGCACCACGTCGCGCAACGCGCCGACGGAGTCGTAGAACCTGCCGCGGCCCTCGACGCCGAAGTCCTCGGCCATCGCGACCTGCACGCAGGAAACGCCCCTGCGATCCCAGAGCTCGGCCAGCGCGAAGTTCGCGAACCTCAGGTACTCCAGCCCGATGACCGGTTCCATGCCGAGGAAATGGTCGACGCGCAGGATCTGGTCGTCGCGCAGCACCTTGTGCAGCCGGGCATTCAGTTCGCGCGCCGAGTCCAGGTCGTAACCGAACGGTTTCTCGACAGCGACCCGGCCGTCGCGCACGAGCCTGGCTGAGCCGAGGTGCTCGACGATCGGGCCGAACAGCGATGGCGGCACCTCCAGGTAGAACAGGGGCGTCCGGCTGCCGCCCATCTCGGCGGCGAGCCTGCGGTACAGCGCGCCGTCGGTGACGTCACCGGGCAGGTAGGACATCCGGCGGGCGAGCCGGTCGAAAACCGCGTCGTCGAATTCCTCGCCGGGCCCCACGATGGCCTCGCGGGCCTGCTTGACGAGCTGCTCGGCGGAGATCTCGGCGCTGGCCACCCCGATGACCGGGCAGTCGAGCAGCTCGCGGCGCTCCAGGCGGTACAGCGAGCGGAAAGTCATCCTCCGGGCGAGATCACCGGTAATGCCGAAGATCACCAGCAGGTCAGCGGCGTCGCCGCCGTGATTCGCCATGTTCGCAGACCTCCGCGCGGGCGGCTCACCGGCTCAGCCTGGGCCCGGTGAGCGGGCTGATCTACGGTTCAGGGTGGTCACGACGGCCTCGGACCACATCCCCCGTATGGTCAGTTCTCGCGGCGGGCCGCTTTCGGAGCCAGCGGGGCGCTCCCGATGGCATCCCCCGGGTCGTGGCGCCGGCGCTGCGGTAGACCAGCAGGCCGTGCGGGCGCTTGCCCTGCCTGAAGCCGGGCTCGGCGGTCGCGACCTCGCCGTCCACAGAAAGCCAGATCGGCGCGCCGTCCGCGGACGCGACGTCCACCGCTCTGGCCCGCCACCCGTGGTAGACGCGGCACCGGCCGAGCGTGCCGGTGAGGACGGCGGCGACCAGGCGCGTCCTGGCCAGCGGTCCGGCGTCGATCACGCGGATGTCGAGATACCCGTCACAGAGGTCGGGACGGTAGGCGGGGGCCGTCCCCGGCGGCTCATACCGGCAATTGCCCGCGAAGTACAGCCACAGCCGGCGACGGCGGCCGTTCAGGATCAGCTCGTGCGGCTGGCTGCGCCGCAGCACCTGGACCAGCGCGATGATCACCGCGACCCGCCGGCCCAGCGTGTTCTCCAGCTCCTCCCTGGCCCGCACCAGGTCGACGTAGACACCCGTGCTCGAGGTGTTGATGAATGACCGGCGGTCGGCGACGCCGACGTCCACCAGGACGGCCTCGCCGGCCCGCAGCGCCGCCAGTGCGTCCTCAACGGACCACACACCCAGGTCGGCGGCGAAATGGTTGAACGTGCCGGCCGGGACCACCAGCAGCGGCAGGCCCGCCTCCAGTGCGACAGCGCAGGCCGTGCTGACCGTTCCGTCGCCGCCAGCCACCCCGAGGACCCGTGCCCGGCCTGTTGACAGACGCAGCTGGCCGGCGAGGTCCTGGCCAGCGTGCGTCTCGATGATCACGGCCCGCGGCAGCTCGGCGCGCAGCCGCCGGGCCAGCCCGGAGGACGCCGTCCCCGCTGAGGCGTTGACCGCCAGGACGAGGCCTTCGCCCGCGGGAGCTTCGGGCGCGTCACGGGGCGGCCTGACGGCGGCCGCCGGGACGGGGGGCCGCCGCGGCCACCAGTGCACCGTCGCCGCGCCGGCCGCGGCGCCGATCGCGAACCCGGCGAGCACGTCGGACGGATAATGCACCCCGGTGACCACCCGGGACGCTCCGACCGCCGCGGCCAGCACGATGACGGGCGCGGCGAGGGCCGGCTGCTCCAGCGCCACCCCGGTCGCGAAAGCAGCCGCGGACGCCGCGTGACCAGACGGGAAGGACGTGGTCCGGGGAGCCCGCTGGAGCTGCCGGGAGGCAGGAACACGGGCGTCAGGCCGGTCACGGGCCGCCAGGCCCTTGACCGCGATGTTGGCCGCCGCGCTCGCGGCGGCCAGGCCGCCGATGCCGCGCCAGGCAGCCCTCCGCGCCCACCTGTCCCCGGTCACCCACAGTCCGATCGCCAGCCCGGTCCACAGCATGCCGTGGTTGGCGGCCCGGCTCAGCCTGGGCATCACCAGGTCCAGCAGCCGGGAGTCGTTCTGGGCGACGCGCCGCATGGCGGCGCGGTCCAGGGCCGCGATCGCGTTTCTCAGACGCATTTCCTCTTACCAGTTACCAGGCTGGCCCGTCTGGCCGCGCCGCACATCCTCAAAGCGTGTGGTTGCGCACGGACAGGCCCGGCGAAAGCTACTCGATCATGCGGGTTGACCTCCCCACTACGGCCGGGCAGCGTAGGTGGTGCCGGTGCTGGCCACGGCGGCCGTGGGGCCTGATTGGCGCCGGGTCAAGTCGGCGAGCAGAGCGGGGAGCGGTCGTGATGCAGGTCCGGTTCAACCTGATCACCGCAGATCCGGTTCGGCTGGGTGACTCGCTCAAGTTCATCGAGGCCGAGGCCCGCCCCTGGTGGAGAGCCTGCACCGAAGCCTGGGAATCTCGCTGTACGCGAACCCGGAACTCGGTGTGGCCATAGTCGAGTCATTCTGGGCGTCGCGCGTGGCGCTGGTGCAAAGCGAGGAGATGGTCTCGCCGGGCCGCCAGGAGGCGGTGCGGTGTGCCGGGGGAACGGTCGCCGTTGAGCGCTACCGGGTTCCCGTGTTCGAACGGGAGGCGCCGCTGAATCCCGGGGCCGCGCTGCGGCTGACCCGGATGGACATCGAGCCATCGGGAGTCGCGGACGCGGTGGAAGCCTACGGGGACACCGCGGTCCCGGGGCTGGCGGAGACCGAGGGGTTCGGTGGTGCGCTGCTGCTGGTCGACCGGGACACGGGGCATTTGATCAGCGAGATCATATGGCGAAACCCCCAGGCCCTGGCCGCGAGCCGCAGCGTCGCCGCGGCGGTCTGGGTCGATGCGGTCGCGTCGACGGGCTGCGTGATACGCGCGGTCGAGGAATACAGCGTCATATTCAGTTCCGCGCGAAAGGCCTGAGGACCCCGGACGCGTGACGGTACGCATCTCCGGGCCCCGCCCGGCCTCAGCGCGGAGCCTCCTCACGCTGGATCTACGGCCGGGCGGTGGCGCGAAGGTGGCACGTCGCAGCCGCTGCGGCGTCCGGGCTAGGGAGACACCACGATGTGGCTCTCCACGCTGGCCACTCCCGGAGCTGCGGCGGCCGCGGAGGTCGCAGCGGTCGCCTCGTTCAGCGAATGGACGTGGCCGTAGAGCTTGGCGGTGTGATCGGACACCTCGACGCTGATGTGGCGCGCGTCCACCTCGGCCTCGCGCTTGAAGGCCTCCTCGATCTCGGCCTGGACCCGGTCCGGGCTCACCGGCGGCGTTACGTCGATGTTGTTCGTGATTCCCACGACGCCCCGCACGTGCCGGACCATCCGCTCGACCTCATGTCGCTGGTAGTCCCAGTCGACCTGGCCGTCGAGCGTCACCCAGCCGGCCTGCACCAGGGCGCGCACCTTACCCTCGGGGATGTTGGTGTTCCATTCCAGGACATGGGCTATCGCTCGCGCGATGTCCGAGTCGTCCCGTGGCTCCCCGAACAGCTTGACCTGGAGGTCATCGGCAACTGCCTTGACACCGTAAACTCGCGAGGCAGCCCGGGCCGCCGCCAGCTTCTGGCCGTAGGTCGGCACGCGCCCCGTCAGCGTCACCGCCCCGTCCTTGACGGCTACGCCGATCGCCTCCGGATCGGGTACCTGCGGATCCCACCGCAGCTCTCGAAGGACGTCTTCCCTGATCTCGCTGTCGGATTTCATCGGCTACCCCCCGGAAGTCGCGTGCTTGCTGAACAACATGACGTTAGAACCGGAGCAGCCCAGGCCGCATCACATGGTCGGGTAGGCGTGGGCGGTTCCCCGCCGCCGCCCGCGTTCGCGCGCGGCGGACGCTGTCACGCCTTCCCGAGCGCCCGGTCCAGCCATGCCCGCAGCGAGGGCTCCGGCGGTGTGCCGGCCTGATAAGCGACGATCCGCGGCCCGCGTAGCAGCATCAGGGTGGGCACGGCTTCCACAGTGAAGCGGGCCTGCAGGCGGGGTGCCTCGACCACGTTGACCATGACCAGCTTCACCTGGCCGGCCAGGTGAAGGCCGAGCTGCTGCAGGGCCGGGCTCACCCTGCTGCACGCCGGGCACCACGGCGTCCATATGACGACGAGTGCCGGTATCGCGGCGCCCTCGGCGATCTCGGCGAAGCTGTCGTCGTCGGCATCGACGATCCAGGGGAGGAGCCGGTGGCAGTTGCGGCAGCGCGGGAACCCGGCCGCGGCCGCCGGGGGCCGGTTCCGTCGGCCGCAGTTCTCGCACCGGACCAGATGCGCATGCATGGGCACGTCGGAGCCCCCTGGACAAGCTTCCCCCGCCAGGAACGGTCCCCGCATCCTCAATCCGGTTAGTCCTGTCCCCTTGGCCAGGGCCGATACGCCAGCTGGCGCCTGCGCCGCTCGGACTAGCCAGTATGAGGATGCGGGGACCCTGCCCGGCGGCGAAGCTGGCAGCAGCATGCTCGCCTGGTGAACGATAACCCGACGCTGCCGGCCGGGGGGGCGGCCTGGCGATCCTGCGGGCGGATCGGCTGCGCGGTCAGGAGCGGAGGTCAGACGGTGCCGGTTCCTCGACGGGCCCTGCGGCCGGACTGGCCCCTCGGTCGGGGGCTGCTGCCTGTCCGGCGCTCTGAGGTACCGGGGAACGTGCTGGCCGGCGTGACGCTGGCTTCCCTGGCCATCCCTCAGGCCCTGGGGTACGCGAGGATTGCTGGAATGCCGGTGGTGACAGGCTTGTACACGCTGCTCCTGCCGATGGCGGTGTTCACCGTTCTCGGATCTTCACGTCATCTCGTTGTCGCTGCGGACTCCGCCACCGCGGCAATACTCGCCGGGGCCCTGATCGGCCTGGCCTCCCCCGGATCGGCAAGGTACGTGCATCTGGCCGGGCTCGCCGCGCTGCTCACCGGCGGACTGCTGCTGCTAGCTCGACTGGCCCGGCTCGGCTTCCTCGCGAGCTTCCTGTCCCGCACCGTCCTGGCCGGATTCCTGACCGGGGTCGGCATCCAGGTGGCCGCCGGGCAACTGCCTTACCTGCTCGGGGTCACAGCCGTCGGCACCCGCACCCTGAGCAGGCTTGCGCACACCGTCATGGCACTGCCGCAGGCTCATCCCGCAACTGTGGCCGTGTCGGTCGCGGTGATCGCGGTCGTGCTGGCTGCCCGCAGGCTCACGCGGCGGATACCCGGTGCGCTGATCGCCGTCATTGGCGCGATCATCGTGAGCCGCGCGGCGGATCTCGCCCGCCACGGTGTGGCCGTGATCGGCCCTGTGCACCGCGGGCTACCGCCGCTGGGGCCGCCCGCGCTCGGCTGGCACGACGCCGCCGGGCTGCTCGGGACCGCAGCGTGGATGTTCGTGGTCATCCTCGGCCAGAGCGCCGGGACTGCACGCGTATACGCCGCAAGGCATGAGGAAACCGTCAGCACGGACACCGACTTGGTCGGCCTGGGCGCCGCCAACGTCGCCGCCGGGTTCTCCGGTACTTTCGTCGTCAACGGCAGCCCGACACAGACCCAGATGGTCGACAGCGCGGGTGCTCGCAGTCAGCTGGCCCAGCTCACCACCGGCTTCGTCGTGCTCCTTGTCCTGCTCTTCGTCACGGGGCCGCTCGCCTACCTGCCGACGGGCGCCTTGGCGGCCGTGGTCTTCGTGATCGGTGTCGAGCTCGTCGATGTCACCGAGATGCGGCGTATCCTGTCCGTCCGCCGCGATGAGTTCGCCATCGCCCTGCTGGCCGCGGCAGCGGTCGTGGTCCTGAGCGTGCAGGACGGCATCGTCCTGGCCGTCATCGCCTCGATCATCGACCACCTGCGCTTCACCTACCATCCCCGCAACAGCGTGCTGGTGAAGTCGCCGGCCGGGCACTGGCAGGTCGCCCCAGTCCGGCCCGGCACCCGAACCGAGAAGGGCCTGGTGGTCTACCGATTCGGCGCCAGCCTCTACTACGCCAACGCCTCCCGCCTCCAAGAGGATGTCTCGGCCCTCGCCGACCGGGGAGACCCGCTGCAGTGGATGGTTCTCGACGGAGCGGCCATCGGCGATGTGGACTACACCGCGGCGTCGGTCCTCCGCCGGGTCGCCGAACAACTCCGCCAGCAGGGCATCCGCTGGGTTCTCGCCAGCCTGCTGCCCCAGGTCCGCCAGCAGCTGGACCGTTATGGACTCAGCGCCGCCATCGGTCCCGATGCGTACTACGACACCCCGGGCCAGGCGCTGGAGGCGTTCCACGCCGCCGTTGGCGCCGAAGCGTCACGGTCTCGCACGCAAGGGACTACACACCTTGGTGACGCGAGGAAACGGCCATGACGCAGCCGGGCGGGTTTCGTCACTCCGGCGCCCGCCCCTGCCCCACGGCGATACGGGCCAGCTCGACCCGTGAGGAGATGCCGAGCTTGCGGAAGACCTGGCGCAGGTGGAAGGCAACCGTGTGCACGCTGATGAACATCTGGTCAGCCACCTGCTGGTTGGTCAGCCCTGCGAGACCAGCTCCGACACCGTGCATTCGGTGCCGGTGAGACTGAACCCGCCGGTGACCGGCCAGCGCGGCCGACAATCACCAGAGGCCATGAGCACCGGCGCCAGTGGCATGAACCGGCTGAGCTCGTCGGCGCGGCGCTACTAGATCAGCAGCCGGAAGAGGCTGAACGCGCGTTCCCACTCCTGGCTGTGCACGGCCTTCAGCTCCGCGCTGACGATATTGAAGGTCCTGGCCAGCGCGACGCTGATGCCGCCGAAGATCAGCGGCAGCCGGGCCTGGGTGTCCTCGGTCAGCGCCGCGTCCAGCGGCGGTCGGGCGGCCAGGCTATCGAGGATGGGCCGAAGCTCGATCTCCTCGTCGATGCGCTCGAAGCCGTGAATGCTCTCCTGGAGCCCCTTGGTGATCGGCAGGTCCCAGGGCTCGATGAGGTCGCGGGCGTTCGCCTTCGCCGTGGCCTGGCCCATGAGCAGCAGGTCGTAGATCGCATCGTTGACGAAGTCGAGGTAGCGCTTAACGTCGTCCCGGTCGACATCAACGCTGCCCGCGGCGCGGAAGAAGCGCTCGAATTTCGCGAAGCCCATCACTGGCATGGCCGCCTCCCGGTCAGCGTCCGTCACATTGGCTGCATCCGCTCGAGCGCGAGCCGGATCGCCATCGCGCCCTCGCCGACGGCCGCGGCCACTCGCTTGGCGGAGCCGCTGCGGGCGTCGCCCACGGCGAACATACCCGGCTGGCTGGTCTCCAGCACCGACGGCAGCCAGCCGGTCTCAGCCTCGGCGCCACCATCGGCCGCCCGCCGCGGGTGCTGCCCGGTCCGCACGAAGCCGTGGTCGTCCAGGTCAACAAGGCCGCTAAGCCAGCCGGTGCACGGCGTCACGCCGATGAAGACGAACAGCGCTCGTGCTCGGATGACGCGGCGCGTCCTGGTCTGGCTGTCGGCCACGGCCACGGCTTCCAGTGCCTGATCCCCGAGCAGCTCCCGCACCTCGGTACCGAGCATGACATGCACGTTTGCGATCCGCCCGATCTGGTCGACGAGGTACCGCGACATGCACTCGCCAAGGTCCCGCTCCCGCACGATGAGCGTCACCTGGGCCGCGTGCCGGGACAGGAAGACCGCGGCCTGGCCCGCCGAGTTGCCGCCGCCTACGATTGCGACCGGATCATCGCGGCAGAGCAGCGCCTCCGCCTGAGATGCCGCGTAGTAGACGCTCATCTGCTCGAAGTGCTCCAGGCGGGGCACGTCAAGCCGGCGGTACCTGGCGCCGGTGGCGATGACCACCGATCTGGCGGTGACCGGGGGAGCGTCGTCCAGCCGCACCGTGTAGTGACCGCTGCTCCGCTCGATGGACGTCGCCTTGGCCGGCACGGCGAACCGGGCCCCGAACTTCCGCGCCTGGATCACCGCCCGCTCCGCGAGCTCGGCCCCGGAGATACCCGACGGGAATCCGAGGTAGTTCTCGATCCGCGATGCGGTGCCGGCCTGGCCCCCGGTGGCCGTTTCGTCCAGCACCAGAGTCTCCATGCCGTCCGAGGCCCCGTAAACGGCGGCCGAGAGGCCTGCCGGTCCCGACCCGACCACGAGCAGATCGCAGCCGGTGGATGGTGCGCTCGGTGCCGGGAGCCCGATCGCGGCCGCCAGCTCGGCGTTGCTCGGATTGCGAAGCAGCCGCCCGTGCACGATCACGATGGGCGTATCCGCCGGCGCCACGCCCAGCTGGCTGAGCAGTGCCTCGGCGCCCGGGTCGGTCTCCAGGTCCAGCCATCGGGACGGAACCCGGTTGCGGGCCGCGAAGTCCCGCAGCCGGCGGGCGTCCGGGGAGTACCTGGAGCCCACGATCCGGAGGCCGACTCCGAGCCCGATCAGGATGGTGCGGCGGATCAGGTACGCGCGAAGGATCAGGTCGCCGAGAGCCGGGTCGCGCGCCACCAGGTCCCTGAGGCGATCAACAGGTACCGCTAGCACCTCGCTCGCCGCGGTCGCCACGGCGGCGTAGTACGATCCCTCGCCGGTCAGCAGGCTGAGCTCACCAAGAAAGCGCCCGGGACCGTGCACGCTGATGACACGCTCCTCCGGCGTGCCGCGGGCGTCGACCACGGCCACAGTCCCCGCGAGGACGACGAAGAAATCGCAGTTCCGTTCGCCCTCATGGAACAGCACCTCGGCCGGCTGCGTGCTGCGCCGCTGGCCCAGCGCGGCCAGGGCAGCGATCTGGGCGTCGCTCAGCCGCGGATACGCCCCGTAGGTGTCGGGGGTCTCGGGCAATCCGGGGTCGGCGGGGGCTCCGCCGGGCTCAGACGTACGCTTCGTCGACATAGCACCAGCGCCAGTCCTCGCCCGGCTCGAACGACTGGACGATCGGGTGCCCGACGGCGTAGGCGTGGCCGCGAGCGTGACGGAGCGGGGAAGAATCGCAGCAGCCGACGTGCCCGCAGGTCAGGCAGAGTCGCAGATGCACCCATGCGGTGCCGAGCTGCAGGCATTCCTCGCAGCCATCGGGCGTCCGGGGTGCTACCGGCCGGACCAGGCTCAGGTGCGGATCGAGCGTCGCGGACACACTCGCCCCCTCTGCTGCGCGGTGCGTACCTCAAGGCTCGCGGGGGCAGACAGCACCGCACATCGTCAGACCGGCTAGTTCCTGACCGCACCCGGCTGCCTGCCGATCTACCTGAACGAGGGATGTCAGGCCGCCGGGCTTCCCCCAGCATGAGACTAGGGGAGCTGCCGTTGCCAAAGCCCTGGACCAGATCAGCAGGTTGGCCGGGTAAGGCGCGATTCTGGCCTCGCGCGGCGCTGTTGAGCTTGTCCGGGCTGGGCAGGCGCCCGGCCGATAGCGTCAGCGCGGCCGCGCGG
>WNFJ01382156.1_pt4 | contig 27427 bp, 27 predicted proteins | sample 5400461 | NCBI WGS metagenome assembly WNFJ01 (sample SAMN13153349, study PRJNA577476) | soil metagenome | isolation source: 115 cm saprolite on Douglas fir-dominated hillslope | place: USA:California | collected 2013-09-17
AGCCCGCCGCTACCTGCTGCTCCAGTATCGCGCGTTCCCGACGGAGTTCATGGGCTGCATGATCGGTGACGTCCGCGGCAATGCCGTGTTCGTGCGCCGCATCGCGCCGGCCGACGTCGAGCCCGGGCAATCCACCCAGACGCACGTCCTGGCCAGACAGACGTGCGAAGACGCCGGGTGGACGGGAACGGTGGGCATGATCCACAGCCACCCGGGGGCGGAGCGGTGCTGGTACTTCTTCCCGGGGACCCAAGTCGCCAGTTCGGATGCGTACTCGTTCGCCCGCCAGCCCTATCCGGTCGACGCGATCATGTGCGGCGATCGTGTCGTCTGGCTCAGCCGCGACATGGTGCAGCAGCAAGTCGCCCTCGTGCCGCACCTCCAGGTGACGGCACCAGCGGGCCACGGGCGCGGCAACCGGATTCGCGCGGGGTCGGCCGCCCCGGTGGGGGGAGACTAGACCGCGCGTCACACGTTGAATCGGAACAGCAGGATGTCCCCATCCTGCACCACGTAGTCTCGGCCTTCGCTTCGCACCAATCCCTGTTCCCGCGCCGCCTTGTAGGAGCCCACCCGCACGAAGTCCGCGTAGCCGACGGTCTCGGCGCGGATGAAGCCGCGTTGGAAGTCCGAGTGGATCTCGCCCGCCGCGTCGAACGCGCGACCGCCGCGGTGCATGGTCCAGGCGCGCACCTCGTTCTCTCCGACCGTGAAGAACGTCTGGAGCCCGAGCAACCGGTAGCCGGCGTGGATCAGCCGGTCGAGCCCCGGCTCGCGCACGCCCGCACTGGCGAGGTAGTCGCGCCGCTCCTCCCCGACGAGCTCGCCGAGCTCGGCCTCGAACTTGGCGGAGAACGGTACGATCTCGGCTTCCTCGTGGTGCGCCTGGACGGCGCGTCGCAGCTCGGCGAGCCGCGGGCCGCCGCCCGAGGCGAGGCCCGCCTCGTTGACGTTGGCGGCGTAGAGGATCGGTTTCGCCGTGAGCAGTCCTAGCTGGCGCAGGAACTGCACGGCCCCCTCGCTCTCGCCCGCCTCGCGCGCGCCGCGGCCGGCGTTGAGCTCGGCGATCACGCGTTCGAGGAGCGCGACTTCACCCTGCGCCTCCTTGTCGCCGGCGCGGGCGGTCTTGCGCGTCTTCTCGAGCCGTCGCTCGACTACCGCGAGATCCGCGAGCGCCAGCTCGCTCGTGACCACGTCGTGGTCGCGCACCGGCTCGACCGGCCCCATCACATGCACGACGTCGGGGTCGTCGAAACACCGGATCACGTGTACTACGGCGTCCACCTCGCGGATGTGGGACAGGAACTGGTTGCCCAGTCCTTCCCCTTGGGAGGCGCCCCGCACCAGGCCTGCGATATCCACGAACTCGACGACGGCCGCCACGCGCCGCTTCGGCTGGACGATCGCGACCAGCCGGTCCAGCCGAGGATCGGGCACCTCGACCACACCCACGTTCGGCTCGACGGTGCAGAACGGGTAGTTCTCCGCCGCCGCGGCCTGGGACGAGGTCAGCGCGTTGAAGAGAGTAGACTTCCCGACGTTGGGGAGGCCGACGATGCCGAGTCGCAGCACTAGCCCGGGATCCCCTGGCCGAGCCACGTGGTCACGGCGTCCACCATCTGCGGCATGATCGCCTCGACCTGTTCCTGCTGGTCGGGCGTGAACGGCGCCAGCACATAGTCCGCCCAGTCGCCGACGCCCTCGGGGAGCGGCCCCACGCCGATCCGCAACCGGGCGTATTCGGGCGACCCGAGCGCGCCCTCGATGCTCTTGAGGCCGTTATGCCCGCCGGCCGAGCCGCGGGGCCGCAGCCGGAATGTCCCAGTGGGGAGCTGGAATTCGTCCACGAGGATGAGGAGATCGGTGGCGGGATCGAATGCGGGGTCGGCACGCAGCGAGGCGAGCGCCGCCCCGCTGTGATTCATCCACGTGGTGGGCTTGAGCACGCGGACGGGCACCCCAGCCACCGTGCCCGTCGACACCCGCGCGCGCTCGCCGCGCCGAAATGGCGGCAACCCCCAGTGCGCGACCAGCGCGTCGGCCAGCCAGTAGCCTGCGTTGTGGCGCGTCGCCGCGTACTCCGGACCGGGGTTGCCGAGGCCGACGACCGCGCGCAGGGATCAGCTCTCTGGCCTTGTCGGGCTTGTCGCCCTTCTCGGCGCGCTCGGCCTTGTCGCCGCGGCCCGGCGCCGCGGCGCCCTTGGTCTCGGCCTTCGGCGCGGCCCCGGGCTCGGCGGCCGCCTCGCCTTCCTCTTCTTCGCCCTCGCGCACCTTGCGGATCAGCTCGGGCTCGGTGACCTCGGCGACCGCCTCGGGCGTCGGCGCCGCCACCTCCTCGGCGCGCGGCGGCACCACAGTCGCGATCGTCAAGTCGGCGTCGGTGAGGATCTTGGCCTGCGGAATGTTCAGGTCACGCACGTGCAGCGAATCGCCGATCTTGAGCGCGGTCACGTCGAGTTCGACGCGGTCCGGAATGTTCTCCGGGAGAACGTCGATCTCGACCTCGCGCGTCACCTGATCGAGCACTCCCCCGGCGTTGCGCACGCCGTCCGGGTTGCCCACGAGGTGGACGGGGATCTTGAGCTTCACCTTTTCCGCGGCGTGGATTTCATAGAAATCCACATGGATGATGTCGGGCCGCAGCGGATCGCGCTGGATCTCCCGGATCAAGGTCCTCACCTGCTTGCCGTCGAGCGCGAGCTCAATGATCGTGCTCTCGGGCTCTACGCCGTGGAGCGCCTTCTCGAGGGCCTTGGCTTCCACCTCGAGCGGCTGCGTCTCGCGCCCGTGCCCGTAGATCACCCCGGGCACCCGTCCCCGAAACCGCAGCTGCCGAGCGCCGCCCTTGCCGGTCGCCTGCCGCGCCGTCGCCGCCAGCGAAACGATCTGTGCCATCCGTCAGTATCCTTCGGTCGTCAGTCGAAGAGCGCGCTCACCGACTGGTTGGAATGCTCGTAGCCGATCGCCTTGGCCATCAGGCCCGCGATCGACAGCACCTTCAACTTCTCAAAGCGCCGCTCGGAGGGAATGTGGATCGTGTTGGTGACGGCCACCTCGGAGATCGGGGAGGCCCGCAACCGCTCGACCGCCGGCCCCGAAAGCAGCGCGTGCGACGCGAACGCGTAGATCTTGCGCGCTCCCAGTCGTTCCAGCGCCGCCGCCGCCTCCGTGATCGTCCCCGCCGTGTCGATCATGTCGTCGGGGATGAGACAGTCCTTGTTCTCCACTTCACCCACCACGTTTACCACCTCGGCCACGTTGGCCGACGGGCGGCGCTTGTCGATGATCGCAAGCGAGGCGTTCAGCCGCTTCGCGAATCCGCGCGCCATCTTGGCCGAGCCGACGTCGGGCGCCACCACCACGGGGTCGTACAGCTCCTTCTGCCGGAAGTGGCTCACGAACACCGGGGCCGCGTACAGATGATCCACCGGGATGTCGAAGAACCCCTGCAGCTGGTGGGAATGGAAGTCCATGCCCAACACCCGGTCCGCGCCGGCGTGCGTGATCAGGTTGGCCATCAGCTTGGCGCTGATGGCGACGCGCGGCTGATCCTTACGATCCTGGCGCGCGTAGCCGAAGTACGGCAGGACCGCCGTGGTGCGCGCCGCGCTGGCCCGCCGCGCGGCGTCGATCAACAACAGCAGCTCGAGATAGTTCTCGGCCGGGGGGTTCGTCGGCTGGATGATGAACACGTCCCGGCCGCGCACGTTCTCGTCGATCTTCACGAAGATCTCGCCGTCGGCGAAGCGACGGATCGTCACCGCACACAGGGGCTGCCCCAACTGCACGGCCATCTCCTCGGCGAGCGGCCGGTTGGCCGTCCCGGCGAGGAGTAATAGCTGGCTCCGCGACAGCGAGAGGTCCACCATGTGAGCCCTGCAAAATAGACCGCACCGTGCGCCTCGCCAAGGGGTTGGCACTGCGGCGCGCGGGTCGTGACCCCGCCACCGCGTCGCGCGGCGACGAGCCGGTCAGGGCTTCTGGTGGGCGAGCGAGCGGCTCGTCGGGGTGAGCCCGTCCACGTCCCAGACGGTCATCCGATAGACGGTTCCCCCGTCGCCCCCCATACCCGCGGGGTGGCGCACGAGGAAGCCCCCGGCCGTGGAGTCGAACGCCAGCGCCAGCACCACCCCGCCCCTGGCGTGTACCGTGAGGCGTCGCGTGGGCGGGCGCCCCCGCGTCGAATCCGCCGCCGCAGGCGTCGCGAACCCGTCCGCCGTGATGGTGCGCAGCCGCTCCAAGTAGCGCGCCACGGCCGCGGAGTCGGTGGCGCCGCTTGGCAGCAGCCACCGCGCCGCGCCGCGCGTCAAGCGGTAGCGGTCCTTGCCGCGCTCCACGGCGAGCGCCGTGATGCTGTCTGGCACCAGCCCCGCGATGCGCTTGTCACGCCACTCGTCCGCCACGCGGGCCACGAGCGGCGCCAGTTGGCCGCGCCACAGGTAGACGCGCGCGTCGCCGGGCCGGCGGAGGTAGACGCTGGGAAACTCCGAGCCCTGCGCCCCGACGATGAGCCGCAACCGCGGCTTGCCGCCGCCGCGGATCGTGAGCCAGCGCGCCGCCGCGCTGTCCACCGCGAGCCGGCCGAACGAACCCGAGTCTTGAGCGACGAGCTCGGGATGCCCCGAGTCCGTGAGCGCCCGGAACAGGTCGGGGACGCCGCCGGGGGCGGCCGGGTGGCCGTTCACGAGCCACGCCGTGTCCGACTGCTTGGTGAGCACGATCGAGTCTCGCCCCTTCACGATCGCGATGGTGTCGGCGTCGGCCGGCTTGAGCAGCGGCAGGACGAGCCCGCCGGTGACGCGGTCCGAGTCGCGCGAGAAGAGCTCCGCGCCGCCCCACAGGAGCAGCAGCACCGCGAGCGCGACGGCGATGAGCTTGAGGTGGCGCGGGCTCATGCGGCGCTGGCCGCGAGCGGCCGATAGGTCCGGCGCGACGTTTGGCGCCGGCGCCACAGCCGGAGGGCACCGGCCACGATCAGGAGCAAGGGCACGCCGAACCGGTTGCCGTACTCGACGGTGTCGCGCGCCAGCGCGCTCGCGAACACCAGCGGTGGCGGCGCGCGGTCCTTGGAGCGGATGGCGATCAGGGCCTCGTCCTGCGCCAACCAGTCGATCGCGTTCTGGACGAACACCAGGTTATCGGGGGAGTTCTGCGCGTAGCGGTCACTGGCGAAGTCGGAGCATCCCACCAGGACGAGGCGGCCGCGCGGTGCGCCGGCGGCGGTGTCCCGGGCCACCGGGGTCACGAGCAGCGCCAGGAGCCGGCTGCGCAGGCTGTCGCGGGGGAATTGGCGCGTCGGATCCAGGAACGCGGTCGTCTGCTGCACTCCCCCCGCGCGACTCGTCACGAGCAGCGGCGTGAGGCTGCCCGGAATCGTGTGCGCCGTGTCGAGGCTGCTGGCCCAGGGCAGGAGCACGCCGCCGAGATCCGCATTCACCGGCGACGCCTTGGTGCTCAGGGCGCGCACCCACAAGGGATAGGACACGAGCACCTGGCCGAACTGCGTCGGGAGCCCGACCCGCTCGTTGGACGCGAGATCGTAGACCATGTCGGGAGCGATGGAGACACCGTACGCCTTCAGCACCTCGTTCCAGGCCACGAGCCGGGAGAACGCGAGCGGCCCTTGGGGCGAGAGCGACATCCCGCCCGCCATCACGAGCAGACTGCCCCCGCGGGCGAGGTACGCTCGCAGCGAGGCGATCTGGCGGTTCTTGAGGGAGTCCGGGGTGCCGGCGACGGCGATCACCTGCACGTCGGGCGCGACGCTCGAGTCGCCGAACGTGAATTCGCGCATCGTGTAGCTGCGGCGCAGTTGGTCCCGCAGTGCCTCGAAGCTACGGCGCGCCCGCAGCGCAGCTTGGTCGGGCACCTCCCCGAACGCGACGACGGGCCGCGCGGGATGGGTGAGCGCCCGAATGTCGGAGGTGAGCCGGTATTCGAGGTCGGCGCTCTGTTGTACGAACGGGATGGTCTTGACGCCCTCGGCGTAGCGCACCGCGATGCCGAGATAGCCCTCTTTCACCTGCAGCTCCGCCCGCCCCAGCACGTTGAACTGCACGGGCGGGATCCCGAGGTTGCGGGCCTCCCGGTGGGCCGCGCTGTCCGCCGCCGGATCCTCGACCACCACCCGGACCTTGCCATGGCCCGCCGTCCGGTAGTCGCGCAACAAATCGTCCACGTCCCGCTTCAGGAACGCCACTTCGGGCGGCAGCGCGCTCGAGGCGAACAGCTTGATGGCCACCAAGTCGGGCAGCTCGCCCAGGATTTTGCGGGTGGCCCGCGCCAGCGTGAACGAGCGGCCAGGGGTGAGATCGATCCGGCCCGCGATATGGCGGCCGAACAGATTGACCACGACGACCGCCGCGGCGAGGAGCAGCGTGCCGAGTTGCAAACGCTGCAGCGGGGCACCGCGTGGCGTGAGCTTGCGGCGCAGCAGCACGAAGTAGGTGAGCACCAAAAACACGCCGGCGAGGCTGACGAAATACACGGCGTCGCGCAGGTCGATCACGCCGCGGCCGATCCCCGTAAAGTGCGACAGCACGCCAAGCGAGGCGGCGATGGCGCCGAGCCGGGGTCCGAGCCCCACCAGCAACGGATCGAACCCGACAAAGAGCAGCGGGAACATGACCGCGACGGCGACGATGAAGGCCGTGATCTGGTTCCGCGTGACGCTCGAGGCCCACACCCCGATGGCGGCGAACGCCGCAATCAGGAGCACCGCGCCGACGTACTGCGCCACCACGATGCCGAGCGAGAGTTTCGCGCCGAGGGCGAGGCCGAGCGGGATGGTCAGGGTGAGGGCCAGCGCGATCAGCAGGAACAGGACCTGGCCCAGGTACTTGCCAACGAGGAGCTCTAGCTCGGTGAGGGGCTGCGCGAGCACCACCTCGACCGTGCCGGAGCGGGTGTCCTCGGCGAGGGCCCGCATCGTCACCGCGGGGACGACGAAGAGGAGCAACCACGGCAACAGGTCGAACATCGGTCGCAGCGACGCCACGCCGTAGAGCTCCGACTGCCGGAAGAACAGGAAGCCGTTCACCGCGGTGAACACGACGAGCAGGATGTAGCCGGTCGCCTGGTCGAACAGCGCCTTGACCTCGCGCCGCGCCAGGGTGCGTATGGGCGTCATTCCGGGGTTCCCGGCGTGCTCGTGAGCTGGCGGAACAGATCTTCGAGGCTCCCCGGCTGCTGGTGCAGCTCGTACAAGGTCCAGCCCCGGGCCTTGGCGAGGCCGAAGATCTCGGGTCGGAGGTCGGTGCCGCGGTCGGCGCTGACGGTCAGGGCTAGCCGGCCGTCGGCCCCGCCGGCGGCCGCCGCCACGACCTGACGCACGCCCGACAGCTGGCGCAGCGCCTCGGCGACGCCCGTGCCCGCGGCCTCGACGGCGATTTCGACGGCGCCTTCGGCCTCGCGCATCAGCCGCTCGACGGGCCCATCGGCCACGATCTTCCCTTGGCTGATGATGAGCAGCCGCGTGCAGGTGTGCTGCACCTCCGACAGGACGTGGGTCGACAGCAGCACGGTGCGAGCCTTGCCCAACTCGCCGATCAGGCGGCGGATTTCGACGCGCTGGTTCGGGTCGAGGCCTTCGGTCGGCTCGTCGAGTACGAGCAGGTCGGGCCGGTGCACGATGGCCTGCGCCAGCCCCACGCGCTGCCGGAACCCCTTCGACAGCTCCCCGATGGGCCGGTAGTACACGCCGTCGATGCCGGTCGCGGCCACGGCGGCATCGAGCGCGGCGGCACGCGAGGGCCCGGCGAGCTGTCGCAGGTCGGCGATGAACGCGAGGTACTCGCTGACCAGCATGTCGACATACAGCGGATTGTTCTCGGGCAGGTACCCGATGCGGCGCTTCGCCGCGCGCCCCGCCTCAGCGAGTGGGACGCCGTCCCAGGTGATCGTCCCCGCGTCCGGCTCGTAATACTGGGTGATGAGCCGCATCGTGGTGGACTTGCCGGCGCCGTTCGGACCGAGGAACCCGACGACTTCGCCGCGGTCGACCGCGAAAGACACCCGGTCGACCGCCGTCACGTCGTCGAATCGCTTGGAGACCCCCTCTAGGGAAAGGAGCGACATAGGCGGTGAAGATGGTAACAACGCTCCGGCCTGCTGTTCAACCCCCTCACCGCGCCGGCCCGCTGCAGGGCAACCCCAGCCGGGCGGGGGGGGCCGCGTGGAGCGCTGGGCCGAACCCCCGACCCGCTCGGCCTCCCCAGACCAATTCGCCGCTCAATCAGTTCCGGCACACCCGGCAGCGTCTTGACGCCGTAGCCTATGTAGAAGCTGGGGGCGTAGATGGCCTGGCGATACGAGGGGGTGCCGCGGCGGCCCCGGCGCGCTGCCGAGCGCGGGCGCTTTTAGAACGTCAAGGAGATGCCCGCTTGCACATTTCGGGAGACGGCGAATGCTTCGACGGCAAGCGCCGCTCCCAAGAGCCACGGCCGCGCGCGGGGCGGCGCGGCGGTCGCCACGCCTAGCGTGGCGACGCCGACGACCGCCGTGTAGGCGTTCACCAGGCCGACCGTGGGATGTCGCCCGAGAATGGGGTTCAGTTCGTCGTAACCGCGTCGGATCCCCTGGCGCGTCTGCGCGGCGTCGATCCACAAGGCCACGGTGAAGACGCTCGCAAGCGCCACATCGGACGCCCGCCACGCACGGTCCGTCGGCTGCACGCCCTGTGCCGCGATGGGCGCGGGCCCGGCCGCGAGCGTCGCGATGACGAGCCAACACACCGCGCCAACTCTCCTGGGGACTCTCACTGCGCGAAGCGCCAGCACCCTGACCAGCTCCCGTGAGAAGACGGGACGTCGACCGTTAAGAGTGAACCGCGGTTCGGGGTGCTGCAAGAGGCGGCGCCGAGCCTGCGCTGGAGGGCGTGGCCACGTTGCTGGTCCGCGCGGGACCGCCATATTGCAGCGCGAGGAGACCTCTCATGCACACCGTTTTTCCCGCGCTGTTGCGGTTCAGCGACCTCGGCCTGTTACTCCTGCGGCTCATGGTGGCGAGCGTGTTCGGCAGCAGCGGGTGGAATCACCTGCGAGATCCCGCGGGGCGCGCCCAGAGCATTGGCATGAGCCAAGGCTTCACGCTCGTGCTCGCCTGCGGCGAGATCGCGGGTAGTATCGGCGTGGCCGCGGGCATCCTGACCCAGCTCGCCGCCCTCGGCCTCATGCTCATCATGCTCGGGGCGATCCAGAAGAAGGTGTTCGTGTGGAGGACGGGGTTCTGGGGGGCGCACGGGAATGGGTGGCACTATGACCTGATGCTGCTGATCATGAACCTCGTGATCGTCGTAACCGACGGCGGCCGGCTCGTGGTGTGGTGAGGGCGGGAATCACATCCGAGGACGCGCGGCGCGACCCCCACGGGCGCAATGAGCCGCGCTGGCGACGACAGCGAGCGCGGCGCGGGGATGGGAGTTGGCCCCGGTGGATTCGAACCACCATACCCAGATCCAAAGTCTGGTGTCCTGCCGTTGGACGAGGGGCCAGCGTGTTATGACGCGCCTGAAGTTACGTCGGTGCGTGGCGGCGCGGGAGCGTCGCCGTTTGCCGGTGGTTTGCCGTGCCGAACCGCTTGGCGACGGCGCGGGCCGGATCGGCGTCGTCAATGACGTTGTAGCGCCCGCGTCAGAAAGTCTTCGAGGCAGGAGCTGAAACGATGAACGAAGTTATCCCCATCATGGCGGTCATTGCGACCATCGCGGCCAGCGTGATCATTGTTCGATTGGCGAGCACGCTCGCGAAGCGGCTTGAACGTCGCCCTCCCGTTGTTGCTTCTACCGATCCGGCAATCGAAGAGCTCCGTGAAGAGGTCGACGCCTTGCAAGAACGGCTCGACTTCGTGGAGCGGGCTTTGGTTGCTCAGAAGAACCAAGGCGGCCGTGCGTTGCCGGGCGGCGAGTGACCGAGCCGCAACAAGCGACGCGAGCGCAGGCGCCCGTTGGAAGAGTACCCGTGCCGCGGTCAAGGCTGGAGCACCACCCCCTGGGTTTGCCCGTTCTTAGTTTCGACGTCGTAGGCGCGGTTTCGGGCCTGACCCTCGGCGTTGATTCGGGCTGCGGTGCGCGACGCCGCATCCCACACAGCGTCGCAGCTGCCCGCCCGTAACTCGCTGAGCGCGCTCAGAAGCCGGTGCGCGTACTGCTCCGCGATGGCCCGGTGGCCCGCTTCGTGGATCTTCACGTGGTCGAGGTAGTCGCGCCACGCCGCGATGAGCCGGGCGGGCGCGTCCGCCGGAGGGGCCCAGCGTGGTAGCGTCATGGTCACGCCTAAGCTGACGTGGACGTCCCGGAGCGTGCAGCCGTCCGCACTCCGCCGCTCAGCGTAGGTCCACTCCAAGTCCCACACCGTTAAGGCGTCTGCGGCCTGACCCTGCTCTTGCGGCCCCAGGCGGCGGATGGCGTCCCGCAGTTCCGAGACGCTCGTCCCGGTGACGTCGTAATAACGGTCGTGGGTCGCGATCGTTAGCTCTGCAGGCCGGCCACCCGGCCGGGGCGGCACGGCGGGGGCCGGGGCGGGGAGGGGACGGGCCGGCGGCGCGGCGCAGCCCGCGCCAAGGAAGAGGACGGCGAAGGTCGCGTGCCGGGCGGCCGATCGCATTCCGCCCCGCGGGCTAGGCCAGCGTGATGTCCTGCTCGATCACGAGATTCGTCGGCAGGCCCTGGATGTCGAGCCGCGCCCGCGCCTTGAGCTTCTCGGTGCCCTTGAGCTTGCCGGCGCTCACGGCCGCGTAGACGCTCTTCTCGATCTCGCGCTGCGCGGTGACGCCGAAGTGCTTGAGGAAATTGCGCACGGAGAGGTTGAACGCTTCGTCGTTCATGGAGTCACCTTTAAGACTTGATCGTGCTGGCGGGTGCGGTCGGTCACCTGAATCGCGACTTCCTCGCCAGCGGTGGCTCGTTGCACCTTCTGGTGGTTCACTTCCATCGACGTGACCTGTGCGGTGAAGTCGGTCGTGTGGCCGTGGAACCGGACGCGGTCGCCCACGGCCAGCTCTCCCTCCGAGAGGCGCACCACGGCGACGCTCGGTCCCTTGAAGTAGTGCACCACCGTTCCCACCGGCTGTTCGGGCATCGCGCTCCTCCGCGCTGCGGCCTCTCCACTATACGCCGGCGGCGGGCCCCCCGCCACGGAGTCTGGTGCCCCTAGGCCGCTGCCGGTGCCGGCGCCACCACCGCCCGCGTGGCGGTCCGAATCAGGCGCTGCTGCTTCTCGCCGAGCAGCAGCGCCGCATCGTCGCGCAGCCGCTCGGTCGCGTACACCGCCGCCACGGCGGCGCCCGAGCCGCACAGGCGCACCCATAACGGATGTGTCGCGGCCAGCCGCTCGAATAGTGCGCGCAGCTCGGGGTGGCGGCCGAACACGGCGAGCTCGAAGTCGTTGCCGCCCAGCCGGCCCACGCTCCCCCAGGCTGCGAAGGCGTCGGCGTCGAGCACGACCGGTCCGCGCGCCGGGGGCTCGAGGTGACGCTCGTCCCACCAGCGGTAGGCATCCGGCGTGGCCACGGCGACGGGCGGCACCGCGACCAAGGCCGGCGCCGCGGGCGGGGGCGCGAGCCGGAACAGGCGCTCGCCGCGCCCCCACGCCACGGCGGCGGGCGCGCCGCTCGCGCAGAACGCGACGTCGGCCCCGAGACGTGCGGNNNNGGGGGACGGCGTGCCCCGCCAGCGCGTTCACCGCGTGGAGCGCCGCCGCCGCGTCGCTCGAGCCGCCGCCCAGGCCGGCGCGAACGGGGATGCGCTTCGTCAACGCCAGCGCGACTCCGAACTTGTGGCCGGTCGCTTCCAACACCGAGCGAGCGGCGCGCACGGCGAGGTTGTCGTCGGGCGGGCCCAGGTCCGGCCCGTCGACGGTCAGCGATACCCCTCCGGCGGTGCGGGTCACCAGCAACTCGTCGGCGAGGTCGAGCAGCACAAACGCCGTTTCGATTTGGTGGTAGCCCGACGGCGCTTCCCGCGCGAGGATACGAAGGAAGAGGTTGAGCTTCGCGTGCGCCGCGACGCGGACGCGGTCCGGCAGCACCCGCTAGGTCTCCGGCTCGGCCGCCGCGCGCAGCTGGGCGAGATGCAGCCGCAGGCGCGTGAGCGAGTAGAGGCCGAGGACAGTGATCGGCAGGAACGTGGTGACGTGATAGGCGACCGCGTAGCTCACGGCGAGCGTCGCGTCGATGCCGTAGATCGCCAGTGTGGCCCGCGTCGCGGCCTCAAACACCCCGACGAAGCCCGGGGACGCCGGCAACGCGACGCCGAACCCGACGATCCCCTGCAACAGGAGCGCGCCCGCGGCCGGCACGGGAAGGCGGAACGCCCGGAAGCACACCGCGAACGCCGCGGCGTTCACGAGCCACAGGCCGAGCGACCACGCCACCACGCCGACCATCCGCCCCGGCCGCTTCAGCACGTCGAGCCCGGCGACGAGACCCGCGGCCACCTGGGTCAGCCGATCGGCCGCCCGCGCTGGCAGCGCCGCGTGCGCCCCCCGCCGCAGCCGCTCGAGCCATGCCGCGGGGCGGCTGACGACGAGCAGCGCGACCACCAGGATCGCCCCGAACAGCGCGGCGCCACTGGTCGCGATCGTCGTGAGCGACGTGCCGCCAATTACGGCGTGGCGCGGGAAGGAGGGGGCGATGAGCGCGACGGTGAGGAGCCCGACCAGGGTGAGCCCGTCGAACACCCGCTCCACGCCGACCGAGGCCAGGGCCGTCGCGAATCGCACCGGCAGGGCTTGTTGCGCCGCGTAGGCGCGCGCAAACTCGCCGGCACGCGCCGGCAACAGATTGTTGGCCATGAACCCGATCGCCGTCGCGTGCCACAGCGGCAGCAGCGGGAGCTCGCCACCCGCCTCATCGCGCAGGATCACCCGCCAGCGCAGGGTCCGCAGCGGGAACGTCAGCGTGGCGAGACCGATCGTCGCCGCCATGAGCCAGGGATCGGCTCGCCGCAGATGCTCGACCAGCGCGCGGGCATCGACACCGTGCAAGGCCCACGCGAGCAGCGCGATCGTGACGGCGAGCCCCACGACCCACGCCCAGCGGGAGGCGACGCTGCGCCTAGGGGCTGGGCTCGAGGGCGAGGGCAACGAGGTCGCAGACTTCTTCGATGAGGGCCCGCAGCGTGTCGCCCGACGCCCGCCGCGCCGCTTCCCGCAGCTCTTGCGCGCGGGTGAGGGCGCGCTCGCCGCGGTACAGGAGCAGACGCACGTCGACCGCGGCGAGCTGCCCGGTCCCAGAGGTTGGGGTGGCACTGGGGGTGGGCCCGGCGGCCGGCCGCGACGTGTCGAGCGACGGCGGGCGGGGGCGTCCCGGACCCGGGGCTGCTCCCGCGATCAGCTCATCGAGCGAGGCCGGGGCGATGCCCGCCGCCACGAGGCGTTGATACGCGGCCCAGGACCCGGCGAGATCCGGCGTCTCGGGCGCCGCCTCGGTAGCGGCGGGCCGGGGCGGGGGCGCGAACGTCGGGGCGGCGCGCGGGGGCGCGGGCGGCGTGGGCGGGGCGGGCGCCGCTGGCGCCAGCGCTTGGATCGGCACCGGCGGCCCCTCGGGGGGGAGCGACCGGATTGCGGCGGTGAAGGAGTCGAGCTCGGCGGCGAGCGCGTCCTCGTCCCCGGTGCCCGAGCGCGCCAGCAGGTCGCCCACGCGGCGCAACTCGGCCGCGAAGCCGGCGGGGTTGTGCACGGCGACACCCGAGGCAACGGCTTCGCGCGCCGCGACGCCGAACTGCGCGACGCGGTCCGCGAGCAGGCCGCCCCCCACGTTGGCGAGCGCCCGGAACGTGGTGGCGAGCGTGTGGGCGCGCAGCTCGCGCTGGGTGGCCGAAGGGGCACGCTGCAGCGAGTCCGCCGCCTGGCGCAGATGCTCGCCGTGACTCACGAGCTCGACCCGACCGAGCGTCGCCGGGCGCGCCTGGGGCGCGCCCCGCGTCACGATGTGGGGCCCGGAGTCGTTGTAGTAGAGCGAGCCGATCGACACGACATCGGGCTCGCTCTCCATGAACCGCACCAGCAGATCGGCGTACTTGCGGAACTCGACTCCTTCGGGGTCGGGCCGACCCCGCTCGGCGACGTCGCGCGCCGAGCGCGCGATCGCCGTCGCCGCCGCCTGAAACAGCTCGGCCACGTTGGCGGGGGGCTCGAGGCCCGAGCGCGACAGCTCGCCGATGGTGCGCTCGATGCCGTCCAGCAGGTCGGGGAGCGGCGGCAAATCGCTGATCGCCGCCAGGCCGCGCAGCGGCTGCAGCGCGCGCAGTACGTGCTGCAGCGGGTCATGGGCCAGCGGGTTGACGCGCAGGGCCTGGGCGGCGCGATCGAGCGCGCTGGCGATCGCCGCGCCCTCGCGCGCCACGAACGCTCGGGCGCCCGCGTCGAGGCCCAGCGCCTCGGCCGCTCGCACCTGCGCCGACGGGCGCCCCGCCAACTGTTCCAGCTCCTGGGCGAGGGCCTCGGCCTTGGCCGTGTCGGCGTCGGTCCAGCGCGCCGCGCCACGCACGAAAATCTTCAGATCGTCCACCGCGCGAACGGCGAGCGCGTGGGTGCCGGCGTCCCAGGCCCGGCGCGTTTCCCGGACGGCGCGGGCCAGCGCCTCGAGCCCCGCCGCGGCGCGCGCGATCCCCGCCTGGTTCCCCATCAAGGCGCTGCCGCGCAGCGCCCGCGCCAAGCGCACCAGCTCGTCGGCGTTCGGGGTGTCGGTCGTGTTCAGCAGCGCGTCGAGGCGCTCGAGATACTCCCCCGCCTCGAGCGCGAAGAAATCCGACATGCCCAACGGCTTGGAGGGTTCGGTCGGCTGCGTCATGGCGCCTTCAAGCTAGGAAGGCCGAATGCAGGGGTCAAACCTGGGCAGCCTCGTCCACCAACGCGCGCATCCGCCGCACCGCGGCTTCCATCCCCCAGAACACCGCGTTGCTCACGATCGAGTGTCCGATGTTCAGCTCCTCGATGTCGCGGATCGCCGCGACCGGCTGCACGTTCTGGTAGGTGAGGCCGTGGCCCGCGTGCACGGCGAGGCCGAGCGCTTTGGCGTGCGCCGCCGCGCGGCGCAGCGCCGTGAGCGCGGCCCCGCTCCTGCGCCAAGTGCGGGCGTAGCGGCCGGTGTGCAGCTCGATCGCCGGCACGCCCAGCGCCGCGGCCCGATCGATGGTTCCGAGATCGGGATCGATGAACAGGCTGACCCGCGCCGCGCCGATCTTGCGATCGCGGCCCGACAACGCGAGCCCGCCCTCCGTCGTGATCTCCTGGCGGCGCTCGGGCACGAGCGTCGCTTGGAACGGCTTCACGCGCGCCGCCAGCCGCACGATGGCCGCGCTGGCCCCGAGCTCCAGGTTCACCACGGTGCGCACCGACGCCTGGAGCGCCCGCACGTCGGCATCCTGGATGTGGCGACGGTCCTCGCGCAAATGGATCGTGATGCCGTCCGCGCCGCCCCGCTCCGCCGCGTCGGCGGCCCGCACCGGATCGGGCTCATCGGTGTGTCGCGCCTCGCGCAGCGTCGCGACGTGATCAATGTTGACGTAGAGCCGCATGCCGCCTTACCTTCGGGTCACTCCGCCCCCTCGAGGTAGCATCCGTGAGACCACGACTGGCCGTGCTCGTCGCGCTGGCCTGCCTCGCGTGCGGGGGAGGGACCGGGCCGCAACCGCCGGCACCACAATCGCCCCAGGAAACGCTGACCCAGTTCCTGGTGGCGGTGAAGGCCAATGACCTGGACCGCATGGGCACGCTGTGGGGCGACGAACGCGGCCCCGCCCAGAACTCCATGAAGCCCGCCGTGCTGCGGCAGCGGCTCACGGTCATGCGAATATATCTCGATCATATCGGCTACCGCATCATCGAAGGCCCGCTGCCGGTGCCGGGCAAGCCCAACGTCGCGACATTCCGCATCGAGTTGCAGCGGCCCCCGTCGTGCCTCGTGGTCTCACCCATCGATCTGGTGCACACGAGGGACGGCGGCTGGCTCGTGAACGACATCCACTTGGAAAGCCTCGGCACGCCGCGGGCGGCCTGCAAGTCGTGACGCGGGGGAACGTTTCAGCCCTACCGGGCGTTCCGCTAGTCAGTCAGCTCGAGCAGGATGCCGGCAGTCGCGTGGGGATGCAGGAATGCGATGCGGCGGCCGTGCGCCCCGCGGCGGGGACGCTCATCGATCAGGCGGTAGCCCGCCGCCCGGCAGCGCTCGAGCGCGCGGTCGAGGTCCGGCACGCGGTAACAGATGTGATGAATGCCGGGCCCGCGTGTCGCGAGAAACTTGGCGATCGGGCTCCCGGGATCGTGGGGCTCGAGTAGCTCGATCTCGACGTCGCCGAGACGCAAGGCGACGATCGTCGCCCCGTCGGCCGTCTCGGGAGCTCCAGGCTCCACGCCCAGCACCTCACGATAGAACGGCAGGGCGGCGGCGATGGACGCGACCGCGACGCCGATGTGAGCGACGCGGGCGGGTGAATCGGTCATAGCGCCGGTCAACATAACGGTTGCTTCAACAGGAGTGGAGAGGGCATGGCAGGCAATCATCTCGTGGCGGTCACCGACGCCACGTTCGGACTAGAAGTGGAACAGCACCAGGGCCTCACGCTCGTGGACTTCTGGGCGACGTGGTGCGGCCCGTGTCGTATGGTGGCGCCGATTCTCGACCAGCTCGCCGGGGAGTACGTCGGCAAGCTCAAGGTGGCCAAAGTCGACGTGGACGCGAACCAGCAGACGGCGATACGCTTCAACGTGCGCTCCATTCCGAGTATTCTATTCTTTAAGGACGGGCGCCACGTGGACACCCTGGTCGGCGCCTATCCGAAACCGGTCTTCGTGCAGAAGATCCAGCAGCACTTGTTGTAGCATCCTCCCCGGAGGACCATGCGCGCGAGCACCGCTCGCCTGATGAACTCGCCGGTTCGCCTCGCGGACTTGACGTTCCCGCAGGTGACCCGGCTGATTCATCGCACCCGCCTGGCCTTCATCCACCTCGACAACTTGCTGGCCTTCGCGAAGCGGGATCGCGACGGGCGCGTGGACGGCTACATCACCGCGTACCTCCCCGACGAATGCCTGCTGCTCTTCTTCCGGAAGGGCGAAGCGGTCAACGCCGCGTCGCTCGACCCCAGCGGCCGCCACCTCATCACGATCACCGAGGCGCTGAAGCGGATGCGCGCGGAGGTGGAGCGGGGCGAGTTGGCGTACGCGGCGGCGCCGATGGAGCAGCTGGCGTGGATGTACCAGTCGTGCGCCGTCACCGCGACACCGCGTCCGATCGACCCCGCCGACCCGGGGGCGCTGTTTCCGGTGCTGCAGCAGGAGCGGGTCACCGGGGTCGTCGAGATGATCTCGGACGGCCGGGTGTCGTACTTGCGGTTCGAGGCGGGGCGCTTCAGCGGCGGCTATTTTTGTGACAAGCCGGACGCGCTGCCCATCCCGAAGTACGTCGAATCGCAATTGCAGCCCGGCGCGGACGGCCACACGCCCGCCTTGTCGGCGATCGTGTTTTCGGTCGTGGCCGACCTTCCCGCCCAGGCGCCGAACGCGCTCATCAACACGTACCGCGAGCTGTACTGGCGCATCGTGGATGAGGTGGAGAAGGAATTCCCGGGCGAGGCGAAGCGCCGGGCGCAGAAGGTGAGCACCGGGATCCGCGACGCCCACAAGGCGATCATGATTCTGTCGGTGCCCCGAGGGTCCGATACGCCCGATGCGGTGGTCCAGCCGGAGGAGCTGTCCAACGCGCTCACCGACTGGTCGCTACAGTTGCTCGAAGGCGTCGAAGTCATGATGCCGGGGACCGCGCCGAAGATTTTGCGCGAAGCGACGCGCGAGCACCGCTACGTGCTGCAGTCCGCCGGCTTTTACGGGCGCCTGCCGTGGCAGGTGACGTGGTGACATGGCGGGCACTCTGTACGTCGTCGCCACACCGCTCGGCAACCTCGACGACCTCTCGCCGCGCGCCGCCGCCACCTTGCGGCAGGTCGCCGCCGTCGCGGCCGAGGATACCCGCCACTCGAAGCCGCTGCTCGCTCACCTCGGCTCGGCCGCCGACTTGGTGAGCTTCCACGCCCACTCGACCGAGGCCGCGCTGCGGCGCATCCTCCACCTGCTTGGCACCGGCAAAGATGTGGCACTCGTGACCGACGCGGGAACTCCTGCGGTGAGCGATCCCGGGGCGCTCCTCGTCGCCGCCGCGCGCCGGCGCGACGTGCCGGTGGTGACGATCCCGGGGCCGACGGCCGTCGCCGCCGCCCTCTCGGTCTCCGGCCTCCCCGCCGACCGCTACCTCTTCCTCGGCTTCCTGCCGCGCAAGGGCGCCGAGCGGCGGCGGCAGCTCGAGGCGGTGGCGAAGAGCGAATGGACGGTCGTGCTGTTCGAGGCGCCGCTGCGCGTCGCCGAGCTGCTCGAAGATCTGCAGGCGGCGTGCGGAGCCGAGCGGCCCGCCGCGGTGGCCCGTGAGTTGACGAAGGTGTTCGAGGAGACGCGCGCGGGGACCCTCGCTACACTGGCGGGTTATTACGCGGCAGCGCCCCCCCGCGGCGAGGTGACCGTCGTCGTCGCGGGAACCGGCAAGCCGGCACGCGAGGAGCGGCCGCCCGATCCTCACGAGCGCGCCCGCGCCTTGCTCGCGCAAGGGATGAGCCGTCGCGACGTCGCGACCCAGCTCGCCACAGAGACGGGGATCACCCGGAACCCCGCCTACCGGCTGGTAAACGAGCTGTGAACTTGAGCACCGCCGCAGGCGGGCTCGGCCCGCCGCTCCGGCCGCCCGCCCCACTGTCTGCCCCGCTCACCATCGGCCGGCTCCACTACGACGGCGGCGGCGATTGGTACAGCGGCCCCTCCGCCCTGCCCAATCTGCTGGCCGCGATTCGCCAGCGCACCGCCCTCCCCGTGGCCGACCGCGAGCGCACCGTCACCCTCACCGGTCCCGAGCTGTGGGAAGTCCCCTACCTCTATATGACGGGACACGGGAACGTCCACTTCTCCGACGCCGAGGTTACCGTATTGCGGCGCTGGCTCGAGCAAGGCGGGTTCCTGCACGCCGACGACGACTACGGGATGGACAAGTCGTTTCGCCGCGAGATCGCCCGTGTTTTTCCGGACCACCCCCTCGTGGAAGTACCGCTGACGCACCCCATCTACCACGCCGTCTACGACTTCCCCAAGGGTACCCCCAAGATCGAGGAGCACGACGGCTTGCCCGCCCAGGGCTTCGGGATCTTTCTGGGGGGCCGGCTCGTGGTGTACTATGACTACCAGGCGGACCTGAACGACGGCTGGGAAGACCCGGACGTCAACCACTTGCCCCCGGAGCTGCGGGAAGCCGCGTTGCGCATGGGCGTGAACCTCTTCACCTACGCCGTGAGTTCGACTCGGTGACGGCCACCGCGACCCGACTGCGGCGACTCGGGCTGTCGCACGCGCGCGGCCGCGCCGCCGCCGTGGTGCTGACGGGCGGGGGAGCCGTCGGCGCCGTCGCGGCGGCGGGCCTCGCCCTCGCGCCACGCGCCGCAGCCATTCTCGCCGCCTGGGTCCTGATCGCGGCGCTCGCGGGGGTGGCGATGTGGGTCGCGCGCCGCGCGCGGCGCGACGCTGGCCCCGGCGTCGTGGGTCGGCTCGTCGAGCGGGCGGCGGGCGCGCGCCCGGGCAGCGTCGTGGGACTGCTCGCGCCCGGCGCCACGGCGGGGGCGAGCGCCGAGCTGCTCGGGCTCGCCGATCGTCGTGCGGTCGCGGTGGTCGAACGCGCGGCTCCGGCGGTACGCCGACTGCTGGCGCGCGGCACCCGCGCCGCGCTCGGCCTCGGCGCCGCGGTGGCCGTGCTTGGCGCGACGCTGTTCGTGGCCGCCGCCCCCGCCGCGGGGCGCGCGGCGGCGTTCTGGCACCCGCTGCGCACCCTCGCCGACGCGCGGGCCCCGGTGCGGCTCGCCGTGGACCGCGCCTCAGTGCGGCGCGGCGACACCGTCACCGCCACGATCGAAGTGCCCGCGGGCTCGGAAGCGGTCCTGTGGGCGCGCGGACCGGGCGAGCCGTGGCAGCCGACGCCGCTGGTGCTCGATGCGCACGGGCGCGCCACCCGGCGGCTTGGCCCGCTCGAGGCGGATCTCTACCTCCGGGCGACGAGCGGCGGTCGCCGCTCGAGCGAGCGTAAGGTCACGGTCGCCCTCCCGGCGTTCGTCGCCGGATTGGAACTCACCGCGCGTTATCCCGCCTACCTGGCCCGCCCCGATGAGCCGGTCGCGGCCGGCCCGGACACCGTCGCGATCCCCGAAGGGACCGTCATCCTCGCCAGGGGGACGGCCAGTGTGCGGCTCGGGCGCGCCGCCTGGCACGGGGCGGGGGGGCGGATCCCGCTGGGCGTCGCCGGTGGCGCGTTCTCGGGCCGGCTCGCGCCGGCCGCGTCGGGAGTCTGGCGCCTCGATCTCGCCACCGCCGACGGCGCGCCGCTCGAAGGCGACGTGCCCGAGCTGCGGTTGCGCGTCGTGCCGGACTCGGCGCCCGTCGTCACCGTGCCGGTCCCGGGACGCGACACGACGCTCCCGCTCTCGCTGCGCCAGCCGCTCGTGATCGACGCGCGGGACGACCACGGGCTCACGCGCCTCGACATCGTCAGCTGGCGCGTGAGTCGGACGAGTAAAGTGGGGCCGATCGTGCGCGACGCCGTCGCCGTGGACGGGGTGGGGGAGCGCGCCATCGTGCAGGGTGAGCTCGATGCAACCCGCCGCGGACTGCTCCCGGGCGACACGCTGCGGTTCCGGGTTGAGGCGTGGGACAATGCGCCCCTCGCGCACGTGGGCCGGAGTCCGGAGTTTGCTCTGCGGTTGCCGAGCCTCGAGGAGCTGCGAGCGACCATCCGCCGCGAGACGGCGGCGGCCGCCGCCGCGGTCGACTCGCTCGCCCAGGCTGAGCGGCACCTCGGCGCCCGCACGAACGACCTCGCCGCGCAGCGCTCGCGCGAGCCCGCGGGGCCGCGGCAAGCCGGGGAGAGCGGACGCGAGGGCGCGCTGCCGTTCCAAGCCACCCAACAGGCTCAGGCGGTGGCCCGCGAGCAGGCGATGGTCCAGGAACGGGTGCAGCAGCTGTCGCGCGCGGTCGCCGAGCTCGCCCGGGCCGCTGCGGCCGCGGGGATCACCGACACGGCGTTCCAGGCGCGGCTGCGCGAGGTGCAGGCGCTGCTCGAGCGCGCCGTGACGCCGGAGCTCGCGGCGCGGCTGCGCGAGCTCGAGGAGGCGCTCCTGGAACGCCTGGCCGAGGCGCAGCAACAGCTCAAGGCGGAGCTGGACCGCAGCGAGGAGCTGTTCCGCCGCGCGGCGGTCGAGGGCGCGCTCGCCTCCCTCGCCGCCGACGCCGACGAGCTCGAGCGCCGCCAGGGTGAGTGGAACCGGAGCGACGCCCCGCGGCCCGATAGCGGCGCGGCGGCGCACGAGCGCACCCTCGCCACTGCCGCCGACTCGCTGGCGCGCGGCATCGCCCGCGTCGGGCAGGATCTGGGTGCCGCAGCCCCCGTCGGGCGGTCGCTCCTGGCCCCGGCCGAGGCGACGCGCGCCGCGCGGGCGGCGATGCAACGCGCCGCCGGGGCGGCCGCCGCGGGGCAGGCGGCCGAGGCCACGCAGGCGGGGCAGCAGGCGGCGCAGGCCCTCGCCGGTGTCCCCGACGCGCTCCGGGGTCAACGCGATTCGCTGGCCCGAGCCTGGCGCGGGGAGACGCTCGCCGCCTTGGATCGCGCCCTTACGGAAACGGCGGCGCTGGCCCAGCGCCAGGAACGCGTGGCTGAAGCCCTGCGCGGCGGCGACGCCAGCGCCGCGATCCGGTCGCAGCAGGGGTCGGTCGAGGAGGGAACCGACGCCGTGGCCCGCCAGATCCGTGACGCCGCGGGCAAACACGCCCTCGTCTCCCCGCAGCTCGACGCCGCGCTCGGTTTCGCCAAGCGCCAGATGGCCGGGGCCCGCGAGCAGCTCGAGGACGCGAGTCCGAACCCAGCCGAAGCGGCCGCGCTCGCCGAGCAGGCGGTGGACGCCTTGAATGCGACGGCGCTGGCGCTCGCCCGCAGCCGCGCGTCGGTGAGCGGGGCGCAGTCGGGAACCGGGTTCGCAGAGGCGGTCGAGCAACTGGCGCGATTGGCGCACGATCAGCAGGGCTTGAATGCCCAGGCCCAAGGCCTGCTGCCGCTCCTGGGCTTGAGCGGCACCGCCTTCGTCGAGCGGCTGCGCGCACTCGCCGCCCGCCAGCGCGCCCTCGCCGAGCAGCTCGAGCGCTTGAAAGCCGAGGGCGCGAGCCCGACGGCCGGCGCACTGGCCGAGGAGGCCCGCGAGCTGGCGCGCCAGCTCAGCGCGGGCCGCCTCGATCCCCAAACGATCGAGCGCCAGCAGCGGCTGTACCGGCGGCTGCTCGACGCCGGACGGACCCTCTCGGGCGATGAGCCCGACGAGAAACGGGAGCGCGTGAGCCGCGCGGCGACGGGCGATAGCAACCACGTCCCGGCGGCGTGGCGACCGGGCGCGAGCGGCGCCGCACCGAAGCTGCGCTATCCCACTTGGCAGGAGCTCGTTGGGTTCACGCCCGAACAGCGCCGCCTGGTGCTCGAATACTTCCGTCGGGTCAATGCGCCGGCGCCCGAGTAGCCGCCGGACGTGGCGCGTCGCCGCGCTCGTGTCGTGCCTGGCCGCACTCGGGGGGCTCACCCGGCCGGCCCCGGCGCAGGCGATCGGTCAGGGTTTCGAGCTCGAGCGCGCCGGCCAACTGGAACAAGCGGCGAGCCTGTACTTCGCCGTGTTGCGTGCCGATCCCGCCAACCTCTCGGCGCTGCTCGGCCTGGAGCGCGTGCTGCCACCGCTCAGCCGGCTCGCCGAACTCGCGCCGGTGGCCGAGCGCGCGGCCGCCGCGGGGCCGCGCACCAGCGCGCTCCGTGGCATTCTCGTGCGCACCTACGTGGGCCTGAGCGAGCTCGATAGCGCGCAGGCGGTGGCGCTGCGCTGGGCGGCCGACGCGCCGCGCGACGAGGCGCCGTACCGCGAATGGGCCATCGCGCTCGAGGACACGCGGCGCCACGACGCCGCGCGCGACGTGCTGCTCCGCGGCCGCCGCGCGATCGCTCGGCCCCAGGCGTTCGCCATCGAGCTCGCGGAATTGTATGCGCGCGCCGGTGACTGGGAGCGCGCGGCGGGGGAGTGGGCGACGGCGCTGGGTGACGCGCCCGGCCAACTGCCGAACGCGACGAGCGAGCTGGCGGAGACACCCACCGCCCGGCGCGATGCGGTGGCCCGCCTCCTCACCGCGGGCGACCCGCCGCCCCGCACCCGCCAGCTCGCCGCCGCGCTCTTGATGGGCTGGGGCCAGCCGCGGCGCGCCTGGACGGTCTTCGCGCCGAGCGTCGCCAAACCCACGCCCGAGGCGATCGCGGCGCTGCGCCAGTTTGCCGATCTCGCCGCGGTCCAGCACAGCGCCGAAGCGAGCCGCGCGCGGGCGCTCGCGCTCGCCCGCCTCGCCGCGCTCGGCCCGGAGCCGCTCGCGGCGCGGGCCCGCGCCGACGCGGCGCGCGCCTTCCTCGAGGCCGGCGACCGGCAGGGGGCGCGGCAGGTGCTGGCCCAGCTCGCGGTCGACACCAGCGCGCCCGCCGACGCCCAGGCACTGGGCGAAGAGGCCGTGCTCGAGACGCTCATCGACGCCGGCCAGCTCGCGGCGGCGCGAGACCGCTTGGCGCGCGACGACCGCCTCGCACCCGAGGACCGAGCTGCCCTGCGGCTTCGGCTCGTGCGGCGGTTCCTCACGAGCGGCGATCTCGACGGCGCCCAGCAGACGCTCGACGGTGATTCCACCGTCGACGCGCTCGCCCTCCAGGGCTGGATTGCCCTGTACCGCGGACGCCTCGCCGACGCCGAGCGGCTGTTCCGCGCGGCCGGCCCCTACGCCGGCGACCGCCGCGACGCGACCGAGCGCACGGCCATGCTGGCGCTGCTCGAGCAACTCCCCGGCGACCCGTTCCCCGCGCTCGGCACGGCCCTGTTGCTGCTCGCGCGCGGCGACTCCGGGGCCGCGCTCGCCGCGCTGCGTGGCGCGGCCGACCAGATCGGCCCGGGGGCCCGCGGCCGCCCCGACCTCCTGCTCCTCGCCGGTCGCGTCGCCGCCCGCCTCGGCCGCGCACAGCGCGGCACGGCGGTGGCCCTTTTCGACGAGATCGTGAAGACGGGTGGGACCGGGGCCGCGGCGCCGGCGGCCGAGCTCGAGTGGGCGCGGCTCCTGCTCGCCGACGAGCAGCGGGTCGCCGCCACCCAGCACCTGGAGCACCTGATCCTCAGCTATCCCGGCAGCGCGGTCGTGCCCGAAGCGCGGCGTGAGCTCGAGCGCGCCAAGGGCGCGATTCCCAAGTCATGACCCGCGTCTCGGCCGGAGCGGAGTAGGCGGTCGTGAAACGGCGCGCGTTCGTGAGGGCGCTGGGGCAGGCGGGCGGGCTCGCGGTCGGCCGCGACCTGCTCGACCGCTGGTCGGGCGTCCCATGGCGCTCGCCTCGCGCTCGCGGCGCCCAGCTCGTGATCCCGATGGACGACGCGCAGGACAACCACCTCAAAGCCTATGGCGTCACGTATCGAATCGTGCAGGCGGGGATCAAGGCCGAGTGGCTGCTGAATTACCGCGGCGGCGCGTTCCTCGTGCCCGAGGGGGACGCGATCCGGCGCGACGCGACGCTGGCCGGCGTGACCGTGGAGCCCGTGGACGAGACCCAGGTGACCGCCATCCGCGGCGACATCGCCGCGAGCAACATGGACGCGGTGCCCCTCGAAAAAGCGCCCAAGGTCGCTGTCTACGTCCCGCCCAACGTGCCCCCGTGGGACGACGCGGTCACGATCGCGCTGCAGTACGCCGGCATCCCGTTCGAGAAGGTGTGGGACTTCGAGGTGCTGGCGGACAAGCTACCCAGCTACGACTGGCTGCACCTGCACCACGAGGACTTTACCGGCCAGTACTCGAAGTTCTACTTGATCTACGCCGGCGCCCCCTGGCTCCGCGAAATGGTGCGGTTCAACACCGACGCGGCGAAACGCCTCGGCTTCACCACCGTGCCGGACCTGAAAAAAGCGGTGGCGCGGACGATCCGGGAGTTCGTGGCCCACGGCGGCTTCCTGTTCGCGATGTGCACGGCCACCGAGACCCTCGATTTGGCGCTCGCGGCCGAGCACGTCGACATCGCCGCCGCGTTCGCCGACGGCACCCCGATGGATCCCCTGGCCGACCAGAAGGTCGATTGGACGCAGGCCTTGGCGTTCACCGGGGCGCATCTCGAGCCGCACCCCCAGATCGCCAGCTTCTCTGATATCGACGGCCACCAGGTCAACGCCGGAGGCCGGCGCCAGCCGCTCGGCGGTTTCAAGCTGTTCAACTTCAGCGCCAAGATCGACCCGGTACCGACGATGCTAGTCCAGAGCCACCGCCCGGTCATCCGCGACTTCTACGGGCTCACCACGTCGTTCATGCGCACTCGCTTGAAGCCGAGCGATCTCGTGCTCGCCGACGAAGAGGGCGCGCCGTGGGTGAAGTACATCCATGGAGACCACGGCAAAGGCACGTGGACGTTTTTCGGAGGGCACGACCCCGAGGACCAGCAGCACCAGATCGGCGACCCGCCGACCGACCTCTCGCTCCACCCCCACTCGCCGGGCTACCGCCTGATCTTGAACAACGTCCTCTTTCCGGCGGCGAAGAAGCGCGAGCTCAAGACATGAGCGTCGAGCGCCTCGCGCCCGACGTCCGCGCGCTGATGCGCGCCGAGATTGCGGCGGCCCACGGACGCGAGGTGTCCTTCGTCGCGCGCCCCGACCCAAATGGCTTAATCGTCACGGCGCGCGTAGTGGCGCGGGGCACCGTCGACGCCGTGCTCGCGCTGCCGGGCATCGCCGGGCGCGGCGAACTGCTGCTCCACAACCACCCGAGCGGGGTGCTCGAGCCGTCGACGGCGGATTTGAACGTCGCCGCCCGGCTGCACGACGGCGGCGTGGGGTTCGCCATCATCGACAACGCCGTCACCGATTGCTATGTCGTGGTCGAGTGCCCGCGGCCCCGGGCCACCACCCGGATCGATCCGCTCGACGCCGCCGGGCTGCTCGCGTCGAGCGGACCGATCGCCCGCGCGCTCGGCAGCTTCGAGGACCGGCCCAGCCAGCGCGACATGGCGGCCTACATCGCCGACCTCTACAACGACGGCGGCGTGGGGCTACTCGAGGCCGGCACCGGGGTGGGGAAGTCGTTCGCCTACCTGGTGCCCGCGCTCGCGTGGGCGCGCGAGAACGGGGAACGCACCATCGTCTCGACCAACACCATCAACCTGCAGGAGCAACTCGTCGGCAAGGATCTGCCGATCCTCGCCCGCGCGCTCGGCACCGGAAGCCACACGCCCAGCTTCGCGTTGCTCAAGGGGTGGCGCAACTACCTCTGCCTCGCGCGCCTGGACCAGGCGCGCGACACCGGCGCGTCGCTGTTCGAAGACGCGCACCAACAGGAGCTGGCGGCGCTCGCGGCCTGGGCGGGGCAGACGAGCGACGGCTCCCTCTCCGACCTCCCCGAGCAGCCGAGCGCGGAAGTGTGGGACGCCGTGGCGGCGGAGTCCGACCTCTGCACCCGGCTCAAGTGCCCGCACTTCGAGCGCTGCTTTCTGTTTCAGGCCCGGCGCCGCGCCGCCGAGGCGGACGTCGTTGTCGTGAACCACCACCTCCTCGCCTCCGACCTCGCCGTCCGCATGGCGTCGGACAACTGGCAGGAGGCCGCCGTCCTGCCGCCCTACCGCCGCCTGGTGCTCGACGAAGCGCACCACCTCGAGGACGTCGCCGCCATGCACCTGGGCGCCCAGGTGAGCCAGCTCGGCGTGCAGCGGCTACTGGCCCGGCTCGAAAAGAACCGCCGCGGCCTCCTGCCCACGCTGCGCGCGGTGCTGTTCGGGCGGGAGGACGTGCTCACGGCGGCGGGCCGGGCGCTGGCGGAGCAACGACTCGCCGACGCGCTCGTCGCCGCGCGCCGCGGTGCGGAGGAGCTGTTCGCCGCCCTGGCGCGGCGGCTCGACGCCGAGCCCGGCCCCACCCCCATGCTGCGGTTGCCCGACGACCTCAGCGCGGACCCGGCGTGGGCCGCGGCAATCGGGCCGCCGCTCGAGAACCTGCTGGTCGCCTTCGCGGGCCTGCGCGACGGCGCGCAGAGTGCCGCCGACCGCCTCGCCACCGACGAGCCGTCGGACCGACGCACCCAGCTCGTGGCCGAGCTGCGCGCCGTGGTGGGACGCCTCGACGCCGCGGCCGCAGGCTTGAGCGCCGCGCTGCGCCCCGCGCCCGGCGGGCCCGCCACCGTACGCTGGCTAGAGCGCCGCGGCCGCAGGGTCCCCAATGTCGCGCTCGCCGCCGTCCCACTCGACTTAGCTCCGGTGCTCAAGGCGAACCTGTTCGATCGCATCGAGACCGTCGTGCTCACGAGCGCCACGCTCGCGGCGG
>WNFJ01453954.1_pt2 | contig 27422 bp, 20 predicted proteins | sample 5400461 | NCBI WGS metagenome assembly WNFJ01 (sample SAMN13153349, study PRJNA577476) | soil metagenome | isolation source: 115 cm saprolite on Douglas fir-dominated hillslope | place: USA:California | collected 2013-09-17
CAGGTGGCGGTTTTTTTCTGATGGTGTTCTTCCTGGTCGAAGCACGCACAAAAAATCCCATGTTGCCGCTTGCGCTCTTTCGCTCGCGCGATTTCACCGGGGCAAATTTATTGACGCTGCTTCTTTATAGCGCGTTCGGGGGCACGCTTTTCTTCTTGCCGTTAAACCTAATCCAAGTGCAAGGCTACACAGCCACGGCTGCCGGTGCTGCGTTGCTTCCGTTTATTCTGATCGTGTTTTTTCTATCGCGTTGGTCTGGCGGCCTCGTCGAACGCTATGGCGGCAAACTTCCACTGGTTCTCGGTCCGACGATCTCCGCGATCGGCTTTGCTCTTTTTGCTGTTCCAGGAGTCGGCGCGCACTACTGGAGCAAGTTTTTCCCGGCAGCCGCTGTGCTTGGTCTGGGAATGGCCGTGAGCGTCGCGCCGTTGACTACTGTTGTCATGAACTCCGTCTCGCGAAATCGGGTAGGCATCGCATCGGGGATCAACAACGCCGTTTCGCGCGTAGCCGGTTTGCTCGCCATCGCGGTATTCGGCATCGTAATGTTGGGCGTATTCAGTCGTTCGCTTGATTTCCGATTATCCAAGCTCAAGCTGCCCGCATCCGTGCAAAGCGCGCTCGTTGATCAACGAATCAACCTCGCGGCCGCAGCGGTTCCAGAAGATCTCGCACCGCGGTTGCAGCAGGCTGTTCGTCGCTCGATTGATGAATCCTTCGTGCAGGGTTTCCGCACGGTCATGCTCCTCGGCGCTGTATTAGCGCTCGGGAGCGGAATCACCTCCTTGCTATTGATCACCAGCCGCACGAAGTCGGTGCAACTCCCGCATACCTAGAATGCGAACGCGCTGCATTAAACCGAGCCTGGAATTATCGGTCTTGTTCATGATCGCCTGCGGGCTTTGCACGCCTGGATCCGCGGCACAGGTATCGAATCAATCGCATCACGTCGTCGTGGTCGTCTGGGACGGAATGCGGCCGGATTTCGTGAGCGAACAAAATACGCCGGCGCTGTGGAAGCTCGCGCACGAGGGGGTCACTTTTCGCAATCACCATTCCGTTTATCCCAGCGCGACGATGGTAAACGGAACAGCGATTGTTACCGGTGTTTATCCAGGCAAGAACGGCATCATTGCAAACCATGTGTACCGCCCGGAGATCGATCCCCGCCACGCAATCGATGTCGAGATTCCATCCGTAGTGAACAAAGGTGATGATCTTTCGGGTGGAAAATACATTTCTGTCCCAACGATCGCCGAATTCATCCAACGCGCAGGAGGGTGCAGCGTCATCGCAGCTGCAAAGACTGTCGGGCTCTTGCTGGATCGACACGTTCCACGCGGCTCTAGCAAGCCTAGCGAGTCCGCCTCTCCCCTTGCCGAAGGGGAGAGGATGAAGGTGAGGGGATCGTGCAGCGTCACGTTGTTCGCGGGCAAATCGTTGCCAAGCGATGCACTCGCTCCGATCACGGACACGCTAGGTCCGTTTCCATCGGGCCATTTGCAACAGGACGCCTGGACAACTAAAGCTGTAACCGATTTTCTTTGGAAAGATGGCGTGCCGGCTCTTTCGATTCTCTGGTTAGGCGAACCTGATCTTACGCAACATGAATCGGCGCCGGGAGCGCCGGCCGCGCTTGCTGCAATCAAAGCTTCCGATGAAAATCTCGCGTCCGTTCTTTCGGCGTTAGACCGACAAAAAGCGCGTGAGACGACAGATCTGCTCATCGTCTCCGATCACGGCTTCTCCACGATCAAACGCTCAATCGATTTACAAAAGATTTTGAATGACGCCGGTTTCGCCACGAAGACGGAATTCAAGGATGAGCCGAAACCCGGAGACATCATGCTGGCTGGGAACGGCGGGAGCGTTCTTTTCTATATCGTCGGCCATGATAAAACAATTACGCGCCGGTTGGTTGAATTTTTGCAGCAATCGGACTTCGCAGGAGTGATTTTCACGAAAGAGCCGATGCCAGGGACGTTCGGTCTCGAGCAAGCGATGATTCAAAACAACCATGGGCCAGATGTTGTGATGGCGTTCCGCTGGAACGATTCAAAAAATCAGTTCGGTGTTCCAGGAATGATTGATGCCGATTGGCAACGAGCAGCAGGGAAGGGGACTCACGCCACGCTCAGCCGATTCGACATGCACAACACATTGATCGCCGCCGGCCCGGATTTCCGCCGCAGCGAAACGGATGATTTGCCGACAGGCAATACCGATCTCGCGGCGACGATCCTGCGCATTCTGGGAATTGCGCCGCCGCAGCAATTAGATGGCCGAATTCTTTCCGAAGCAATGACGGATCTCAGTATGCCAAAACTAAATGCTGAGACTAAAACAATCGAAGCGACGAAGCCATTCGCTGCAGGAAGCTGGCGACAAACACTTAAAATCTCACGCGTCGGCTCGACCGACTATCTCGACGAAGGCAACGGCGCCTTTGAAAAAAAGTAGAGGCGGTTGACTGAACCGCCTGGGCGATTGCTGTCAATCGTGCCTGGCGCTCAGGTGCGCTCTCATCAGCGAGGTTTCTGGATTTCTATCCGTGAATCAGCGCAATCCGCGGTGCTTCCAGAAGATTTTTTCACTTTTTTGAGAACTTCGCCCCGGAATTTCCGGAGAAGTATGTGAGAGCCGGAGTATGAATCCAAAATAGAACTCTTGGAAAACCGAAACCCCGCAAGCAACAACAATCCACGAAGTTTAATCAGCTAAGTCAAAAGGAGGTTAGCGCCGGGAGGTAAAATCCTCTCGGCGACCTTTTTTTTCAGCGTGATAGCGAACCCAGCGCACGGCGCACAGGCATGAGTGATTCAGGCGAGCATCCGACGAAAGTGCGAGTCCTGGTACTGGATGAGCAGCCGCTGCTTCGCTTCGGGATCAGCGCTTATCTCAATTCTCAGCCTGACATGGTCGTGTGTGGCGAAACGGACAGCATACCGGCCGCGCAGACAAAGATCGCCGAATGCAACCCGCAATTGCTGGTAACTTCGCTGCAGCTGGGTGCCGGCGACACCTTGGAATTTGTCAAGACGCTCAAGGCGGAACAGCCAGGGTTGTTCATTCTTGTGTATTCCGCGTTTGAGGAAAGCATCTTCGCCGAGCGCGTCACGCGCGCGGGCGCGCGGGGTTACGTGATGAAAACGGCTCCTAGAGAAGAGCTGGCAGCCGCCATCCGCATTATTGTAAAGGGCGGCATTTATGTCAGCCGCGAGTTGGGTCTGAGCGCGTTTAAGAAATCCCTCCAACGTCGGCACAAAAATCATCACGCGCTGCGATTGGCCAATTCTGTTGAAACCTTGTCCGATCGCGAGATGCACATTTTCCAATTACTCGGCTCAGGACTCGGCACCAAACAGATCGCGGACTCATTGGATTTGAGCGTGAAAACGGTTGAAAGCCACCGCGAAAACATCAAACATAAGCTTCAGCTGAGCTCCAGCGCGGAGCTGCGTCAGCGCGCCACCAAATGGGTGGAGAAAACCTTGCGTGTGGAAGGACATGTTTTCCGCGGCCCCGGCCATGGGGCAAAAAGTGAACTGACGCCTTTCGTGCTCGGGCGACCGGTGTAACAATCCTCGCCCGCGAACGACCCAGGCGCGTCCCGCGTAATTGATACGCCGGCGCCGGAGCTTTCGGTAAAGGCGGCTTAGAAAATCCGAGTCAAACGCCTGATCGGGGCTTGGCACAAGCCCCGCTACACGAGCGCAAGATTTCGATTTGGGACCACATCGGCGCGCTGTCCGCTGAATCAGCGGTTGTTGAGACTCTTGCAAACTTCGACCGCAAGTTCCGTAAAAGGATGATGAGATGGGAAACTGCTGTGTCTGTGCTTGCCACGCTGCAGCCCTTGCAAAACCGGGTGGGCGTTAGACGTTCAAGCGGCTTACTAGGAGAGGAATAGAGCCAACGAATTACTGCTTGCTAAAAATTACGTAAACAAGATGATTAGCGCGCGTGACCCCAGATGATCCTGCTGCCCGTCGACCGTCGCCCGGTCGTTTCGTTACCACGCGCTGGAGCGTTGTAATTTCCTGCGCCGATGGGCACAGCGACAAGCAGAAGATGCACAAGGCGCTAGCGGAACTTTGCAAAATATATTGGCGGCCGGTCTTCGCTTTCATTCGCCGCCGGGGACAGTCGCCTCCGGACGCCCAAGACCTGACGCAAGATTTTTTTGTCACGGTGCTTAAAGGTCAGCTTCTGCAGCGCGCCAATCCGGCTCGCGGCCGCTTCCGTTCGCTGATCCTCAAGGCGCTGGAGGACTTTTTGCACGATGCGGAGGCGAAGCGTTGCGCGCGGAAACGCGGTGGTGAAGTGCAGTTTGTTTCCTGGGACGATTGGATGGCCGAAGCGCCATCGCATTTCTCGATCTCGCCGCAGGAATCGGAGAGGTGGCCGGCGGATCGGATTTTCGATGTGCGTTGGGCGGCCACGGTAGTCGAGCGCGCCTTAAGCCGGTTGGGCGAGGAATGCGAAAGGCGTGGGCGCCGGCGCGTTTTCGATATGCTAAGTCCTTGTCTGGCGGCAGAGCGGGACAATGTTTCTTATTGCAAGTTCTCAAAAACGCTCGGCATTCCCGAAGCCTCAGTGAAACGCCTCGTCCACCAGCTGCGGGTTCGTTACCGGGCGCTGCTCCGTGAAGAAGTCGGTCGGACCGTGGAGAAACCCGATGAGGTCGACGACGAACTTCGTTATTTATGCGCGGCATTGACTGCCGCGCAATAGCTTGGGGAAATTCGAAATCCGAAACAAAACGTTTTTGGGTGCGCCGCGAACCGCGCCAATCGCCGTGAATTAAAGAGGTGAACATTTAGTGTCAGGCGACCCACGACGACCGACCTTGCCGACTTCGATCTTTACGCGTACGCCAAGATGTTCCTTAATTCTTCTTGGAAAAGAGTTCGTGACTCGTGAAAAGGTTACGGAGTCACCGGCACCCGCCGGCTATGTCAAGACTCCGGCGAGCCAGGGGACGGGTGCGCTCCCCGGAAGGGGGATGGCCCTCGCAACGGGATGAAACTGCACCCCGAACATTCTTGGGTGTTTCTAGTTTTCTTGCCATTCTCGAATCGGTGTTATTCGTGAACCGAGCCAACGGGATCGGCGAGATAGAAGGCAAAGCCGCGAGGGCACGCGGCGAGCGAGTCGGGAGATGAGCGAGTCTCAATTCCGTGGTTATTAAAAGATTTTTCAGAACTTTGCTCCGCAATTTTCGGAGAAGGAAGGTGAGAGATCGAAGAGCAAAATTCAGATAATATAAAACATCTTTTACGTAACTTGTTGACCCTGTAGAAAACCGCCGCTATAGCAGGGGTCCAGCTGCACCACGCCCTGCGAGGCAGAGCGGACAAGTTGGCGAGATTTTTTGCAGAAAACCAGGAATGATGAAGCTAAAGACTCCATGGTTGGGAAGTTCAAAGAGATAGTCGCATTTGTGACTCGGTCTGCTGTTCGCGAGTGGCCTTCTGTTAGGTTGCTGACCCAACTCACAAATAGAACCCCACAGCCGGGCGTCGTTACCCAATGAGTTGGCTCACCATTGTCTGGTCGATAAACGCCGGCGCGTGTTTGACGCTGGCGGCGATCTATCTGGTGGTTTGGTGCAGGCGGCGCGAGAGCTGGGTCCATTTGCTGTTTTCGTGCAGCGCTATCGCTGCGGCAGCGATCGCGGTGATGGAGTTAGCGATGCTGCATACTCAGACAGTCGAGCGATATGAAGCACTCGTGCGCTGGATACATGTGCCCACGTGGGTCCTCCTCCTGTCGTTTGTGGCTTTCGTGCGACTTTACCTGCGCGCGGGACGACCCTGGCTGGCCTGGAGCATTTACGGTCTGCGGACCCTGGTGCTGATTGTCAATCTCATCCTTACGCCAAACATTAATTTCCGGAAGATCACAAGTATCCGGCACCTCGGGTTGTGGGGCGGCGAGAGGGCCTCGTTGCCTCTCGGCGTGCCGAATCCATGGGGCATTCTTAGTCTCATCAGCCTGCTTTTAGTCCTTGCCTTTTTTGTGGATGCCACAATTACGGTCTGGAAGCGCGGCGACCGGCGGCGCGCGTTGATTATCGGCGGCACCATGATCTTCGGCGCGATTGTGGGGTGGCACGTCCCGCTCGTGATCTGGGGCGTCATTCACGCCCCGTTTTTTCTCTCCTTCGCATATACGGGAATCGTCGCGGCGATGGGCTACGAGCTGAGCGACGATATGTTTCGAGCGGCGCAACTCGCGCATGAATTGGAAGTAAGCGATAAGAAGCTCAACTTAGCCGCCGATTCGGCTGATCTCTCGCTGTGGGAGTGGGATTTGAACAAAGACGAGATCTGGATCACGCCGACGCGCCGTGCTCAGTTGGGCTTTCCTCTCTCTGGAAGGATAACGTTCGAAGACGTTATTTCCCGATGGTATGCAGATGATCGCGATCAAGTCCGGCAGGCAATCGAGGATGCCATCAAAAATGGCAACGATTACGAGACAGAGTTTCGGATTGTCCGTGCGGATGGCAATGTGCGCTGGATCGCAGCGCGTGGGCGAGCGCACGTGAACAAAAAGGGGAAGCCGACGCGACTTCTGGGAGTTAGCATGGACGTCACTGCTCGAAAGCACGCAGAGCTCGAAGCCCAACAGCAGCGCGATGAACTTGAACAGCTGAGACAACAGAGGACCGCGTCGCTTGAGAAGGAGGTCGCCGAGCGCGCGCGCCTTGAGCGTGAGGTGATCGACATCTGCGCACGCGAGCAACGGCGGATCGCTTACGATTTACATGACGGCGTGGGGCAACAATTGGTGGGGATCGCGTTATGCGCAAAAGTGCTCGAGGAACAATTGCGCGACGAACGCCCCAGCGAAGCGGACAAAGCGGGTATGGTTGTCAAGCTTGTTAATGATGCAGCCAGACAGGCGCGGCTTACTGCGCGCACTCTCGAAGGGGCCGACGGTGTCGGAGATTTGAAGACGGCGCTGCAATCGCTGGCCATAAGCGTGAGTCGGAATTGCTCTGTTAAAGCCACGATTACGGCGGAAGGTTCATCGTTACCGATCAGCCCGCCGGTGGCGGCTCAACTTTATCGGATTGCTCAGGAAGCAGTGCACAACGCGGTTGAGCACGGCGCGGCTCGCGAGGTGCAAATCAATCTCGCTTTCAATCATGAAGTCATGGTGCTGACGATACGAGATAACGGAAAAGGTTTCGACTCCAACGCGAACGGTAATGGGATGGGTCTTCGCATCATGCGCTACCGCGCGCAGTGCATCGGCGGCTCATGCGAAGTGCAGTCAAGCAGTGAAGGCACAGTGGTCAGGTGTCGCGTGCCGCTGGAACCGCAGCTACCTGTTTTTGGCCTGCCATGAGTCCCCCAGGAGAAACCCAAAAGAAATCGCGCACGATCGTCGTCGAGGATCATCCGGTGCTGAGCGATGGCCTCAGGCAATTGATCGACAGCCAACCGGATCTCGCGTGCGTTGGAGTCGCCGATAACACCTCGGACGCCAGACGGCTGGTGGAGCAATGCAAACCCGATCTTATGGTTCTGGATTTGCGGTTGAAAGCCGGCGACTCGCTTGACCTGATCAAATCATTGCGGGTGGAACAACCCGAAGTAAAAGTGCTCGTCCTTTCGCAGTACGATGAGCTGATTTTCGCCGAGCGTGCGCTGCGTGCCGGCGCTTCTGGTTACATCATGAAGGAAAACGCCACGGACGAGGTGCTCCGAGCAGTGCGCAAGGTCCTCGCTGGAGAACTGTATTTCAGTGAAAGAGTCGCCGCAGCTGTAGTACAGCGAACCTTGCGCGAAAAACCGAGCGCCTCGCGTATGGGCGTCGAGCTGCTGTCTGATCGCGAGATGCAGGTATTTCAACTTCTCGGTGCTTCATACAGCGCACGCGAGATTGCTGAGCAATTTCACCTTAGCCGAAAGACCATCGAAACCCACTGCGAAAAAATTAAGCACAAGCTGAGCCTGCACAATGCGGCCGAGCTCAAGCAGTTTGCGCGGAAATGGGCCGCGGAAAATTTGTCGCCCTCCGAACCGTGGATGCCGTCCACATCACAAAACGGTCGGTCAAAAAAGTAGTGCGAGTTAAGTAGCAAGCGCTGTAGCGTGCGCTGTCCTCAGCGCACCGGGAGTTGGTGTCGGCGAGGGAAAATCCGCTCAGGACAACGGACACTACGACTTACAAAATCGTTGCAACGTGCCGCAACCGAAGCGCTCCTGTTAATAACTCAACTACTTCCCTAGGGCAGTTCGCACTGCAGCCGTAGGTCAAAAACAGGCGTCCAATCAGCATTAGAGCCCGATAGGCAAAATAGCGCGCTGTTGTACCATTAAAGCCAATGTTTTTTGCTGTTCTACCCAATGCCACTTCGTGCAAATGCGCGGGAGACGTTTGCTCTGTTTTTCGTGCAGCAGTGCGGCTCTCTTGGAGTGCGCACGTGTGCTTGGCGCGCTTTTTGTATTTTAAGCTGTGCGCCGTAATGCTGTGAATATCGTGTTAATGAGTTGGTGAAAGATTTTTCGCTTTTTTATTGCAACGGTTGCAACCTTCTCCTAGTCTAATCGCCCCCCCTTGTCTGATCGCCCCTTCATGAGCTCCCCCTGTATTCCCCCCTCATGAGCTCCGCCTGCATTCCTCTTTCAGGGCGTCAGCAACAGGAACCAGTCGCCTGTCCGCAGTGCGGATCGGGATCGCGCGTTAAGCGGGGACTTTGCCTGAGCTGTCTGCTCTCTCAAGGTCTGCCTGAGGAAACTCCGATGGAGGCAAGTCAAAACCGCGCGGGCCAGAACGGAGAAACGCTGGAGGATGTACTCAGTCAAATCGACGTCCGGGACGCCGACTGGCGGCTGGGCAATTATCAGATTCTGGAAGAGATCGGGCGCGGCGGGATGGGCGTGATTTATCGCGCGCGGCAACGGCACTCGCGCCGCATCGTTGCATTAAAACGCGTCCTTGCATATCACGCGGATTCGCAGGAGACGTTGGCGCGTTTCCGGCGCGAAGCGGAGGCAGCGGCCCACCTGGATCATCCAAACATTCTACCCATTTATGAAGTGGGCAAGGGCGAAGATGAGCTGCCGTTCTTCAGCATGAAGTTTGCCGCTGGCGGCAACCTGGTCGAAGCCGGGCCGGCTCTGCGCCGCGAGCCGCGTCGTGCCGCGGCATTGATGGCGAAGGTGGCGCGCGCGGTTCAATACGCGCATATCGGAGGCATCCTGCATCGCGATCTGAAACCGGCGAACATTCTGCTCGATGGGCACGGCGAACCGTTGGTGAGCGATTTTGGTCTGGCCACATGGCTCGATAGCGTCAGCGATCTTACGCACAGCCTGACCATTTTCGGCACGCCCGGTTACATTGCGCCCGAGCAGGCGAATCCAGCACTGGCCGAAGCGACGAAGCTCACGCCTGCGGCCGATGTTTACAGTCTTGGCGCGATCTTGTTCGATCTTTTGACCGGGCGGCCGCCGTTTTTAGGCGAGCACGCGTTGGCGGTGATCCAAGAGGCGAGTCAAAAGCCTGCGCCGAAATTGCGTTCGCTTGTCCCAACGCTGGACAGAGATCTGGAAACAATCTGCGCAAAATGTTTGGAACGCGATCAGACTGCGCGCTATCGGTCCGCTGGCGCTCTGGCCGAAGACCTCGAACGCTGGCTTGAGGGCCGATCGATTATCGCGCGCCCTGTCTTATTTCCCGTTCGCCTCTGGCGCTGGTCAAAGCGTAATCGGATGACTGCGGCAATGACCGCGCTGTCGCTGGCGCTTGCAACCGTAGTGGGCACACTGATTGCGAAAGATCAATTTGCCAGCGCTCCACCAACAACCGGTATTGCCGTGCTGCCCTTTGAAAGTCTCAGCGGAGATAAAGACAACACGTTCTTCGCTGATGGCGTCTATGACGGCGTTTCGAGCAAGCTGGCGAAATTAGCCAATCTCAGGGTGATCAGCCACGAGAGCGTGGCACGATATCGTGGCGCACATAATACACAGGAAATCGGGCGCGCATTAGACGTCCCATATGTGCTCGAAGGCAGCGTGCGCCGGGAAGCTGGCAGAATCCATCTTGACGCCAAATTGATTGACACTCACACCGATACTCAGGTTTGGGCGGAGGAATACGACCGGGATTTGCCCGACCTGTTTGCCATCCAAAGCGAGATCGCCCAAAAAGTCGCAGACGAGTTTGAAACCAAAGTCTCGTCTATCGAGAAAGCCGCCATCCAAAAGGCGCCCACAACGGACCTCGTTGCCTACGATCTCTACCTGCGGGGCGAACATCTGGTCGATGGCGTTTCGTTTAGCACGCGTGGAACTACTTGGTCAGGCCGTGGCGCGCGATCCATCGTTCGTGATTGCCTATGATCTGCTGGCTGGAGCGCATGACCGGATCTACTTCCTCGGTTTCGATCACACCGACGCGCGCCTTCAATTGGCCGAAACAGCCATGCAATCCATTGGCCGCCTGAGCCCTGAATCTGGAGAGACGCATTTGGCTTTCGCTCAACACCTTTACTGGGCGTATGCGGATTACGATCGAGCCCAGGAGGAGCTGGCTGCCGCCCGGCGCACGCTCCCGAACGAATCGCGAATTCCCCTGATGTCTGGCTACATTGACCGGCGGCAGGGTCGCTGGGAGAAATCGCTCGAGGAAATGAACAAGGCGTTGGAGTTGGATCCGCACAATTTTTCCATACTCCAGCAAATCTCTCTTACGTACGAAGCCCTGCGACGCTACAAGGAGATGGCTGCCACTCTGGATCGCGTGCTTGCCATAGCTCCGAAGGACATTCCTAGCCGGGTACGGCGCGCGTGGGTTGATTTGGAATGGCGGGCAGACCCTAAACCGTTGCACAATACAATAGAGACAATCCTGGGCGAGGACCCAAATGCGGCGCCTGTTCTCGTTACCCAGTGGCTCTTCCTAGCGTTGCGCGAGCGCGATCCGGCCGCGGCCCAGCGCGCGCTCGACGCGATGCCTGAGGGCGGATGCAATGAGGAGAACATTCCATTCCCTTGCAATTGGTGGAAGGGTCTTGTAGCCCGGATCCGTGGTGATGAGCCGACAGCCCGCGACGCGTTTACGAACGCACGAAAAGAACTCGAGCAAATGTTGCGTCATCAACCAGACTACGCCCAAGCTCTCTGCGCGCTTGGCGTCGTTGATGCCGCCTTGGGAAACAAGGAGGACGCAATTCGGGAAGGCGAACGCGCGGTCGAGCTGATTCCAGTCAGGAGGAGCGCCGTCGAGGGTTCGATGTTGACGCAGTATTTGGCCGTCACTTATGCGTGGACGGGCGACAAGGACCGCGCGATTGAACGGCTTGCTGAGGCAGTGAAGCTGCCGGCCAGCCATTTGACCTACGGCCATTTGCGTCTCAATCCGCTTTGGGACCCGCTGCGGGGCGACCCGCGCTTTGAAGCAATCGTCGCTTCGCTCGCGCCAAAGTATTGAGCAACACTACCCCGGTTTTAAGTAAAGCCATTTTGTTGTTGACAATACAGGCCAGCGTACGGACCGTGCCAACGTATGAAAAAAGACTTAGCTGGAATCACTAAACGTCTCGTCGCGGGAATGCTCGTGGCTATGGCCGTTGTCGGGGTCAGCGCCCTTACAATCCACACCCCCAGTCAAAACTCTGCCGCTCGCTCCTTGAACAGCATTAAAACCGACAAAGCCACACTGTTTTATGCCGACATCAGGCCGGACTCAATCTACTTCGTGGAGCAAGTCCTCCCCATGACCGGCGAGAGTAAGGCCGCGACTCAGAATTTGAAACGCGTAGCAGCGGCGCTTTAAGCCGCTGGTTTAGCTAACGACTAGGTGAGCCAGTCCCGAAAAGGCTCGGGACTGGCTGTGTTGTGTACTGCGGCATTGATTCCCTAGCCAATGTCCCATCGGCAGCCCGCCTTCGCCTAGGGTACGGCGTGCCGGGTAGATGCCGATGCCAGCATGCGTCACCGCCGAACGCGCCGTTTTTTCCTGCATCGATCAGAACAAAGAGACTAACAGAAGAAAACAAAGACAACGAAGAGGTTTTTGAGATAATTGGTAAGAAATCTTCGTTTCCTTCGTTATCTTCTGTAAAGATATTCTGAGGTGACTTCCAAGCGCATTTACGTGGCCTGGTTCGGAATACATTTCTTCCTCATAACCGCCGTTTGTTTTGCTGGATTGTTCTCGCTCGTCGCGGAGGGTGCTACCATATTGCCGTCAGCGCTCGATATGTATGCGCGCAAGGCTGAACTGATTGCAGCATGGCTGCTGGGGAAGCAGGCGGCTGCATCCAGTCCGGTTCGGCGGAGTATTGCGACTTATCTGCACGCCGCCGGTATCCAATCGGGATACACTTTTTTTGCGCCGAACATCCCAGGTTACCACAAGTTAACCTTGGAACTCTATTATCACGACGGACGCGTAGAATATGAGTCGCCGCGAGTCAGCGGGAAAGCAGCCGCTCTGCGTTTGGACAGTTTGTTGGACCGGTTGGCCGATAACCGTTACGAGCCGTTGCGGGAAGTGGTGGTAAAGATGCTCGCCTTGTCGGTCTGGCGCGAGCGCCCTGACGTGAAAAGAATTCGGGCCACTTTCGGATCGGTTAGCCTGCCGAGCATCGGTGATTTTGAGCATGGCAAAGGCGAATCGTTCCAACCCGTGTTCAGCTACGATTTCAGCCTGCGTCAGCAGGAGAAACAGTAGAATCTTTCTCAACAGAAGGAAACGAAGAAAACGAAGAGCTCTCCGGATTCAATTTGCTGATAGAACTTTTGATTTTCTTCGATGCTGTCTGGAAAAGACATTCTGCGATATTCTTGGTTGTCTTCTGTTTAGGATCTGCGCCTATGCACAGACTTTACGACAAGGCAGACAAACTGAGCCGGGAAGTCATCGGGGCGGCAATCGAAGTTCACCGGCACAAAGGTCCTGGACTAATTGAGTCGATCTACGAGCGATGCATGTTACGCGAATTCGAACTGCGTTCGATCCCTGCAACGACTCAAAAATTGGTCCGCGTCGAATACAAAGGCCTTGTTTTTGATGAGCCGCTGCGTTTCGACATCCTCGTGGACGATTGTTTGCTGGTCGAGGTAAAAGCGGTCGAGATTTTGCATCCTTCCAGCAAAGCGCAGCTCTTCAGCTACATGAAGTTACTGGTTCCGATCGGGTTGCTGATCAATTTTCATGAGCCGGTTCTCAAAAACGGGATCTCCCGGATGATTTTGCCCGAAGCAAATCGAGCAGAAGGAAACGAGGGTAGCGACGTGTCGCTTTAGGGATAAAGACGAACAGAAGGAAACGACGGCGACGACGGTTCCGATTCAATTATGCTACAACCTTCGTTCCCTTCTGTAAAAATCTTCAAAATGCCGTCGAACACGCTATGACAGCGCTGCGACGACGGTGGCAAGAATTACTCGAATTTCTGTTTCCTCGAGAAACAGACACGTGGCTTGCCGTTTTGCGTATCGGCCTTGGGCTCCAAGTGGTTGTCTATACGTTGTTCTTGAGGAGTGACTGGCACTCCTTGTTTTCCGGAACTGGCAAGGGCCTTGTCAGCCGCGAATTGGGAGAGGCCATCACCTCGTTCGACAGTCCGCTAATTCCGAAATTGGGCTGGCTGGTTTTTCTCGGCGCCCACATCGGCGTCGGAGAAGAAACAGTCCTCTCCGTTGCCTGGGCTTGTTTGTTTTGCATGGGATGCTGCCTGCTGCTGGGAGTTTTGTCTCGCCCTGCGGCGATCATTGCCTGGTTTCTTCACCTCTGCGCCGCTGAGAGCGGCGGATTGCTCGCATACGGCGCCGACAACTTCATGACCATGGCACTCTTTTATTTGATGTTGTCGCCGCTGCCAGACCGATACTCCGTGGACAGCCGGCTGGTAAAAACAAAACTGACGGATCCACAGCTCCTGGGCTTTTGGCGGCGCGTATTACAGGTGCACCTGTGCTTCGTTTATTTTTTCGGAGGCTTGGCAAAATCTCTCGGCAGCGGTTGGTGGAATGGGTCCAACCTCTGGCGATCGCTGATACGGCCGCCGTTTAATCTCATTTCCCCGGATGTTCTGGTTCGGTTCAAATACGCGCTGCCTGTCCTCGGAATTTCTATCTGCCTGATCGAAGTCGGTTATCCGGTTTTCATTTGGATGAAGAAGACTCGATTCTTCTGGCTGGTTTGCATTTTGGTAATGCACGCCGCAATCGGACTGACGATGGGAATGTATCTATTTGCTCTTGTTATGATCGTACTGAATCTGGCCGCGTTCGGCGTCGGTGTCAGCGTTCCTTTCATCAAGCATCCCGCTGGCGGTGCGCGGGATTCCACGCAGGTTTTTCCGAAGAAACAACTCTCCCCGTAACGGACCGGGCGCGTCAAATTGACGGTAGCAAATCGTTCCCGTGAGCTAAGAGCCGCTACACAAATGTTGTAGCCACCGGCCTGTGGCCGGTCCACCTCAGCGTTCGTTTTCACACTAGGGCGACGGCCCACAGAGCCGTGGCTACAGCGGCAAGTTTACCTTTTGGAGAACACCGTGTCGCCACAGCGAGCAAACTGGTAACGTGGCACAGGCGGGTGGCTACGAGGCGGTTCACCTAAACCGCCGGGCGATTGAGGTTAATTGCCCCTACCATTGAAGCTCGACAACATCGAGTGTGCGAGGGGAAAACCTTCCGCTGCCATAATACTGCGAAAAAGCCGAGCGCTCTCACGCGCGCTCAGCGCGTATCAAAGGGATTTAGGGCGAGAGATTGCTCACGGTAATGACCGTGCTGTTGCAATCGGCCGCCGTTCCGGCCGGGATGCTTTGCCAGACTGCCAGTTGTCCTGGAGGACCGTCCATTACCACGGTCGTCCCGAATCCCGCAGCCTGCCACACCTCTTGAGCCTGATTCAGTCTGATGCCTAATAAGTTTGGCACGATCGCCGCGCATGGCGTCGGCGTCGCAGTCGCACTTGGCGTTGGAGTTGGCGTAGGTGTAGGTGAACCTCCAGCTTCATAAGCCTCAATCTCGACAATCCGGCTGTAACTGGCCAGAGAGTTGTTGACCAGCACTCTGATGGTGCTGGTGGTAATGTTGGCGAACGTAAATTGGCGCCATACGTTTCGATTGCCCGTCACGTTACCACTGGGAACATTCGCCCATGTAGACCCGGTCCAATACTGCACCTGGAAATCTGTCACGCCGTATTGACTGAATTGCATGCTGAGAGTTGGCGTGACCGGATTGGGATAGTTGTCCTGAATCGTGAAGAGATCTATTTCATTGATCGTCTTGCTGGTACTGAAATCTATTTGCACCCAGTCAGGATAGGCATTGGCTGTCGCATCATTCCAACCACCGCCGGCTCCCCAGTTCAGTCCTTCGCGATCGCCGTCATTGACCGCGGTGACAGGATAGTTGCCACTGTAAGTTGATGAGGCAGTTGCCACCCCACCATTAGCAGCGAGCGCCACGTTAACCCCGGGTGACGGCGAAGGAGTCGGAGTTGGTGTCGGCGTTGGCGTTGGCGTTGGCGACACGGTAGGAGTGGGTGACGGCGTAGCGGTAGGCGATGGCGTAGGAGACGGCGGCGATGTCGCGGTAGCCGTAGGCGTAGGCGTTGGTGTTGGCGTGATAGACGGACTTTGCACAGCGGCAATATCCCACAGACCTGAGATCCTGACTGTTCCATAGAAATCATCGGAGAAACCGCCTTCTGTTACGGCAGCATCTTTTAAGGGCGAGGTCTCACTAGGATGGAAATCTCCGGCGATCGCATTCACGACCGCTGCCAGTGCCTGATCAGGAGTAAGCGATACAAAGTGCGTGCCTTCCAAGGCGTATCCCCAAGGAGTCGAATAGGCATTGTAATCGCTATCCACTGTGCCGTGTGAAAGATCGACTTGGTTGCCAATTCCGTTGTTGCCAAAGAGGAAATTGTTGCGCAGCAGTATGTTTGCGCCGTTGACGCTGGTTTCAAGCCCGAAACCCGCGCAATTATAGATGGTATTGTTTTGAATCAGCGTTTGATCCTGCGTGGAGGCGACGCTAATACCTCCCTTTGAACCCGCCGATCCAGTCACACCGCTAATCATGTTGTTCCGAATAACAACACTGGCAGGTACTCCCCACGTATCCGAGAGGGCTATCGCCTCTGTAACATGGCTGCAATTGTGAATGTAATTTCGCTCATAAGTTTGCAAAGTGCCAAAACCTATGGTGGGAACAATCTGGCCTTGCATCACGATTCCTCGACAACCATTGTCTGCATAGGCCACGTCGTGAATGTCGTTACTTCGCACATCTAGCTGCTGTATCCCTCCCTTCACATCGATTCCGTCGCCTTGTCCTCCCCATCTTCCGGTATTGTAGATTTCGTTGTTTAATACGGAAACATTGGAGTGCGATGGATAACCGGAACCCGCTGTGCCGGGGCTGCTGCCCCCCCCACCCAGGTAAATTCCTTCTCCGAACGTGTCGTGAATGACGTTGTTTTGGATAGTGATATTGCTGCAAGGAGGCGCATACGAGTTGCTTCCTTCGTGCGCTCCATCCGCAGTCGGCACTAACAGCACACATGGACCGTCAGTTGCGGTTGACGTATGAGAGATGTCGCAATTTTCCACTGTCCAATTATCGCCACAAATGGTTATGCCCTTGGTTCCAGTGGTGCAGATGATATTGAATCCGTGAAGTGTAATACTGCTATACTTGATGTGCGTAGAGTTCTCGCTATTAAAATCACGCACAATGCACATATTCGAACCGCTATAAGATGCCCAAGAAGGCGAAGACTCGCTCGTATTGTAAAGGCTCTTGCCGTCTAAGGTGAGAACATGCGACCCGCTGGTTGTTTTCCTAGTCAGATCAATTTCAAGCTGTACCCCGTCAATTCCCACTGCGTGGTAATATGAGGGTGTGTCGCTGTCCGCCTTTCTAGCCGAAAAATAAATTGTCACGTCATCAATTGCTAGAGCACCGTTAATATTACTCCACGCCGAGCTATCCAATACCGCAAATGGCTGGCTTGCTGTCCCGTTCGTTATACCAGTCCAGTCTGAATCAACGTAGAAACTTGCGCTGTCCACGTGCAGGGGAACGTGCCATGCGAGCAAAATAAAAAACGGTAAGAGAGCGCGGGGCGGCTTCATTCGCATAGTTTTCATGTTGGTTTGGCTCAATCCGGTCCGGATAAGTGACGCCTTTTTTGACATAACATCGCCGATGTCATCATGTGCCGACAACGCCGTCAAGTTACCAGCACTCCCGACAGCCGCATATAGGACCTTAGTCCTATGCGTTCAGGGAGCCGCCAAAGACGGCAAGGGAATCGGAGAAAGCGCCAGATGTTCTTGAAGCGTCCGGGGTCGAGCCTGTGAATTCCAGAGGTTTTTGGTCCTCGGGTACCGCGCCTCACATCCCATGAGATCGCCACTCCTCCCGGGGCTGCCCGCTAAATTCTGTGGACCCCTGCGGAATATTTGGGGCCTTTCGTCCTCCAGTTTCCTTAGAAGTAAGCGTGATGATTTTTCTACAATGACGTCATTGTCATTAAAGGATGACAATGTCGTCAAAGGGATTCAACGGTTTTTAGCCCTTGAGTTCACGGCCCCCAGCCCCGCCAGATTGCCACTCCCGCTGGTCTCCCGCTAAAATTCCTGGCCCTGCAAAATTTTATGGAACTTTCGTCCTCTAGTTCCGTATAAGTAAGTGTGTGGAAGATTGAAGGACTTCTAATTCGGCCAATATGCAAAAGGATGCCCGCCTGACCATCCGAGTTCCGAAGAGATTAAAAGACAGACTTGTTGGCATCGAACGGGTCTATGGTATCGGACTGCCCAAGATCGCGAATGAATGCCTCGCCGCATTTTGCGAATATGTAAAGCAAAAGGAACAAACGCCGACCTTTCCAATCCTCGTCAGTCCGACTAATGCGGCAACTGAGGGCCAATCGAAACTTTTCGCGGAGAATCTGCCGTCATCCACGGACTTGAATGGCCGGAAGCCGAATACGCGGCCAAAAAAATCAAGCACGCGCCCTCGTCGCGCTTGACGTCGCGAGCGCTGAGGATTTCAAAATCTCGAAGGCAAAGAATATAGAACGTCCCGGTCTGACGTGTGGCCGGGTTTTCGGCTGCACATCCGATTATGGACGTTGAGCCTGCCACGGCGTAGCGTTGGCGATAGCGGCCTTTGGCGCGCCGGGTGACGTGCTGATTTGCCTGACGACTTCCGGCAAATCCAAAAATGTGAAGCGTGCTGGAAGAAGCGGAAGCAGGCCAACTGAAAACGATCGCCCTCCTTGGCTGCGACGGCCGATCAACCATCGGAATGGCGGGACTGTCGATTTTTTGATACGCTCTAATTCAACCACCCGAGTCCTGGAAGCGCCCTCAGCTTCTTCTCTATGTGTTGTGCGAAGGGGGGATTGTAAATTATTTCGACGATTTTTTGGAACTTGGGATTTGCAATCCCGTAGTTGCCAATGTGACACAGTCATCCGTTTTGCTCGCGCTGCTCGATGAGCCAGTTTGGTTCTGTCTGACGGCGCAGCCTAAGCGAGAGCATCTGGCTGCCATCTCCCTCCGGCGCCAGTTCGACATCGAGTGCTTCTCGCCTCGATTGCGCTTTCGCAAGATGACCAACAGGGGGCCGGTGTGGTTCGTAGAAGCGATGTTTCCGGGTTATCTGATCGCGAAATTTGTCTACTCGAAACAGCATCGGGCTGTTGAAGCTTCCCACGGCATTCGGGGGATCGTCCACTTTGGAGATCGCCTGGCGACCCTGCCGGAAAATATTGTGGTCGCGCTTCAATCGAGCGTGGGTGCTGATGAAGTCGTGACCATCGATTCTTCCATCAAAATTGGCCAGGCAGTTCAAATTATTGAAGGGCCTTTTCGAGGACTGGAGGTCCTGGTTACTCAACTGCTCCCTGCGAAAGAACGGGTTCGGGTCCTGTTCGAGTTTCTTGGGCGATCCATTGAAATGGAGATTTCGACAGCAAAAGTGCTCGCCGCCTAAAAGGCTAAATCGAGCCATAGGTAGTTGAACCGCGTGAGGGGATCTGAAAGGCCTCACGAAAGTTGACGGGTCGCCCGTGCCGCCTGACCGGAGCAGCAGCCTCACCCCGTGCTGATATCGATGCCTGTACGGCGTGCGGAATGAAAATAGCCGTTCGATTGAACGGCCACTCTCTTTAACGAGAAGCTTGACTAAGCTAACGCCCTAAGAAGCACCGCACCATACCAAGCGCGCCAAGGGCCGCACCAAGCAACATCACGGTGGCGCCGCCATCTGGGACTCCAAGGCCACTGGCAGCAAAAACCGGTAACGAGCGCACCCATTGTGAGCCTTGGCAGGAGATGCCGTCACGAAGATGTGAGCAGCCGCGAAATAGCCTTTGGCGTTCGCCTTCAGAACCTGGCCGGCACTGCTCCAACTGCCGCTGGTGTTAATCAGAGTGAAACTGATAGTCGGCGAGGTATAGGTCTGCAGAAAGAAAATTCGTCGATCCCACGCGTTAGTTTGCGCCGGCATCCCCACGCCGGTACGATCCACCGATTGGATAACAAAACCGTTCCAGTGCCCGGCGTACAAGCAAAAGTGGCCGTTCGTTGAACGGCCACTTTTTATTCGAAGCTTTTTGGCGAGGTGCTAGACCGGTTAACTCATTATGAAACGCCGTACCATGCCAAGCGCACCGAGCGCCGCTCCGAGCAACATGACAGTGGCACCGCCATCCGGAGCTGATGTTGGGTTGAGCAACGTCCAGCCGGTAATCCGGTATTGGGAGTTACTTGCCCCATTGAGAAGATTGCCTGTCTCAAGTGGGCCCACGCCCTGCAACTCGGGCTTACCATATGCCGTAAATGTAATTGTACCGGTTAAACCGGCGATATCCCACACTGCGACACCGGAGTTTTGGCCATCGTACGTGACAACCAGGTACGTAAACGTTCCTGTGTGGTTTAGATCGATGCTTACAGTGCTCCCGCTACCACTTCCGAGCCCGCTCGCAAACTGAGTTCCAGTAGTCGTAGCCACGGGCAGCGGACTAAAGGAATTAAAGGAACGCGAATACAGCGGGTTGCTCATAGTTCCCGGGTTCCCGCCCATTTGCGCTCCGGTTGACATGCCGATTAAGGTATTCGTCATGGCAGCGTCGCGGGCTGCTTGACCTCCGTTGCCCTCTATCGTGGGAATAACTGTGCCCAGCAGATAGTTGCTACTAGTGGCCGTATACTTTGCGGCGTATGTTGAATCTCCCAACGTGGTATCGGCCTGTGCAGTCGCTAAAGACAGAAGACCGAGAACCGCTGGCGCTGCCAGCCATTTGATTATGTTCTTCATTTTCATTTTTAAACTCTCCTTATTGTTTTACTCCCAAGCACCATGCCAAGAAGCAGCTATAACGTTAGCAGCGGGCGTGCCAACCATCGTAAGCCATTGATTATCAATGACAAGTGAAATATAACCTATCCAGTCGCACGCACAGACTCCGTAAGCTTTTCCGACGCAACTAACTGGCTTGATTGGCATGGAGTTACGTAAGTTGTTCATTCTATGAAAGTTGCATGTTTTTCCGCGCCCGAATAAATTTTGTAAGCTTTTCCTTATGACGGGCAGGCACCAAGCCAAGCTTTCAAAACGGATTACAGCTGAGGGGCAAGAATATTTGGAAAAAGATTTTCAGACAGGAATTCTGCGAGCGCGACCGGCCCCGGAGCGCCGAGGATGGCAGGCAGCCGGAAACGCTGGGCGAACGCCGGGGGCTACATTTTTGCGCGCCTACGACGCTTCATGCGGTTCACTCCCGCTGGAGATTCTGCCAGGGCACGTTTTGCCTGCTCGTCACCCAGCTTATTGCCTGCAAGGGAACGGATTCGAGTGCTGCTCGAGTTTCTTGGGCGGTCGCTGGAGATGGAAGTTCCTGCGGAAAAAGTGCTCCCCGCCTAAGCGGCGATCCCGTACAAGAGACAAAGTGGCCGTCCAGAGGAGCGGCCACTTTGCTTCCAGCGTCGCGAGGACCGGGACGCTTCTGGAAATTCGTCTCGTTAACTGATTAGATAACGCCGCATCATACAAAGCGCACCGAGCGCCGCTCCGAGCAACACGACAGTGGCACCGCCATCCGGAACTGATGTTGGGTTGAGCAGCGACCAGCTGGTAATTCGGAAGTAGCCTTGTTGGGCGTGATCACTTCCCAGAAGATTGCCTGTAAGCTGTCCGTTCACCTTCTCGGGCTTACCGTACCCGTATATCTCAATGGTACCGGTTAAACTTGAGATATTCCACACGGCGACACCGCCGTTTGGACCGTCGTACGCGGCAACCAAGTACTGAAACGTCCCTGACACTGACAGGTTGATGAATACATTACCTGTACCACTTCCAAGATTGGTCCCAAGCACCGCTCCTGTAGGCGTAGCCGGGGGCAGCGGACTAAAGGAATTAAAGGAACGCGAATACCGCGGGCTACCTGCGGGTTGCGCTCCAAGGGCCATCCCTCTTAAGGTATTCGTCATTGCCGCGTCACGGATCGCTTGACCACCTGACTGTCCTTGTAACCCAGGGACAACCGTGCCCAGAAGGTAAGTACTACTATTATTAGTACCACCGTTATACGTCATCTGTAACACGGCATCGGCCCGTTGACTCGCCAAACACAGAAGGCTGAACACCGCTGACACCGCGAGCCATTTCGTTAAGTTTTTCATTTCCATTTTTTTACTCCTCATTCTTACGCCCAAGCACAATCCCAGGGAGCAGCTATAAGATTAGCAGAGGGTGTGCCAATCTCCGTAAGCCATTGATTATAAACGACAAGTGGAACATAACCATCCAGTCGCAACGCAAAGACTCCGTAAGCTTTTCCGACGCAACTAACTGCCTTGACTGGCGTGGAGTTACGTAAGTTGTGCATTCCATGAAAGTTGCATGTTTTTACGCGACCGGGTAAATTTTGTAAGCTTTTCCTTATGACAGGCAGGCACCAAGCCAAACACGGATTACAGCTGAGGGGCAAGGACATTTGGAAAGATTTTCAGACAGGAATTGCACGAGTTCATCGCAAGTGGCGACGGTCTGCGAGCGCGATCGGCCGGCGCGTCGAGGATGGCAGGCAGCCCGAAACCTTGGGCCAATGCCGGGGCTACATTTTTCCGCGCCTACGACGCTTCATGCGGTTCACTCCCGCTGGAGATCTGCGAGGGCGCGTTTTGCCTCGGTCGCGAAGGGCTCCTGAAGCCCGTCGGTCAAGGCCTGACTAAGAGCTCCGCGTGCCTCAGTCTTTTGTCTCGCTTGGAGCTGAGACATTCCCAAGTAAAAAAGAGAATCGGCGCCGAGTGACTTTTTCCGAGCGGTTTCCTGAAATAATTGGATGGCGCGTGGGTATTCCTTTCTCTCGTAACTCAATCGCCCGAGAAGCTCGGACAGCTCGGGGTCGTCCGGTAATGTCTTGCGCGCCTTTGTAGCGAGGTCATAGGCGGCAGCGACCGTGGATGGGTCTTGAGCATACAACGTAGCGAGGCGTTTCTGCGCGGGCGCGAAATCTGGCCATCGGCGCAGGATGGCGTTGTACGTTTCGGTTGCCGGTTTTATTTCAACGCGCTGCGCCTGAAGCGCGGCCTGGGCCATGAGTGCCGGAACATATTCGGGATTCGATTTTAAATCCTTTTGCAGCTCACTCTCGGCGGCGATGAGTTGTTTTGGATTTTCATCTAGAGGGGTAAAGGCCAGAAATTTCTTGGCGTCACCAGCCTCGGTGGAGTTGGCATCCGCCGTCACGATTTTCTGCATCAAGTCCCGAGCCTCATTCACTTTTCCCAGGCTATAAGCCGCCCATGCCAGATCGTGCAGAAGCGCGGGATCGTTTGCGCGCTGGCGCACGGCATCCTGCAGAAGACTGTAAGACCAGGTGAAATTACCACTTTCGTAGGCAACTTTACCGACAACAGCGGCTACCTGGGGATCAGCTGGCGCGAGCTCGCGCGCTTTCTTGGCGTAAGCGAGAGCTTTCTCCTTGTTCTGGAGCGGGCCAGCACTCAGTTGCGCGAGTTTAGTGGTGGCGACGACTAATTTCGGATTTAATTTCAGCGCTTGCTCCCAAGCCGTGGCCGCCTTGTCCGCGGCGCCTTGTTTTTCGTAAGCTTCCCCCAAACGCATCTGGGAGATGACATCGTTAGGCTGCTCTTTGGCCATCGTCTCGAGTTGCGAGATTGGCAGTTCCGCGCTGCCCTCGAGCAAAGCGAGACGACCTTTGCTTTCATCCTTGCCCGCGAAATCTTTAGGTGCGCTTGCGGCTTTCTTCAAGGCGACCCTGGCCAGATCCATTTGGCCCATCATGTAGGCGGTCATGCCCAGATGAAATTGGATCTCCGGATTGTCGCCAGCTTTTTCAGCGCTCTCCTGCAGAATTGGCAATGCCTGCTGATAATCGCCGCGTTTGTAGAGAACCCAGCCCAAGGTGTCGGCGAGCGAAGGGTCCTGCGCTTGCAGATCGCGGGCCTTGCGCGCCAGGTCGTAAGCCTTGTCGAGATCATTCAGCCGCTCCGTGTAGAGATAAGCGAGGTTGTTTAACGCGAGAACGAAGCTGGGATTGATCGACAGAAGCTTCTCATATGCATCACGCGCTTTTGGATAATCCTTCATTCGGTCGTAAAGGAGCGCGAGGGTCATGAGGGCCGACATATTCTTGGGGTCCTTATTGGCTGACCGCCTGCGGAAGTTTATTGGTCGCAAGATAAGTCTGGACCAGCAAATCGTAGGCGCCGGCGAAATTAGGATCGAGCTGGATTGTCCTTTGAAGCTCTGGCTCGGCTAAGTCCCATTTTCCTTCCGCGGCCAGGACTTTGCCTTCCCAATAATGGCCAGCCGGCAAATTAGGATCTTTTTGGAACTGACTCCGTATCCTCTGCCGGGCAGCGTCAAAATGCTTGTCCAACAAGTCGAGCTCGACAAGTTGATCGATGGGCATGAGGTTATCAGGCGCGAGCTGGGCGGCTTTTTCAAATGCCTGGCGCGCTTGGTCATTTCTTTTGGCCTGGCGATAGCTCAAACCGAGTGCTATCTGAAGTTGTGGATTGTTCGGCGCTAACTTGGCTTGTTCCTTAAGGACCACAGCAGCATCGTCAAACCGATTAAGCGAGCTATAAGCTGCGGCCAAGGCCAATGCGGCGTTCCCTAGATCTGGGCGTCTTTTCAGCAAACGAGTCAGCGGTTCGATCACTTTGTCACCATGGCCGGTGGTAAGATTGATCTGGCCGAGCAGCAGGACGGCATCGTCATAATTCGGATTGATTGATATGGCCTGATCAAGGGGCACTGTTGCCTGGTTCATGTTGTTATTTTGGAGATATGCGCGTGCCAATTCGTATTTGATGAGGGGGCTGTCCGGATGTGTTTGGTCGAGTCGCTCCAAAAGTTCGACCGCTTTTTTCATGTCCCCCTTTGCCAGAAGCACGTTGCCTTGCAGCCTACGGCCATCGACGTATTCCGGGTCGCGGCTAAAGACATTTTCAAGAAGCGAGAGCGCCTCGTCGTATTTCTTGTCGTTAAAGGCAAGCTCGGCCAGCAACACCCAGCCCGGGGGATAATCCGGTGCTTGCTTCGTCATTTCGGTGGCAATCCTTCTGACTTCTTCGGCATCACCGGTAGAGGACTTGAACGCGGCATATTTCAACCGCTCGATTGAGCGAACAGGCGCAAGGTCTGCCGCTTTCTTAAATTCTTCGCCGGCTTGTTTGAGGTCTTTCTGGACTAGATGCAAATTTCCCAGCGCCATGTGGGCAGCAGACGATTTGGGATCGGCTGCGAGCGCCTGCTGGAGTGCGTTGCCCGCGGTAGACAGATCGCCTCCATTGAAAGACAGATTCGCCACGGCCAGGTAGAAAGAGGCGTCGTTCTTTTTGGGAAATTTCTGGAGCTGTTTTTCGGCAGCCTCAATATCTTCTTTGCTTCTTGCCGCTTCGGTTCGAGCGATAAGGGCATCGCCATTGTCCGGGGCTTGTTCGAGAACTTTGAGCGCTTGGTTTTTCGCGTCGGCGGAACGGCCCACGGCCGCATAACAACGGGCCAGCCTTGTCCGATTTTCAACATTTTTCGGATCCAGCTCGCTCGCCTTCGCTAAAAACGCAGCTGCGCGCAAGGGTGCTGAATCCTCCTGCCACATTGCCCCGATTCTCTCAAACGCGAGCGCGTTTTGAGAATCCAGCCGGATCACGTTCAGGTAAGTTACCTTGGCTTTGTCATAGTTGCCTGCTCTAAAATAAGCGTCAGCCTCGCCAAGAAGGCGTGCCTTCCTGGTTTCCTTGGAGCACGCGGCGATGAGCGTGGCTGCTAAAATAAGCATTACGATTCTAGGTAAGGTTTTCGATGTTTGCATATGGAGGATGATTTTGATGTTAGTTGTTGTTTGTATTTGCGCGCTCTTTTGCAATGCCAAGTTTTTCCATTAGTTCGTAAAGAGTCGGCCGGCTGATACCGAGGTCAGCAGCTGCGGAGGTGATTTTGCCAGAGTTCCTCTTGAGCGCTTGCCCAATCATTTCCCGTTCGACCTGTTCGCGCGCTTGTTTGAGACTGGTTGCAGAGGATGCCACGTCCTGGTCCTGATCCAACTCGAGATCTTTTGCGGCCACCCGTGATCCGCTGGTCATGATGACTGCCCGTTTCACGCGGTTCTGAAGTTCCCGCACGTTCCCAGGCCATAAATAACGGGTCATTGCACGCAGCGCGTCGGGTGCGAAAACCAGCTTTGTCCGACCGTTTTGGTTGGCATACCTTTGCAGAAACTCGCGGGCCAGGAAGATAATATCTTCCCCACGTTCACGAAGCGGCAGGAGGCGAATGGTGACAACGGCAACGCGAAAATACAAATCCTCGCGAAATTTGCCGCTATTGATCAGCTCTTTTAGATCAGCATTGGTCGCGGCGACCAACCGCGTATCGACCTGGATTTCCTGTCTTCCGCCAACTCGTTGTAAGCGCTGCTCCTGAAGAAACCGGAGCAGCTTCACCTGAATCGCCGGTGGAAGTTCGCCAATCTCATCCAGAAACAGCGTGCCGCCACTGGCTGTTTCCAACAGCCCTTTACGCTGAATGTGCGCACCAGTGAACGCGCCTTTTTCGTGACCGAAAAGTTCGCTCTCCAGAAGGTTTTCGGGAATCGCGTTGCAGTTGATCGCGACAAAAGGGCCATCCTTGCGCGCGCTGCGGCGATGAATCGCCGCTGCCGCCATTTCTTTGCCAGTGCCGCTTTCTCCGAGCAGGAACACCGGAGCATTTGTTCCGGCTACCTTGCGAATGAAAGCAAAGACGGCCTGCATTTGCGGACTTGTGCCGAGCATATCTTCAAACACATCGGAGCGCTGGCTCTGTTGTAACTCGCGGTATTCTTTCTCGAGTTCCACCACATGGATGCATCGCCGAAGGAGCAGTCGCAATTCCTCCATCTCCACCGGCTTGCACAAGAAATCGTAAGCGCCCGCGCCAACTGCCTCGATAGCATTCCGTTTTTCCCCCTGCCCGGAGACGATGATGACCTTAGCCGTACCATCGACGGCGAGTATTTCGGACAGCGCCGCCAATCCTTCATCGCATTCATTGGGGCGCCGGGGAGTTGGCCTCGAAAACTTCAAGCGCCCCTTTTCGGTCTTCGGCGAAATGAACTTCGTAATCCTGGCTCAGCGCCCACTTCATCTGAGTCCGGATCGCTTCGTCGTCATCGACGATAAGCATTTTGTGTTTCATGTGTTTGGCGTTTTACGAGACTATTGACGTAGTGGGATGACCCGCCCGAAGGGTTGCGCCGCTTTTTCGCCTGAGCGGCGTTGCTGCTTACTTACAGATCCACCAAGGCTATGCGCCTTCGTTGCGCCCTGCTCAGGCCAAAAATCAGCAGTAACGCGGATCATTCCAGTACTTCAATAATCTCCTAAAGGCAACATTACGCGGAAAGTTGTGCCGGAGCCGGGTTCGCTTTCTACGTGAATTTTTCCCCTATGCGCTTCCACAATCATCTTGGATTGAAACATGCCGATGCCTAGTCCCTTCTTCTTTGTTGTCTGAAAGGGACGGAAAAGAGAGGCCTTTACGAACGCCGAACTCATCCCGCATCCATTGTCAGCGACTGAAAGGATCGCCCAACTGTCTCTTTGCCTCGTCTCAATTGTGATCTCGCCTCGTGGTCCGAGTGCGTCGCGAGCATTGAGGAGCAAATTAGTGATCACACTGCGGAATTGGTCTCGGTCCACCCTGAGCTTCGGCTGCAGGCGAAGCTTCTTCACGATGTTTACTTCCGGCGCGCCGTTTAAGACTTCAAGCGCGTCGGCAACAAGCAGATTGAGATCCGCTTCCACGGGTTTGAGTTCGAGATGTCGCAAGGCGCCAACGCGGCTGATAAGCTGGTTGATGCGATTTGCCGTCTCGCCGATCCCGCGCAGGGCG
>WNFJ01371301.1_pt1 | contig 27417 bp, 20 predicted proteins | sample 5400461 | NCBI WGS metagenome assembly WNFJ01 (sample SAMN13153349, study PRJNA577476) | soil metagenome | isolation source: 115 cm saprolite on Douglas fir-dominated hillslope | place: USA:California | collected 2013-09-17
GCTCGAAGCGGGGATCGCCACTCCCGGCGATATTGACAAAGCGCTGAAACTCGGACTAAACCATCCGATGGGCCCCTTCGAGTTAGTCGATCTCGTCGGCCTGGACGTGCGGCTCAAAATCCTCGAATATCTCCATCAAACGCTTGGCGAAAAGTACCGGCCCAATTCGTTGCTGCGGCAATACGTCCAGGAAGGGCGGCTGGGCCGCAAGACGGGACGCGGTGTATACGACTACGCGCAACAAAAGGCCGCCGAGAAGAAAGCGTAAGCGAGCCGGAGAGAATGGATTAATTCCACAATGGCATCACTCGCAGAGAAAATCGTCATTCAGCAGGGCGACTTGACGGAGATGGATACGGACGCCATCGTCAACGCGGCCAACAACGATTTAATTCTTGGCGCGGGCGTTGCGGGAGCGATTCGCCGCAAAGGCGGCGAGGAAATCCAACGCGAGTGCGATGCGATCGGAAGCATCCCCGTCGGGTATGCGGCCATCACCACGGGCGGAAAACTGAAGGCGCGATTCGTGATTCATGCGGCCAGCATGCAGCTCGGTGGGAAAACGAATGCGGAGTCGCTGCGGCATTCTACGGCGCATTCATTGAAGATCGCCAATGAGCGCGACCTGAAAACAATCGCTTTTCCCGCCGTCGGCACCGGCATCGCGGGATTTCCGTTGAAGGAATGCGCGGAGATCATGCTTCGCGAGGCGGCACAGCATCTAAAGGGTGAAACTTCTTTGGAAACGGTTTATTTCGTGCTGTTCGACGAAGCGGCGCAAGGAGTGTTTGAGCGGGCCTGGAGAAAGATCCAGGCTGAACCCGCTTCTGGTTCGATTGGAGCGAAGGGCGCGTGACGCCACTCGCTGAATTACTTGCCGATCGTATTCGCCGCTTCGGCCCACTGACGTTCGCGGACTACATGCGCGAATGCCTCTATCATCCAGTTCACGGCTATTACAGTAAAGCGGAGTCCCAGCGGTTCGCCGACTACTACACGAGCGTCGACGTGCATCCCATCTTCGCCCGTCTGCTCGCGCGACAGTTCGTGGAGATGTGGGCGAGCCTCGGCCATCCGGCGGAATTTAGTCTTGTTGAAGCAGGCGCAGGTGTCGGGCGGTTCGCGGCCCAGGTGCTCGATTTTTGCGCGGCGAAGGCGCCTGCTTTTTATGAAGCCCTGCGCTACGTCGCTGTAGAACGCTCTGCTTCGCGGCGCGAACAGGCGACGATTCACTCGAGGCGCCACGCCGCCGCCGGGCATTTCACAGTTTCGGCTGAGACTCCGGCGCACATCGGTGCTGGCTGCTTCTTTTCCAATGAACTGCTCGACGCGCTGCCGGTGCACCGGGTGGTGATGGATGGCGGTGCATTGAAAGAAGTTCTCGTCGGCTTCTGCGACGGGCACTTTACAGACGTCCTGGCGCCACTCTCGACTTGTGCCATCTCCGAGTATTTTGCGGCGCAAGGCGTTGTGCTGCGAGAGGGCCAGGACGCCGAGGCAAGGCTGGAAGCGTGCGATTGGATCAGTGAAATCGGCCGGCGCCTCGGACGCGGTTACGTGCTCACCATCGACTATGGCCATCCTGCTGCAGACCTGTTTGACGAACACCACATGCGCGGCACGCTGCTTGCTTATCAAAACCATCGCGCCAGCGAAGATTTTTACGCCGCGCCCGGCGAGCAGGATTTGACGGCGCACGTTAATTTCACGGCGCTCGAGTTGTGGGGAAGCCGATCGGGCCTGGAAACGGCGGGCTTCACCTCACAGACAGCGTTTCTGCTGGCGCTCGGGCAGGAAAATGAATTTGCGGACCTGTACGATGAAGGACAGACCGAGGCGGAGCGCACGAAAGCGCGTCTGCAACTCAAGACGCTGATCCATCCTGAAGGGATGGGGGAGCGATTTCAGGTGCTGGTTCAGCGAAAAGGAGTGAGTGCCTCACCATTGACAGGTCTGAAGGGCATTTAGCCTTCGCCAATCCTCAGGTATGACCCGTGTTCCGTGACCCCTGAACAACGGCGCAGAGAAGGCTGACAGTCCCGACAAGGTCGGGATCTGCGATCGACAGTTGAAAGTCCAATCCCCTTTGACAGCGTCGGGTGGGGTGCCCACCCCCCATCAATGATGGATGAATATCAAAACAAAGGGCTTACGAAATGGGCAATACATAAGCGCTTGATTCTAAAGGGCCTGGATTGCGGCGCAACAGCGGCAACGCCCGGAACCTGAACTGGCACAATGACTCTCCAACCACCCCGTGTTTTTCATAAGTGTTGCATCTAAAGGACTTAAGTATTGCGCAAATCCTTTGTTTGCAACACATACGCTGGAGTTTGTAAGTGTTGCATCTAAAGGGCTTAGGGGTTTACATATCGAAGCGGAGCAGCTTTTCTTGCGATGAGCCGGGGCTGCGGATGCTTTGCTGGGGTGCGGACTTGACGGCGGAAAAGCGGCGGCAAGCCGCACTCCAAGCTGGCCGCACGGGGCGTCTGCGAGCTAGTCGAACTCACGTGAGAAATGGCGTCGAAATTTGCGCTGAGAGGAGCGAAGAAAGCGGCAGAGAAGCTGCTGCAATCGGTAAGAATCCGCACTCTTATCCAGAAGGTAGAGTACCAAACGTAACGCAAGAAGTCAAGGAATTTGGGCACAGTTGGTTAGCTTCCGATTTGGTTGTTAATCTGGCGTTGAGTCTGGCTAATCAGTTGATAGTGAGGCAACCCATATTCGATAGAGCGTTTGTCGTCATTCTGTCTTGAGAGTGGGAACAAGTGCGGTTGACCATGATAGACAAAGGTGCAGATATTCCGGAAGCAGCCTGCTCGGATGCGACAACCATTTGCACGTAGCACGTGTCGTTCGGATTGCCGCGTTCATTGCTGGCGGTGCCCGGCGAGCGCCCAGAGCAATCTAAGCTTGACATCTGATGGCGGCAGGCATAGGGTCTTGGGCACTGAGAGTGCGAAGGAGGAAACTGCTATGACTCTCAATTGTGGCGTTCGGCGTAGAGGCGATGTGACCATCCTTGATTTGAGCGGGCTCCTGAGCCTGGGCGAGCCCTATGCTTCTGGGCCCGAAAGCGGTGTAGTGCTACGGGAAAAGGTTCACGAGTTGATCGAGAATGGGCAGAAAAAGATCCTCCTCAATCTGGCCGGCGTAAGATTTGTGGACAGTTCGGGCGCGGGGCAATTGGCGGGCGCGTTTGCCTCGGCGCGCAATCACGGCGCGGCATTGAAGCTCTTGAAGCCCACTTCCCAGGTGAAGACACTGCTGAAGGTTACGAAGCTCGATACGCTGCTTGACGTACTGGATGATGAAGACAACGCGATTCAGGCATTCGGGAAGAGTGCAGAGGCCGGATGAATATTCCCCACCAAATTGTTTCCGGAAGAAACTGGAAGCTGTAAAGTCTTACTCACTCTTCATTTTCGTGCGTGGCAGCGTCTGCGCGCGCCGCACTGGGCAGCGGCTGTCGGGGGCGGATTCGAGCGAGAACTGCGGGCTGGAATTTGCGATGCTAGAAATAAAAAAGGCGGCAGAGAAGCTGCCGCAATAGGAAAAGATCCGCACTCTTACCCAGGAAGTAAAGTACCAAATGAGGTATAGTGAGTCAAGGAGTTTTTGGGTCGTGGGTTAGTATCGGATTACCGGGCTACTCAGGAGTCATCCGAATCCGCCTTCGCCGCCTTGCTTGGACGTGTGGAGAAAAGATATCCTGTCTTCGGTTGAAATACTTTGCGCACAAAAAATAATTTCTCCTGAAATTTCAGCCCGAGGGCACTGATTGTGAACCTCGGGACTATAATGGATCGGTACTCTCGGTGAGCTTTCCGAAGCATGTCCTCCTTGGTATTTTTGTTATTGCCATCAGCTGCGCTGCTGTTGCTCTTCTCCCTCCTCTTTTTTATCACCTGACGCCTCCAGCCGAACCTCCGGACGTGGTGAACGACGTCTCGAGACTCAATCGGACGTCGGTTCGTGAGGTGGTTCATCCGAGAAACGAAGACGAAATTCGCAACGCAGTGGTGAGAGCAGCCCAAAACGGGGTGAAGGTGACCATTGCAGGCAAGCGGCACAGTATGGGCGGTCAGACACTTTACGCGGGGGCGGTTGCATTAGATATGCTGCAATTCAACAAGATTCTTTCACTCGATGAGACAAACAAGATTCTCACAGTACAAAGTGGAGCTACGTGGAGCAGCATACAGCAATTCCTCAATCCTCACGGGCTGGCAGTGCTTGCCATGCAAGGCCCGAATGTCTTTACGGTCGGGGGTTCAATGAGTGTGAATGCGCATGGCTGGGACATGCGTCATGGACCTGTTGCCGCATCGGTTGAGTGGTTTCGAATCCTGCTCGCAGACGGCTCCATCCGGCGTTGCAGCCGGGAGGAGAATTCCGAGCTGTTTCATTTCGTCTTGGGAGGATACGGGTTGTTCGGAGTGATTCTCGACGTAGGACTGCGTGTCACGGATAATTCTGCGTACGCCGCGATAGTTTCGGAGGTGGAGTTCTCACAACTCCCGGCGTATTTCGAAAATCAAGTCCGTTCCAGTGCAGAAGTGGAGTTGGGTGAAGCTGATCTTTCGGTTTCTCCCGGGTCTTTGCTGCGTCAGGCCGTGGCCCTTAGCTATAAGAGGCAAGAGGCCAACACAAAACGTACGGATGCTCTACAGGAGGAGCAATACACCTCTCGGGACAGATATTTTTTCGATTTGTCGCGCAAATACGGATGGGGCAAGCGGTTGCGTTGGGCTCTACAGAAGTGGCTGGAATACCCTGCCAAGGATGCCGTACGTTCACGAAACAATATTTTTCGGTCGCCAATTGAGCGCATCCGCTATTACTCCCCCAAAGATACCGACATTTTGCAGGAGTACTTCTTAGCGCCTCAGGAATTCACCGTATTTATCAACGGTCTGCGTGACATCGTTGAAGAGCGGCGGGTCAACTTACTGAGCGCGACCGTACGCTACATTGAGCCCAACAACGACGCCTTTCTAAACTATTCAAGTCGGCGGGCGCTTGCAGTCGTGCTCTATATAAACGTGAAGACGTCAGCCTCAGGTCGAGAGGATTCTTCAAGAATGACGCGAGAAATCATCGACTTGGCATTGCAGCACGATGGTACCTTTTACCTTCCTTATGTTCTCGACTACGACAGGTCTCAGCTCTTGCGCGCGTACCCTATGACAGGTGAATTCTTCGCGGCAAAAAAGCGATATGACCCCTTGGAAGTGTTCTATAGCGAATTGTATGCGCGATATTCGCATTGAGTTCGTCTACGCTGTGCTCACTTGAGAGAGGATTCGGAGCTGCTTTTCCGCGATTGCTATCGTTCGGGAGGATTGGGCCTTTTCAAAACAGGCCTTTCGCCGGAGGCGGGCGGGGAAATGGCTGCGGAGGGTTTCGCAGCTTCGGCAGCTGCAGGGGAGGCGACAGAGGCTCCGCCTTCGGAGTACGCTTTTTTCACGAATCCTTCCGCGGTTTGCTGCGCGCCGCCGGTATCGTCATTGGTTTGCTTCGCTTTGCTGTATTCGTTAACGGCGCGCTCACGCTGGCCGAGCACGTCAAAAATCTTGCCGAGATAGATGTGGCTCCAAACTTCCGTCCACTTTTCCGAGGGCTCCGGAACGGTCTGCAAGGCTTCGCGGAAGGCATTCGCTGCCGCCTGATAGTTTTTCTGGTAGAAGAAAGCCTCGCCCATCCGGAAATTCGCCAGCGGGCGATTCGGCTGAATCGAAAGCGCGCGCTGATACTGCGTCACCGCATCGTAAAAGCGGCCTTGCTCGGCGAGATCCTCGCCGCGAGCAATGGCCGCGCGGGCACGCAGCGAAGTGCTCGCCTTCAGGATGACATTGTTGGGATCGACCTTGATGCCGCCCGGTTTCGGCCTGCCAAACGTTTCCACCGTGAACCCCGATTCGGTGCCGGTGACGTCGATGGTTTTCAGCTCCGGATTTCCTTCCGTATCGATGCGTAAATCCACCGGCATGCGAAAGGTGTCCAGCGGCTGCTTAATCTTGCCATTGACGCGAAATCCTTTGGGTGTGCGGTACACGACGTATTCCAAAGTGAATTCCGGCACGCCCGTGGAATTCAACCACTGCGCGAAAAAGCTGCGCAAGTTCGGCGGCTCTTGCGGCGGCTTCACACCGGCCTGCGCGCGGCGGATCGCGATGTTTTCAAAATCCTCGATTCGCGCGCTCCGCTCCGCAAATTGAAAGTAGAAGTCTCGCAGGGCGGCTTTGAAGGCCACGTCGCCCATTTGCGCCCGCAACATGTGAAAAAGCATGGCCCCTTTATTCAGCACCACGGAACGATAGTCGGGCGAGTAAGGAGCCAGGCGTGCCGCTTGCGCGATCGGAGCGGCATCCTCATACATCAGCGCGCCAACCGCGAATTCGTCCACGGCACGGAGTCCCGCTTCTTTGCCCGCGTTTTGCTCCGCGTAAAGCGCTTCGGAATAACGCGCCAACCCATCGCTGATCCAGACGTCGCCCGGCGTAGCCGGCAAAACCTGAACTCCCCACCATTGCGAGGCCACCAGCCGCGCAATCGTCCGGTCGCTGCTCCTGGGGTCCCAGACGCGCTGGCTGAGGAGCAATACTCCGGGGGCCGCGTACTCGCGCAGGGTTCCGTCGGGCAACTGGATCAATGTGAACGTGGGATCCGGTATGGGGCCAAACATGTCTGAGAAAATAATCGCGGAGCGGGCCACGCTCGCCGCAAAATCCGCCGCGTTCGCGGATGAGGCCCGCGGGGCATACACCGCAACGCTGATTCCTTCCGCTTGCTTGGGATTGAGCTGGAGGCCGCCTGCTACGAACGTGCCATGCGGCGCGAGGTTCTTGCACTCGAAGGTGTAGAGCAGCCGCCCGCCTTCCACAGCGTTCTTGCCGGGCATGGGTGTCGGAGCAGAGGCCTTGCCGGTCCCGGCGACGGCGAAAATGTCAGGAACGTTCAGGCGGAATGTCGCCGTATAACGGTTGGCCGGAAAATTTGTGAGCGGAAACCACCTTGCCGGGAGCAGCAAGTATGCGCCATCTTTGCTGATCATCGCGGCACGCACACCCGGCACCGGGCTGTTCTCTTCATTTACGAGCAACCCCGAGTACACGAAGGTGAGAGTGACATGGCCGGCGGTGGCCACGGGAGTAGACAGCTGAACGACAACGATGAGCGGGTTCTGACTGTCGCGCTCGAAGGTCAGCAGCTTGCCGTCGGCCCCTTTTACTTCTTTCACGACCAGGTTGGGGTGCAGCTCGACGCGCACACTGCTGGAGGCTTCCACGGCCTTGAACTCGATTTTTGCGGTCGCCGAGATCGATTGTCCAATGGCGTCCAGCGAGGCGGAGACATCGTAATGCACTGCGAGGAAATTCGCGGGCCGGGGAACCTGGGCCTGGAGAGGCGCGGCGACACAAGGCAGGAACATCAGCGTAAAGAAGAAAAATGTAACGGCAGCTCTTCGGCGAAGGGCCATCGGACCCCTTTCAAATGTCTTCAATTCTGCACCAATGTACATGTATAGGATACCAAACCTGTCATTTCGCGTTGCTTGCGGCCGCGTTCAGCAGCTTGGCAATCTCATCCGCCGCCAGTTCGACTGCTCCGGGGGGGCCAAGAAGCCGTCGCACTTCTTCTAACCCGCGGTTCATCGTTTCCACTCGATTTTTGCCTTCTTCCGACGCGGAGAGCAGTTTTTCCGCTTCTTCGGCGACCCGCTGTGGCGTGAAGTCTTGCTGAATCAATTCAGGTACGACGGCGCGCCCGGCGATCAGATTTACCATGCTGAAAAATTTGCTTCGCACCAGAGGTTTTGCGAGCCACGCCGTCAGGGGAGAGAGCCGGTAAACGACAATCATTGGTTTTCCGAGCAGCGCTGTTTCCACGGTTGCCGTGCCGCTGGAGACGATCGCCAGGTCCGCGGCGGCCAAGGCGTTGTAGGTATCTTCCTGAATCACCTTGGTATGCCACTCTCCTGGAAACATGGACTGCAATTTTTCGGGGTCCAGCCCGGGTGCCAGAGCAACCACAACGCCAAATTTGCCAGGGAACGTCCGCCTCATCGCCGCAAGAGCTTCTATTAATACCGGTAAATGATGCGCGATTTCGCCCCGCCGGCTGCCCGGCAGAATCGTCAGTATCTTGCTCCGTTCTTCCAAACCATATTTTTTGCAGAAAAATTCCCGCGACAATGTGGCGTTCACGTTTCCCACGAGTGGGTGGCCGATGAATTTCACCGGCACACCGGCATCGGCGTAAAACTTTTCTTCGAAAGGGAAAATGCACAGCGCCTGCGCGAAGCGCCGCCGCACCAAATTCACACGCCAAGGCCGCCAGGCCCAGAATTGCGGGCAAATGTAATAGACGTTTCGAACGTCCTTGTGGCGCAGCTTGCGCGCCAGCCGCAAATGAAAACCGGGGAAGTCCGTCAGAATCGCAAGCGGCGGCCGGCGCCGCTCCGCTTCGTCCACGAGCCTGCTCATCGCGCGGAACAGCGACGGCAAGCGCTTCAGCACTTCGGTGATTCCCACCACGGAAACTTCCGAATAATCCGTGATGATCTCGACGCCCGCTGCGCGCATCTGCTGCCCGCCCATTCCGAAAATCGCCACGTCGAGGCGGTGCTTCAGCGCCGTCGCGAGGCGCGCGGCGTACATGTCTCCGGAAGCTTCGCCGGCGGAGAGAAGGAGCGGTATGGGTGGCATGTCTGGCTGGCGTAAGAATCAGTCGCTGGCCGGCAACACCGAGGGCTCAGCCAAGCGGTTCGCTTCGATGGGAAGGGGCAGCTCCTGCTCCTTGTATTGCAGTTGGTAAAGCCGATAGTAAATTCCGCGCTGCGCGAGAAGCTCCTGATGCGCACCCTGCTCGCGCAAGCGCCCTTTGTGAAACACAAGGATGCAGTCCGCGTGCTGAATGGTGCTTAGCCGGTGCGCGATGACCAGCGCGGTGCGCCCGGACAGCAAGCGATTCAACGCTTCGCGAATCAGCAGCTCAGTCTTTGTGTCCACGCTGGAGGTCGCTTCGTCCAGAATCAGGAAGCGCGGATTGTGGGCCAGCGCGCGCGCAAAATTGATGAGCTGCCGCTGCCCGACTGAAAGCGTTGAGCCCCGCTCGTTTACGCGGCTGCCCACACCCTCCGGCAGCGAGCGCATGAACTCGCCCAGCCCAATCTCGTCGACGGCGCGTTCGACTGTGGCGCGGTCGATGCCTGGCGTGCCGAGGCGGATATTCGTTTCGATTGTGCCGGTGAAGAGAAATGGATCTTGCAGCACAATGCCGAATTGCCGCCGCAAATCCTGCAATTCGATGAGTCGAATGTCCTTGCCGTCGAGGAGGATTTGTCCGCGCTGAATGTCGTAAAAGCGCAACAGAAGGGAAATCAAAGTGGTCTTCCCCGCGCCGGTGTGTCCCACGATGGCGATGGTCTGCCCGGGCTCCACTCGGAAGGAGACATCGCGCAAGACCCAGTCTTCCTCGGCGGGCTCGGCGACGCTGCGGTAGCTGAACCAGACATTGCGGAATTCGATCTCGCCGCGCGGATGGTCGAGCGGAATCGCGTTAGGATCTGATTCGACCAGAACCGGTTCATCCAGCAGCTTGAAGATGCGTTCAGACGCCGCCATCGCGGACTGGAGGATGTTGAACTTCTCGCTGAGGTCCTGAATCGGCCGGAAGAAGCGCTGCGCAAACATGGTGAACGCGGTGAGAACGCCAAGAGTGAGCGTGCCGGACAGAATATGGATTCCACCAGACCAAAAAATGAGCGCAATGGTGGCGAAGCTGAGAAATTCGACCGCCGGATAGAACAGCGCGTAAGCGAGAATGGCGTCGCGCCAGGCGAGCATATTGTCGCGATTGCGCTTCTCAAATTCCTCGACGGCTTTGCGTTCGCGGTTGAAGAGCTGCACAACGCTCATGCCGGAAATGTATTCCTGAAGAAAAGCGTTGATGCGGGCAATGGCCGTGCGAATCCGGCGATTGGCGTCGCGGACGAACTTGCGAAAAATCATGGTGACGATGAGGATGCCGGGCAGGACGGCAAGAGTATCGAGCGCAAGGCGGCGGTCGATCTTGAAGAGCAGTCCGGCCATGACCACGAGGAGGAAGAAATCGTTGATCATGGTAACGACGCCGGCGGCGAAGAGATCGTTGAGGGCATCGACGTCCGTGGTCACGCGCGTGACCAGCCGGCCGACGGGATTGCGGTCGAAATAACTCATCGGCAAACGCTGCAGGTGGCCGAATATTTCGCGGCGCATGTCGTACATGGTTTGCTGGCCGACGCGCTGCATGATGCGAATCTGGATGTATTGGGCGAGGAAATCGAACGCCAGTACGGCCAGAAGGAGCAGGCTAAGCCAGCCGATGCCCGTCAACGCCGATCCTTCAGGGATCAAGTGCTTCAGTGCCGGAACAAAGTAGGCATCGATGCCCTTTCGAAAAATCAGTGGCGGGGACAGTTCGAGCGGGGTGACGATGGCCACCATGACGAGTGCCAGCGCCACGCGCCATCGGTACGGCTTCATGTATTGCAGAAGCCGCCGCATCAAGCGCGAATCATACGCCTTGCCGAGGACCTCTTCTTCGTGCAGGTTGCTCATGCTCGTTCGAGCTCTTCTTCCAATAGCTGCTTCTGATACAAATCCGCGTAATAGCCGCCGCGCGCGAGCAGTTGGTCATGCGTTCCGCGCTCGGCGATGGCGCCATCGATCAAAACAACGATCTGGTCGGCGTCCCGAACGCATGATTCCGCGCAGTCCGGTGAGGATGCGCTCCTCGGTTTGCGTGTCCACGGCTGAAAGGGAATCGTCCAGGATCAGAATTCGCGGATCGCGGACCACGGCGCGCGCAATCGCGGCCCGCTGCTTTTGTCCGCCGGACAGAGTGATACCGCGCTCGCCGACCATGGTCTCGTAGGACTTGCCGAAGTCTTGGACGTCACCGTGCAGACTGGCAATTTCCGCCGCTTCCCGGACGCGCTGATCGTCATATTCCGACAGGCCAAAGGCGATGTTGCCGCCGACGGTCTCGCCGAACAAGTAGGTGTCCTGGGGCACAAAGCCGATGGCCTGGCGCAACGTGGCGAGAGGCCACTCGCGTATCGGACGCCCGTCGATCAAGACCGAGTCATCCGGCGCTTCCCAGAGACGCGCAATCAGAGCGGCGAGGGTGGTCTTGCCGCTACCCGTAGGGCCGACGATAGCGAGCGTGGAACCGGCGGGGACTTTCAAATGGATGTCGTGAAGCACTGGCAGAGGACCGCTGCCGTTCGATTTGGAGGCCCCGTTCGAACCGTTTCCAGAAAGTGCGGTCGGATAAGTGAAGTTGAGATGGCGGAACTCGATTTCGCCGCGAGGCTTGGCTCCCTGCGGGACTTTCGCGCTGCGATCATCGATATTCGGCTCGGCGGTGAGGATGTAATTCAGCCTGCCCATGGAAGCGGCGCCGCGCTGAAAAATATTCGTGACCCACCCGAGAGCAATCATGGGCCAGACGAGCAAAGTGAGGTAGCCATTGAAGGCAATGAGCGCGCCAAGGGAGATCTGGCCGCGGAAAAGCTGATGTCCGCCCTGCCAAAGGACGATCAGAAAAGTTGTGCCGATAAGCGCCTGAAGCGATGGCATAAACATGCTCCAGGTGCGGATTAGTTTGATGTTGCGCGAGACATATTCGCGATTGGGTTCGTCGAAGCCGCGGATTTCCGCTTCTTCCTGCGCGTAGGCGCGCACGACGCGCACGCCGGCAAGATTCTCCTGGACCCGCGCGGTCAGCGTGGCGAGCGCCGCCTGGATTTTTTCGTACAGATCATGAATCGTTTTGCCAAAGAACCACACCGCCACTGCCACCACCGGCGCGGGAAGCAGAACCCAGAGCGTGAGGGAAGGCGAGAGCGCGACCATGACAATGATGGCCATGATCATGGTGATGAGGGTGGTCGCGCTGTACATGATGCCGGGGCCGAGCACCATGCGAACGGCGTTCAGGTCATTGGTGGCGCGCGACATGAGCTCGCCGGTGCGATTGCGAACGTAGAATTCGGGCTCCAGGATCAGGAGGCGCTTCAGGAGATCGTTGCGAATGTCGAATTCAATGTCGCGGGAGACGCCGATGAGCGTCCAGCGGGCCGAGAAAGAAAGAATGCCTTTGATCGCGACGCACAACACGACGATGAGGCAATGGATGCCCAAAGTGCGGCGGCTGCTCGGCGCGTAGTAGGGAATTGAACGGCTGAGAGCCGACGCTTTCAGTCCCAGGACAAGCGGAGTTCCGGTCTGTGCAGAGTGTTCAAAAGGAACCGAATTGCCAGCGAGCGTGTCCGTCATAACCCCCGTGGCGAGCGGGAGCACGTTACCAATAATGCCCATCAGCAAGACCATGAGCAGGCCGACGACAATGCCACGGGGGTAGCGGCGCAGATACGGCATCAGGCCGCGCAAGTCCTTATTGGGAGGAGACTCCCTAGTGCCCTTGGACGCTCGATTGCCGGTGGCTGGAGGTACCGCGCTCATCGCAGCGTGGACCTCACGTCCTGCATCGATGCCGACTCGAGCAGGAAGTGCTCGTAAGTTCGATCGAGCGACTGGTAACGCTTTGTCTCCGGATTCCACCGCACGCCGACCGGCAGCACGTGCGAATCGGGAGTGCCTTTCAGCGGGGTGAAATAGAGTTGCAGACCCTTTTCATCGTTTTGTTCGTATTGCAGCCGCCAGCCCGTCACCGGCGACAGCGGCGTCAAACCCAGGAAACCCTTTTGGTTTTTCAAGTGTTCATCGCAGCGCAGAACTTCCGCCCATTTCCCGTCGGTATTTTCCACCACGACGACGCGCGTCACGATCGTTCCCGGCAAATTGTTCGTTGGCGTTTTTGGCACGACGTTGGCCGCAAGAAATTCCTGCTTCCCGTTCTTCGCCAGATCTCCGAACGCCAGCACCTGCGATTCGCTCCCCAGCAGCGACTGTGCCGCCAACTGAATCTCTTCGGGCACGACGGGCTCCGCGGGCTTGGTTTCCGCTTGCGTCGCAGGCTTTGGGCCACCGGCACTGCACCCGACCAGAGCAATTGCGAAGGAAAGGAAGCCCAGTGAAAGTTTCAGCGGGATTCTACACCTGCGAGCTGCGCCAACACTGGGGCCCTCCCCTAGGAAGGACGCACAGCTACCCGCCTCGTTAGCACACGAACAGTCGCTTCGAGAAGTTTTCTCCATCAGAGATTTGCCGACGTAGGCGTGGTCCTTGCCATTCGCTCGGGCATACCACCCTTCTCCGGCGTGCAGAACGCCTTCACTTTCTGCGGCGCATCCGGACCCGCTCCATCAATCGTCTATCACCTTAATTGTAGCTGTTGGGCGCTCTTCATGGAAGGACCCCGCGAGCCGAGCTTCCGCAAGATCAATAGGGGCTACCGCTGCGCCAAAATCGCGTCCAGCCGCGCTTCAAAGTTTTCTTCTCCCTCCGACCAAAGCTCGCTGCGCTCCACCGGCAGCGCCCGCTCTATCGCTTCCACCCAATTAAATAATTGTTGGATGTTCTCCCGGGTCTTTGCGTGATATTCCTTCAGGTTGCCGCTCACCGTCATCCACTGCCGGAAGGTATGCTCCATCGGATGATCTGAGGAGTTGAACGGATTCGAGGCTGCTCCCGGCGCCAGCAGACCTCCATGGCCAGTGAAAAAATGCTCGAAGCCCAAGTCGGCCATGAAGTGTCCCGCCGTCGCGGCAAGCCCGTCGTCATACTCATGCCCGTGGCACGCCAGCACCAGCGGCTCCGGCCTGTGCTGCCACTTCAGGCGCTCAACATCGAACCCCCACAAGTCCCATTTTGCGCTCGCAATATATGCTGTGTCCGCGTGCAGATGTTGCACCGCCAGCGCCGCGACCTCCGCAGGTCCTATTTTCAGGGGACGCAGGTCCCACTCCGCCACGGGTATCTCGGTGGCGTCCACGGCCTGCACGATCAGTTCGCTAAAGGTATTCTGCGCTGGCGAAAGCGGCGCGGTCGTCAAGAATCGCGCGAATTCGGCAAGCATCGTTTCCAGCGAAAAATCGCGCGTCCAAACGCGCAGGTACGCATGGTTGGCCATTGTGGTTGGAACCTTTGGGATTATAGCGGGTCGGCGAGGGTAGTGGCGAATCAGCTGCCGGACGATGTTGAGCAGAGTTGTGGTGGCGCCGCGATTCTGGCCGGTGGAAAGTTTGGATTTTAGCTTCCGATGTTGGCACTCTTGGCGCGCGCGGGAGGCTCCGTCGGGGGCGTAAAACTCTGCGCCATCTCCTTCAGCCGTTCCCGCAGGGACTCTCCTACACCTTCGAATACATGCGCGCAGGCGTCGCGAAGCTTTTCTTCCGCCGTCGCGGCAATACCAGAAATCATCCCCCGCGACTGGTGATCCAGTGCTGACACCGTCGCCAGCATCCACTGGTTTGAAACATTTTCCAGCCGGTTCTTGTATTGCTCGGCGGCCTGTTCGCCCATTCGAATGTAGATGCCTTGCAACTCTTTCTGGTGGGCAACCGTCATTGCTTTCCAGGATTCCAGCAGCGGACCAAATCCTTCGGATACTTTCTTTTGTGCTTCGGCGACGCCCGCCTCAAGCGCTCCGCCCATAGAGGATTGGAAGCGCCGCAGGAAAGATTCCTGCTCGGCGGTGGTCTTCTGCGCCAACTCCATGCGCGCCGCGTCCAGTTGCAGCCGCGCCCCATCCGCGAAGCGCCGCACCTCTTCGTGGTATCCCTCCAGCTCTTGCCGGCCCGTCCGCTGGATCTCATCCGTGAACGCCGCCACGGTCGTGTCCGCGGCTTCCGCAAAAAGCACCCGTGCGCGCTCGAACGAATCCCGCACCACCTCTTCCATCTGCGTCTGCGTGTGCCCCACGAAGTTGCGGCTCGAATGATCCAGCTCGCTCGCGAAGACGCTCGAAATCTCCCGCGCTTTCTCCCGCAATTGGTTTCCGGCGTTTTCGATGGTTCTTTCCGTCAGGTTCTGAATCTGTGTCTGCGCCTTCTTTTCGTACCATTCCGCCGATTTGCGGAGCTCTTCGACCATCTGATGCTTCAGATCGTCGGCTCTTCCTTCCAGTTCCGCCAGGTTGCGGCCGGTGATCGTTTGCGATGATTCCTGGAGGATTTGCTCGACGCCACCCAGAGTTTCCCGGAAGCGCGCCAGTGATTCCGCGAAGGCTTCGTCCGCGGAGCTGCGGATGCGGTCCTGCTGGAGCGCCAAAGCCGCATCCAGCAGCGATCGCCCCCCTGCCAGCCGGTGAATCGCCTCTTCGGAGCGAGTGACGTGCGGCTGCACCAACTCCGCGATCTGCCGGTCAAACTGCGCCGCGGCCTCGTGGCGCGCCTCTTCGAAGGTTGCCCAAATTCTTGCGTTGATCTCTTCAAGGATCACTTCGGACCGGCGCTGCATTTCCTCGTATTGTGGGCTCAACGTATTTTGGAGCTGGGATTGGAATCCGGCCAGCGCCTGTTGCCGCACGTTTTCAACCTGCGCCGATTGCTGTTCGAGCCGTTGGCTCATCTCCCCGGCACGCGACAGAACCGCATCCAGCCGCTGCGTCTGATCTCGCAACGCATCCCGTAACGCGGCCATTTGCTGCGCAGCTTCGGTGGCCGCACTTGCCGCCGCCTCGCGCGCCGCCGTGGCGTGACGCGCCATCTCCTCCCCTAGCTGATTCATCAGCGCGCGCGTGTGCTCGTTCAATCCGCCCGCAGCGCGATCCTGTGTTTCTATGAGGATGTTTTCAATCGCAGTCCGCCAACGTGCTTGCGCCGCTTCCAATTCACTCGCGAGCTGCGCATGAGCTGACGATTGTAGAGACGAGAGCGCCGCTGTTGCCTGTTGCTGAATCTCATTGGCCACTGCGCTCAGCGCCTCGCGCTGCGCGGTTGCTGCTTCTTCCTGCTGCTTTGCCAATTCCTCAAGCGCTCGCGCCGCTGTTTCTCCGCAAGCTACAATGTGTTCGTCCGACTGCTCCGACTGAGTCTTCAAGCGCGCGGCCGTTTCTTCCGCCTCCCGGCAAGCGGTTCGCAGACTCTCCGCCGTGCTTTCCAACAGTTGGGTGTGATCGTTGCGCTGGGCTGCGCCTTCCCGCGAGAGGCTCGTCGTCAGTTCGTGCGTGAGTTGCTCGAGTTGTGGCGCCAGCCACCGCGGCAATTCCGTTCGCAGCGCTTCGGCCGCTGCAGCATGGGCTGTCCGCGAATGCTCATCCGCTTCGTGCTGGAATCTTTCAATGGCCTGGGCGGTCTCATTCGCGATTTCCGCGCGTCCTGCCGCAAATTTTTGTTCCCATTGTTCAGACGACAGCCGGCGCTCCGCCGACACCGCCTGCGAAGCCGCCTCCCGCGTCGCCGCCTGAATTTGCTGCTTGGCATCGGCCACCAACCGCGCGACCTGCCGCGCCAACTGCAACGACGCATCCGTCGTGCTGGCCGGAGAAGGGAACACCCTTAAATTGTCGGCTCCCGCCGCCGATGGAAGCTCGGCTTCGCCCAAATTCGACTCCGCATCCGGTTCAGCCACATCTGGAGGCAACTGCTGTGCGTCCGGCGCCGAATCCAACTTCATGACGGCCTGCCCCAATTCGGGGAAAGGCGTCCAATCTTCCGGCGGAAACGCGATGCCCCAGACGTTGCCGGAAACTTCCAGCTCCAGCGCCACTTGAAACAGCTGCCGCACCGTTCGCGGCCGTTGAATCCAAGCCACCCGCCCGCGCACCGTGCGGGGCGGCTGCCCCGTTTCGGGGTGTGGGATTTCCATGCTCACCCACATGTTTTTCAGGACGTAATGTTTCGATTGATAGCGACAGCCATGGCAATTGATAATCAGCGACGACGTTCGTTCCACGAACGGCCGCCCCAGCGCATCGACCCCCGTCACCGCGAGAGGAACCGCCTGCACGATCCGCGTGCTGCGGCGCTTCCTTAATTCCGTATTCGTGCTGGAAGCGCCTCCGGACACCATTTCAATTGTCTCATCGGCAAAATTGCCGCCCGATTCGTTCATGCAAACCGCCGCCGTCCCTCAGTCTTTTCCGATTTCAAGCCAGCGAGTGAAATCGCTGCAGCTACTTCCTTGCACCGTTTTGCGGAGTGCCTTCCGAGGCCAGCTTGTTGTGCGCTCCCGTCAAGAACATCCATGCTTCCTTTGCGACCCAGATTGGCCCAACCAGCAAATAGATCGGTCCTTGGAAAAACGCCGGATGGTTTCCCTCAATCCGGTGGCCGAGAAACAGAAACGCCCATCCGCCCATAAAGAATCCTGCTCCCCAAGCCCATTTCATGAAAAGGAGAAGGATAATTCCGGCAAAAATCATGGGGATGCCGACGCCATGCAGAAACTTGTTCCAGCCGGATTCGTGCTCGTGATCGTACTGCGTCATGTAGTGCGCCAGGCTCGGCATGAGCGCACCTCCTGTCGGCCTTCGGGCGGCTGCTCAAGGTTTGGTGGAGGGACAGCCACCGTGAGAATGAAACTCTATACCCAAATGGGAGGATTGACTAGAGCGTCCTGAACGTACTAAGAGTTATGCCGCTGTGCGCCTATTGCGGTTGCAAACCAGGTCAACCCTTGCGAAGTGAGGAGAACGCGTTGCATTGTTCTATGGAAATGGATCCTTACAAATCCCGCCGCCCCTCCATGGCCTTCAACATCGTCACTTCATCGGCATACTCGAGGTCCGCGCCCACGGGTATCCCGACGCCGATTCGCGTGACGCGCACTCCTAGCGGCTTCAAGAGTTTTGAGAGGTAAACCGCCGTGGCCTCGCCTTCGGCTGTCGGATTCGTCGCGATGATGATCTCTTCGACGCCCCCCCCCTTGAGCCTCTCGATCAGCGTCTTGATATGAAGTTGCTCCGGTCCGCGCCCGGAAAGCGGCGAAAGCGATCCGCCCAGCACGTGATACATTCCGCTGTAAGTCCGCGTTTTTTCAATCGCCATGATGTTGTGCGCTTCTTCGACCACGCAAATCGTCTTCTTGCTGCGTGTCGGTCCCACACAGTACAGACACGGATCCGAATCGGTGAGGTTGTGGCAGATGGAGCACGCGCGAATTTTTTCTTTGGCGTCGCGAATGGCGTCCGCCAGCGCCAGCGCATCCTCGGGCGCCGCGCGCAGCAGATAAAACGCCAGGCGCTGCGCGGTCTTTTGGCCGATTCCGGGGAGATGTTTCAGCTCATCGATAAGTCTTTCGACGGGGACGGCAAAATCAGGCATCCAGCATGTGTAGCATAGCCGCGCGCATCAGCGCAAACGGGCTAGAGATCGCGATACATGATGTAGGCGTCGACGTAGCCGAGGGCCGGATGAAGAAATGCCTTCGGAAGGCGGCCGACGGTCGCAAAATCAAAGCTCTGCCACAAGCGTACAGCGCGCTCGTTGGTGCTGATGACGAAATTAAATTGCATGGCGCGGAATCCGCGCTCTCGCGCACAATCCAGCGAATGGGCGCACATGGCGCGCGCCACGCCGCGGCCTGTTGCCGAAACGGCGGCCATGTGACCGCAGTTGGCGACGTGCGCTCCGCCGCCCTTCTGGTTGGCTTGCAAACAATAGGTTCCCACGATGCCGCCGTTGTGTAACGCGACGAAAACTTCGCGCTCGGCGGAAAGCCAGTAGGCGAGCGCGCTCTCTTTGTCCATGTCGCGCGGCAGGCAGTAGGTTTCGCCCGCCCGGATGATGGGCTCCATGATCGCCCAGATCGCGTTCTTGTCTGCGTCGGCCGCAGGCCGGATCAGCATGCTCGTATTTGCCACGTTTGGTCTTAAACAGAGGCGGGCCCCGACGAAGTCGGGGCCCGCGTTTTCACATCGTGTGCTTAGAGTCGCTTAGTTCTCGAGCTGCGTCTGGAAAACTTCCCCGGGAAGCACAAATCTCGCAGGCTTTTGGATGGATTCGACGCGCGGCAGATTGACCGGCAGCCGTTCCTGTTTTTCGGGAAGGCTCGCCGTATCATCCGCGCGCAGGCGCTCCATCTTGATGCCCAGCGCGCGTTCCAGTTGGAACAATTCGGATCGCTGCTCCTTCACAAAAAGAGTTGAAGCCACGCCGCGTCCTCCATTGCGGCCGGTTCGCCCAACGCGGTGGATGAAATTCTCCGCCACCTCGGGCAGATCGTAGTTGATGACGTGCGCGATGTCCTGCACGTGAATCCCGCGCGAGGCCAGGTCCGTCGCCACCAGCACGCGGAAGCGTCCTTGCTGAAATCCCGCCAGCGCCGTCGTGCGTTGCGATTGCGAGCGGTCGCCGTGAATCATGGAGGCGGAGAAGCCTTTGCGATTCAAGCTCTCGGCAATCCGCTGGGTTCCACGCTTCGTTCGCGCAAACACCAGGCACTTTCCCGACTCTTTGGCCAGCAAGCGCTGCAGCATTTCCTGTTTGCGGTCCATGGCAACTTCAAACGCCTGTATGCGGACGTTTTCCGATGGCTTCGATGTTGAGCCAAACGAGAGACGCACAGCGTTGCGAAGATAATCTTTCACGATGCGCGCCATGTCGCCTTCCATCGTCGCGGAGAAGCACATCGTCTGCCGTTCTTTCGGCAGGATCGCGACGATCCGCTTAATCGCTGGAAGAAAACCCATGTCGAGCATACGATCCGCTTCATCGAGGATGAGCATACGCAGCGCGTTAAAGTGGAAGAGTCTGCGGTCGAGGTAATCCTCCAGCCGCCCCGGCGTCGCCACTACCAGCCGTGCTCCCTTGCGAATCGCCTGGAGCTGTCCGCCCTCGGACAAGCCCCCGACGACCAACGCCGCCGGCAGCAGTTGCTTGCCCCGCAACGCGTTGTATTGGTCCACTACCTGCATAGCCAGCTCGCGCGTTGGCACCAGCACCAGCGCCGCGATTCCCGGCGTCCTGTCCTTGAGCAGCTTTTCGATTACCGGAATCAGGAACGCCAGCGTCTTACCGGTTCCCGTCTGCGCCGTGGCCAGCACATCTTTACCTTCCAGCGCCTGCGGGATTGCCGCAGACTGTACCGGAGTCGGCGTGGTAAACCGCGCCGCGGCCAATCTCTCCTTCACATAAGGAGAAATCAGCATTTCGGAAAATCGCGCCGAGGCGCGTTCCGCCAGAGGCTCCGAAGAGCGCTCTGCATTCACTTCTGAAAAATTCAACATTCAATATTGCTTTCTTGCTGGCAGAAGCCGTCACGGTGCGCGCACAATTTCTCGGGCGGCCGGCGGCTTGCTTTGCCAGTCTTGTTTTAGATTACGCGTAAAACGTACGGAGGAAACTGGAGGCGGGAGTCTCAGATCAAGAACTGCACCAGAGGGACCGCACAACACAACCGAGGTATTAAGCGCAGAGGAAGTATACCACATCCACATTTCGAGTCCAGATGCGGGGATTTGATTACCGGGGCAATCATTTTCATCGTGTGGCCACTACGGCAGCCAGCGAAGCAGCGGAAGCCACCTGAGAAATCGCTAGAAGGTCTTTCCAGAACGTGCCGCCGCCGATGGATTTCTCCGGAACGACAATCGTGTCGCCGGGGCCAATGCCCGCTGAGAGTGCACCCCCGCTCCACAAGCCGCTTTTGCCGCTCACCACGGCTCCGCTGGCGCGAATAATGAAAATGTCTCCCTTATCGGCAAGACGTGTAGGTCCTCCGGCACGCTGCAGGTACCAGCGCGCCGACTTTCTGGGCTCGAACGTCATGGCATTGGAGTTGTAAACCTGGCCTATGACCGTCACGAATCCCGGGCGCTTCGGAATGTAGAGGCTATCCCCAGCGCGCACTTCGATGTCGTCGGGCGAATTCTCAAACTCCCGCAGGTTGGCGCGAAGATTGATGACCATTCGGCCGCTCACGGGCATTTTGCGTAAACTTTCGAGCACGCGCTGCCGCTGCTGCAGTGCTGCTTGCTGCAATTCCGCCTGATCCTTGGCGGATTCGTTGAAGGAAACCTTGGCGGTGGCTCCCTCTTGCTCAATGCGTTGGATTAACTCTTCCTTGTTCTTTTCCTGGAGCTCGCGCACCTGCTCCCTCTCCAGCACCGCCGCTGCGGGATAAGCCGTTGGCCGGAATCCCCCTGCGCGCTAGGTGCCCGGATGGCCCATTTCCCCTTTTACGGTGATCGACGCTCCGATATCGTTCCAACCGGGGAGCTGGCGAATCGTAAGAATGTCGCCATCGCGCAGCAAGAGGTCTTCGTTTGGATCTCCAGCTAACACCGCCGCGATGCTCACTTCCCGGTGCTCCCCGATCTTTTCCTGAGAACTATTGAATGAGTATCGAGTCAAATCAGCGCGCTCTGTGAACGCGCTGCGTTTGAGTCCTCCCGCCAAGCGGAGCAAATCCTCGATGTGCAGATTCGTCGTGAGCGGATATCGGCCCGGCTTGGCAACTTCGCCTTTCACAAAGACGCTTGGCGGATCTACATTCGCCGGATTACGATGCACCACGATGCGGTCCCTTGGTTGAACAATAATGTTGTCCAGCGGATCGCCTGCCAGCGCATCTCGCAGATTGATGCTCAAGATCTTTAATGAGCCGTCCGGCAAGTTTCGAATCAGCTGCGCAGTGTCCAGAAAAGCGTCCGCGGTCACATTTCCCGCCAGATAAATGGCGTCACGCAGGTGGGCCTCTCCCGAAGTCTGAAACGCTCCCGAGTGCCGCACTTCGCCCCCCACCCAGATTCTTGGCGGATCCTCAAAATCGTAGCGACTGAAGATGCGCACAGTATCGAGAGCCTGGAGCACTGGGGCATCGGCAGGATTGGACAGCGCGGCCGCCAGATTGAAGCTTTCCACGCTTGGCCGGTAATCCGGGGCGTTTAGCCGGATGATCTCCGCATATTTACCCGCAGGCTCAGGCAATAGATCCGCTTGCGACGCGATGATGCCGGTCAGTTTCATACCCTTCTGAAAGGAATATCGCCCTGGCCGCAACACGTGCCCTTGCAGGTAAACGGCATCTTGGTTGAAGGGCGCGATAGGGAAAATGTGCACCACATCTCCGCCCTGCACGGCAAACGTTTCGAACCGCTTGGCCAAGCCCGCGGCGTCTTCTGTCTCCGAAATATCCAGGCTCAGCATGGTGCGTTTCTGGTGCGCCTCGATGCGTTGCACCTCAATGTGGCGCAATGCTGCTGCGGGCAAGATTCCTCCGGTCAAATCCAGCACTTCGGCCAGGTTCTTCTCCTCGTGCAATTCGTAAATTGCCGGGCGCCGCACCATCCCTTCCACGGTGATCTGCGGACCGATCGGCGAAACCAATAACGTGTCGCCGTTTTCCAGGCGCTTCAAGTCCGAGCGTACCCCGCGGAGGAGCAGGTCATACGCATCGATCTCTTCAATCAGTTGATTGCCGCGAAAGTGCTTCAAGTTGCGGAGGGAGCCTTCCCCTGTGCAGCCGCCGGCGGCAAACAGGGCATTCAATGGAGTCGAGAGCGAGCTGATGTCGTAGGCGCCAGCGTGCTGGACATCTCCGACTATATACACGCGGACCGTGCGCAACCGCGAAAGCGAAATATCAGCGGAAACGTTGCGGTACTGCGTTCTTAGGACGTGTTGAACTGTCTGTTGCACTTCCGTCATCGTCCTGCCACTCACCAGGACTGGGCCTACCTCGGGCAAGGAGAGCCGGCCCTCTCGATCCACTGTGCGATACAGGCGCTGCGCCACCCCGCCCCACAGATCGATCGCTAAGCCATCTCCAGGCCCCACTACATAATCCGGCCCAACGGGCAGATCCATGGGGAACGAACCGGAATCCAGCGTGCCATTTCGGAAGACATCGATACCAAAGCGCTCAAGAACCAACGGGCGGGCGGAAGCCTGTACGTACATATCGTAAAGAGACGGTATGTCCGCGTACGGGCTCGTCCTTGCAAGTAATCTGGTCCGTCCCGGAACTCCTTTATCCACCTCGCCTCCGGGCTGTGCCGCAGGTGTGCGCTTTCGCTCTGCAGAACTAGCCTTCGGTGTTTCCGTGAGAGAGAACTCACCTGGCTGGGCCGGACTCTCGTCTACCAGCCGAGTCGCGGTGGGCGCGAGAGAAGAAGTTTCGTAATTCTGCCGCGCCGATAATGGAAATCCTCCCGGCTCAGAATCCGCAATGGTTTCCACTTTGGGCCGATTCGGATCCTCCGGCTTTTCGGTGTAGTTCCCGCGTGTCTCTTGGGGAACCTGCGCTTGTCCGCGTTCGGCGCACTCCCCGCCATTGCAGGCTTTCGCCCGTTTCATCTCCTTTTGCGGGTTCTTTTCCTTGTCTGTTCTCTTTTCCTCGTCTACTTTCTCTTCTTCCTCGGCCGCACGAAGATGGCGTCTTTGTTCGCGGACTAGCACCTCGTGCTCGCGAGCCGCCTCCGAATCCGGGTTCAGCTTCGGCATTAGGTAGCCGTACCGTTGCAATAGCCTGGTGGCCACGGATAGGAATTTCAGGTCACGGTTCAGCCTCTCAAAGATCGCTTTGTCGGTTAAGTCCGCGTCGTCCAGAATTTGGCCACGGTCCGTTGCTTCTTTCGCAACCCAGCGTTTCAATTCGACCAGGAGCCCAGCCTCTTTCCGCAGCAGGTCTTCAACTTGGGGCACGGAAGCGGCCACGCGATTCAGGTTTTCCGCAGCTAAGCCAGTAGGAGCGATGGGGTCGGCAGGTTGGCTCTCCTGGGCCCACGCGACAAGAGGGCAGGCTAGGAATGTCACGGAAAGCACGAGGGCCCGCAGGAAGCTCTGCGCAATCCTAAAAGCGCCCCCGATTGCCTTACGGACATCCACGGCTAGCTCTCCTGTGACTCTATGTTTCCTCGCAAGGCGTTTAGGAGTCCTTCTTTCGAGAACTCGATGCACCTCGAGTGAATCTCAAAGGAAGTCGAGTAGAGAAAGCTGGTGTCATTTTCGGATGCAACTGCAAGAGTTTTGATACTTGGACCCTGTTCCAGAAGCGCATCACCGATGTGCGGTCGCTCCCCTGGCTTTTCCAGAGAAATAATCGCGTAGTCAGGCCAGGTCTCTTCGACTAGACCGGAGAGTTCCGCAACGTCTTCGATCTGGCTAACGAATTCGATATCCTCTTGGTCTGCAATCGTGAAAGCAATGAGGTCCCCCATAAGACTAGGTTGGTTTGCTACCAGTACGCGTATCCTTGTCAAGGCGATCTCCACTAAGGCTAAGTACAATGAGCATTCAAAGAGTGAACTGCCCCCGATGACCTGTCCCCCTCAGAACCCGGCACGATGATTGGGAACTCAGAAGACTGGCCGCACGAAGGGCCTTCACTGCTCGATCGTTCCGATGATTCATTGAATGTTCGTATCGACCCTCAAAGAGGAACATCGAAACCTCACTAAAAGCGGCGAGGACCAGTACACCCTATGGTTAGGATGTGTATCACTCAGTTCCGTCGTTCAGAACTGATGAGCGCAACCCAATGCACCCGAATCGCCAATTGAAATAACGGGACTCAGAGCAAGGAAACCGTACAAGCTCAAGCAGTTAGAGTGCCGAGGCGTGTTTCGACAAGTGCTTCCCTCGAAAGACTTTCCCACTGCGGGACTAAACTGCATCGGCGCGTTCAAAATGGACCATGCGTGGCAAGGCGGAGATTCGAGAATCCTTCTCCTGAATATTGAAGGGACGGATGGGCGGGTGACCCTGACGATAAATCCTAAGACGAACTTGGGGTGCCCTGCCCTCAGTTTTGGAGGGCCGGGCTTTTGACTTTGCCCTTATTCTTGCTCGTCGGATGTCTGGGGAAACCGTTCACCCCGCCTCCGCAGCCGTTCAACGCTCAATTCTCGCCATCCCCTGGTGTTCGCCACACTTCCGAGACCCCCGGGGGGCGTTCCCATTCCGTCTCAGCCCGCCTGCCCCGACCCTGTCGGGGGAGCCGCGCGAGCCAAGGGCATTATCGCGCAGCAGCATTGGGAGAATTGCAAGAAGCAGAAGCCTTTCCTCATCGAGTACGAAGTTCACAACGGGGAATACGTGAAGTAAAAGAGGGAAGGAAATCTGGCGGGGGAATGCTTCGCCAGTTAAAAGAGTCCGGGAATTTTCATGCCGGCGATTCCGGGAATGCCGCCGGCAAGATTCTTCATCTGGTCGGCGAGTTCTTCATCGACGCGCCGCGAAGCTTCATTCACTGCCGCGCGAACCAAATCCTGCAGCATTTCCTGATCCTTGCCTGCGAAAACGTCCGGCTCGATGCGAATGTCCACGATCTGTTTCTGGCCGTTCATCTTCACCGTGACCATGCCGCCGCCGGCCGAGGCTTCCACGGTCACGGAATTCACTTGCCTCTGCAAGTCTTCCTGCAGTTGCCGGAATCGCGAGAGCATCTGTTGGAGAGCGCTGACTTCCATCAGGATTCCTCTTGGCCTCGTTTCACTTCGGAAATTTTACCTCCGAAGCGCTGCAGCATGGACCGCACCATCGGATCGCGCTCGAACTGCGCGCGCAATTCTTGCGTCACGGAAGCACCGCGCGCCGCCGCGGCTGCCGCTGCAACTGCTTCCAGCTTAGCACAGACGCGCACCGCCCGGCCGAGCACCTTGCTCGAAATGGTACGGATCTTTTCCAGCGCCTCGCGTCCTTCGATCAATTCCGCGAACGGGCGCTTCTCCGGCGAATAATAAATTCGCAGCTCGGCGCCCTCGAGTTCCCAACGGCTGCTCTGTTCCAGCAGTTCGCCCAGGAATTTCTGTTGCGCCTGAACAGCCGTCTTGATCGCCGCAACATGCTCCTGCGAAATTCCCCTCGCTGGCGTCGTCGCGCCGTTACTCTTCGCAGAAATTGCGGATTCTTCTGCTTCCAACGCCGGCTTGCTCTGCGCCGAAGGAGCTACGGTCGAGGGAGGCGCAGATGCTTGCGCAGCGAGCGGGGAAGAGAATTGCGCCTTCGTATCCGCCTTCGGCTGAGGAGGGATCGCGGCCACAAAACTCGGTGCTGCGCTCTTTGTTGCCGCCGCAGGCGCTCCCGCCGGCGCCGAACCCCGTCCCACTCCGGCAGTCGCAGTGCTGCCTGGCGCTCCGCTCTTCAATTCCGCGAGCAACTCTTCCAGCGGAGCTAGCCGCGCCGCGTTAATCAGCCGCAACAATCCCATTTCCAGGTGTACGCGCGGGTCGGGCTTTCGCCGCAGATCATCATCCGTCTGCAGCAGAATTTGAAAAAATCGCGTGAGGTCTTCTTCGCTGAACAGCGCGGCGGACCTCGCCAGCGCCGGACGCTGATCCGGCGTCGCCGCGATCAAGTCCGAATCCGCGCCGCACGTCCGCGCGACCAGCAGATTGCGCATGTGCCGGAGCGCTTCCCGGCAGAAGTGTTGCATGTTCCGCCCTTCCTTCTGGAAGGCGTGCACGAGCCCCAGCGCGCGGTCCGCCGACCCTTCGGCGATGGCCTGCATCAACTCCTCCAGCACATCCTCTGGAACCACGCCCAGCAATTCCCGCACTTCTTTGTCCGAGATCGTATCGCCGCAGTACGCTCGTGCCTGCTCCAACAGCGACAGGGCATCGCGCAAGCTGCCTTCCGCCATGCGCGCGATCACCGCCATCGCGCCCTGTTCGATGGTCAAATTTTCTTTTCTCGCGATCTCCTCCAGGCGTCCCGCAATCTCCGCGAAGGCCAGCGCGCGAAAATGGAAGTGTTGTGACCGCGACCGGATCGTATCCACCAGGTCTTCGGGTTGCGTCGTGGCCATCACAAAGATCACGCGGTCCGGCGGTTCTTCGAGCGTCTTCAGCAAGGCGTTTGACGCTTCGCCCGTCAGCATGTGCGCTTCGTCGAGAATCACGACTTTGCTTCTCGAAGCCGCCGGAGCATACCTTACCATCTCGCGCAGCTCGCGGATCTGATCGATGCCGCGGTTCGACGCCGCGTCGATCTCGATCACGTCCAGCGAAGTTCCCGCCGCAATCTCTTTGCAGGAGTCGCACTCCCCGCAAGGCTGCGCCATTCAGCGCTTTCGCCAGGATTCTCGCCGCCGTCGTCTTTCCCACGCCCCGCGCTCCCGAAAAAATGTACGCGTGCGCCACGCGGTCATTCTTGATCGCGTTTCTAAGCGTCTCGGTTACGTGCTGTTGGCCGACGAGATCGTCAAACGTTTGCGGGCGCCACTTGCGGGCTATGACCTGGTAGCTCATGGAAAAGTTTTTCAGTTATCAGCTCTCAGTGCTCAGTAAAGAAAAAGCCTTGCGCTTCTCTCTGCATTCCTCTCACTGAAACTGATAACTGAAAGCCATTCCAGTGAGAGGAACTCCGGGTGATCTGCGGCACCCGAGGCATTCCCGGTACCGTTGCTCCCTTCCGGGCCTGGCGGGGTTCGCGGGACCTCGTTGCACAGAGCCCGAAGTTCCACGCTCCGGCACTCGCGTCGAATTTTCGCGAATGCAGAGAAAAGTCTAGCACAGCGTCACTAGCCCAGCCAGAACGCGCGGCCTCGCCTTCTTCCATTTCCTTTGTTCTGATTCCTT
>WNFJ01407418.1_pt2 | contig 27347 bp, 17 predicted proteins | sample 5400461 | NCBI WGS metagenome assembly WNFJ01 (sample SAMN13153349, study PRJNA577476) | soil metagenome | isolation source: 115 cm saprolite on Douglas fir-dominated hillslope | place: USA:California | collected 2013-09-17
CACCACGCCAATCGGATCCCACCCCGGCGTGAAGGCCAGCGCGGGCTTCTCGGGATGAACGCCCTCGCGCATCAGTAGGTCGGGGTAGGCGACACCTGCGGCGAGCACTCTCACCCGCACCTCGCCATCCTTCGGCTCCGGGCGCTCTTCTTCAACCACACGAAGTTCATCGGGCCCGCCGTAGTGAGCGACGATGATGCGCGTGTGTCTCACGAACGTCTTGCTCCCTTGATAGCGTACAATACCGAGCGCTCGAGCTTGTCGAGCAGAACGCGGCCAAGTGAAACTTCCTCTAACCGACTTACGTCCGTGGACGCGCCGCGGCAGCGAATCGAAACTTGCCCTGATCGCAGCGCGCGATTCGTCGTGTTTGCCCTTGGGGGCGATTCGCAATGGAGCCGTTCGCAAGACCGATTGGGGCCCCTTCTGCCAGGATTTGCATTTAGAAAAAGTGGTATACTTTTTCTAAATCCTACTAGAGCGCCAAAGCCATGCAAACTATGAAAAACAGGATATTTGACCGCATCCGCCGGTTTGCTCCTGGCCGCGCGTTCATGGCAAAAGATTTTCTCGATATCGCCAGCCGCGGAACCGTCGATATGACCCTCTCGACGCTCGTCCGTGACCGCGTCATCCGCCGCGTCCGCCGCGGCCTTTACGATGTTCCCAAAGTCAACCCGGATCTCGGCGGCACGCTCAGCCCGGATATCGACCAAGCGGCGCGCGCACTCGCGCGGCGGCATCGCTGGACCATCGTCCCCGAAGGCGCATGGGCCGCGAATCTCATCGGCCTCTCAACTCAGGTGCCCGCGAAAATCATCTATCTCTCTGACGGACCAAACCAGAAGGTTCAACTCGGGCGGCGGACCATCCATTTCAAGCACGCGCGCTCGCATATCCTCGGGCAGGAGGGGGGCATGACCGCACTCGCCATCCAGGCGCTACGCTACATCGGCAAAGACGGGCTGGACGACGCTCTCATCCGGCGTTTGCGGACTCTTTTGCCGGAAGCCGAGAAGCGCCGGCTCGTCAAGGCCACGCGCTTCGGCGTCGATTGGATCTACGAAACCGCGAAGAAAGTCGCCGAGAATTCCGCTTGAACAAAGTCGCTCAGCTCAAGCCCTCGGCCCGCGCCGAGATCTTCGCCGAAACGGCGAATCGCCGCGGGCTGCCGGAAGCGCTCGTTGAGAAGGATTTTTGGGTCTGCTGGATGCTCGCGCAGATCTTCTCGATCCAGCAGCTCAAAGCCTGTCTCCTGTTCAAGGGTGGGACCTCCCTCTCCAAAGTTTTCAGCCTCATCGAACGCTTCTCCGAAGATATCGATTTGGCCGTGGACTACACGATGCTGGGTTTCACCGGAGCGCGTGACCCTCTTGCGTCGCACTTGTCACGAACGAAGCAAACGGTTCTTCTCGGCGAAATGCTTGGATCGTGCCAGCGTTACATAGCTGGCGAGTTTCTTGAACATCTGCGCACTCGTTGCACCGAAGTCCTGGGCGCCGAGGGGTCTTGGAGACTCGCGGTTGATGAACAGGACCCGAACGTCGTGCATTTTTTCTATCCTCCCGCTGTCCAGGCTCAAGTCGCCTACATTGCGCCGCGAGTTACGCTCGAACTCGGAACCCATGCCGAGTTCATCCCACGCGGAGAATTTGTGATTCGCGCTTTCGCCGCCGCCGAGTTTCCGGCGCTCTTCGAGCAGACTGCGGTGCCCGTGACCAGCCTTCTCGCGAAACGCACTTTTTGGGAAAAAGCCACGATCCTGCACGCGGAGTTTCATCGCCCGGCGGAAAAGAGCCTGCCCAGCCGCTATTCGCGCCACTATTACGACGTGGCGATGATGGCCGCGCGATCGGTGAAGCAAGAAGCTTTCGGGGATCTCGATCTTCTCGCCGCCGTCGTCAAACACAAGCAAACCTTCTATTCTTCAGCCTGGGCACAGTATCCGCTGGCGGTGCCAGGAACCTTTAAACTTGCCCCGCCTGAATCAAGAATCCAGGCGCTGCGGCAGGACTATCGAGACATGATCGTCATGATCTTCGGCGAACCACCGCCCTTCCAACAAATCATCGAGGAACTGGCGGCGCTCGAAAGGGAGCTCAACGCGCTCCAGAGGAAAACCTGAAGTAGGTAGCAGAACGAGCGTGACGCTGGTTAATCCATAAACCACATCGGACCATCTAACTGACGCTAGTGTCCATTTCTCCCAGATCCCCGGATCTGGATGGGCTATCATAGAGCGAACATGGAGCCCGAACTGACAGCGTCACAAGGGACGAAAACTGAGATTACTGAACAGGCCTGCCCCGACCCCGCCAAGCAATGCTTCGAGTACCAACTGGACTTTTTGAAACTGGAGTACGGCGCGATCAATGAGGCAATCGGTCGTATCGACGAGACTACCGCCAAAATCAAGAACTGGGCACTCATAACCTGGGCTGGTAGTATAGCAATTGCGCTCAGAGAGCAAAGGCTCACGGATTTTCTTTGGATGACTGCTGTGCCGCCAGTACTGTTCTTTTTCGTCGATGGCTGGTGGCGTCGCATCCAACGTACTTTATCTTTCGGGTTCAGAAAATCTCCGAATTCCTTAACAGCCCCGAACTGAAGTGTTCTTTTGAGGATCATACTATACGTAACTTCCGCCTCCTCGATCCCCGTGCTCGCGAGTTCAAGCAAACGAGAGAGTACCTTACGTTCACAAGTGTATTTCGCACCATGCGCTTCAAGGAGGTTGCCGCTTTTTATCTTGGCCTAGCACTCTTAAGCTTGGCATTATGGGCGGCTCTCATCGTCTCTCCTCATCATGCAAGTGTTTCTCCGCAACCCCCGCAGACTAAGGCCGCCGCACCGACACGATCCCGCTAATCGACGGTCAATTCTCACGTTGAGCCACTAAACGGTACACGGAACCGTGGTCGAAATCTAGAACTCGAATCCCTCATCCTCTTCGTACTTGCGCCACATCCCAGCGGAGTGTTCCGCGGAGGCGATTTCGTTTTGTGCCCACCGGCGGATCACAGGTAGCGGATGATTCAGAAATGCTTTGGCCGCTTGGGCGCGACCGTCGTAGTTCGATGACAATGGCCCCACCGACCATTCCATGTCATGCCGGCCAGCGGTGAATTCCTGAAAGACTTCCGGGTCATCCCCATAAACCGAGAGAACCTGTTCGGTTAATTCGGGGACCGTAGCTGGGCCATCTGATGCCGCAACCGGAGAGGGTAAGTGGCGAGCTATTCGCCTCGCCCCCTCCACGCCAACCTGAGATAACCACTGCATGACCACAGGTACAGGCAGCGCAGAAAATATCTCCCGATTCGAGCCAATGAACCAGCGCCAACCTCGCTGAGGATCGAGGAGCGCTCCCCCAACCACTTCCATGACAACGGTAGGGTTGGTGGCACTCAGGCCAGTAAGGATTTCTGATGCCTTATCTCGTTTACTGAAATCGTCACCCGATATAGCACGGGTAGCTACAATGGCGGCCCACTGCGGATCGAATGGGGCCAACCGCCCCACTGCTTCCGCCCACCAATAATCGGCATTGTCTTCGGCTGTGGCGCTCTGCGCAAGAATACTCTTGATCGCTGCGATGGTTTCCGCATCTTCATCGCCTGGATCGTGCAGTCGATCACCAATCAGGTCTACTGCATACTTCAACCGTTCAACGCCGCATTCCGCGGGCGCGAGGAGCTTCAAAACCGTGGCGAATTGAGTACTGGGCGTCGTGCGAATCGTGTCGCCATAGTGAAGGTACTGTATATATCCGGCATGCAATTTGCCTGCGCCGACCATTCTTCCCAGCCGTGTCACCGGATCGGTTACTTCAACAGCGGCCGCAACAATCTCCGCCGCGATTTCCGGATCATCCTGCTCCAGCATGTCAAGTATCTGGGAGATGCGGTTGATCTGGTCCGGCGAAGCTTGCAGAAGCCCGGCAACGTAGCCCCTCAGGAGAGCGGAGCAGCGGGATTTTCGCGAGGCACTCACGATGCGATCCACAAAAGAGCCGGAAACATCCTTGCGGCCGAGTAGCACGCCGAAGGTCGATGCGCTTGCCGCTTTAGGCGACGTCAAGTAATCCAAGTTGGTTTCGAAGAGCGACTCCTTGCGAAGTACCTCCTCCACGAGCGGAGCGATTTCCGACTCCTGCTTCCACATGTCTTCACGCATACTGTGGTGCCAGAGATCCTTCCCGAGAATCCCGCGCAGCCGTCCGCTGAATTCGCCAGGAAGTAGGGAAGCCCCCCATGCTTGGACTCGATCACAATAGTGGAGATGCTCTTTGGCGGCCATGGCGCGATCACCACCCTCATACTGTAGGAAGTTGTCGATCTCTTCCAGCCATCCGCCAAGGAGCGGCCCTGGGATAGGATGACGCTTTAGCATCGCTTCCAGTCGATCCAGCTGGCTCCAGGCCAGGAAGAGCCGCAAATGATTTTTGAAATAGATCCACGCGGCCTCAGCAAGCGGCTCCGGTCTCGCGAGTAACTCCTCGGCGAATGCCAGCACACTCGTGAGACAGGCCTCACGCTCTGCTCGCAGGTGCGGAAACCAATCGGGCGGCGGAATGCGCCCGCCCACGAGGCTCGGGCTTCCCATCCGACTGACCTGCGTATCGACTAGATGGCCAAATCCACCTAACGCGAGATCACGCTCGGCGGGATCACCGGACAGAACCATTCGCTTGAAGATTTCGAAGCGATCGAGAAAGGGAACGGCCGTCCCGGATAGATACACGCGAAAGAGCTGCCTCCAAATTCCAGTGGCGTTGTTGCCGATGCCAAGTTCTGTTTCGACCAACGCCAAGCGACGTAAAATAAGCTCCGCCGATTCGAAGTGTTCGGGAAAGCTGGCCAATCGTTCGGCCGCCCAGACAATTTCCCGGCGGGCCGTTCGGCCACCGTGCTCCCTACCACCAGTCGCTCTCAACTCCTCGAATGTAGACTCGCGAATGAGCCTAGTAAGCTGCGGTAGGTAAGTGGCCGGGTCGGTCTCCAGCAGGTCGATGAGTTGTTTTACTTGATGGTACTGAGCCAGATCCGCGCTCCTAAGGCCTGCAACACGCTGCCGAAAGTGCGCGCCCACGATGGAGCGCACCTCCGGGTCAGAGAGACCGCGAACACGTAACTCAAAGGACGGTCGGAGCCGTTCTGGAATTCGATCCAGGAACTCGGGCGGATTCGAGAACGCCAAGCGCTTCCACGCTCGCTGGAAGGCAATCTCCGCGATGATCTGTGGCGTGACGTAAAAGTAACGAGGCGTCACTGCCACAAACCCGGGTGCGTCCTTCAAGCGGCCTACGGTTTCGCGAACGCCGGTCGGGTCAATGCCGGTAAGAGCCGATAAGAGATTGAGCTGGTCTGCCACGTCGTCGGAATGACCAATCCGGTGGACCAGCGCTATCGCTTCGACGATTTTCTGGTCGTTCTCGGGGATGCGGCGGCGATAATACTCCTGCAGGGTAGGAATCGCTGGTCCGAGTCCACCGGCTTGAGACATTTGAGGGTCATGTCGGCAGAGGTCAGCAGCAAGGCGAATGTAGCCTCCGGACAAATCAGCATACGCGCGGCGCCGTTCTGCCGGAACTGCCGGATAATTTTGACCCAAAATCTTCTCAGTTACCGACACATCGATTTTTTCCAGCCAAATTCCTGGTGCGCCCTGGGATGGTGGTTCGCCCGTATTGTCGATGGCAATCACGCGGATACGCGCCTCATGCCCCCTGACAATGTTCGCGACTTCAAAAAGTCCCTGCGCCGAACATTCATCCGCCACCAGGATGGCGGAGCGATGTCCGGAGTTGACCAGCCATAGAGCGGTTTGCACCGCCCGCTCATCGTCATTGGTGAGGACGACCAGTTCCCCAGCGCCGGGCAACTGCCCGATGGCTTCGAAGACGAGGCGACTCTTGCCGACTCCGGCGGCGCCTTGCACCAGAAGAACAGGATCAAACGGAACGCTCGAGAACCGTAAGTGGTTTTGGATAACGCCGAACCGGTCCTGCCAATCGGGAGGCAGAACATATTTTGGCGTGAGCGCTTGCTCGCTGACCTGCCAGGCTTGCCAGTGGCGTCCGATGTTGGTGGGCCGACTGAACTGGGTCGCGACCACTCCAGGGAAGCGGTTCACCCATTCTGCTAGATCCGATGTACTCAGGACGTAGCAGAGTTGGGCATTTGCCTGAATCGCTTTGGCAGCATCATTCAGAGCCTTCTCAAGGAGATCCTTGCGTTCCGCGGTCATCTCGTCGCACACACAAATGCGGTATCCATATCCTCGCCGGACGAGCTCAGCCGCGTAATGCTTCTGAATCTCTCTGGCCACTGAACCTTCGGTGACTCGATCCCCTGCTTCCGCCTTATACTGCCAGGCGCTCGGGCAACGAAGCCGACCGGTTGTATCGTGCGGCGTACCTTCGTCGATTCTCGTGTCCACGCCACCGTCCCCGACATTCACCCGCAACGTGGTAGCTATGGCAGCATCGGGCACGCCGCAAACAAAACACTGGGTCCTCAGCAGCGCGTCAACGAAACACGTAAATGGCTGGCCTCCGCCGCCGCGGAGGGAAGGAAAATCAAGCGCCGAAACAGTCCACATGATCTTTGTTCTGACGAACCGGCAAGGCGCACGACGCCCTCGCGGGACGTGTGGCAGGAGTGTCGTCCTCTTTCATTGTAGCGGAACGCGCAAAATCGTTGGCACATTCATTCCTTCCAGATTTCTTGAATTCCCGAATCCCCGATCACACCACTCGCTCACCTAAATCTCCTTCCCCACCAACCACTTCCAGCCCCCGACCAATCTGACCGCGCCCCCTCCACGCTAAAATTCAATCGAAAATGAAATCGCATAACCCAACCCGCGCCGAACAAATCCTCACCCACGCCCTCAAACATTGCCCCCCCTGCCAATCCCCCGAAGGCGTCCCCTGCGCCATCGTCCCCGCCACCCCCTTCGCCCAGGACGTCCTCCCCGTCCGCTCCGTCCTCTTTCGCGACTGGCTCACCGACACCTTCCATCGCGAACACGAAATCTTTCCATCTCCGCCACGCCGTCCGCCTCTTCGAAGGCAAAGCCCGGCGCAGCGAATTCCCCCAGCAATCGCTCGCACTCCGCACCTCCAGCCACGGCGATCCCTACGACCCCACCGCCATCCTCCTCGACCTCGCCAACCGCGAAGGCGATGCCGTCGAAATCACGCAAGAAGGTTGGCAAATCATTACCACCACCCAATCCTTCCGCCGCAGCCGCTCGCAACAACCGCTCCCCCCACCAATCACCAATCACCAGCCACCAACCACGCTCCCGACCGCCGCCGCGGCATGGCTACTATCAGCCCTCCGCCCCACGGGCCCGTATCCCATCCTGGTCCTCAAAGGCCCCGCCGGCGCCGGCAAAACGCTACTCGCTCACAAGCTCCGCGCTCTCATCGACCCGTCCACTTCCGTCTTCTGCCCGCTCCCCCGCACCGAGCACGACCTCATGCGCCACGCCTGGAACAACTACGTCCTCGCCTTCGATCACGCCGCCCGCCTTCCACTCAAAGTCGCCGCCGCACTCTGTCGCCTCTCCTCCGGCGCGCCCCTCGATTTCGATCGCTCCAACTACGCCAACGACTCGGTCTCCATCCGCCTCCAGCGTCCCGTCATCCTCACCATTCCCGATGACGACGCCTCCGCGCGCCACGACTTGCTCACCTACCTCGCCAACCACGCCATCACCATCGACCTTCCGCCCATCCATCCCGCCGACCGCCGCGCCGAGCACGATCTCCTCCGCGAATTCGAAGCCGACCGCCCTGCGCTACTCGGTTCCTTATGCACCGCCATCAGCCTCGCCCTGGGCAACGTCAACGCCACCACTCTCGAATTTCCCTCCCGCTTCGCCGACGCCAGCCAATGGGCCATCGCCGCCGGACCCGCGCTGGGGATTTCCGAATACACCATGCGCGCCACGCTAACACCCGATCCGTTGGCTCGCGAAATAGCCGCCTTCGCCTACGAAAAACAATACTGGGAAGGAACCGGAACAGAATTATTAGAGACGCTGCGAGCCGCCCAAGTCCCCGACCTCCCAGCAAACGCGACGCGCCTCTCGCGCCGCCTCCACCAAGCCCCGCTCTCCACCCTAGGCGTGACGTTCGACATCTGGAAGTCCAATGGAAACCGAAAACTCAGAGTGGCGCTAGCCTCCCGTTCTGCCGCCACTCGGACCCAATGCGCATGAATAACTCAAATGCAATCAACCACATACCGCGCGACACCACTCAGTCATCAGTCGCGTGCAATTTGCGTTCATTCGCGTTCATTCGCGGCCATTTTTACCCTGTGCCCCGACAATGGTATAGAATTTCAAAGCATGTCAACGCCCCCCCGCCCCCAACTCCTCCGCGCCGTCGGCCTCTTCAGCTTCACCCCCATCGCGGTCAACGGCATGGTCGGCTCGGGAATTTTCGTGCTCCCCGCCCAGGTCTCCAAAATCCTCGGCCCCGCGGGTCTCTCCGGATACGCGATGGCCGGCCTGGCCGCCGCGCTGATCGTGCTCTGCTTCGCCGAAGTCGGCGCATTGTTCGATCGCTCCGGTGGACCTTACCTCTATGCCCGCACAGCCTTCGGCGAATTCGTCGGCTTCGAGATCGGCTGGATGCTGCTCGTGGCGCGCCTCACCGCGATGGCCGCCATCAGCAACGCGTTCGCGAGCTATCTCGGATTCTTCTGGCCATGGACCGCGGCCGGCCCCGGACGCGTCATCGTGATCACCACCGCCATCGCCATTCTGACCGTAATCAATTTCCGCGGCGTGCGCTATGGCACCTGGGTAAACAATGTGCTCACCATCTCCAAGATCGTGCCGTTGCTCGTCTTTATCGTCGCGGGGCTTTTCTTCCTGAATCCCAACCGCCCTCCCGCGTGGACGCTTCCCGACCCGGTTGGTCTTCGCCAAGCCAGTCTGCTGCTGATCTTCGCGTTCGGTGGATTCGAATTCGCCGTGGTGCCAGGTGAAGAAGTGCTGCACCCGCGCGAAACCGTACCTGTCGGATTGCTGACCGGAATGGGTTTCGTCGCAGTGCTATACATAATGATCCAATACGTAGCGCAGGGAACGTTTCCCGGACTGGCGTCGTCGCCCACGCCCCTGGCCTCGGCGGGGCAGAGCTTTCTCGGACCGCTGGGTGGAGTCCTGCTCACCGCGGGCGCGGTTTTTTCGACATCGGGAACCAACAGCGCGCTGATGCTGGTGACGCCGCGCATCCTCTTCGCCATGGCGGAGCGGAATCAACTGCCGCAAGTGTTCGCGCGCGTGCATCCGCGTTTTCGCACGCCGTATGTCGCGATCATCGTCGCGGCGTTCTTGGGCGCGGCTTGCGCACTGTACAGCCAGTTCGCTGCGCTCGTAGCGATCAGTGCGATCGCGCGGCTGTTCACCTACATGGCCACGTGCGTGGCGTTGCCGGTCTTCCGCCGCACCATGCCGGATGCGGAACGCAAATTCTCCGTGCCCGGCGGCCCCATAATCCCGATAGCTGCGGTAGCGCTTTCGGTGTGGATGCTCATGGGAAGCACGAAAACGCAGATTACAATCAGCTCCGCGGTTTTGCTGGCAGGCGCCGTGGTGCACTTCTGCTATGCATTCGTCCGAGGACGACAGGTTACACGAGAAAGACTCTCCGAGACAGATCAGGATGGCCAGTAGTTTTTACTTGCAGGGCTCCCAAGTCGTTGTACAGCGAGTCCGGCAGTTGAATTGCTGGCTGTGTGATGAAGGGGTGGAAACGCGCCCCGTGGGAGGCGGCATGTCACTATTGGTTTGGATTTTGCTGGGCTTGGTCGCAGGGTTCATCGCGAGCCATCTCGTCAGTCATCACGGTGAAGGAATCGTTTTGGATGCGCTACTGGGCGTTGTCGGAGCCATCGTCGGTGGATGGGTATTTCACTATTTCGGCCACATCGGCGTCACGGGACTCAATCTTCACAGCATTCTGGTAGCAACCGTGGGCGCGGCCATCGTTCTATTCGTCTACCACGTGATCCGAAAGCACGCGTGAAACCGATGCCCCGCGGCGCTCCAGCGCCGCTGTTAAACTTGTAGTTGAAGTGCAACGTTTTTACTTCGATCACAACGCGACTACACCTGTGTCCAGGGAAGTACTCGAGGTGCTGGTTCCAAGCCTGACCGAAGTGTATGGAAACGCGTCGAGCATCCATCATTACGGCCAAATAGCGAAGCAACGGCTCGAAATCGCGCGCCGCGACACAGCCGCTCTGCTGCATTGCGATGCCAAGGAAGTCGTTTTCCTGAGCGGCGGCACCGAAGCCGACAACCTCGCAATTTTCGGGACCGTCCGGTATCATCCGGCTTCCCGGAAGCACGTGATCACGACCGCGATCGAGCATCCGGCGGTGCTGAATTCCTGCCGGGAGCTGGAGCGCGAAGGCGTCGAAGTGACCTACGTGCGCGTTGGATCGGATGGCGTCGTCGATCCGGACGACATCCGCACCGCGTTGCGGCCGGAGACTGTACTGATTTCCGTCATGCACGCCAACAACGAACTCGGAACTGTTCAGCCTATCGAGGAAATCGCGGCGGTCGCGCGGGAAGCCGGCGTTCTCTTGCATTCGGACGGCGTGCAGGCAACCGGGAAGATTCCTGTAGATGTGAAGACGCTGGGCGTGGACCTTTATTCCATCAGCGGTCACAAGCTGTACGCGCCGAAAGGCGTTGGCGCGCTGTACGTGAAGAATGGAACCGCGCTGCATGCGATTCAGCATGGAGGGCGTCACGAGCGCGAGCGCCGCCCCGGCACCGAGAACGTTCCCGGAGCGTTGGCACTCGGACGCGCGGCTGCTTCGGCTGCCGAAAATCTCACGCAGGAATCCGCCCGGCTGAAAGCGTTGCGCGATCGATTGGAAGGCGGAATTCTCGCGCAAATCCCGTGCACTGGCGTCAACGGCAGCCGGTCGAGGCGCACTCCCAACACCACAAACATTTATTTCGATGGCCTGGAAGGCGAGGCGCTGGTGATCTCGCTCGACTTGAAGGGCTTCGCGGTGTCCAGCGGATCGGCGTGCTCCAGCGGCGCCGTCGAGCCTTCGCATGTGCTGCTCGCCATCGGATTGCCGCGCGAGCGCGCCCGGGCCAGCCTTCGATTCTCGCTCGGCCATTCCAACACCGCAGAGCAAGTGGATGCCTTGATCGACGCCGTGGCTGAATCCGCCGCGCAATTGCGAAAGCTTTCCCCGACTTACAGCGCCAGTGTCTAATACCAATCCATCAACCGGGACGACTGCCGTCGCCATGTCGGGCGGAGTGGATAGCTCCGTAGTCGCGGGATTGCTGCAGCGCCGCGGCGGCCGCATCGTCGGCCTGACCATGCAGCTTTGGAACCAGCGGCGTCTGCCGGATCTCGTGCCGGAAGGCGGTCCAACCGGCCGCTGCTGTTCTATCGAGGACGTCTACGACGCGCGCTACGTCGCCCAGCATCTCGGCATTCCGTATTATGTGGTCAACTTCGAGGAGCGCTTCGAGCAGCAGGTGGTGAAGCCGTTCATCGACGAGTATCTCGCCGGCCGCACGCCGATACCGTGCACGCTTTGCAATAACTTTATCAAGTTCGATCAGTTTCTCGACATGGCCACGGGCGTCGGCGCCGACCGCATCGCTACGGGTCACTACGCGCGCCTCGCGTACGACGACGCTACCGGCCGGTATCGGTTACAGCGGAGCGTAGATGCGGGCAAGGATCAGACCTATTTTCTGTTCGGGCTCAAACAGGATCAGTTGGCGCGCACCGAGTTTCCCCTCGGCGCATTCACGAAGCCGCAGGTGCGTGAACTGGCGCGCGAGTTGGGTCTGCCGGTCGCGGAGAAGCCGGACAGCCAGGAGATCTGCTTCGTTCCGAACGGAGACTACGCCGCATTCATCGATGCTTATTTCCGGGAGCAAGGAATCGCACCGGATCGCACACACGGAGAAGTGGTGGATACAGAGGGTCGCGTACTAGGCGAGCACGCAGGCGTGCATCGTTTCACCGTCGGCCAGCGGCGCGGCCTGCGGATCGCAGCGCGCGAGCCGTTGTACGTCATCGCAACCGAGCCCGCGGCGCAGCGCGTCATCGTCGGGCGGAATGAAGATTTGCTTCGCGCGCGGCTGTTCACGAAGGAAGTGAACTGGATCTCGATTCCACCCATCGCCGCGCCGGTTCGCGCGCACGTCCGGATTCGCAACAAGCACGTGCCCGCACTCGCGACTATCTCTCCCACTTCGGACGTCGCGCGCGTCGAGATTCGCTTTGACGAACCGCAGCGCGCTGTCACACCCGGCCAAGGCGCCGTCTTTTACGACGGCGACCTGGTGCTCGGCGGGGGGTGGATAGAATAACGTTCTTATTGTGGTTGCTCGCTCATGCGCCGCCGGGATTCGCGCGCTTGTGTGCCACTCTTCTCGATGTTGCGTTGCCGCGCTTGCGTCGCACGGCCATGCGCAATCTCCAAATGGCGTATCCGGAGAAGACCACGGCCGAGCGAAAGCAGGTGGCGGACGAAGTCTTCCGTTCTATCGCGCGATTGCTTTATGCCTTTGCGCGTTTCCCGCGGATGAATCGCGAAAACATTCACGAGTGGATCCGTTACGAAGGGCTGGAGCATTTCGAGGCAGCCAAGAAAGCCGGGCACGGCGTCCTGTTCGCCACCGCGCATCTGGGCAACTGGGAGCTCAGCGCCTTCGCACATGGCCTGATGACGGAGCCGATGCACATCGTGATCCGGCCGCTTGATAATCCCGGGATCGACCGGCTGGTGGAAAACCGCCGCCAGGTTTCGGGCAATCGTCTGATCCAGAAATGGGACGGAGCCCGAGCGATTCTGCGGGCTCTGCAGCAGAATGAAGCGGTCGGAATTCTGATCGATCAGAACACGTCGCTCGACGAGGGAGTTTTCGTGGATTTCTTCGGCACGCCGGCTTGCGCGAATACTGCTTTCGCCAAAATCGCCGAGCGCACCGGCGCCGTGGTGATTCCGGGATTCGCTTTATGGTTGGATTCGGAACAGCGCTACGTTCTGCGATTCTATCCGCCGGTGGAGATGAGCGGCGATGCGGCCGAGGACACGCGCCGTCTGCACACGCTGCTGGAGCAAGTGATTCGCGAATATCCGGGGCAGTGGCTGTGGATTCATCGCCGCTGGAAAACGCGCCCGCCGGGGGAAGCGCCGATTTATTAAGTTACGGGACGCGGACCACCATTACCCCGGTCTGCTTTCTGTCGCCGCTTACTCCGATTGCGCTGATCGTGTTCGCGCGCGCGTTCACGCGCTGCACGGTAACGTTCGGCTGGCCCTGCTGGGCCGGCGCTCCGCCGACGAACACCACGCCATCCGGGTTGGGCACTACGAACAGCGTGCCGTTCGTCAGGTCGGAAAGATCGTAAATGACGTACTGCGAACCGGCTCCGGCTGCCTTGTTGCCGCGAACGACGAGCTTGCGCGTGGCGGGCAAGAAGCCGCCAGCCAAGCCGCCCGCGCCGATCGGAGTTATGGTTTGGAATCCGTCGGGAACCGGCAGAACGGCAGCCTGTCCTTGATCCAGATTGAACACCACGATGCCCGCGTCGCCCGCGGCGCGATTATTCGCCAGCGCAACGACGGAATTCATCTCCGGGATCGCGCCGGGCGCGGCGAAGCTGGAGACACCGGCGGGCAATGCGAGGCTGAAAGCCGACTGCGTCCCGCCATCAAGGACAAAAAACGTATCGGTCGGTGTGCCTCGCGGCGAGAAGTTGGTGGCGTAGTGGTAGTCGCTCACGTCGCCGGCGGCGCCCGCGTTGATCTGGCCCTGATTGGGCAATGGCACGGCCGACACGGCGGACATGCCTGGATCGAAGATCAAAAAGCCTTGCGCGGGGCATGGATTCTTGAACGTTAGATCCTCGCTGGTGGCGCCGTCCAGAACGATTCCGGGCGAGAGCGCCAAAGTCGCAACGCTGATGGTGGCGGTGCAAGCAGCGGCGAACCAACCGTCGGGAAACGCGACGATGGACGGCCCGGATTCGGCAAAAGTAATGAAAGCGTGCTTGGGTCCGGCGGCGGACCGCGCGAGCACGTTTACTCCCGCGTTGGTCAGAACGGTTGTCACGCGCAAGCGAGCGAGCGCCGCGCCCACTGCGGGAGGAGCAGCGGGATTTTTCGGAGCCACTAACGGAAGCCAGCCGCTAGGAAAGTCCTGCGTGCCCGTCACGTTATCCTGATCGTCCAGCATGGCAACTTTCGCGTTCTTGGGCGCATCGGCATCGTCTCCCACAACCAAGGCGAACGTGGACGGAGACAAACGGACCACCGCTAGAATTACGTTCAGTCCGCTGCCCAAATCGATTTTCTGCGGCGGTGGAGCAGCCCCTCCTCCTCCTCCGCCGACGTTACCGGCATCGTTCACTTCAGCGGTGAGCGCATCGATGGATCTGGCGGACGGTGGCGTACCAGGAATAACAGCCAGGAAGTTTTCCCGAGCGCCGGTAAGAGCGGAAGCGGCGGCGTCCAGTTGCGCGGTCATCGGCTTTACGTTGGCTGGATTGAACACCATCACCGACGCACTCACGCCCGCGGGCAGCTCGCCCACCGGAGGACCCACAAAGGCCGCCAGGGCGTTGTTCGCCGCGGCCGCGACGATGGGCGTTGCAGCGTTCCGATTGGCGCTGGTCAGGCAGTCGCTAATGGGCGCGGATGTCTTGTTGCTGAAATCGAAGAGAATACTCGGATAGCAGCCGTTCGAATCGCGCGCCGCGTTCACCATCAGATAATTGCCTTTCAAATCGCCGGTGACCAGACTGACAATCTCCGGTGAACCATCAGGCAGCGCCAGGAACTGCACATCCGGAGCTTTGAGCGACTGAAACGTGCTCTGATTGCCGAGCGAACCGGCAAATACGCCGATCAGGTCGCCAGGCAGAGCGCCCGCAGGCAGCTTAACAGCGACATCGAACTCTCCGACGCGATCGGTCGCCAGCGTGGCCGTCGCGCTGGCCGGCATACCGCCAACGAACACGCGAACTGGCGCGCTGATCGAGCCATCGCCCGGCATCCCGTCCGTGGCAGCCGGAGTAGTCTGACCCAGGCCGTTTGCCGATATCGTTAGGGTCCCCCCAGCGGCCTTCGCGAAGGCCGTGCCGAATCCAGTGTCGCCGACGGTGCGAACGGAAGGATCCAAGGCCCTTACCGTGATGCGTGCGATTTTGCTGTTGCCATCGGCGCTGGCGACCACGACGCGAGCATTCCCGGGTTTGGTGTCCCACGGCACCTGCGCCACGATCTTGCTCGACGAAACGGAGAACAGTGGCGCCGCCGTACCGTCGATCCGAACCTCGACGCCGCCCAAGTTGTTCAGCAGCGGGCCGCCCTTGGGAGCTTGCTGGTCTGCGGAAGCGAGATTCAAGCCCGTGATCCAGATGATGCCGCCCGGCGCGACCGACGATGGCGCGGGCGTCTGAGTAAACGCGTTGATGACCCCTCGACCCGCGACAACCGGACCTGTGGGCGCCTGGCCAAAGGCAATTACAGCCAGCAGCGGACAGACAAGGACTAAGAGCGCGTGGCGCATGATGAATTCCTTTTTAGCACTTACAGGTCCAAACCCTGCGCAAGCATAACTGTTGCACCAGGAGGCGGGGCTTTACAAAAGCATACGCTTACTTGGGCTTTTCACCCAGCGCGTCAGCGCGTTTTTTCATTTTATCCGCCTCGGCCGGGCGATTCAGCTTACGGAGCAGCTCGGCGTATTCGCGCAGCGGAGGAGCGGGGTCCTTCAGCGGGAGCGCAATCAGCCGCTTGTAAATCGCCTCCTCGTCCTTGGTCTTGTTCAAACCGTCTTCGACGAGGGCCAGGTTGTGCAGGCTATTCCCATCTTCGGTGTCACGGATGGCCAGCGCCCGCTGGTAAAGCTGCTCGGCCTCCGCGTACTTCTTGAGCATGGCGTAAACCACCGCGAGATTGTCGAGACTGGTGGCCACAACCGGATGGTCCGGCCCAAGAAGCTGCACCCAGATTTCGAGCGAGCGCTCGTAGAGCGGCTGCGCGTCGGAGTAGCGCTTCAAGGCGTAATAGAGCGACGCCAGGCCGTCGAGCGAATTTGCAACCTCGGGGTGCACCGGCCCGGAAGCGATGTCGCGGATGATCAGAGAACGGCGCAGCAGCGGCTCGGCCAGAGCGAACTTAGTCTGTTCGCGGTAATCGGCCGCCAGGTTATCGAGCGTGGGGCAGAGCTTCGCATCCGCGACTCCATAATTCTTTTCCAGAATCTGGACGGCACGGACGTACAGCGGCTCCGCCTCCTGGAATTTCCGCTGGATGAAAAAGAGCCGGGCCAGCGCGTTGTACTCGGTGGCGACGTCGGCGTGATCGGGGCCTTGCGTCGCCTCGCGAATACCGATCGCGCGCGCCAGCAAGACTTCCGCGTCGCTGTATTTGCGCAGGAGCTGATCGACTCGCGCGAGGTTTTCGAGCGTCGGGACGAGGTCGGTACTCAGCCTTCCGGAGGCTCGCTCCCGTAGTTCGAGTGCGCGCTTATACAGTTCGGCGGCCTTGTCGTACTTCGCCTCCGCGCGATAGATGCGAGCAAGCTCGTCGAGAATGTCGAGCGAATCGGGAGCGTCCGCCAATCGCCGTTCCAGCAGCGGCTCCAACTCGCGGTAGTGGATATCCCACAGATTCTGCTGCACCGGTGCGGGCGTCTTTTCCTGCGCCATGGCGGCTGAAAGAAACAAAAGCGGAAGAAAGATCAGCGGCTTCACGCGAGCCTCCATGAGTTTCAGTGTAACCAACTCGGCCGGGAAAACATCGTTGAAGCTGAGCCGCGACCGGAAGGGAGCGCCGATCATGAACTCGACTTCAAGACGCTACCTCATAATATCCGCCATCTTCCTGCTGCCGTCCCTCCACGCCCAAAAAGACACCACGTTCACGGCCGACGTCAACGTGGTGAACGTGTTCGCCACAGTCCGCGACAAAAAAGGCGCGATCATCCGCAACTTGGCGAAAGATGATTTCACGTTAGAGGAAGACGGCCGCCCGCAAACGATCCGTTATTTTTCGCAGGAATCCGGCCTGCCTTTGACGCTCGGCTTGCTGGTGGATACCAGCCTGAGCCAGCGGCGCGTACTCGGCCAGGAGCGCACGGCGAGCTACCGCTTCTTGAGTCAAGTGCTGCGCGAAGACAAAGACCTGGCGTTCCTGATTCACTTCGACCGGGAGGTGGAGCTGTTGCAGGATCTGACATCCTCGCGCAAGGAATTGGACAAGGCGCTGGGTGAACTGGAGCTACCCGAAGAGCAGCGTGGATGGGCCGGACGTGGCGGTAGACGCCGCGGTGGGGGCACGTCGCTGTACGATGCGGTGCTGCTGGCGTCGGACGAATTGATGAAGAAGCAGAGCGGGCGCAAAGCGCTGATCCTTCTGACGGACGGCGTCGATACGGGCAGCAAGGTCAGCTTGACGAGCGCGATCGAGTCCGCCCAGCGCGCCGACACGCTGGTGTACTCCATCCTGTTCTCCGATCCGGATGCATATGGCGGCGGTTTCGGCGGACGTCCGGGCATGGGCCGTCGCGGCGGCGGTTATCCGCGCGGGCGCTTCCCGCAGGAACATCCCGATGGCAAGAAGATTCTCCAGCGGCTCTCCAAGGAGACCGGCGGCGGGTTTTTCGAAGTCTCCAAGAAGCAGCCCATCGAGAAGATCTACGACCAGATCCAAGAGGAATTGCGCAACCAGTACAGCTTGGGCTACACGCCGGACAAATCGGCCGGCGCGGGCTACCGCAAGATTCGGCTAATCGCGAAACAAAATGGTCTGGTGGTGCAGACGCGAGACGGATATTATGCGGAGCGGTGAAATGGGTACGGCTGAATTTTGGTTTTCTCTCTATTGCCTGGACCATTGTGGTGGCGCTCCCTGCCGGTCGCGGCTCGGTTACGGAAATAGTTGCAAGGGAGGTGTTTTGCCGGGCGCGAGCGGCGTCCGGTCGCTCCGATCATGTCGATTACGCCTTGCTCGCCGAATTTTTTCACCGCCCGCGCATACGCGGCGTCGCTGACGCTTTTATTCCGATGCAGCTCCGTGCAGAAGTCGTAAACGATACAGCATAATGAAAATCAATAAGATGGTGAGCGGCACGATGATGAGCAACCGGCTTTTCGCTCTCGTATTCGCCCTTCCAGTCCCTGTGATGCCCAGCGATGACCGCGAGCCATTTAACGGTCCTTTTCAGAAGCTCTTCGGCTGGCCGGTCCTCTTGAGCTCGTCCGCAAAATTCAGAACTACATTGAGCTGGCGAGCGACGGCATCCTGGTCCTTGTCTTCAATCATCACGAAACGCTCGCCGTCAGCGGTGACGTCATAGTTGACCGAAGCGACGCCCGGCATGCCGCAGGACGCGCCTGAGCCCTGCATGAAATGCCCGGTCCAGAGATCACGGGGCTTCGACAGCGTGAGCGGCGACCCCGGCGCCACCGAAACCAGCATCATCTTGTCGCCATTCCGATAGTAGATTTCTCCGCCTCGGCGCCGCCAGACTGGGTCCGTGCCCCCGTCGGTGGATACCTGGATCTTGGCGCCGGCCTGCCCCTCCGCCACCTGCACGATGTAGGCTTCCGGACGGCCGGACTCGTTGGAGCAGTAAGCCAGCCATTTGCCATCGGGCGAGAATTTGGGGGAGGCTTCCGCGAACTTGTTCACCAACAACGGCCGGGCCTTGCGGTCGCCGACAGTTGGCGCAAGCCAGACCTGAAGGTTGTTGGGGCCGAAATCCATCCGGGTATAGGCCACGGACTTGCCATCGGGCGACCAGGATTCGGGGCTGATCGATCGGCCTTCGCCCGGCAGCATTTCTTCGGGGCCGCTGCGGTCGGCGGGCATCCACCACATAGTCATCCCACCAGTTTTCCAGGAGCGGAAGGTGATCCGGTCGCCTTTGGGGGTCCACGAGGGCCAATGGCTGGCCCCGTCCATGCTAAGGCGGGTGAGAACGCCGCGAGCCAAATCATAACTGAAAACATCGTGGCTGGTGCCTTCGATCTCGATGGCGAGCTGCTTGTCATCCGGGGAGAGGCGCGGGTGCAGGTAGGATCGCTGAGGAAGGTCGAAGGGGGTGGCGCGTCCCTGGCGATCCACCCATAGGGGAAGCCGCCGGCCGCCCTCCGTCGGTCCGGGAGCGTACGCGAGGTCGCCGCGGGAGGAAATCGAATAAGCCGCCATTCCAGTGGTGCGGCTCATGAAGATGCCTTCCAGGACGGAGAACGGCTGGCCGGTGACGGCGAGCCTGCCGGCATCAAATGGAACTGCCAGGAGCTTCCCAGCACGGGCATACAACAGGTGACCGCTCGGGGAATAGCGGGGGCATGAGCCGCCCTGGATCAAGATCTTTTTCTGACCCGTCCTGAGATCGAGCACAGCGATACTGCCATCGTCGAAAGTTTCCGTATCCGCGGTCCCGATCGTGAAGAGGACGGCTTTGGCGCCGGGCAGATAGTGGGGCAGCCGGTAAAAGCGCTCGCCCTTGGCGACATCCACTTTGAGCAAGGTCTTGGGTGTGCCACCGGCAGCCGGCACCGTCAACAAATCGAAGTTCGCGTACACGATATTGTCGTCCTCGCCCCAAGTCATGCCTGCGACGAAGTCGTTGGCACAAATGGGAACCGCGGCGCCGCCACTCAAGGCAACCTTCCGAAGGGTCTTGGTGGCGGGATGGAAAAAAGCCAGCCACTGGCCATCCGGCGAGAACGTGGGCACGGTGCCGGAAATGTCGGGAATGACTTTCGGCTGCTGTTGATCCATGTCACGCACGTAGATCACGGCCCCCTTCGCGCCGACAGGCGTATAGGCAATACGACTACCGTTGGGAGACATCGCCAGGAAAACGGAATTGCTCGGGTGAATGGCCTCATCCGGCGCCAGTTGAATATTAAAGCGCACGACAGGCCGTGAGATCGGCGTCGAATGCCACATGGCGCCGGCGGTGACCGCCGCGCCCGCGGCTACGCCCGACAACGCGCTGATCGCCGTGCGGCGTGTGATCGCGCTTTGCTTGCGAACTGGATCCGCTTGCGCCGGAGCTGCCAGCAGATCCTCCAGCTCAATGCGCGCATCGCCGATGTCGCGCAGGCGAGCTTGCGGCTCTTTCCGCAAGCATCTCTTCAGTAGAGACTGTACCGCAGTAGGAGTGGCCGCAGGCAGCGCCGCCCAGTCCGGATCGCGCTCGATCACGGCCGCCAGGATCTCTGTGATGGTCCTTCCACGGAATGCTTGCCTGGCTGTAAGCGCCTCGTACAGCACGCACCCAAACGACCAAATATCAGTTCGGGGATCGAGCTCCTTGCCGCAGGCTTGCTCCGGCGACATATAAGCGGCTGTACCGACGACGGTCATCTGGCGAGTGAGTTCCTCTGTGATCGTGGCTGTGGCATCGGCCTGGTCCGTAACTTGCCGCCGCCCAAAAGACTTGGCGAGGCCGAAATCCAGCACCTTGGCCTGACCGTCCTCGCTCATCTTGATATTCGCGGGCTTGAGATCGCGATGAATGATCCCCTTGGCGTGGGCGGCTTCCAAAGCTTCGGCTATCTGTTTGCCAATCAATAGCACTTGCTGGATGGGCAGTGGGCCGCGGCGTAAGCGATCGGCTAGGGTGGGGCCGGGCACGTACTCCAGCGTCAGGAACTTGATCCCGCCGGATTCCTCAAGGCCGTATATGGTGGCGATGCGCGGATGATTCAGCGCTGCCAGCGTCCGAGCTTCTCGTTCGAACCGCAGCAGAGTCTCATTCTGCTCCAGCAACTCCTCGCGTATCACCTTCAGCGCGACTGAGCGGTCGAGCCGCGTATCGCGCGCCTTGTAGACCTCGCCCATCCCGCCTGCGCCGATATGCGCGAGGATCTCATATAGACCTAGGCGACTTCCGACGGATAGCGGCATATGCCCAATAATTTTACATCACCAAATCCTAGGCTGGGTAGCATGCTTATCGTGAAGTCACGCTGGGCGCTGTTATCGCGGAAAAACGGGAAGTGGCGGCGCCTTGCCTGGCGCAAGCGGCGTCCGGGCCACATTCATGACCATCGCGATCGTGGAGTAGTAGCCGGTCACTCCGATCATGTCGATGACGCCCTGCTCGCCGAGTTTTTTCACCGCCAGCGCGTACGTGGCGTCACTGACGCTTCTATTCCGATGCAGCTCCGTGCAGAAATCGTAGGCGATCTGCTGGTCTTCGGCCAGCGCCGGTGGGCGGCGTCCCTCGGCGATCGCATTAATTACCTCCCGCGGAACGCCGGCCTTCAGCGCCAGAGCCTGGTGCGCGTCGAATTCGTATTGCTGCGTCCACTGCCGAGCCGTCAATAGGATCACGAATTCGGTCAGGGGCTGGCCCAGGGCGTTCTCGAATCGAAGGTATTCGCCCATCTTCTGCAAGCGGCTCATGAACTCGGGACTGCGGAGCAGAGGATGGAACGGTCCGGTCAAGTTGCCGCGCCGTCCCGCGACCAGTTCGTCGGCGGCTTTCTTTTGCGCCTTAGTCATCTTGTCGCGGGGAATGGGCGGCATCCGGTCCTGGGCCGGGACGGCGAAGCAAATTGCAAGCGAGAGAATTGCATTGTTGAATGTCACGATGTGCCTCCTAAGAAAAAGGGGCCGCTGAGATCGCGGCCCCTGGATTTGTGAAGAGACTCTTGAAGGTTCTAGAAAGTAAAGCGCGCGCCGATTTGCACTGCTCGAGCTCCGGCTGAGCCGAACGTTTGATTCGAGCGCTGAGTGGGCTGGCCGAATGCGAAGGCTTGTGCCTTAGGATTGGCGTTCAGAGTATCGAGCGTGAAGGCGCCGCCCGGATATGTGAGATTGGCGATGTTAAACGCGTTGAACATTTCTCCGAGGATGCTGAACTTATAGCGCTCTTTGAAGGTAAACACCTTGGTCAACCGGAAATCCTGCGTGATGGTCGGGTCGCCAAACTGATAGTCAGACGGCAGCGTCAGCTGGGGTCCGATCGGTACACCTTTTGCATCCTTTGTGCCGGCGCTAACCATCGAGTTGTACGCGTCGACCAACTTCGCCAGATCTTGCTTGTTGGTTCCGGCCGCGAGGCTTCCGTACGCGAGACCCGGAAGCGGCTCGTTGCTGCCCGCGGGCACCGTACCCGCAAGATCCAGGCTGGGGACCACGGCGGTCTGTGGCGTCCGGCTGAGGATGAACGAGTTAACGCTTAGCGTAAAGCCCCAGGGCAGATTAGCCGTAGCTGAAACTGTTAGGTTATGATGCGCCAAAGTCTCGCCGTAGCCCGCCATCCAGTGCGCGTCATCCCACACGGTTTCACCTAGATTTTTCTGAAACGCATACGAAACGGAATACTGGAGGTGACTAGACATACGCTTATTGAATTTGACGAGCAATCCGTCGTAAACAGAACGGCCTTGTCCGGTCCAGAAGGTCATGGAGCCCGTGGAACAGGCGTGCGTTGGGTCGAAATCGGGAGCGGTCTGGCAGAGGGGAATCACGGGAACCGGGGTTTTCGTGCCCAAATACCGCGCAAACAGATTTTGATCCACTTCCCCGAGGCTCACGTTTTCGCCTTGCCGCCGCGCCCAATCCACCGCGATAACCATGCCATGGCCGAGGTCGTGTTGAACGCCGATGGAGGTCTGATAGCTGCGCGCCAGCGGAAAGTGAGTCGGATAGATCTCCACGCCCTGCTTAGCATAATTCAGATTGGGGTATGGAAAAGCACCACTCCTGGGAGGATTCGAAGGGGCGAGAATCGCCGTTACGGCGGGAAGTTCCTGATTCACCAGATTGATGAACTGACCGATGGTCATGTTCGTAAGAGCGCTGAGCGGTAGCGGGTCGCCGACCTTTATGGGGACTCCGCCCAGGTTGAAGTTGAGGATACCCGGATAGATGTTGGTAAAGGCACTCGCGGCCAGAGTGCTGCGAGCGCTGCCAGGCGGCCCGATGACGGAGGCTTCGCGCAGCTTGTAATAGCCCGGCGTGCTGTCCCAGTAAATGCCGGCGCCCCCGCGGATGACCCATTTCTGGCTCTTCCCCGGGCTCCAAGCGAAGCCCAACGCGGGCTGGAATTCCCTTAAGTTGTTGGCCGTCGGTCCCAGATTGTCGGGACCAGTTCCGAGAATGGGTGCGAGGAGCTGTGGCTTAGGCAAATCGTGGTTGTAGAAACCCGTCTGGGCGTTCCAGGCCAAGCCGTAGTTGAAAGTGAAGTTGGGACGAATCTTCCAAATGTCCTGGAAGTACATGCGCCACTGGTCGTAGTGTTTGTTCTGATTGTAATCGTACGCTGCCGGCAAGGAAACGCCTCCGACGCCGATGCCGCTGAAGATGCTGCTGTTGAGATTCAGAATGGGCAGATTCAGAATGTCCGCATCCGTTTTCAGCACCGTCGGCAGGGTTGGGAACAAGGCGTTAAACGTCGGTAAGCCCAATGCTCCCACAAGGGCGCCCCGAGTGTAAGTGGGTGAGAACGCGGCAACGCACATGGGCGTGCAAAAGCCCCAGAGTCCGGCGGACTTGGTTGGATTGAGATCGCCACCGAACTTGAGCCGGTGCGAGCCTTTCTGCCAGATCAGGGATTCGACCAGCTCGAACCGGCGGGTGTTTCGCCCCTGTGGCGCGTTGAAATTCGGACCGATGGCCGGCATGTTCGAGCCTTGAAAGAAGAAAACGTTGGGCAGACTGCCGGCGACGCAGGGCGACGCACAATCGGATGGGACAGCCTGCTGATTGTGGTTGTTCCAGTAATTGTATTGGAATCTCAAATCGTTCACGATGGTCGGCGTAAGGGAACTGGTAAGTCCGATGATGGCTTGATCGGCCCAATTGGTGTTGTGCGGCCAGTTGGATGGATCGCCGAATTCCAGCGACTGTCCGAAGCCAGCGTTGCCGTCGTGCGAATAGCGCAGGAACATGTTGTGCTTGGAGCTGATCCGGTAGTCAATGCGGTTATTTATCTGCTTGATCCTGTATGGGCTGCCATAGGTGTTTTGCAGTTGGGTAAAGGCGGGATCGGTAGTCTGGATGGCGATGGCCTGCACTTGGTTTAGATATTCGTAGTTAAAAAAGAAGAAGAGGCGATCCTTCTTGAGAGGTCCGCCCAGCGACACACCGGGATTGCGGCGCACAAAGAACGGGTCTGTGATGCCGGGAATGCGCTTAAGATTCGGATAGGCGGCCATATTGTGGTCGCGGAAGAAGAAGTAGCCGCTGCCGTGCCAAGCGTTGCTGCCGGACCGGGTTACGACGTTGATGGCGCCCCCGGCCGCGATGGGAGTGGCCAGATCGAAGTTGACTTCCGAAAGCTGGAACTCCTGCACCGTTTCCTGAGAGAAGTTCATGGACGACATGCCGCCGCCCACATCGATGTTATCCGAGACATTCCCGCCATCGATGGTGACCGCCGTGCGGTTGCCAGACCCCATAACGCTGACGGTGAACAGGACATTGAACTGCGCTACCGTCCCCGAGGAAATGGTGACGCCGGGCTCGAGGGCCGCCAGTTGCAAATAACTTCGTCCGTTCAGCGGCAGGTCCTGGATGCTGGAATGCTCGATGACGCCCTGGATGTTATGGGTGTCATAGTTGATCTGTGAGGTAGCCCCTTCGACCGTGACGACGTCTTTCGTTCCACCCACTTGCATGGAGGCGTTGACCGTAGTTGTTTCGCCGGCCAGAACGGTTGCATCGCGCAGCAACGTGCGGAAGCCGGTCATCTCCACGCGTACTTCGTACTCGCCGGCCGACAGAGCTGGAGCGCTGAAGAGGCCGGTGGCGTTGGTCGTCAGGGTTCGAGAGAAGCCTGTGGCCTTGTTAGTGATAGTTACGGTTGAGTTGGGGACCACAGCGCCGGACTCGTCCGTTACGGTTCCGGTGATGATCCCAGTGGGCGCCTGAGCGTACAAAGCTACGCTCAACAGCACCACGACGAGTGACATCGACATTGACGTCAACTTAGACATGACCTGATCTCCTTCAGAAACAAGATGCTTGAGGCGGCGGGAATTGACGCTTCTGTCGCGACACGTTCGCGAACGGCGCCGGTCTCGATCTGGACACAGAACGCATTGCCCCCCACCTCGTATTCCAGCAAACTTACCGACCGTTCGGTAAAGAGTTTATGCGATGTACCCCATCGGTGTCAAGAGCGCTAGCTGCTAAAACTATCACAATCAAGAAGTTGGCTGGGGAATGAAGTTGTGCTTACAGAGGGTCGCTTGGCGGGGCTTATGCGGCAATTTCCGGCCGATCAAGTTGGGCCAAGCGCACGTTCCCGCCACGAACGCATCAGGCGATTGCACGGACCGCGGTCGTCACCGTTGTCCCGCGCAAGGTGGGTTACCAACCCGCCGCAGGTTGCCAACCGGTTGCCAACCTGCCCTACAAGCCGGCGCGGTCCGGGCGAGCGCAACTCTGCTAGCATCGGAAAGCGCCCGCTATGAAACCAATTCTCGCCCTGCTGTCAGCCGCCACCTTGCTTGTTATGGCGGATCCCGACGGCGCGGCCCTCTACAAGCAGCGCTGCGCCATGTGTCACGAAGTTTCCGGCGAGACCCGGGCGCCCGCGCCTGCCGCGATGCGACTGATGTCGCCCGAAAACATCGTCCGCGCGCTGGACTCGGGCCTGATGAAAGAACAAGGCGCGGCGTTGAGCGCAGCGGAGAAGCGCATAGTCGCCGAGTTTCTGACCGGCAAAATCATCGGCCAGGCGAGCCAGCCGGCCGGTAACTATGCCTGCGCGGATCCGAAGGCTGCGTTTTCGCCCTCCGCTTCCGACTGGAACGGCTGGGGCTCCGATCCGGCCAACACTCGTTTTCAATCGGCGGAACGCGCGGGATTGAGCGCCGCTCAAGTGCCGCGTTTGAAATTGAAGTGGGCCTTCGCGTTTCCCACTACTTTCGTAGCGTACGGCCAGCCCACGATCGTCGGCGGCCGGATCTTCGTGCCGAGCGCCAACCGCAACATTTACTCCTTGGATGCGAAGTCGGGCTGTCAATATTGGACGTTTGAAGCGCAGGCGCCGGTGCGAACCGCGATCAGCATCGCAACGATCGAAGGCGAACGCAGGCGTCACGTCGCGTTTTTCGGCGACCAGCGCGCCAACGTGTACGCGGTGGACGCGTCGAGCGGCGAGTTGCTGTGGAAAGCGCACGTCGAAGAGCATGCACGCGCCAAGATTGTGGGCGCGCCAGTGTTCTACGACGGGCGTCTTTATGTGCCGGTGACCGACGGCGAAGAAGGTCCAGCCATGAATCCGAAATACGAGTGCTGCTCCGGGCGCGGCGCTCTGGTGGCGCTGGACGCCCGCACAGGCAAGCAGATTTGGAAGACATATACGATCGCCGAAGTGCCGCGGCCGGCAAGCAAGAACGCGGCAGGCGCGCAGATGTGGGGGCCGTCGGGCGCCAGCATCTGGTCGGCGCCCACCATCGATGTGGAGCGGAGGGTCATTTACGCCGGCACTGGCGACAATTTTTCCGATCCCGCCACCAAGACCAGCGACGCCGTGATCGCCTTCGAGATGCAGACGGGGAAAATCCTTTGGGTCAAGCAGCTCACTGAGGCCGACGTGTTCAACATGGCGTGCGTCGGTTCTTCGAAGGAGAGCTGTCCGGAGCAGGCCGGGCCGGATGTCGACATTGGAGCTTCGCCGATACTGGTGAAGCTGGCGAATGGGAAACGAGTGCTGTTGGTTAGCCAGAAATCGGGGATCGCGCACGGGCTGGATCCGGACCGGAACGGCGAGATCCTGTGGCAGACCCGCGTAGGGCACGGCAGCGCGTTGGGCGGCATTCAGTGGGGCTCGGCGGCGGACGGCAAAAACATGTACGTGGCTCTTTCGGACATCGCGTTCACCAGCAGTGGATTTGATGTCGGGAAGAGGCCGGTCGTCGATCCGAAGATTGGCGGCGGGTTGTTCGCGTTAGATGCGGCCACTGGGCGGAAGGTCTGGGCCGCGCCGCCGCCCACTTGCGGCGAGAAGCCGAATTGCAGCCCCGCGCAGTCGGCCGCAGTCTCGGCCATTCCGGGTGTAGTGTTTTCCGGCTCCGTCGATGGCCATCTGCGGGCTTACTCGACGGCCGACGGAAAAGTGATCTGGGATTTCGATACGGCTCGCGAATTCACGACGGTGAACGGCATTCCGGCTAAAGGCGGTTCCATGGACGGTCCCGGTCCAACCATCGCCGGCGGCATGCTCTATGTGGATTCGGGTTACGGCGCCTGGGGCGGGCTCAACGGGAATGTGCTGCTAGCGTTTTCCGTCGACGGAAAGTAGCCGTGGCGCACAGCAGGTTGGCAAACTGCGGCGGGTTGGTA
>WNFJ01323241.1_pt1 | contig 27326 bp, 22 predicted proteins | sample 5400461 | NCBI WGS metagenome assembly WNFJ01 (sample SAMN13153349, study PRJNA577476) | soil metagenome | isolation source: 115 cm saprolite on Douglas fir-dominated hillslope | place: USA:California | collected 2013-09-17
CCTCGAGGGTCGGGTTGCCCCGGGAATCCAGGATCTGCCTGGCATGGATCGCTTCAATGGAGGCCACCGCCGACTCCTTGCCTGTGTTCCGGATCACGCGTGCTGATCGGGCGGAACCCCGCGGGGGGCTCACCCATAGTGGAGCCTAATGGAGCCTCCGGGCTCCGGTGTATCGGCCACGCCGACCGGCGACGCTAACCGGCGAGCATCTCTACCGCCATCGCCATCGACGGAGCCAACCGGTCCCGCTCGGACCTGATCGTCACCGGAAGCGGCCATGGGATGGCCAATTCGGGGTCGTCGAACGCGATCGACACATCCTCGGCGGGATCGTGCGGGCGGTCGATGCGATAGGAGACGTCCGCCGGGTCGGTCAGGGCCTGGAAGCCGTGGGCGCAGCCGGCCGGCACGTACAGCGAGACTTGCTCGCTGTCGCCAAGCTCAAAGCTCTCCCAGTTCCGATAGGTCGGAGAGCCCGGCCGCAGGTCGACGACCACGTCGAAGATTGCGCCGTAGGAGCAGCGGACGAGCTTAGCCTCGCCGAGGCCGCGGCGCACGTGCAGACCGCGCACCACTCCGCGAGCCGAGCGAGACAGGCTGTCCTGGGCAAAGGCCGGGTCGAGGCCCACCGCGCGTGCCACCTCGGCGTCGAAGGTACGGCAAAAGAAGCCGCGTTCGTCCACGTGCGGGGTGGGTGTGAACAGCAGGGCGCCGTCGATGCGCGCAACCGGCTGAACGTTCACGGAGCCCTACTCTAGCCAGCACAGGCCTCAGGAACTGAAACTGCTGCCGCTGTCCTGGCCGTAGGGGACGCCGCGCCAGGCTTGCTGACTCAGCGTGTGGCCGGTCCCGCCCGCCTCAAAGCTCCAGGCACCGGGCCCGCTCCAGGTATATCTGTTATCGGTCCAGACGTTGTGAGCGGCCTTCGAGCTCAGATAATCGGCGTCGAAAGAGGCGGCATAGGGCGACCAGAAGCAGCCGTTGGTGCATGCGCCCTGGTTGGCGTAGACCACCATGTACCCGCAGCCCGTCGCCGCCAGGCAATTGGTGACACTGCCCGCCTTCCAGGCCTTGGTTGGATTAGCGTTCATCGAGAAGCTGTTGTTCGTGACGGTCAGGTACTGCACCCACCAGTTGCAGTTGGCGAAGTACGGGTTCCGCGGTGAGCCGGTATCCTGCCCGGCGCTAGAGCCCATCAGGTCGTACATGCCACAGCCGCCCGGCGGGCCGGACTCGATCTCGATCGCCTTGCCCAGAGCGTGGCCGACCCTGACGGCGGCCGTCGCGGCCCTGGTGAGGGCGCACGAGTTCTTGCTGGCGCAGGACGCGATCGTATCGCCTGCGGGAAGGATGCCAGGGACTGCTTCGCCGGTCTCGGGATCGTAGGCTGCGACCACCCAGCCCGCCCCGGGCTTTGCGGCCGAGCCGGTGTAGTTGTTCTTAAAGCCTGCGGCAGTGGTGATGGTGGTCGAGTTGACGCTCACCGTGGCGTCGTCAGCGTAACTGGTCGGCTGCGGGTAGTACGGCGAGCCCTTCTCGCTGCCACCCGAGTACCGGCCGTTCACGGGGCAGGCGCCAGCACCGCCGTCTGGCCCCTCTCCGCAGAACCGGTTGCGATCCTGGAAAGCGGCGATCCCGCCGAAGTTGTCAATCAGGTCATTGCCCATGATGTTGAGCTGGCCGAGGTAACGAGACGATCCGCTCTGCACGTTCGAAGCGCCGCCGGAATTATCGATGTAGATGGCCCCATCGACAAAATCCCGTCCGCCGCCGTTCGAGGTCTGGAACCCATTGGGCCATCCTGCCCATTCGCTGGGTCCTTTCGGATTCCAGCCGTTGTCGATGATGACGTTGTGGGTGATATTAGCGTTGACCGACGCTTCGTACGTGATCGCCGAACTGAAATTGTCAGAAATGTAGTTGTAGGAAATGTCAAGACCGCTGTTGTTGGTGTCCGGCCACAAGCCGGATCCATAGTTGTCATGGATGTAGTTGTAATCTATAGTGCCGTTCAGTGACCAGAAGACCTTGAGCCCGGCCGCGACTCCGGCCGGATCACCCCAGACGCCGGGGTGGCAGCCGAAGGTGGGCCCGCAGGTGGCAATGGCATTGTCGCTGATCTCGTCGTGTTCTACGGTATAGTTGGCCGGGCCGCCCCACGGCGCAGGGTCTTTGAGGTTCGCCGTATCGGTGCCGTTGTTAAACCCGCCTTCGCCATTTCTGGTGATGCAGTCGTAGTCGTACGTTGAGTCCGAGCCGACTCCAACCCCGTAGCCGGTGTAAGGCTTGCCCAGCGTGTCGCCATTCGGGCCGACGGTGTCATGATCGACGGTCCAGCCGTAACCGCCATACTCGTCCACAATGGCGCCGCCGAAAGAGGCAGCAGGTGCGGTGCTGTTGAAATGGGCGATCGTGAGGTACTCGATCGTCACGTACGAGGCGTAACTCGTCAGGGTGTTACCAGGGTGACCGCCGTTATCGATCTCGGCCTCACCGGCCTGCGGCGAATAGCCACCGAGAAAAACCGAGTAATTCCCCGGTTGGATCCCGGTCAGGTCGACATGATCGCCCGGTTCGAAATAGATCAGGACATTATTGGCATTGAGGGTGGAGGCGCTGACCCCGCTGTTGTTGCCGGCCGGGACGATGTACCCGACCTTGGCATGCGGGTAGTCCGTGCCCGCCGAGCCGTAGGTTGGCAGTCCATGAGCCCCGCTGGCGAAGGTGGTCACCGAGGAGCCTGAGTTCCCGGCGTAGCGGTACGGCGAGTCAAGGACGGGCTGGCCGCACACTGCGTGCTTAGCCACGGGGAGAGCCGTGCCGACGGGCGCGCCCAGCGCGCCGGGCGCCGTCGCTGGGGCATGACTCTGGCTCAGGTAGAAAACCGCTAGCCCAATCACGACAGCGAGACAGCAGCCTATGGCAAGATAGGCGCGCTTCGGGATACGGAGAGATTTAGCCACTGCAGACTCACCAGCCCAATGACGCAATGATCACGATGCCCGCTTTCCGGCAGTTCGGGTCCCTATTAGCAGTTTTGGTAAAGGAGCAGCGCCTTGACCAGCGAGCCCCAGGCGTAAGCGATCTGGTAGGGCCAAGCCGACCAGGGCAGTGCGGCCGTGGCCGCGTAGACCGAGCCGGTAAAGCACCGTCCGGTGAGCAGGCGGGCCCGGGTGTCCTGAGCCCGGGTGGTGACCAGGGAACTCGGCCTCGCCGCGAGTGTTGGCCGGAGCCGGTTCGAAGCAGATGACGGTGGCGTCCGACGTCTTCGGCGGGCACGGGCCGCCATAACCCTGGTTGCCCCGGGAGACCACCAGCACCTGCGCCCGGTGCTGCCGGGCCAGTTGCAAGGCCACGCCGAGGCGGTCGCTCGGGCCCGCAAGCATCACGATCGCGGCGGCCCTGGCCGGGACCCCCTCCGCCGGCCAGACAAACAGCCGCGCTGTCACCAGGCAGAACGCTACGACCACCGTGACCAGTACAATGAAGGTCCGCCGCCTAGGACGGCGGAACCTGGAGGACCAGCGGCGTCCAAGTGCATCGGTCACGGCGTCGGCAGCGGCCACTCACCGCTAACAGCGGCAGAGACGACCCGGGTGACTCCAGCGCCGCACCCAGGCTCTCGTCGTACTTGTCCGCCCGGAGCAGAACGACCGAGGCCAGGCGGACACCGGCCAGCCTGACCATCTCGCCCGCGGCACGGATCCTCGTCGACGTCGACTCGCCGGCGCTAACCACGGCCACTGCCTCAGTCGACCACGACCCAAGGTAATCCGTGCCGGACAGCGGGTCCGGCGTCACTAGGGTAAGCAGGAAATCGGCGGACGCGCTGGCGGCAGCCAGTTCGTCGGCGATCTGGCCGAACTGGGGATGCCCCGGGGTGGGCAGCGGGCCGACCGGCGCGGGGTCGTCCCGGCCGGGCACGCTCACCACCAGATCAGCGTTCCCGGCGCGAGCGCGGTGGACACCAGGGCCCCTGGCCCTGAGTTGACGCGCTGCGGGAGCCCCAGCGGACAGGTCGGCCAGGACGACCTGCTTACCCCGGCTCGCCCAGGTCTGCGCCAGCGACACCACCGCCGGGGCCACCTCGGCCGCGTTGTCGACGGCCACCACGGCTAGCGTGGCGAAGCGCCCGGCCGACCTTGGCACCACGGCGTGGTCCAGGTGGGCCACCACCCGCTCCGTGTCCAGGGGCCGCCGCAGACCCTTTCTACGGCCCGCTCTCGGGAGCCAGTTCGTGCCCACCTCGCCGGTGCTGAGCAGCACCGGCGCGCCGATAGCGGACGCGATGTCGTCCCTGTTACGCAGGCGGCTGGATACCAGCGCCCGGATGACGATGACGGCCGCGCCGATCGCCAGTCCGGCGATGCACGCCACCACCAGGTAGAACACCTTGCTGTTCTTGAGCGAGCGCTTGACCGGGGTAGGCGAGTTGAGGATCTGACTGCCCCTTATCATCTGCTCGATGGTGGCCGCGTCGACGCCTTGGGCGGCGCTCACCTCGCCCTGAGCATTGTTCAGCCCAGCATCCGCCGTAGCCTGGTGCGCGTGGAGGCCGGTGAGCTCGGCCGACGAACCCGGCTGCCCCTGGAGGGCGGTGATCTGCCCGTTGATCGAGTCGACCTTCTTCTGGGCCCGGCTGAGCTGCTGCTCGGCCAGGCTCACCTGAAGCTGCTGCTGGCTGTTCAGGTAGCTGGCACGGGCCTGCAGGAACGCGTTGGCCAAAGCTCCCGCCCGCTGCACCGCAGAACTGGCCGACGCGCCGTTGACCTTGAAGAGCAGGATCTCGGACGAGGACGCCGTGACCGTGAACGCGGCCATGAAACTCGTGACGCTCTGGGTCAGCCCGAGTTGCTTCAGCGCGGCCTGGGCCACTCCCTGGCTCTCCGCCAGGGCCACGTTGGTGGCTGACTGGTTGGTGGGGTCCTGGTTGGGGTTGTTGGCGACCAGGACGGAAGTGGTTGCGCTGATGGCAGGCGGGTACTTCGCGTACACGGCGTAACCGAGGATCAGCCCGGTCAGCGCGATCGCGCAGCACGCCCAGGCGCTGCGCTTGAGCGCGGCCCCGATGAAGGCCAGGCTGACGTAGGCGGCACCGCGCTCGACGGTAGGCAGATTCTCATCGGTCGTGAACTCGTCGTCGGTCCAGGCATCGCCCAAGCCGCCGCCCTTCGGCAGCAGCATGCCGTTCTTCTTCTGGAGCGCCGAGAACGTCGTCGCCTGGTCTGGATCACTCACCGTCGGATCTCCGTCGTTATCCCATTCATGCGGGTAGGCATGCGGTGCCGGGCCGGCCGGGCCAGTAGGGGGACCTGACCGGTGGTCTGGTCGGCCGGATCTGGGTTGGCCACGAAGATCCCGAGGAGCTCACGGCCGTCGATGGCGGCGCTCACCGCGGTCCGGGCCAGTTGCTCAGCGGTGGCCGCGCCTGCCGAGACCCCGAGCACGGTTCCGGTCGTCCGCACCGTATCCGGCATCTGCGGGGCCTGGCCGTCGACCACCGCGACGACCACCGTAAGCGCCACACTCGGCAGCCGGGCGAATTCGTCGGCCTCGCAGACCGCGACCTGCGGTTGGTCCCGGCCGCTCGGAGATGCCTTCAGCGGCACGGCACACGCGGTGCGCAGCGCAGCCACGGCGTTCTCGTCCTGCTGCGGGCCGATGACCAGGGCGGTGGGCACCCCCAGCGAGGAGGCGAACACAGCCAGCTGGGGACCGAGTGCGAGCGCCCCGGGATCGGAGGCCAGGGACAGCACCGCCAGCGATACGCTGCTGTCACCGAAAAGATGTTCCTGCATTCCTACTCGGCGCAGCGCCCGGCGCAGTTGCCACGCGTGCACCGCCTCCGGCTGGTACTCCTGCATAAGCCGGACCCAGCCCCCGGCGTCCGAGGGGCGGGCAGCCGGAAGGGACGCCAGCACTGGAAGCCCGATGGAGTTGGCGATCTCGTCGCGCGCCCGCAGCCGCCGGTCCCGGCGGCTGACGGCCACCGCCACGATGACCCCGATCAGCAGGCCGGCCAACCCGCCGAGGAAACCGGTCACGATCAGCGCCTCCACCCGAGGGGTCCCGGACGCGGTGGTGGCCGGCTGGAGCAAGCTCGCCGACTGGTTTCCGATCGGGCTGGTCGGGGCGTCGACGTACTTGATATAGCTGCTGGCGAGGGCGTTAGCGGTAGCCTCGGCGTCACTTGCGGTCTTGCCCTTCGCGCCGACCGAGATGATGTTGCTGGTCACGCTGCCGATGTCGACCATGCTGCGTAGCGCCTCGAGGGACACGGCCGGACGCACGTCGGGCAGGGCGGCAGCCAGGACCTGATTGCTGCTCGCGATGACCTCGAGGGTAGAGGTGAACGTGTCGGTGGCGCCGTTACCCGCGGCGGCGGCGGCCGCCGCCGCCGCGCTCTGGGTCGTCTGGGGGAAGACGACCAGCGCGGTCGCGTTCAGCAGCGGGGGCTTGAGTACCGAGTAGGCGCAGCCGATGGCCATGCCGATCAGCACCATGAAACCCACCAGGAGCCGGCGCCTCCGGACTAGCTGGACCGATCGGCGCAGATCAAGTGCCTGCTGGGTCATCTGGCCTCCGCTTGAATCTCCGACGCTGTCCCAAGCACGGCGCTAGGCGCATCCCATGATATGACCTGCCGGGAGGTAGTCGTCTGGACTGGATCTCCTAGTTCGAGGAACTCCAGCCGAGTGACCAGCGGCGTGCCGGTTTCGGACCGGCCGTGCCCGATCACGGTGAACGCCGGGACGCGGCGGCCCAAGCCCGGGGAGTACCAGCCCAAGATGGGGTCGGTCTCCCCGCGGTGCAGGCTCCACCGCAGCCCGAGCGGCAGTTCCATCCGGGCGGCCCCAGGCGTGCGCGCCTCGGGCCAGCCCAGCATGGCGGCTCCGTCGGTTAGGTCCACCTGCACCTCCGGGCCGAAATGAAAAGCCAGGCGCAGCTCATGCCGGCCGCCTTCGATCTCGTCGACGATGTCGACGCTGCGCGACGCCCGATCCAGCAGGACCGAACGGCGATGCAGGACCGCCGGGCTGAGGAAGGCGTAGCCGTGGTGCTCGGCCGTCCAGCGCGCGATGTCGCCGTCGTCGATGACCTCGATCTCCCGGGCGTCGGCATGCCGTACCCAGAGGAACGGACCGCCCTCGGCGGAGGAGTTCCGGCCGGCCAGTTCTGCGGTGTTGTGTGCGATGGTCGACCGGAAGTACGAACGCCACTCGCGCTCACCGTGATAGCAGTACGTACCCGGGTCGGCGAGGATGTCCACGCTCGCGTACCGGACCTCCACCGACAGGGCGTCGGCGTGGGCGTGCGCGGCTATGCTGAGGAACCCGTGCGGGCCGCCGTCACAGCGACACCAGATCTCGGGCTCACCGGCGGTCGTGGACGTGCGCAGCAGCGTTATCCCGGCGTCGGCGAACCGCGACGGCCGCTGTGCGGGACGGCCTTCGATCGGCCGCCGGGTCGGCATCAGCGCGCCGACGATCGTGGCGGTCGCGCCGACCGGAGGCCGCGGCCACCAGTTCATCGGGCCGGCCAGCGCGTCCGCCAGGGCTAGCAGCGGCGGCCAGCTGTTGGCCGTGGGCGGATCAAGCAGCAGCGCCCGGCCCTCATCGGAGTCACCCTGGCGAGGCGGCCGCATCCGCTCGTCGAGCAGGGCCGCCGCGCTGTCGGCCATCGCGGCCAGCCGCTGCCAGGCCTGCTGGCTCAGCGGGTACCCGCTCGCCTCGGCCTCCACAGCCGCCAGGAGGCCGAGCTCGGCCACGAAGGGATGGTAGTCCGAGGCCAGTTCGCGGTTGACGCCGGACGGGAACGTGTTGTGCAGCAGCTCGCGCTCGAGCAGCCGCGCGGCTGCCTGCCGCCACCGCTTGCTACGCGGGAACCAAGGAAACGCACAGCTCGCCACCAACTGCCCGGCCGCCTCGGCGACCACGTGGTTGTTGGCCGAGGATCCGCGGCTGCGGAACCCGGCCAGGTACTGCTGGTGCCAGCGAATCTGCCGGACGGCCAGCCCGTTCCGCTCGAACAGGTCCCCGGCGCCGGGCCAGCCGTCCAGCAGTCGGCGGATCCAGGCCAGGCTGATCAGCCGGATACCGAGCTCGATGCCGCTGGTCCAGTGGATCCCGGACAGGAACGGGTTCTCCTTCCAGAAGGAGTCAAGCTGTTCGTCGACCCGCCGGGCGTACCGGTCGTCGTGGCTCAGCGCCCAGGCGCAGGCCAGCAGCGTGAGGTGCTGCAGCCGGGCGATCTCCCAGACCTGCTTGATATTTCCGCTCTGCTCCTCGAAGCGGTGGTCTACGCGGAACGCGTACTGGTCAGGGTCGGACCGCCGACCGGTCACTGGGTCGCGGAACCAGTCGGGCCGCTCCAGGTCGGTGCGGAGCACACCCAGGGTCTCCCACTCCCCCTGCAGCAGCCGATCCGCGGCCTGTAGCACCGCATTCCTAGCCTCCTCAGGCACCCGCGCGGCGGTACCCGGAGGCAGGACCGCGGTGAACGCCAGATCGCGGGCGGGCGCCACCGAGGCGGACCGGGCCAGCTGATGGCGGGTCACCTGCCGCGGCGACCAGGCGGCCCGAACCACCTGGTCCCGGGCCCGCCAGGCCATTTCGGCCGGGGACATCCGAGCCGCCCGGCGGACGTACCAGCCGAGCCGCGAGGTTGCGGCCGCGCTCACACCTGCTCCGGCTGGCCGCTCAGCAGGCTGTCCCGCACCGTAATGGTGGCCTTGGTCGTCGCCACGAGGGACTCTAGCGGTATCGGCATGGCCGCGCTCGCCAAAGCGGCATCGACAAACCGGGCCACCTGGGTCCGCTGGCCCTTGTCCTGGCCGCCCCGGGCCCGGATCGTGTCGTGGCCCTTCCCGGCCCAGACCGTGGCCTTGCGGAAGTTGTCCAGCCGCGCGCTGCGGGCGCCGCCGGTGGCGTCCAGCGTCTCCTTGGGAAAGCGCATGTTGCCGCCGGTGAGGTAGCTGATCACGCCGCTGGCGCCGTTCGCGAACCGCACCGTCACCTGCACGTCGTCGGAGGCCGGGCCGCCGCCGATGGCGTAGACCTCCTCGGGCAGGCTGTCGGTCCACCAGCTGAGCGTGTCCAGGAAGTGACCGCCCTCACCAGTGAACCTGGTCCCCTCGCCCTCGTTGCGGTACCAGCTGTCCGCGGCCAGCGGACCCGCGTTGACCAGGTAGCGGGTGACCGAGCCGGAGCTGGCCGAACCGAACTCGGCCTTCATCTTGGCCAGCATCGGGGCGAAGCGCCGGTTGAAGCCCACCATGAGCCGGTCGTTGCCGGTCTTGGTGATCACCTCGGTGATCCGCTCCAACTCCTCGGCGGTCAGCGCGAGCGGCTTCTCCACGAACACCGCCTTGCCGGTCTCCAGCGCTCGGCAGACCAGGTCCGCGTGGGTGGCGTGCCGGGTCACCACGAAGATCGCGTCCAGCGACTCGTCCTCCAGCACGGCCGACGCGCTGGTCGAAGCGGTGGTGAAGCCGAACCGCCGCTGGGCGTTCACCGCCGACAGGGACTTGGTCGTCGTGACGTGGACGAGCTCGGCGTTGGGCAGCTGAGCCAGGTGCGGAAGCAGCATTGAGGAAGCGTAGTTCCCCGCGCCGATGAAGCCGATGGCCAGGCGCTTGGAGCCCGGGCCGTTCGGTGCCTGGGAAACCTTGGGCGCAGCGGGCGGGACGGTGCGCACCAGGCTGGCGGCCGGCCGGGGCCGGGCGTCGGAGTCCGGCGCCGGGTAGGAGAGCAGGACCCCGACCGCCTTCAGCGCGCCGGAGGACAGGTCGGCATAGACCGAGACCGCGTCGTGCATCGGGAACGTGCCGGAGACCAGCGTCTCGACCTCGAGGTCCTTACGGGCCAGTAGATCCAGGAAGCACTCCAGGTTGCGGCGCTCGGTCCAGCGGACATAGCCGACCGGGTAGTCAATGCCATCCAGCTCGTACCGGTCGTCGTATCGGCCTGGCCCGTAGGACCGGGAGAACCGGACGTCGAGTTCCTTGTCGTAGTAGGCGTTCCACGGCAGGTCCAGCCTGGTCTTGCCGATGTCGACCACCCGGGCTCGGTCACGGGCCAGTTTGGCCGCGGTCTCGACCGGGCCGTTGGAGGAGCCGCCCGCGGCCAGAAACACGTGATCCGCGCCGCGGCCGCTGGTGAGCTCGTCCAGTGAGGCCGCGACGGCGGCCAGGCCCTCGTCGTCCGGGGTCCCGCACACCGCGGCGCCCGCCTGCTCGGCCAGCCGACAGCGGGCCTCGACCATGTCCAGCCCGACGACCCTGATCCCGGCCGCGACCAGTAGCCGGACTATCAGTTGGCCGATCAGGCCGAGGCCGATGACCAGGGAGGTCTCGCCGAGCTGCGGCTCGGCCCGGCGCACTCCCTGCAGAGCGATGGCGCCCACGGTGGAGAACGCGGCGTGCTCGGGGGCGACACCCCGCGGCACCGCGGCGCACAGGTTGACCGGGATCCAGTTGTACTCGGCGTGCAGGGCGAACTCGTTGCCCGCCGCCGCGACAAGCTGGCCGACCTTGAACTCCTCGGCCCCGGCGCCCACCTCGATGACCACCCCGCACAGCGAGTAGCCCAGCGGGGTATAGGAGTCGAGCTTGTTCATCACCTTCTTGTAGGTGGCCATCGCGCCCTGCTGCGCCACCGTGTCCAGCACCTTGCGCACCTGGTCCGGCCGGGCCCGCACCTTGCCCACCATGGACAGGTTGGCCTCCTGCACCTTCATCATCTCGGTGCCGGTGGAGATGAGCGAAAACAGCGACTGCACCAGGACACCGCCCGGGCGGCACGCCGGGACCGGCGCGTCCAGGACGATGAGTTCCCCGGACTTGTAGTTCTGCGCGATCTGCTTCATCGGATCCCCTGGTCGTTCGTCCGGCCGGTCAGCTTGCGGTAAACGCCCAGGTAGGCGCGCTCCTGGTAGCACCAGGCCAGCTCATCCTCGACCCGGGCCCGGCCCAGCTTGCCCAGCAGCGCCCGCCTCGGCTCGTCGTCGAGCAGGTCCACGACGGCCTGGGCGTACTCCCGCACATCGTTGGGCGTCACGTAGACCGCGGCGTCACCGGTCGACACCCGCGTCTCGCGTAGGTCGAAGGCCACCACGGGCAGCTCGAAGGCCATGTACTCCATGGACTTGTTCATCGTGGAGACGTCGTTCAGCGGGTTCTTCGGGTCGGGCGACAGGCCTATGTCGGCGGTCGACATGACCCGGCCGACCAATTCGTCGGGGGCCCGCCCGGTGAACTCGACGTGACCAGCCAGGCTCAGCTCGTCCCGCAGCGCCACCAGTTCGTCGAAACAGTCACCCGAGCCGATCAGAGTGAAGGCGATGTCGTCGCGGCCGAACTCGTGCACGACGATATGCGCGGCCCGAAGCACAATGTCCACCCCGTCCTGAGGACCCATCACGCCGATGTACGCAACCAGGTACTTGCGGCCGCGGCGCTGGGCGGGGTCGGGCTGGCCGCGGCGCAACCGGTCCGGGTCTGGGCCAGTGCGCACCACGGTGACATCGGCTGGGCGCTTGCCACTGCGCCGGATGGCGACGTCCCGATAGGAGTCGTTGGTGGAGATCACATGGTCCGCGGTGCGGTGGGTCCGCCGCTCCAGCGCGCGCAGCCCCCGGTACGGAAGCTTCGGGCCCGCCGGGAACCGGGACTGGAACAGCTCGGGGCATAGATCGTGGTGGTCGAACACAAACTTGGTCCCGTCCAGCGCCCGCATCGCCATCGCGATCGGCCAGAATATGTCCGGCGGATTGCACGCCTGCAACACCGCGAACCGGCCGCTACGCCGGGCCCTGGCGGTCAGCCAGGCGGTGGCCACGAACGAGTACACGTACTCAGCGATGAAGCTGAGCTTGCTGCCGCCCGGCGCGTATGGCCGGTACTTGTACAGCTCGACCGTGTCGATGACCTGGTAGGAAGGATCTCCGCGGCCCATCGGGCAGATCACGGCGACCTGGTAGCCTGCGGCGACCAGGGCCTGGCACTCCAGCCAAACTCGCCGGTCAAAGGGCACCGGGAGGTTCTGCACGATAATCAGCACGCGACGTGTCACTCCTATAAGAGTGCAAGGCAGGTGGTCTGATACGAATTCAACCGTTCTCCGAATTCCGCCCCTCTGGTGGCGTATGGGTGTCCTGCCCCGAAACCAAGTCCGCTCGGAGGTATCAGAACAGGCGGCGGCGTGTCCTGTGAGCAGTCAGGTTAAGCTGCAGATTGTGCGCGGACCGCGCTGCCTGGCCAGATCCCGGACGTAGGGGAATAGCAGATGAGAGTGCTCGTGGCCGGCGATGGCGGCTACATCGGGGCGGTCATGATGCCTCTGCTGCGCACGGCCGGACACGATGTGGGCGGCCTCGACGTCGGCCTGTACCACGGATGCGACCTCGGGCCCGCCCTACCAGCGGAGAACGGCTCCCGGCCAGAGGTCGACCTGCGCGACGCGACCCCCGCCCAGCTGGCCTCCTACGACGCGGTGATCTGCCTGGCGGCCTTGTCCAACGACCCCCTCGGCGACCTCAACCCGGAAGCCACCTATTCGGTGAATCTGCACGGCACCCTTCACCTGGCGCGCGCAGCCAAGAAGGCCGGCGTAGAGCGGTTCCTATTCGCATCGTCCTGCAGCCTGTATGGCGCGGCCGGCTCGGCCGCGGTGGCCGAGGACGCGGAGCTGTTCCCGGTCACGCCGTACGGCGAGAGCAAGGTCCGGGCCGAGCGCGGCCTGTCCGAGCTCGCCGACGACACCTTCAGCCCGACCTACCTCCGCAACGCCACCGCTTACGGGGCCTCTCCCCGGCTCCGCCTGGATATCGTGGTCAACAACCTGACCGCGGTCGCGCTGACCGCCGGCCAGGTGCGATTGGAGAGCGACGGGACGCCGTGGCGGCCGTTGGTGCATGTGGAGGACATCAGCAGGACGTTCCTGGCCATGCTGGAGGCGCCTCGCGAGCTCGTCCACGACACCGCCTTCAACGTCGGGCGGGGAAAGGACAACGTGCAGGTCCGTCACATCGCCGAGATGGTCCAGCACGCCGTGCCCGGGGCCACCCTGTCGATCGCCGATGGCGCCGGGCCGGACCTGCGCAGCTACCGGGTGGACTTCGCCAAGCTGGAGTCGACGTTCCCCGACCTCAAGCTGCGCTGGAGCGTCCGGGACGGGATCGACGAGCTCGTCGCCGCCTACACCACGTACAGCCTGAGCTATGACGACTTCACCTCCTCGCGCTTCGTCAGGCTGCGCCGGATCCGCGAGCTGCTGTCCGCTGGCCTGCTCGACGACATGCTGCACCGCACAACCACCGCTCCGTTCCCGCCGCCGGGCGCCCTGACCGCCCCGGGACCGAGCTGATGCCCCGGACCTGCATGGGCGGTACGCATGGCAGCTGAGGTCGACACCGGCGCGGCAACACCGGGACGCAGGCGGGTTGGCTCGCCGCTGGCGATCCTCCGGCAGCTGCGCGGCCACGCAGTCCGGCGGATGGGCTGGGGCCTGGCCGACCAGGCGGTATCGAGCCTGACCAACTTCGCCGTCAGCATCTACGTGGTGCACGCGCTGGGCGCCGCGCAGTTCGGCGCGTTCAGCTTGGCCTACGTGACCTACGGATTCTCGCTCAATGCCTCCCGCGGTCTGGCCACCGACCCGCTGATGGTCAGGTTCAGCGGCATCAACGAGCGCACCTGGCGGCGCGCCGTGGGCAAGTGCACCGGGACGGCCACCAGCGTCGGCCTGCTGATCGGGGCGTGCGTGCTCGTGGCCGCCATGGTACTGAGAGGCCCGGCCGGCGCGTCCTTCCTGGCCCTCGGGTTGACCCTGCCGGCGCTGCTGCTGCAGGACAGCTGGCGGTATTCGTTCTTCGCGCTCGGGCGCGGCAGCCAGGCCTTCCTCAACGACTGCATCTGGGCGGTCACGCTGTTCCCGGCCCTGTTCCTGGTCCGGAGATCCGGACACGCCAATATTTTCTGGTTCGTCCTGGCCTGGGGCGTCACCGCGGGCATCGCCGCCGCGGCCGGGCCGTGGCAGGCCCGGGTAGCGCCCCGGTTGTCCGGAGCCTGGGATTGGGTGTCGGCCCAGCGCGACCTCGGACCCCGTTATCTGATAGAGGGAACGTCCTCCAGCATCGCACTACAGCTGCGCACCTACGGGATTGGTTTCCTGCTGGGCCTGACCTCGCTGGGCGCCGTACAGGCGTCGTACACGCTGTTCGGCCCGATGACCATCATGTTCCTCGGGATGTCCCTGGTCACCATCCCGGAGGGCGCACGGGTACTGCGCCGTTCTCCCCGGCATCTGCCGCTGTTCTGCCTGGCCGTGACCGCAGCCCTGGTCGTGGCCGGGGTGGCCTGGGGCATCATCGTGCTGATAGCGGTGCCGCGAGGCCTCGGCGCCTGGCTGCTCGGCCCGATCTGGCATGCGACCTATCCGCTGGTGATACCGCAGATGGTGTTCGTAGTCGGCCAGGGGGTCAGCTACGGCGCCGGAATAGGCCTGCATGCGCTGGGCGCCTCGCGGCGCAGCCTGCGGCTGGCCTACTGGTGGGCGGTCATCTATCTGGTCTTCACCTTGGGCGGGGCGGCGCTGGCCGGCGCCGAGGGCACGGTGTGGGGTGCGGTAGTAGCGCCATGGTTCAACGCGGTCGTCGGTTGGTGGCAGTTGCACGTGGCGATGCGGGAGTCCGGCAAGGTCCCGGCAGGCCACCGGTTCTGGTCGAACCTGTCGCTCGGGCGGCGGGGAGCATGATCGCGCGGGCGCCGGGGCCCGGCGCCTGGCGGCTGATCCTGGCGGGCCTGATGCTGGTGCTCATCGTGATCGCGTACTTCCCGTTTGCCTGGAGCCCGCCGCGCACGGTGCGCAACCAGGTGACCAGGAACGCTTCCGGTGCGCTGGTGTTCGGTGATATGAACCGGGCGGATACGCCGGGCCCGCCGGCCTGGCTGGCGGACGTGCGTGCCACCGGCCAGATCCAGGTCCAGCTGCTGGCCGAACCGCAATCGGCCCAGGGCAACGCCTCCATCATCATGCTGGCCAGCAACTACTGGCAGGGCGACTTCAGCGTCGGGCAGGTGAACGCCGATCTGCTGGTGTGGCTGCGCCGACCCGGATCGGACCAGGACGGCAACCCGGCGTTCTCTGTGCCCGGCGTGTTCCGGCCCGGTGAGTGGAGCATGATCTCGGCGTCGGTGGCAGGCGGCGCGCTGCAGATAAGCGTCGGCGGCCGGACCCGGCTGACCGCGCGGGTGCCAGCGGACTTCGCCCGGACCTGGGGCCCGGGGCTGGTCGCGCTGGGTGATGAGGTGCATGGCGGAGACCCGTGGGCGGGCCAGCTCCGGCTGGCCTCGGTCCGCACCCCGCACTATGCGATCAACTACGTCCAGCCGGGCGCGCTGGCCATCCCGCCGACCTATCGGTATGACCCGGACCGCCTCGAGCCATGGCCGCCGACGGACCGCTGGCAGTGGCTCACCGCCGGCATCGACCTGCTGACGTTCATCCTGTTGGGGTTCGTGCTGGTGCTGGCCAGGCGGCGAGCACGGAATCCGGTGCTGGCCGGCCTGGCCGCCGCCGGGCTGGCCGCGGCCCTCGCGCTGGTGCTGGCGGCGGGCAAGTGGCTGTTCGCGGGCCGGCACACCTCGGTGCTCAACGTCGTGGTACAGCTCGTCGGCGCGGCCATCGGCGCCTGCCTGGCCGCGCGGCTGGCGGCCGCCCGTCGCAGCCAGCGGACGTCCGGCTAGCGGTTCGCTCCTGTCCGGCTGTCAATCAGCTCCTTGTACAGGCGGGTCGCGGCGGCGGCCCGCTCCGGCCAGATCCGTTCGGCGGCCCACCGGACCGCGTCCGCGCTGCGGAATTCCCAGTGGCCGTCCGACAGCACGGTACGCAGCCCGGCCGCCAGCTGGCCCGGCAGGTCACGCGGGCGCGGCGACAGCGGCACCTTGACCGCCGCCCGTCCTGCCTCGACGTCGGCGATGCCGTGCAGGTCCACGGCCACGGCCGGCAGGCCGCGGCCCATTGCCTCGAGGAACGGGGCGCCGAACGTCTCGCGCAGCGAGGTGAACAGCAGCACGCTCGCCGAGTCATACAGCCGAGTGATCTGATCCCAGGACACATGGCCCAGCAGCTCCACGTCGCCGGCCACGCCGAGCCGCTCGGCGGCGGCACGGACGGGCTGCTCCAGAGGGCCCGCGCCGGCGAAGACCATCGTGGCCGACATGGTCCGGCGCAGGGCGGCGAACGCCTCCACCGCGAGCACCGGCGCCTTGTGCGGCAGCAGCCGCCCGACGAACAGCACCACCGGGGTGCCCTCCGGCCGGGGCCGCGGCCGGGCCAGCCACTCGGCGGGCAAGCCGTCTGCCATCATGAAGCGGACATCGGTGGCGCCGAGCCGGCGGGCCGACGCCGCCGTAGCCGTGTTCGCCGCCAGCGTGACCGTCGAGTTCCGCAACGTCTCCCGGCTGCGGCTGTTCATGGCGAGCAGCCGGCCGGCGAACACGGTCCGGACCGTCTCCATCGGCAACTGGCGGCGGAACTCCCGCCAGTAGCGAACCGGGGCGGTCTGGCCGCCGCCAATGGGGCCGTAGACGAACGGCACCGGCAGCCGCCACAGCAGGCTGCCCAGGTGCAGCGATGCCCAGGTCACATGGTGCGCCACGTCCCAGGCCCGTGGCGTCTGCTCGGCCAGGCTCAGCGCTTCCGCCTGCCAGCGCCGGTAGATGTCGTAGAGGCCGAGCCGGGCCGAGACGGGCCGCAGCGCCGACTTGGGCAACTCAATGAAGCGGAAGTCGATTCCTTGCGGATTCGCCTCGACGATCCTGGGGCGCTCGAAGTCCGTGGTCAGCACGGTGACGTCATGCCCATACGCCGCCAGCGAGGTGGCCCAGTGCCAGCCGTTGCCTGGTTCGCTGCCCCGGTTGGGGGCGCACTGGAAGGCGGACAGCAGGACCCTCATACGGACATCCATACATCGATCACCATGCACTCCCGTCTACGGTTGGTTATGCCTCGTTCAGGCCATCGAGTTCAGCTCGGTCCCGAGGTTCGCGCCGGCTCACCACGGCGGGCGCTAGCAGCGAGGCGGCCACCGTCATGTCCAGCAGATAGGAGGAGGCGTCGGTGAACCCTACCTCGGTGAACGACGCCACCAGGCAGTAGATGACCAGGAACAGGGCCAGGGCTCGCTGCACACCCCGGGGCTGGAAGTACGCGGTCACGATCAGGAACAGGAGCATGGTCGCGCAGATCACGACCCCGAACAGACCCTGCTGGTTGTAGGAGGCGATCCAGTTGCTGTCGATCGGCAGACCGCCGAATTGCGCGTTCGACAGGCCGAAGCCGAAGATCTCCTCGAACTTGTTCCGCGGGTAGGCCAGGATCGGTCCCCAGAAGTTGGTCCGGCCGCTCAGCTTGGTGAGCTGGGTGGTGCCCTCACCGCGGGCCAGCCAGGTGGTGATCGGGCCGGAGAACGCCAGCGCCGCGGCCAGGGCCACGGCACCCCCGGCGATGAACATCCGGCGGACCCGCGCCTCGGCCACGATCAGGCTCAGCCCGGCGACCAGCAGGCCCACGAGCAGGCCGACCAGCGCGGTCCTAGTATGGGTGAGGACAAGGATCGCGGCGCACCCGAGGACGCCGAAGGCGGCGGGCTTGCCCCGCTTATGGCCACAGAACCAGAGCACGGCCACCATGCCGAGGGTGATCGCTGCGTAGTGCGCCACCTGGGTCGGCGGAATCGGCCAGATGATGCCCTGCAGCCGGCCGGAGTCTGAGGCGCGCCCCGGCGCGATCACCTTGCCGACGGCCACCGAGACCAGCACGATGGTCATCGCCTTGAGGTGGCAGCGGGCCAGCAACAGGTCTCGGCGGCCCCAGAACGGCGTGAACAGCCAAAGGACCGCGACGAACTCGGCGAGCCGGAACGTGCGGTATGCGGTGCCCTTGAGGTACTGGGCCTCCAGGCAGGTCAGCACGGCCTCGATCACGAGCAGGCTGGGCAGGCAGAGGAACACGTTGGGCCGGATGATGAGCCGACGGTTGACGGTCAGGACGACCAGCAAGGCAGCCGACAGTGACCCCTGGGTGATGGCCTTACCGAGGATCGACGGGATGTGCAGGATCGTCGTGTTCGGTTCCCAGGTCAGGACGTTCAAGACCAGCAGGCCCCAGGCCAGCATGACCCTGCGCTGCAGGCTGCGTTCGCTCGTCCGGGCCGCGGCCGGCGATCGGACGAACGGGCGCGACCGGAACGTTGTTATGGCTGAGCTCATGACCGGGCAAACCCCATACTCAGGAGACTCCCGAGAGGGCCGCCGTGATACCGGCGTCTGCCTCGGCCAGCGAAAGCCAGGCCGGCAGCTCGGCGGACCGCTCGTCGGTGCGGGCCAGGTTGCTGGCGGCGATCTGGATGGCCGAGACGACCACCAGGTCGCGGACCGGGTATACCGACGGCTGGCCGGCCACCACCCGGCCGAGCGCCTCACGATACATGGCAGTGTGCGCCTTGTCCCTGAACAGGGTGCGGGAGAAGCGCTCGATGCCGCCGGACCTGACCCGCATCTTCCACAGATCGTCGATGGTGATCGTGGTGCGGCCGCGACGGATGTCGATCTGCTCCTGCACGCCGCGTATGTCGTCGCCGCGGGTGGTACCCAGCACGGTCAGCAGCGACCCGTCCGCGAACGTGACGGTCAGCACGCGTTCCTCGTCGCTGCCGGGCTCGGTGCCCGGCATCCGCGGGGACAGCGTCACCGACACCGGCAGCGGCTGGTCCTCGAGCAGGAAGACCGCCAGGTCGATCCAATGGCACAGGTTCCCGGTGATCCGGGTGCCCTGGTTGGGCCAGAAGTACCAGTGATCGGGCTCGAAGGTCAGCTCCTTGACCAGGCAGGAGATGGATACCGGTCCAGACTCCTGGCGCAGCCTGGCCCGGGCCCGGCGGACGAGCGGGTGGTAGCGCCGGTTGAACCCGATCTCGACCGACCCCGGGTGCGCGCGCATCGCCGCCGCCAGCCTCCGCACGTCCTGCTCGGTCACGGCCGGCGGCTTCTCCACGAACACCCGGTGCCCGGCCGTCAGCGCGGCACAGGCAAGCTGGGTGTGCGAGTCGTGCGCGGTGGCCACCACGACCAGGCCCGGGGCGGGTGTCTCGGCGATGGCCCGCTCGGAATCCGTGGTGGCCAGTGTGAACCCGTACTCCCGGCCGACCAGGGCGGCGATCTGCGGCTCCCGGTTGGCGACCGCGTACGGCGTCAGCCGGGCCCGGCGCAGCGCCGGTATGATCTCCGTCCGGGTATAGTCCCCCGCGCCGAGCACGGCCACCGGCATCCCCGCCGGGGCGGCCGCGGGCTTGAGCCGCAGCACGGTGTCCGCCGCGGCCTGGCCGCCGCCCGGCGGCGGGCTGAGCACGTCGGCGGCCGGGCCGGCCGACGCATCGCCGAGGGCCAGCGAATCCTTCAGCGCGGTGACCAGCTCAGCCGGAGGTGCCTGGCCGGAGTACAGGAAGCTCTGCCGGCCCAGCCGGGCCAGCAGGCCAGCCTGCGCCGACAGCCGTCCCGCCGCCTGGCGCAGGTCATCGGGACCGAAGTCGCCCGGCACCGGCTGGACCAGGTCGCGGTGGATGACCAACTGCTGGGCCGCGGGCGGCACCCGCGAGGCCAGCGCCACCACCCGCGGGCCGGACGGCAAGGCCTGGCCCAGCACCACCGTGATGCGGTAGTCGCCGGTGAACCGGGGCTCTTCCCGCTTGGTCCGGGCCTTGCGCAGCGTGCTGCGCGGGCCGTCGGTGAGCAGGAACACCGCGACCTTCCGGCCCGGGTTGCGCTGCCGCCGACCGGACGCGTTCTCGACCGCGACCAGCGGGATCGCAGCCGAGACCGCGATCGCCTGGCCGACCTGCGGCACCTCGTAACCGGGGACGTCCAGCCAGGCGTCACGCCACAGCAGCTTCATGGCAGGTCAGCTCCAGATGTCGCGCAGCACGTTGAGCACCACGCGCGAGCCGAGACGGTCCAGCCCGACCGGGAACTCGCGCAGCTCGGGCAGCGCCTCGTGGACCGCGCGCTGCCGCTCGGCCGGGCAGATGACCAGCAGGAAGCCCCCGCCGCCGGCCCCGGTCAGCTTGGCGCCGGACGCGCCCGCTTCCAGCGCGCGGCTGACCGCGGCGTCGATCCAGTCGTTCGATACCCCGGAGGCCAGCTTCCGCTTGGCCTCCCAGCTTTCCCGCATCGCGGCGCCCACGCCGGCTACATCGCCGTCGCGCAGCCGTTCGGCCGCGAAGCCGGCCAGATCCCGGAGCATGTCCAGCTGCGGCTGGGTGGCCTCGACGTTCGCGCTCTGCTCGGCCAGGATCGGGTCCGCGCTGCGGGTGACGCCGGTGTAGAACAGCATGATCTGCTGCTGCAGGGCGCGCCGCTGCGCGGCGGGCAGGCCCAGCTCCTCGGCCACCACGTCCTCGCCGGGGCCGAACCGGAGGTCCCGGATCCCGCCGAAGGCGGCGATGTACTGGTCTTGCTTGCCGATGGGCTTGCCGCACCTGTCGATCTCGATGGTGCAGGCACGTTCGGCCAGCTCGGCGGCTGACACCTGGTGACCGCGGTAGGCGAACAGCGCGTGCAGCAGGCCGACGGTCACCGCCGAGGACGAGCCCAGCCCCGATCCCGCGGACGGGATGTCGGCCAACGTGGTGATTTCGACCCCGCTGGTCACACCGGTCATCTGCATGGCCTCGCGGACCAGCTCGTGCTCTAGGTCCTCAACCCGGGAGACGATCTCCTTGCGTGAGTAGTTGACGTAGATGTCGTCGTCGAAGCGTTGCTTCACGATCACGTACACGTATTTGTCCAGCGCGGCATTCAGCACCCGGCCACCGTGCTCGCGGTAGTAGCCAGGCAGGTCGGTCCCCCCGCCGACCAGGCCGATGCGCAGCGGCGTCTGAGTAATGATCATCGCAAGGCCCGTGCGGGCCACTCCTCCCTAGCTTGGCGGTAAGCGTCCAAGGTTCCGATGTCGAGGAAGAACCCCTCGACCGGCACCGCCCGGGCCCGGCCGACCAGCCGCGGCAGCAAGTGGTAGCCGATGTCGCGGGGCAGCGGGCCGTCGATCTCGTCAAGCACGGTCGGCCGAAACGCGTATATGCCCGCGTTGACCAGGTCGCTGGCCGGCGCGGGCGGCTTCTCGGTGAAACCGGCCACGGTGCCGACGGCGTCCAGTTCCACCACCCCGCCCGCCGACGGGTTCGGCGAGTGGAACACGGCCAGCGTCGCGGGCAGCCGGTGCGTCCGGTGCGCATCGACCAGCTCGCGCAGGTCGAAGTCGGTGAGGTTGTCGGCGTTGCAGGCCAGGAAAATCTCCTCCCCGGCCACCCAGTCCCGGTTGGCGCGCAACGTGCCCGCGCTGCCCAGCAGCTCCGGCTCGAAAACCGTCCGGACCGCGGGCGGCCCGGACCGTTCGGCCAGATGATCGCGGACCACACCGGGCATATGGTGCAGGTTGACCAGGATCTCGCCGACACCGGCCGCGTCGAAGGCGTCCAGCCAGATGTCCAGCAGCGGCCGGCCGTCAATGGTCACCATGCACTTGGGGATGCTGTCGGTGATCGGCCGCAGCCGGCTGCCGATCCCGGCGGCGAGCAGGAACGCTTTCATCATCCGCCGCTCCGGCGCACCACGCCCAGGGCCCGCATCCGGGCGTTGGCCTCGGCCAGCACCCCATCAAGGCCCTCCATGCCCTTGAGCCACTCGGCGTAGGCGGCCACCGAGTCCGCCGGCGGATGCTGCGGCTCCCAGCCCAGCTCGCGCAGCGCGCTGATGTCCGACAGGATGTGCCGGGTGTCACCGAAGCGGTATTCGCCGCTTACCACGCCGGGAAGATCCGAGCCGTACTGGCGCTGCACGACCTCGGCGAATTCCCTGGTTGTGACCGGCAGGCCACCGCCGACGTTGAACACCCGGCCTGCCGCGCGGTCATCGGTCAGCACCAGCACGTTGGCGTCCACCACGTCGTCGATATTGACGTAGTCCCGGATGGCGCCACCGTCCTCGTACAGCGTCGGGGCCGCACCCAGCAGATAGCTCAGGCAGAAGATGCGGCACGCGCCCGAGTACGCGTTGTACACCGACTGCCTCGGGCCCTGAACGATGCTGTACCGCAGCGCCACGGTCGGGATGCCGTAGCGCCGGCCCAGGTTGACCGCGACCATCTCCTCAGCCAGCTTAGACATGCCGTAGGCGTTCTGCGGGTTGGACACCCGCTCCGGCGTGGCCTGCATCTGGAGCGGGCCGTCACACACCGGGCAGGGGATGTCCCACCGGCCCGCGGCCAGGGCGCTCCCCGGACGCATGCCGGGCAGTTGCTCGCCGTCGGCCGGGCACCGGTACAGGCCCTCGCCCATCGCCGCCTGTGACGAGGCCACCACCACCCGGGCCAGGTCGAGCCGCTCGGCCACGATGATCTCGTACAGCAGCGCCGTGGAGACCACGTTGACGTCAGAGAACCGGGAAAAATCGGGCAGATAGTCCTGGTAGGCGGCGAAATGGTACACCGCGTCCACCCGGCGCAGCAGGTTGGTAAGCAGGTCCCGGTTGCGGACGTCACCCTGAAAGAAGTCGGCCCCGGGGACCTGGTTGGCGGGCTTACCGCCCCGGTGGACCGGCGGGGTCAGCGCGTCCAGGATCACCACCTCATGGCCGATGGCCAGCAGCCGGTCGCAGGTGTGCGAGCCGATGAACCCCGACCCACCGGTGACGAGAATCTTCACATGCGCCCTTTCCGCGCGTTCCGCTTGGCCGCCCGGCGTTCGGCGGCCTCCCGGTAGACGTCGAGGGTGGCCGCGGCGGTAGCCCCCCAGGTGAACTCGCCGGCCCGGCGCAAGCCCGCCTCGCGCAGCCGGTCCCGGCCCTCGATCGCCTGGAGCATGCCCCGGGCGATCGACGCCGGACCGTCCGGGCTGACCAGCACCGCGGCGCCGCCCGCGGTCTCCGGCATCGCGCTGGTGTCAGAGGTCACCACTGGGCAGCCCGAGGCCATCGCCTCCAGGATCGGCAGCCCGAAGGTCTCGTTGAATGACGGGTACACAAAAACGTCCGCCGCCCGGTAGAACTGGACGGTCTCCGCCAGCGGCACCCCGCCGACCCACACCACGCGGTCGCGGAGGCCGAGCTGGTCGACCAGGGCGTGCAGGGTGGCGCCGTACTTCTCGTCCCGGATCGGCCCGACGATGGCCAGCTGGCGGTCGCCGAGCTCGGCCTGGGCGTGGGCGAAGGCGCGGAGCAGCCCGTCGGTGTTCTTGTACGGCCACATGGACGAGACGAACAGCACGAACGGCTTGGTCACGCCGCGGGCCGCTACCTGGGCCCTGGCCTCGGCGGGATCGCCGGGCCGGAACAACTCGTGGTCGACCGCCTCGTAGATCAGCTTGAGCTTGTCGTCATCGACTTCCAGGTGCTCCTTGATCTCCGCCCGCAAGCTCTCGGAGTTAATGATGATGGCCTCGGCCACCGCAGCCGAGCGCGGGTAGCTGAACCGGCGGTAGGCACGGGTCAGCGGGGCCACCGACTCGGGCGCGGTGAAGGCGTGCATGGTCTTCATGTGGATAACCACCGACCAGGACGGGTTGACCACCGGCGCCATCAGCGTGTTGAGCACGTCGATGCGCCCGAGCGGCAGCCGTACGGGCGAGTACAGGTGCTCGGACAGCGTGCGCAGCTTTCGCCGCTCGTTCGAGCACGGATAGGTGATGTAGTGCACGCCCGGGCCGTAGCCCTGGTGCATGGAACGGGATCTCGGGCTCACCAGCAGGTGCAGTTCCTCGCCGGACGCCAGCCTGCTGGCCATCTCCGGAATGACCCTGGTCCAGAACCAGTGGGCGCCCGACGGGCTGGCCGGGTCCTCGGTCAGTAGGTTGATCGCCACGCGCATAGATACCTGCCGGCTCCTTAGGAGGTCATGGGCCACGGTCAGAACACCGTCGCCGCGATCACGTCGGCGGTCATCCGCGACTGCCTGATGTACTGGGCCAGGGCGTGCATCACGCTCTGGTGAAGGTCCTCGACGACGCCGTAGTTGGTGCTGTCCACGTGGATGGCAACCTCCGCGGCGGTCCGGGCCCGGCCGCCGCCGAAGCCGGTGATCGCGATGGTGCGCAGGCCGTGCCCACGGGCCCAGTCGAGCGCGTGCACGATGTTCGGCGACCTGCCCGAGGAGGAGACCGCGATCAGCACGTCGCCGGGCCGGGCCTGGGACTGCAGCTGGTAGACGAAGGTGTTCTCGTAGCCCAGGTCGTTGGCGATCGCGGTGAGCAGCTCCACGTTGGTGCTCAGGCTGAGCACCTGCGGGGCCAGGTCGGTCTGGTTGCGGATGCCCTTCAGATGGTCGCACTGCATGTGGTTGGCAATCGAGGCGGAGCCGCCGTTGCCGCACGAGAACATCCGCGCACCAGCGGAGTAGGCCTGGGCCAGGATGGCCGCCGCCCGGTCCAACGCGACCGCCTCGATCGTCTTAGCCGCGCGGGCCATCTCGTCGGCGTAGGCGTCGAAATACGAGCCCGCGCTGGCATATGGCGCCGCTGGGAACTTCACCGCACCGTCGCAGGTCATGCCGCCACCCGCTCGAGCAGGAGCGGCGCCGCAGCGGCCAGGCTGGGGAACGACCACACTCTGGGCGACTGAGGCCGGTCCGCGCCGTCCGGCCCGAGGTAGACGGCGGAGGCGCCGACCGCCTGGGCCAGGCCCACGTCCTCCGGCCTGTCGCCCACCACCCACGAGGCGGTCAGGTCCAGGTTCAGCGCGGCCGCGGCGGCCTTGGCCATGCCCGGCGCGGGCTTGCGGTCCTCACTGGTGCGGGCGAAGCCCTCGACCACCCCGTCCGGGTGGTAGGGGCAGAACAGGAACAGGTCGATATGCGCGCCGCGGGTGGCCAGGCGGTCCGCGATGTGGCGGTGCACCGCGGCCACGTCATCCAGGCCGTAGAAGCCGTGCGCCACCCCGGCCTGGTTGGTCACCACCGCGACGGGGATGCCCGCCCGGTTGAACCGGGCGATCGCCTCAGCGGCGCCGTCGATGAAGTCGACCCGCTCGACCGAGCCCACGTAGCCGTGGTCGACGATGATAGTACCGTCACGGTCGAGCAGGATGCCGGCCCTGGCGCGTGAGCCGGACGCCTCGGGGGCCCGGACATCCGGGCCGCCTAGCAGGCTGGGCACGAGAACCTCGCCAGCCCGGGCCGACGTCGCCCGCCGCTGCCGCGAAGACCGTCGGCCGTGATCTTCAACCGCGTCACCTCACTCGTCCATCACGCCATGGATCCGAACCTCTGGCATATGAGCACTGAGGCGGCGCCTGTGATACAGGCGGGGAACGTGCCCACCTGGTTATCGGCACGGCGTATCAGGCGGCGGCGCGAGTGCTCATGTTAGATGTGAGAGACAACGACGGCTCCCAGGCTGCCGGAGACCGGATTGGCCTGGGCAGCATCCCGATGATCTTGATGTACCACGGCGTCGGAGACGTGGCCGAGGATCCGTATCAGCTGTACGTGACGCAAAGCCGGTTCGCTGAGCAGATGACGTGGCTGAAACAACGTGGTCTGCGCGGTGTCGGAATCGGGGCACTCGTCGAGGCGATGCGTGCAGGCCGCGCCCGTGGCCTGGTTGGCATCTCCTTTGACGACGGCTACGTCAGCGTGCTGGAGTCGGCACTTCCTGAGCTGTTGCGCCATGACTTCACCGCGACCATGTTCATCATCTCGGATCGCCTGGGCGGAACCAACGACTGGGAGCACGGAGCGCCTGTGTGGCCGCTAATGTCCGCCGACCAGGTACGTGAGGTCGCCACAGCCGGCATGGAGATCGGCTCGCACAGCGCGACACATGTCCGGATGTCCAGGCTGGGCGCGGACCGGCTTGAGGCAGAGATCAGCGGAAGCAGGGCGAGCCTTGGCCAGCTCATGGGCGCCCCGATCCGCGGCTTTGCCTATCCGTGGGGGTCCAACGATGCGGCGGCCCGGCACGCGGTACGCGACGCGGGCTACGACTATGCGTGCGCCGTAGAGACTCCGGTAACCGAGCTCGGGCGCGTGGCCCTGCCCAGGATCATCTTCACCCAACGCGACGGCGCCGGACGGATGGCGACCAAGCAGCTCCTGTTCAGGCCCTACACCGCACTCATCGGGACGCGGCGTCAGATGGCCCGGACTCCTGCTGCCCAGGCCATTCGCCAGCGAGTGTCTGGCCGGCCGGGGTTCCGAAGCTGATCCAGGGGCGGGCGGACACCGCCTCAGGCACTAACGGGCCTGACCGCGATGCCGAACAACCCACGTCTGTCCGCCGACGGGCAGATGATGGTCTGGTATTCCGGATGCTGTCGGGCAAAGACCGCAAAACCATCATGGGTACTGATGTCGTCCGCCAGCATGACTCCGCCTGGCTGCATCGCCGAGGCCGCCTGGTTCATCTCGAAGACCGTGTTCCTGGCCGTGTGCAGACTGTCGTGGACGAATGTCTCCATGTGGCCGACCTTGGCCAGCAGTGGCGGAAGCTGCTGCCTGCTCGTGCCCTCCAGGTACGACCACCGTACGCGGCATGCCTCAGTGACGGCTGCACCTGTCTGTACATGCAGGCCCCGATCGAACGGATGGGGCAGATCGATGCTCCATAGATGGCCGTGCTGGTTATGGCGCAGCGCCTCAAGGACGATCCGGCTGGTGACGCCGCGCGCGACGCCGGTCTCGATCACGACCTCAGGCCGGGCATGCACCACCGCGCACCACACAGCGCGGCACAGCGAACTATCGGCGTCGCTGTAGTAGCCATAGGTGTGGCGGCCGTAACCAAGCCCTTTACTGGCCAGCAAAGAGCCGATATCCGCCATCAGTTCGTCCAGCCGCTGGCCGTGCGGGCAAGGCCAATTCACGCCGAGCAGGCCATGCAGATGCTCATCCCACGCCTCGTCCGGCTCATAGTGTTGTTGTTTACCCCCACGCCGCTGCCATACTTCGCCGGGCAACGCCCGGCTCACTCCCACAGGGTCGACAGCGAACGCACGCAGCATGCGTTGAATTCTCGGCTTGCGCGCCGGTCCACTCTCAGTCACATAAGCAGGCTATCATATGTAGTCTAAATTATTAATATTAGATAGGTTAATATCTGCTGAATTAATTCTCTATCAGAAATACCGGACTGTGGTCATAAACCGTCGGGCAGCCATTCCGGTCGCGATGGTTACTGGCAAATTCTGATGGCGTGCAGCTTATTAGAGTATTATTTGCCTGGGCTTTATTGAGGGCGTTGGGTTGCTCCCCGCGGGGTCAGGAGATGTCTCCCCCAGCAGG
>WNFJ01752958.1_pt1 | contig 27303 bp, 27 predicted proteins | sample 5400461 | NCBI WGS metagenome assembly WNFJ01 (sample SAMN13153349, study PRJNA577476) | soil metagenome | isolation source: 115 cm saprolite on Douglas fir-dominated hillslope | place: USA:California | collected 2013-09-17
GGAAGGTACGTCTCTACAGTTTCCACTACAGCTGCGATGCAATATCAGGTACGTGGTGGGCGGTCACAGATTTGAACTGTGGACCTTCCGGGTGTAAACAGTCAACTCAAACGTTGATCTGGCGCAACTTACACCCAAAAAATGCACTAAAAACGCCCTTTTGTTCGACCCAAGTTTGGACCCAACTGTCTTTTTACCGGACGCTCGCCCCAAGCTGCCGGACGCTCGCACCTTAGAGCATCCGGTATCGTGCTGGAAGCTCCAAGCCCAGGCCGCATTTACCAGCAGAGCGGTGAAACATGTGAACTCCCGCTTGACACGGCGGCGGTTCACCCGAGTATTATCCGGCCATGGACAATGAATACGTTCTCTATTGCAACCCGTCAGCGATTCTCAAGGAGCACCCCTGCAATTCTGGGATTTACGAAGCCCTCAAACGAACCGAGGAGTTAAGTCGCCAAGGTGTGAAGGTCCGTCTCGTGAATGCGGCGCAAATGACTGAAGGCGACAGGTTCGCCGTTTATGTACGGGCCACGACCCCCCGCAATGAAGAATCACAATCCGATCCGGCAGGTCTTCGGAAGCCGAAAGCACTCCGCTTCCATGTTTGGTTTGGGGGTACCTGAGCTCCCACTGTCGGCCATCCGGTTCTCCATGTTCTCTTTAGTTTTCTGCTGGGCATGCTCTCCATGTATATTGCGACGAGCGTCTATCCTTCGAAGCGGAACGACCCTCACACTTGATGCGTTCGTTCGGTCCGGTAGGCAATGCGCTGCCCAGGCGAAACCTGTAAAATGTCCTGTGATACGCAAAAATTCCATCCATGGTCTCACCTGATAGAGAAGTTGGCACTTATCTCTAAAAAGCGACAGAAAGCCCTTCTCAATGCGGCTGCCTCTGTGCCATCCTGACGCCCCATGTCACGCTTCTTCCCCAAGGCGATGCGCTCATTCACTTCGTTGTTCGGCTTCGTTTTCGATTTGATGGGCGATGGACTTCGTTTCCTCTGCCTGACCTTCCGGACAGCTCGGCTGCTACCCGCGCCTGTCCGGGTTTCTCCAGCGCCATCCGGATGATGAGCTTGCGGACGTTTTCAGGCAGGCGCGGCCGGCCAACCCGCGATTTCCACTTCCAGAACAGCCGGAAACCTCTGCGATGTAGAAAGCTAGCTGTTTTCGCAGAAACAGGGCTTCCGCGCCAAGGGCTGAATGCGAACGGTGAAGCTCGGTATCTATGTTTCCCCGCGTACGGTGCGGACCTACTGGCTCCTGAGCCGGAGCGGCGAGGGCCGCGAGGAACCTGCTCCCAGCACTGGAGGACGTTTGTCCGCAACCACGCTCAGTCCATCGTCGCTTGTGATTTCTTCGTCGTCGTGACCGCCCGATTTCGAATTCTGTATGTGTTCCTCCTCATGGAACTTGGGACCAGGCGCATCCTGCACGCAATCTCACCGCGCACCCAACGGCGGAGTGGACCTTGCTTCAATTGATTGCGGAAGGAAAGTCCACAAAGGACATCGCCTCCCTGCTGGGAATCAGTGGGAAAACCGCCGATTCCCACCGGTCGCGGCTCATGCGAAAGCTGGATATCCACGAAGTCGCCAGTCTGGTCCGCTACGCCGTTCGGAAGGGTCTAATTCAACCATAATTGGCCCTTTTTCACTTGAAAGTGAGTAATTCACTCCACTTCGATGCATGGATTCACCCCCTTGTTTGCGGGCCTCGAATTGATCACCTTGAGCATTAATGGGCGTACGTACCACGCAAGAGGGGCCGCCGGAAAGCGTCCTTGCCCAATCTTTCCCGCTCTCTCCTCACCCGAGGCAAAAGCGCCCCGGAGTTCTTTCTACGGCAGGGACCAAAAAGAAACGTATGTTCCGGCACAAATTTTCGATGCCCCTCGCCGTCAAATGTCCGGGTTGCGGTGCCGAACACTCCAGGTCCGCGCTCGAAGAGTGGCTGTACATTTGCCCGGGATGTAACCGACACCTGACGATGCCCTCGCGAGTTCGAGTGGAAACTTTAGCAGACCCGGGAACATTTCATGAATTTGACCGTGGCCTAGTGTCTGTAGACCCCTTGGAGTTCGTGGACCTTCAGTCTTATCGAGAACGGTTGAGAGAAGCCCGTCGGGTGACTGGGCTTCGCGATTCTGTTACGAGTGGCCTTTGCCGCATCGAGGGCCATCGCGTCGTTCTGATGGTCTTCGACTTTGAATTTCTGGGCGGCACGATGGGCTCCGTTGCCGGGGAGAAGATTGCCCGCGCGTTCGAGGAAGCTGCGAGGCGTCATCTTCCCGTGGTGAGCGTAACCGCAAGTGGAGGGGCTCGTGTTCAAGAGGGAATGTTGTCTCTGATGCAGATGGCCAAAGTGGCTGCAGCGGCAGCCATGCATCATCGCGAAGGTCTCGCATTTGTTTCGATTCTGGCAGATCCCACTTTTGGGGGTGTTACGGCCAGCTTCGCCTCACTAGGTGACGTGATTATCGCTGAGCCGGGCGCACAAATCGGTTTTGTCGGGCCCCGCGTGATCGAACAAACCACCGGAGTTCCACCGCCGAGAGATTCCCACCATGCCGAAACACTCTTTCGCGCCGGGCTGATCGATCTGGTTGTGTCCCGTCAGGATCTGCGGGCCATCGTGGCATATCTGGTAAGCCATCTCAAACGGCAAGAGATGCCGGAAAGCGATGGAAAACGCCTGGGTCCGGCATTGAATCGGAACCAACTATCCGCATGGCAACAGGTCGGCATCGCGCGGCACTCGGAGCGTCCCACGGCGCGTCACTACATTCATCGGATGACCACGCGCTTCCTAGAACTTCACGGAGATCGATGGAACGGAGATGATCCGGCGATCATTGGGGGCCTGGCAGAATTAGACGGACAAACCATTGTCATCATTGCGCAGGAGCGAGGCCGCACTCCAGAAGAAAAGGAGGCCTCCCATAGAGGAATGGCTTTCCCCGAAGGATACCGGAAAGCGCTGCGCCTGATGCAGCTCGCGGCCAAGTTCGAACTTCCTGTGGTCACGCTGATTGACTGTCCCAATGCGCAGGCCAGTTACGAGTCTGAACATCGTGGGATCGCCCACGCTCTGGCGAGCAACCTCGCCAAAATGTCGAGCCTTCCGACTCCGATCGTCTCGGTGATTATCGGCGAGGGAGGGAGTGGAGGAGCTCTGGCGCTGGGTGTAGGGGACCGAGTACTGATGTTGGAACACGCGATCTATTCGGTCATTTCTCCGGAAGGCGCTGCGTCGATTCTATATAGGGACGTCACGCGAGCTGAAGCGGTCGCTGAAAAACTGAAGCTCACGGCGCACGATCTTCTTAAGCTGGGCATTATTGATGTGGTGGTGCCTGAGCCAGAAGGTGGAGCGCACCTCAACCCTGATGCAGCGGCGAACGCGCTGAAGAGCCACTTGCTTGCCGCGTTGCGCGAAGTGCGCACTGTTTCGCCGCGCCGCCTGCGAGCGACTCGGTACGAGAGGTACCGCCATATCGGACCTGTGGGCCTGTCCTGGCGTGAGTGGGTGCGGGGCGCGATCAGGGATGGGTTTGGCGTCGTGGCGGGCCTGCTCCGTGGTACGGCACCGCGGCAGGGATCGACTCAGGCGCTAAAACCAATGAAACCTGTCCGGACAGGTGACAGCTAACAGAAAGAGATGCTGCGCGTCCTCCACGAGGAGCGCACGTTTTCAGGGCTGTTCTTCGCACCCGGTCCTAATGGAGCGTGTGGCCATCGTAATTGGCGGTGCTGATGCTAGCAACGACAAAGTCAAATTCATCAGGGCCATTCCCCGAAAAGCTGCCAAATCCTTCAGTGCGATTCGGTGCTGCTCGTGCGGAACACTTTCCTCATGCAATCGATATGAGCTCTGGGAATGGTCATGTTTCAAATCACCTGCAGGCAGAGTCGCTAGGCACGGGATTTATCCTTTTGGATGCATGCTTCCGGCTCGTCTGCGCGAGCGAAGAGGCCCTGGCGATCCTTGCTTATCCGCGAGTTCCATCCGAAAACAAAGGGTTTGAGAGTTTTCTACAGGGCAGGATTCGATCGCTACTTCCCAGCAATGGCGGTCATAACGGTCTCTCGCCTTCCGAATTTCCGAATGAATTCGCCTCGGGGAAAAGGTGTTACGAGGTGCGGGCATTTTCGGTTAAATCGAATCTCAAAAACGGGCAGCGACCTGCCGTAGCGCTCTTACTCAAACGAAATCACCGAGGCATTCTTGACCTCCAAGCCGTAGCTCGGAAACTCCGGATGACGCCGCGCGAAACAGAGACCGTCGATTTCCTGGTGCAGGGACTGGGCACCAAGCAGATGGCAAGCCGGATGGGCATCAGTCCGAACACGGCAAAGGCGTTCTTAAGATCCGTCATGATCAAGCTGGGAGCGGAGAACAGGCACGGCATCATCGGGAAAATTCTGCAGGCATCGAAAGCAATCGATGGGGGGAGCTTCCGCTAGTTTCGTGTAAGTTGGTTTTGCCTTTAGGTTTTGCGGACCCTGGGAGAAGGCGGTTCCGCGGCGGCCACCTTGTGGGGAGATTACTGTGCGCCTTGCCGTAATTGGTTGCGGGTACGTGGGATTGGTGACCGGGAGTTGTCTTGCTGCGGCGGGGCATGAAGTTACTGCCACGGATAACGCCCCAGTTCGTATGGGACTCCTAAGTTCCAGTCGTCTGCCGATTTATGAGCCCGGCTTGGATCAGGTTATGCAGAGTGCCTGCGCCGCCGGGCGGCTGCGATTCACTTCGGATTGCGCTCAGGCGATTCGCGCAGCGGACGCGATTTTCATCTGCGTGGGCACGCCACCTCTCGATTCGGGCGAAGCCGATCTTTCGGCCATCGACAATGTGGCTCGGCAGATCGCCGCTGCGGCTCGGTCGCCCAAACTGGTAATCGAAAAGAGCACCGTGCCGGCCCAAACGGGCGAGCAGCTACGTCACGCTCTTCAGGTCTATGGCCGCAGCAACGGCGCCACGTTTCGCGTGGCCTCCAACCCGGAGTTCCTGCGCGAAGGCACCGCCGTCGCGGACTTCTTTCATCCTGACCGCATCGTCGTAGGCGTGGAGGATGCCGAATCCGAGCGGCAATTGCGCGAAATCTACAAACCGTTTCTCGAGGGCAGGTTCCACTGCCCTGTTCACGAACCGAAATGCCCCGCCGGCCCCGCTCCCGTGTTTCTGGTGACTACGATTGCCAGCGCCGAATTAATCAAACACGCCTCTAACTCTTTCCTCGGTTTAAAAATCTCCTACGCTAATCTCATTGCCGATCTCTGCGAGAAGCTGGGAGGAAACGTGGAGGAAGTGACGTGCGCCATGGGACTTGATCCGCGCATTGGCCCGCATTTTCTCAATGCCGGCCTGGGCTTTGGAGGATTCTGCCTGCCCAAAGACATACAGGCATTCATTCGACTGGCGGAAAAACACGGCGTGGATTTCGGCCTGCTCAAGGAAGTCGAGGCGGTCAACAAACGCCGAGTCGAGCAGTTCGTGGAAAAAGTCCGCCGCGCGCTCTGGGTTGTGAAGGAAAAGAATGTCGGGGTCCTCGGTTTGGCCTTCAAACCGAATACAGATGACGTGCGTTTTGCGCCGGCCATCGAGGTCATCCGGCGATTGATCGCGGAAGGCGCCACGGTTCGGGCCTCTGATCCCGTTGCCATCGACCGCGCTCGCTTGCTGCTCGACGGCGCCATGTTCGTCGAAGATCCCTACGAAGTGGCTCGCGGGGCTGATGCCTTGCTTTTGCTGACCGAATGGAAAGAGTATCGCGAACTCGATTGGAAGCGCATCTATCGGGAGATGGCGCGGCCCCTGGTACTGGATGCGCGAAATATGCTCAGTCCAGCCAAAATGAAGGAGCTGGGCTTCGAGTACTTCGGCTTTGGTCGGCCCGACCTGAGCACCAACACCGCGCTTGTTTCCTCCTGAGCTTATCTTGCCGATTCTCCCGCGGCGACCTGCTGCCGGAAGAACTCCAAGGTCAGCCGCAGCCCTTTCATCCAGATGGACCTTCGGTTGCCATCCGAGCAGGCGCGTGGTTCATACTTCTGTTCGTCCTGCGCTTGCCCCTGAGGGGAATTGACTTCGCACGGAAGATGCAGTACTATGGGTACTAGGACTCTACGCGTATTATGAATACTGGTAAGGGGAAAAAGCGCGCTCATTCCCGTCACCCGGCGAATGGACGATTCACGGGCAGCACATTAGCGTCACTTCACGGGCAGCGAAGGTCAGAAGTCACTCAAGGAACAGTGACAAACATTTCCGAAGGTGGGTTCTCTATGTTTGCTACTCACCCCTTACAAATTTCTGGGCTTCTTCAAGGCCGACTTTGGCTCGCCCGGGTGCCCGCGAAAATCCCCACTCTCGTTCAAGTGCGCTGGGTACAGCCAGTGGTGCCCGGGCGCCGCTACCGAATCGGCCTGCAGTATGTCATCTAATTTATCGCGCCATTATCTTCTTTCGTAAATAGCCCACCTAGCAGGTACTAACCTCCCGGGTTACTTCGATCAGCTAATTGACGCGGCCCTTCTACATTAATATCGTGTTAATGCGAGATGAATGCGGTAGCAAAGTGCCGCAGTATTGAAATCATACAGCATTGCGATCTCCGCTTCAGCTGAGGCTGTGGAGGAGATTTTTTTAGTCGAGGTAAGGATGCGAGTACTCGTGACTGGCGGGGCGGGCTACATTGGAAGCCATACCGCCAAAGCTTTGGCCCGCTCAGGGTTCGAACCAATCGTGCTGGATAACCTCTCAACCGGGCACCGGTGGGCCGTGAAATGGGGCACGCTGATCGAAGGAGATCTAGGAGATTCCGCATTGATTCGCGAAGTAATCAAAACCCACAGGGTGCAAGCCGTTGTCCATTTTGCCGGTTTCGCCTACGTGGGAGAGTCCATGCAGCGCCCGCGGCAATATTTTCGCAACAACGTGACCTACACGCTCAGACTGCTGGACGCAATGACAGATATGTCGGTAAAGCACATCGTTTTTTCATCCAGCTGCGCGACCTACGGCATTCCTGCAAGCGTCCCCATTCGCGAGGAGCAAGTCCAGGCCCCAATTAATCCGTACGGTGAATCGAAGAGGATGGTCGAACGCATCCTCACTTGGTACGGTGAGGCTTACGGCTTGCGCTGGACGGCGCTGCGTTATTTCAACGCGGCCGGTGCCGACCCTGATGGTGAGCTAGGAGAGGACCACTCACCGGAAACTCATCTTATTCCACTCGCCATTCAAGCAGCGCTGGGAGAGAAACCGGCTCTCGAGATATACGGGACAGATTACCTCACGCCGGACCACACCGCAATTCGCGACTACACCCATGTTATGGACTTGGCCGAGGCGCATGTTGCAGCCCTCAGGCACATGCTCAGGAGCCAAGAGAACGCGGCAATTAACCTGGGCACGGGAAGTGGTCATTCCGTTCGCCAAGTGGTTGCAGCGGTCGAGCGAGCGAGTGGACGCCGAGTCCCGATTCACGAAGCGCAGCGTCGCGCCGGCGACCCGCCCGAACTCGTCGCCGACCCGGCGAGAGCCAAAGAGCTCCTCGGCTGGAGGCCGCGGTATTCCTCTCTGGAAAGCATCGTACAAACTGCTTGGAATTGGCACATTTCTCGAAAACCCACCCTTGGCGGCGTTGACCCAGCTCAACAAAACGTTGGCCTGCTTGGAGAAGCGCGTTCTCATGCCACTGCAGCGTAGCGGTTGGGGACCGGCCTCGTTACTCAGCGGCTCCCCCAGGCCAACGGTCGTCTCCGCAGTAACCATCACTCCCCGTGTGGCCCGCCCAATCGCGAGTCCATGGGTCCGGCCCACGGTGCGTGGCAAGTTTCTCTGGGTTGGCGAGGAAAAGTTCTACATCCGTGGCGTGACCTACGGAACATTTCGGCCAGGCGCTGACGGCAGCGCGTTTCCTGTGCCCAGGATCGTTGAGCAGGATTTCGCTCAGATGTCCGCGAATGGCGTGAATGCAGTACGAACGTACACCGCGCCACCACGCTGGCTTTTGGATCTTGCTGAGCAGAATGATCTCCGCGTTTTGGTGGGCCTGCAAGGAGAGCGGCACTACACGTTTCTAAACGAAAGGAAAACGGTTCGCGAGATCAGAAACCAGGTCAAAAAAGGTGCGCAGCGTTGCGCGGGGCATCCCGCAGTTCTGGGCTACCTTGTTGCCAATGAGATTCCCGCAGGCATTGTGCGTTGGTACGGGGCCCGTGCGATAGAGACATTTCTTAGGCAGCTCTCTGAAGAGGTTAAGGAAGAGGACCCCGAGGTCCTGGTTTCCTATGCAAACTATCCCTCGACGGAATACCTCGATCTATCTTTCCTCGATCTGCTGTGCTTCAACGTTTTTCTGGAATGCGAGAACAGCTACGAGGCCTATCTCGCGCGTCTTCAGAATCTCGCGGGAAATCGTCCTCTGCTGATAACGGAAATCGGCCTAGACAGCCACAGGAACGGAGAGGAAGAGCAGGCCTCCTGCCTCGACTGGCAGATACGAAAGTCTTTCGCTGCAGGTTGTGCAGGCGCATTTGCTTATGCTTGGACGGACGAGTGGCACAGGGGCGGCGAGGACGTAACGGACTGGGATTTTGGGTTGACGAGCCGGACAAGAGAACCGAAGCGGGCGCTCGGCGTTGTTCGAAAAGCGTTCGAGGAAGTTCCGTTCGCCTCCAAAGGTGCATGGCCGAAAATATCTGTCGTGGTGTGCACTTTTAACGGGAGCCGTACCATTCGTGATTGTTTGGAAGGAACCGGAAAACTCCGCTATCCCGACTACGAAACCATCGTGGTTGATGATGGCTCAACGGACGGCGTCGGTGATATTGCCGCGGAGTACGACGTCCGCTTGATCCGCACAGAAAATCAGGGTCTGAGCGCGGCCCGAAATCTGGGATGGCAGTCAGCAACGGGAGAGATCGTCGCTTATATTGATGACGATGCCCGCCCCGATCCGGATTGGTTGACATATCTCGCCGTTGCATTCCTCAAAGAAGATTACGTAGGCGTCGGGGGGCCGAACATTCCAGTCCCGGACGACGGAGAGACCGCGAGTTGTGTCGCGCGTTCTCCGGGGGGGCCGGCTCATGTGCTCCTTTCTGATTGCGAAGCAGAGCACATCCCAGGCTGCAACATGGCTTTCCGCAGAAGCTGGCTGGAGGCCATCAATGGATTTGATCCGCAATTCCGGCAAGCGGGCGACGACGTTGATATTTGCTGGCGAACCCGAGAACAGGGCGGGAAGCTCGGGTTCAGCCCGGCGGCGATGGTCTGGCATCACTACCGCCGGACAGTGCGGGCATACTGGAAACAGCAGGTTGGCTACGGCAAGGCCGAGGCGATGCTCGAGAGGAAATGGCCCGAAAAATACAATTCCGGCGGCCACGCGACGTGGGCCGGGCGCATATACATCAACGGGATATTCCGCGCGCTCTCGCTGTCTCGCGGACGGATTTATCAGGGAACCTGGGGAACAGCGGGTTATGCGCGGCTGTACCAGTCTCCGCCGACCCTTCTGCACTCTCTGCCGCTGATGCACGAATGGCAGCTTATAAACCTTGTGCTGGCGGCGCTCTGCGCCGTTGGCATTATTTGGACTCGGCTGTTGAACATCTTGCCCGTGGCTGCAGCTGCTTTCGGATTGTCGCTGGTCCCGCCAATAAGCGCCGCGCTGAACATCCGCTTTCCTGCCTCGGCGAAAAGCGGCTTTGCTAGGTTTCGGCTGCGCGTCGTTACGGCGATTCTTCACCTGATGCAGCCTTTGGCTCGTTTGTGGAGCCGTCTAATTTATTCCCTCACGGCCTGGAGAATCAGTCGTTTCCCAACGCTCTCGTTCCCGTGGCCGCGGATGTTTCAGCTGTGGAGCGAAAAATGGATTGATAGCACGTCAGTACTCCATTCGTTGGAATCGGTGCTGCGGTCGAGCGGCGCCGTCGTGCGCCGGGGCGGTGACTACGACAGATGGGATTTGGAAATACGCGGCGGTTTGTTTGGCGGCGTACGAGTCCGCACGGTCTCGGAGACTTACGGCCGGGGCAAGCACATGCTGCGGCTTCATTTCCGCCCATGGTTCTCCATCTCGGGAGCCGGGACCACCCTCTTGCTGATGATTGCATGCTTCGGGGCGATGTTGGACCGATCCATATACGCTGCTGCCATCCTCGGCACATTAAGCGCGATGTTTGGAGCAATTACTTTCAGGAGCGGGGCCGTGGCGGTCGGCGCGATCCATCGCACGCTTATCAAGCTGGACTTCGAGCGCACGTGATGACTACCGAGAAGCCCAACTCAAATCGTGACCTCGCCCTTTACCTTCGTTTGTTCAGGTGGGCGCGACCCTATTGGGCACATCTAGTTGGTCTTTTCCTTCTCAGTTTGCTGGCAACTCCTCTGGCATTGTTGGCCCCTCTGCCGCTGAAGATAGCTCTCGATAGCGGGCTCGGTTCCAAGCCTTTTCCTCATTGGATTCGGCCATTCATGCCGGCTGCATTCAGGCTCACTCCGTCCTCGGCGCTGCTTTTTGCCGTCGGCTTGCTGATTGCCGTGACGATTCTCGCCCAGATTCAGACGCTAGCCCTGGCACTGCTGAAGACGTATACCGGCGAAAAAGTCCTCCTGGAATTTCGCTCTGGCCTTTTCGGCCAGATGCAGCGCTTGTCGCTTTCCTACCACGACGTTAAGGGGACCGCTGAATCGCTATACAACCTTCAATACGACGCGGCCGCGGTTCAGACAGTCGTGGCTGAACGCTTCATTCCGCTCATTGGTTCCGCTTTCACGCTGCTCGGAATGCTGTATGTCACTTTATGTCACTTTGAAAATCGATTGGCAACTGGCTCTGGTTGCCCTGCTGATCTCGCCCATTCTTTTTTTGATTTCAAAATTCTACCGGCGCCGCCTGCGCCGCGGGTCGCGCGAGGTGAAAAAGCTGGAAAAATCCGCAATGGGAGTCGTGCAGGAAGTGCTCGGCGCGCTGCGCGTGGTGAAAGCATTTGGAAAAGAGGAAAACGAGCGGCATCGTTTCGTCCGTCGAAGCTTCGAAGGCATGCGTGCCCGGCTGAAGCTAGCGCTGGCGGAGGGAAAGTACAACTTCCTGGTTGGTCTGACCTCCGCGATAGGAACGGCTACGGCACTGTTCGTGGGATTCCGGCAGGTCCAATCAGGCGTCATCACCCTCGGTGATCTCATGCTGATGATGGGGTATGTGACCCAGCTTTACGAACCCTTAAAAACCATGGGCAAAAACTCGGCGGCTCTCCAATCCTACTTGGCCAACATCGAGCGAGCCTTCGCTTTGCTCGATGAGCTTCCCGAAGTCGAAGAAAAAGCCAATCCGCGCTCGCTGGTGCGCGCTACGGGAAAGCTTGCTTTCCAAAACGTTTCATTCAGATATGGGCAGAACAACCGGCCGGCCCTGCATCACGTTTCATTTCAAGTGGATTCGGGAATGCGCGTGGGCATCGTGGGGCCGACGGGCGCGGGCAAAACCACGCTGGTCAGCCTGATGCTGCGCTTCTACGATCCGGTTGAAGGTCAGATTCTTCTCGATGATGTGGACCTGCGCGAATACCGGCTGTCTGATTTGCGCAACCAGTTTGCCTTCGTTCCCCAGGAGGCTGTGCTGTTTCCTACCAGCATCGCCGAAAATATTGCTTACGCGCGACCTGAGGCCACCGACGAAGAGGTTGTCGCGGCAGCCAAGGCCGCCAGCGCTCACGAGTTCACCGCTCTGCTCCCACAGGGTTACGACACCTTGGTCGGGGAGCGCGGGATGTGCCTTTCGGGAGGTGAGCGCCAGCGTATTTCCCTGGCCCGCGCCTTCCTGAAGAACGCTCCAATCCTCATCCTCGACGAACCCACCAGCTCCGTAGATGTGGACACGGAATCCACGATTGTCGAAGCGATGGAGCGTCTGATGCATGGCCGCACCAGTTTCTTGATTTCTCATCGCCTTAGTCCGCTAAAAGACTGCGACACCATTCTGCACATCGATCAGGGGAGGCTCATTCGCGTGACTTCTCCAAAATTCTTAGTTGACCGCGAAGAAACGGTCGTGGCAGACACTGCGACTAGCTCCGGGAGACAGAGCAATGCCTGAGCCCTCCGCCGAACTTGTGCGGTCGAATCTGTCGGAGCATCCGGCGGCCCAGGCGTGGAAGAAACTGCGGGGCCGAAGCGTTGAGCTAAATGAAATTGTCATCTTGAAGAGGCGCCTCAAATCCTCCATTTACAAGCTGGAAGGCGCCGGCCCCGACGCTTCTCCGGTTGTCGCAAAGTATTGTCAGCGGCCAGTTGCCCGGCATGAGCGCTTGATTTATGAAAAAATCCTACCTCGCCTGCCTATCACAGCACCGCGCTTCTACGGATTTGTCGCTGGAGAAAGCGAATTCGACTGGCTCTTCCTCGAGTATGTGCAAGGTGAACGATATTCCCGTCGGAACACGCAGCATACCATCCTGGCAGGGCGTTGGCTGGGGCTCCTTCACACCTCGGGAGCCGAGATCCCTGTCGCGGCATGGCTTCCGGACCGTGGACCGGGTCACTACCTGGAAAAGTTGCGAGCCGCACACCTCAGATTATCCGAGAGTTTGAGGACTCTCGTTCTCTCGGCAGCGGAGAAGGCAATTTTCCAGGCAGTCGTATCCCAATGCGAATTGTTGGAGTCGTGCTGGGACCAGATAGAAGGTTGGTGTGAGCATATGCCGCGCACTCTGGTTCACGGCGACCTAAAACCGAAGAACGTTGTCGTTCGTGGAGAGGGCGAGCAAGCCTCCTTCCTTCCTTTCGATTGGGAAGCAAGCGGCTGGGGCGTTTCTGCCGAAGACCTTGCGTATGTCAACCTGGCCGCCTACTACTCGGCCGTCAAGAGTTCCATGCCTGCTTTTAGCATGGACGACCTTCACAAGGCGGCAGTCGTAGGAAAGATCTTCAGAGGGATTTCAGAATTCCACTGGGAGAGTCAGCAGTTCGATCCCCATTGGGAATTTTGCACACTCAAGCTCTGCATTTATCGAGACCGGATGAATGAAGCCCTAAAAACGGCTGAATGGGGGAAATCTGAGATGCTGCAAAAAAATATGAACGCAGGGCAGCCAATGACTAGTGGCGCTTCCAGCCGCCAAGTTCGTTCTGTGGATCTGACGACTAACTTGATCGTGGAAACTCTGGAGACGGCCTTTTCGCGCCTTCGTGGAAAGCCAGTCCGAATCTTGCGGTTGGATCGACAGCCTTGCGAGCATTCGACCACTTTTCATGGTGAGCACTTAAATGCGTGGCTGGCGGAGGCCGAAGCCATCAAGGTCTTCTTCAAGGACTTTAATCCTGCACATCAGATCGAACCTGCGCGAAAGGTACGCCAGGCCGATCTGCCCCCCAGTCGCCAGGAGCTGAAAGTCTATCAATCAATTCTCTCGAAACTTCATTTAGGAACACCAGACTTCTACGCCGTTCGCTGGGAACCCGAACAGGGCCTGTTCTGGCTTTTCCTGGAAGACGCTGGCTCTTCGCGTCTGCGCGATTCAAGAAATCTTGCGCGCTGGGTGTCCGCGACACGGTGGGCTGCCCGGTTTCACGTGACGACGCGCAATCTTTCGGAGGAGGAAGTTAGTTTTCTTCCGAAATTCACTCGCGACCGCTATGTGCAATGTGCAGAGCGTGTGCAGAGAATACTCCCTGATCTAGCGTCCCCGGATCGGGAGGTCGTAGAGCTGGCGCTTCATCAGTTCGAGAGCAGCATCGAGAACCTGGAAGGCCTCCCGCATAGCCTTATCCATGGCCAATACTTCGGCCGCAACATCATGCTGCGCCTTGGCGACCCAGAGCGATTGATTGCGGTGATTGATTGGGAGACGGCGGCCGTTGGGCCGAGTGCCTATGACCTGGTGAGTCTTACGGCCGGGAAGTGGACAGACGAGCAGCGGCGAACATTGCGGCGCGCCTACTTCGACGAGTACCAGGCCAATGCAAAGCTCGAATTGGATTGGGAATCCTTCTATGCCAGCTTACATGACGTTGAGCTGTATCAAGCTCTGGAATGGCTTGGATGGTGGCGCAATCGAAGTTTTTCGCCCTACTTCGGCAAGTGGATGAAGGAGCTGGAAAGGGTGATGAGTGATTTTTTGCCTGTGGTCTAGCAGCCCCTGGAAGGGCAGCTGGCAATCCATTAGGACAACGGATGGACGGGGGCATGGAATCTAGCTTTGGTCAAGCTTGCAGCACCGCGTCAGATGACCGGCCTCTTGCGGCGGTTTTCGATCGGGAGGAGTTTCGAAGAGAGCTACGTACGCTTACGGTTGCAAAGCTGCGCTGGGGCTCGCCGCAGGAGACTCGCGTGAAATTACTGCGACCTCATGCGGGACGACGCCACACATTTGAAGTTGCAGTGAGGACCGAGAGTGGATGGCATAGTCTGATTGTTAAGCTGTACTCCTCCGATCGCCCTGATGTCTTTCGGGTCATGAAGACATTTCAAGAAGCTGGTTTCAAAGAGCCTGCCGAATTCGCGATCCCCCGGCCGTTACTGCATTTGCCTTCCATGGGGGCCCGAGTCGAAGAGAAGATTTCTGGGGTTTCCGCCGAAGACATATTCGTGGAGGGCAGCCGGAACGAACAAATTGCCGCCGCCGAGTGCTGCGCGCAGTGGCTGGCCCAGTTCCACGCCCTTGCGCCACCGTTGGGCAAGCCGTGCGAAGACGACCTCTCAAGAATCCGGCATTCAGCTCAACATCTGATTTCGGTGGAAGGGCGGTTCGCCCACAAGTGCAAATTGATTCTCGCGCAGCTCATGGCGGCTGGACCGGCCCCCGACAAAGGCGAATTCCGCACCTCCCACGGCAGCTATATTCCTCAGCACGTCGTTCTGACAGGACGTAGCACCGTCGTACTCGACCTGGACGACTATTTCCTCGCACATCCGAGCCGGGATGTGGCCTATTTCATGGTTGGTATTCAACGCTTGGCCGAGAAACGCCTGAATTCGTTCCACGAGCTTGATTGGGTGTCTGAGCTCTTCCTATCGTCGTATGTCAGATCAAGCTCTGGCGCAGTTCTTGCGCGCCTGCCATTGGCACGGGCAGCGGAATACGTGCACGTCGCAAAGAAGCGCGCTGCCGCGAATCAGTCCAGTGAGTGGCGTGAAAGAGCAGAGGTCATGCTGGAGGAGGCTCTCCTGGCTCTTCAGCCGGCCCCTCTCGATAGTGGAGGAACCCGTCAAAAAGCTAGGCCGCCTGGATTTGGAGAGCGCGCAGCTGGAGGCAACGGTTTGTAGTCTGAGGCGGCTATGACAAAGAAACTACTCATATTCATCTTTTTGTTTATTCTGGCGCCTGCTGCGGAGTCAGCAGGGGAACCCCAAGAAAAACTCGCCCTAACCGGCACAGTTGTGGATGCGAAGGCGGCGTCCGTACCAGGAGCCAAGGTCAAACTAATCCAGCAATCCGGTGGGCGCGAAACAGAAGTCACCACGGATGAAACGGGCGCTTTTTCTTTCGACAACCCGTCCCCCGGAGATTACACGCTTTCAGTCATTGCGCCGGAATTCGAGCTTGCCGAGCGCAAATTAACGGTGGGCTCAACCCCCGTGCCCCCTGTGCAGATCCGCCTGGAGATTTTGCGGGTTACAGAGGAAGAGACCGTGTCGGCCGACGCCGTGCCCGTCTCGCCGGAGCAAAACATCGACAGGTTCCATATCGATGACAATTTCTTAGGCGGCCTGCCTATGTTGGATGGAGATCCCCTCGCGGTCGTTTCCATGTTCACTGACCCCAGCGTGGCGGGAGCCATGGGTCCTCAGCTCATTGTGGATGGTGTTCCCACTGATACCCTGGATCTGCCTCTCTCCAGCATCAAGAACATCACCGTGAATCAGAATCCTTACTCCGCAGAATTTGGGCGTCCGGGAAAAGGGCGGATCGAAGTTAAAACAAAGCGCCGGATTCATAAATTCCACGGAACCGTGTTCACAGACTTTCTGAATTCCGCCTTCGATGCTCGCAACACCTTTGCTTCGTCGGTCCCGCCTCACCAGCGCGCCATCTCCGAGGCCGAGTTGGAGGGGCCAATCAGCAAGGATGTATCGTTTCTCGTTGCTGGGCGTTATAACCTCAACAACGAAACCGCCGTTGTCGACGCACAGACTCTGTCTGGCCCGTTCGTTCAGAATTTTGGGGCTCCGGCACGGAACACTCATCTCTTTGGGCGTCTGAATTTCAAGCTCAGCGCTAATCACAAACTCAGCCTCACTTATAAATTCAAGGATGACTTGAGTAAGAACCGGAACGTCGGCGCATTCGATTTACCGGAGCGCGCCACAAACTACTTTGACCATGGGAACGAGTTCAATCTCTTCGAGACGGCCACTCCATCTCCGGCCCTCCTCAACGAATTCCGTTTGTCCTACCGGGAGCGGCGTCAGGACACATCCAGTATCACCGATCAGCCCGCCATGCTCGTCCCTGGCGCGTTTCAAGGCGGCGGGGCGCAGGTTTCACTCCACCGGCGGGACTTTCTGGCTGATGCCGAAGACATTGTCACTTGGTCTCACGGAATGCATACTTTGCGATTCGGAGGCGGGGCCCGGCCCAGGTGGATTCGGGCGATGGACGCATCCAACTTCGGCGGCACATTCATTTTCTCGTGCCTATTTCCCACTCCAGGTTGCCCCTATGCCTTCTCTCAAAACAGTCCAGCGCAATTCACTCAAAATATTGGTAACCCGCAGGTTTCCTTCGCGCAAGACGAGTTCTACTCCTTCGTTCAAGACGAAATGCGGTTGCGGCCAAGGCTCTCCCTCATGCTTGGGCTGCGCTATGAAGTACAATCGAACGGAAATCGCTTCGACAACATAGCGCCGCGGCTGGGCATTGCCTACGCACCGGGAAGCGCGCGTACTGTCATCCGCGCGGGCTTTGGAATTTTCTACGACCGGCAACCTGAAGTCATGGAACAACAGGCGCTGCTTTACAACGGTATCCAGATCCAACAAATCGTAATCACGAACCCTTCCTTCCCCGACCCCTTTCCTCCCGGCACAACAGCGACCACTGTCCCGTCCAGCTTGGTCAGGATTTCTCCAGACATGACCTTTCCATACCTTCTTCAGGGTAATTTCACAGTCGAACGGAAGCTTGGAAAAGGAGAAAACTACTTTAGCGTGGATTTAACGACTGTGCGCGGCGTCCATCTCTACCGCATGAGAAACATCAACGCCCCCCTCCCGGGGACAACGGTGCGGCCGGATCCCTCCATCCTCAATCTGGATCAATTCGAGTCGGCCGGTTCATCGCGTAGCAACAGCGTGACCTTTGCGTTGCGCTTGCATCCCCGTCGGAATATCAGTCTCTACTCCCAATACATTCTTTCGCGCGCGATGGACGATACCAGCGGACTGTCTTTCCTGCCCGCAAATAATTACGACCTGAGCCCCGAGTGGGGCCGATCGGACTATGACCGCCGCCACCAATTCAATCTCGTTGGCATGTACGATTTGCCTTGGAGGTTTCGAATCGGAGCTGTTGCGAGAGTAGCTTCCGGAATCCCCTTCAATATTACGACCGGGCTGGACAACGACGGGGATACCGTGTTCAATGACCGTCCGCCGGGCGTCACTCGGAATACGGGCCATGGGCCAGGCTATGCCAATGTTGACCTGCGCTTTGGGAAAACTTTCCGCCTGAAGGGTCGCGACCACAACCCGAAGCAATTCGAATTGGCCGCCGACGCTTTCAATGTTCTGAATCATGTCAACTACAGGAATTTCGTGGGCATCGCGACCTCTCCATTTTTCGGTCGGCCTGATAATTCCGCTGATCCCGCGCGCCGCTTGCAACTCTCTTTGAAGTTCGTCTTCTATAAATTTCTGTAAGACGGAAGAGAAACCATGACCCAATCAATGCTTTCTCCAAGGCTTTTGATATTCCTGCTGTTCGTGTTTCTGCAAGCGGGCCTGGCATCCGGTCAGACATCCCAAAGCAGGCTGGTGTGGGTGAGTCGCGACGGCGTAGAGCAGCTCTTGGCCACGCCACCTCATGTCTACATGGGCCCGCGGCTGTCCCCGGACGGCCGGACGATAGCCATTGGCATGTTGGAAGATGGCCTTCAGATCTGGCTGCTCGATCTCAGCGGGGAGGCGCTATCCCGATTCACGTTTCAGGGGAACAACGGTGTGCCGACCTGGACACCAGACGGGAAGCACCTTGCGTTCTGGTCGGATACCGAGGGGTCAGTCAACATTTTCTGGCAACGGGCCGATGGCAGCGGCGGGCTGGAGCAACTGAGAATAAGCACGTACCTCGATGTCCCGTCTTCGTTCTCGCCGGATGGGCAATTGCTGGCCTTTGCCGAAGTCAATCCCACGACCCCAGGCGGCATCTGGTTGCTGCAGATGAGCGACCTTACGGCGCAACTGTTTCTGCACGTCGGCCACCCTGGACGCACCGCGGTTTTCTCCTGACGGGCACTGGCTGGCATACATCTCCGACGAATCAGGTCGGTACGAGGTTTACGTGCAGCCCTATCCGGGCTCGGGCGGGAAATACCAGATCTCGACTGAGGGTGGGACCGAGCCGGTGTGGAATCCCAATGGACGGGAGCTCTTCTATCGCAACGGGAACAAGATGATGGCCGTTAACGTCACCACGCAGCCGACATTTTCCGCGGGCAAGCCGACAATGCTGTTTGAGGGGTACCTGTTAGGTACGCAAAGACTTCCTAACTACGACGTGTCCGCTGATGGTCAGAGGTTCCTGATGCTCAAAGCTAATAATCGCCCGCCGCGCAAATGGATTACCCTGCTTTCTTGGTACCACAGGGAACCACCGAGGAATACATTCCGCTGCCAAGTCATCCACGCCAGGGATATGTGATCGTTCTTACCCGGAGAAGCTACGCTCTAGCTGGACTAAATTTCGGGGGCCAGGTCAGAAGGATGTATCCGCAGATATCGATATTCCGGTTCATTTCTGAGGTGCGTTTTCTGGACGCTTCATTATGCCGGACGAGGGATTCGTCCGCTTTTCGCCTATTTGTTGGACGATCCAGTGCGTATCGGTAGAAGTAGACGAGAGATAGATAACGTGATTCGTAGTCCGAAGATTACGGAAAAAGTGCCTCTCTCGCGGGTTTTGGCGCGTTGATTTTTGGGACCAATGCTTGGGTCCAATTAGAGGATAAATTTTGATGCTAAGGGGCGCCGAATCAATTAAATCTTAGCAACGTGTCAACGTAGAGCTCTAACCAACTGAGCTACGGGCCTAAAGGCAGTAACTCCCAACTTTTGCTCCATGTTACGCGACCTTATTCCCTATCGCAAGCTGTCGACATCGTCCTACACTGGCAGGCTCAACCCACCGGACAGGAAATTTCCTCAAGATTACGATCTACACCCTATACCTACCGAACTGGCATGTGAATATGCTGTCCCATCAGTAGGGTCTTAAGTAAAAGGTGAGCCGTGGCTGAACTCATTCGCGAACACTCGACACTAGTAAAGGGTGACGACACGATCTACATCGTGCGCATCTACGCCAAGGAGAGAACTGACAGCACCTGGGAGGGGTGGCTCGAGTTTCATCCGACTGACAAAAGCAAGCCAGTGTTGCGTACAGGGGAGGAGACGTCACAGCCCAGTCGTGTCGCGATCGAGTATTGGGCCTATGGGCTAGAGCCAATTTATCTCGAAGGGGCACTCGCCCGCGCACAAGGGAGATTGCTCTAATAGCCTCTTATGGCTGGCGTGTTTCGCGTACATTTGCCAAGGGGGCCGGACATTCCTTGTGTGCCCCATTGTGCTACAGGCGATTTACCGACCCGCGATTGCGGTGTTCCCTCGATTGATCATCCTTCGGTATGCGCTCAGGGTCGGGCAAGGGACAGAGGGAATGCTCCGAGCTTGGCCCCGAGCATTCCCTCTATGGTGGCTGAATCCCATGAGGGTCCTGAATGATGGAGGACCACGTGCCCTATGCCTGCCACGACGGGCCGATCTGAAAAGCGGACTGCGAGAGCGGAGGCCGTAGAGCTTTCTCGTCTCGATGACTCGCTGCTTAGAGAAAGAGCGTTTACCGAAAACGTCAGTCCTCTCGGCGCACGCATTGTTACGGAGCGGGAGTGGGAGCCGGGGACCCGAGTGCTGGCTATTTTCCCTGAGGAAGGAGTCCGCTCACGAGCGCGGGTGGCTTACTGTGCGCGCTTGGCGAAGTATAGATTTGCTGTCGGCCTCGAACTGTCTACGCGCGTGGAGCAATGGGCAAAGCCCCGCTAGCCGTCAGGGCCTATGGCCGTAGAAATCTCTTGGAGAGGCGATTCCCGGCTCCGGCCCTCCCCAAAAATAACGGCCTGACGTGGCACCCATCAAGCCCGCGAAATCTCCTCGTTGGTGCGGCTCACGTTTGGTTGGACCTGAGTGCCTAAAGCACACCGGGTGGCATTCGCCCGCAAACCTTGCGAAATAGACCTTCGCATCTAGTCTGTGGCTCTCCTCTGCTAAAACTCCGACCATCAGAATGCTGGAGCCGGGCACTCTTTCCATCTACGGGTGCATGCTCGAATATGGATTTGGCGACGACGCCCAATTCCAAAGATCGACAGTTAAAGGCCCGATACTCATTTCCAGTGAATGCCGTATTGATCCTCGAAGGCGTCGGCACTATCCATAATAGTCACAACTAGCCGGAGACGCATTTCGTCTAGCAACAGGAGAGACGCGTGGAGTCCGAATCTCTACAGGAGCAGGAGTCCAGCGCGGGATTCAAGCGTCGCCCCTCGAGTCGAAAGACGAATGGCAAGGGCGGTGGCCGTGCAGCTTTCGACCGTAGAAGCATCGCCGCCCGCGGAGAAGACCTTCACTGAAAGCGTTGGTCCTCTTGGTGCCCGCGTCGTGACCAAGCAGCGCTGGAAGCCGGAGGAGCGCGTGCTGCTTAAATCTCTTGAGAGTGACTTCCAATCGCAGGCGTGAGTGGTGTACTGTCAGCGTTCGCCGAGGAATAACTTCGCTGTCGGGCTGGATCTGCTCTCACCGACGGCGGAGTGGGGAAAACCCCGATAGCCGTTAGGCAGGGCGGAGTCAATAATTTGCCCGGGAGCAACCCCTCGACCGTCCCAGAAACGCAGCACTGTGAACTGGCCTGAGGTTTATGAAAACAGTCATTAATCTAAAACAGGCCCACGGCCCGACAGCCGCTGACCTCATCGACCGCATTCTGGATAAGGGGATCGTGATCGAGTATCGGGTGAACCGCGTTTCCCTGATCGGGATCGACCTTCTGGTGACCGTGGATGCGCGCTACGTCGTCGCGTCATTCGACACCTATCTTAAGTACGCAGATGTGGTGCTCCCCGTTAATTTAGAGTGGACAACGTAAACCGCCCTCTGATGCACGGCTAAATCGTCCCCAAGGGGAATTTGGCCATCCGGTTGATCGTCTTTTAACAGGTGGTTTTTACAATAGGGAGAGCAGGTCAAAGATCGGAACCTATACTCATAAGCTTTTTTCTAACTTATTACAATCCCTGCAAAGTCTCCTCATTCGTATGAGTTGCGTCACATTGTGGACATCTCCACAACCGGAAACTTCTGTCTTGCGGTTTAACCTCGGCCAGGTACATGGGCAAACTATGCGTCTGCCGGAGAAGGGACTGGTACATCGGACTTGCCGTTGCTTTTGAAACGTGCGACTTCACTCGTTCTGCCTCTCCGTGTTGCTGAACATTTCAGAGCGTCTCGCTCAACTGGATTCCTGACGTAGATCGCGCGTCGCTGTTTTTCGCGTGATTCATGGCGCATTTTGGGCATTTCCACAGGCGGAAGCTCTTTCTTTCCGGCAAAACCTCAACGAGATACATCGGCATCCCGTCCATTTCACATCGGACCCGCGGCATCAGCGGGTCTGTTCCGATTGTTTCGATTCCACTCCCGTTCCGGCTGGGGATAAAGTATCCATACGAACTGCTGTAGTGGACGAAGCAATCGGGTTCCGGACACGCATAGGCAAGCACCTGTGTACGCACGCCATCGGTCCCCACGAAAATCTGATTAGGCTGCATCTGGATGTGGTGCTCGTAACAGAGCGCGTGAATTTCCAGGCTCATCTGAGCAACCGGCATATTTCGCCTCCCTCCGGAGATTCAGTAAAACACCGGATACAAGCTAGGGGTGTTTACACTAAACGACGTCAAGCGTGTAGTCAAGACTGTTTAACCACACTTGGTATAGGGCGGCGAGACGGGCGTTAGATCGTTATATCTAGGATTAGGATGGTTACCTTTTTGGACCCCCATGAAGGTCGTTTCCGAGAAGCGCATTGATCAGGGCACTATCGGACCGAGAAGGTACTGCCTCTCCCGCTTCCGGTACGTCCAAAGATCGGTTCATTTATCGGCGGAATTCTAGAATATTCCAGAATACTAGGGGATTCCCCTGAGCCCAAAAGGCAGACTTCCCCCACTTGTTATATAAGCCCTTATAGTCGTAATGGTACGTGCCCATCCCTCTAGGAAGGCTGAAAACCGTGAGGGTACTGATCGTCGATGATAACAACGAATACCGCAACCTCCTCCGGCGAATCCTAGAGGAACAGCGGGACTTGATGTTGGTCGCCGAAGCGGCAGATGGCGAAGAAGGCGTTCGGTTAGCTCAACAACTGAAGCCTGATGTCGTCCTTATGGATATCGATATGCCCGGCACCAACGGCCTTCAGGCGACCCGCCGCATCAAGGAGAGCTTAGCTGGCGCGACGGTCCTCCTCCTGTCGGCCTGGGATAGCGACGCCTATCGCCAAGGCGCAGCGGATTGTGGCGCGGACGCTTATCTGCTCAAGACGATGCCGATTTCCGAGTTTCTCTCGGTCCTCCGACGCGCGCGACCGGCCGTTGATTTTGCAAGTGAGTCTGGTGAGCAACGCCAATCGCCCCCGCGCGGATAATGCGGGCGATTCGGTTTAATTTAGGATTCGTGACGTTCATTTAGGCGTCTCGGATCGGCCCCAAGACCGTGACCGCCTAAAGCCGTCCTAGGTCGAATTCAGATAGTAAGGGCCATTCGCTCATGGAACGTCAGAAAGCAAACGTACCCGAATGGGCGCGAAGGATCGCCATGCTTCGCCAACGGCTCGGATTGAGCCAAGCAGCCTTGGGCGCCCGGCTCCATTATTCGCCGATGGCTGTGTCCCGTTGGGAGCGTGGCGCCAGCGAGCCTCCAGCGCAGTGTTGGATACAACTTGGAAACCTTGCAGGCGATCCCGAATGCTGGTCGTTCTGGTCCCGAGCCGGTCTGAGAAGCGCTGATATTTCTCGCATGCTTCCACAGGGGCGCGCTGTGCCAGGCAAAGCGCAGTATCCTGAGTTTGAAATCGTCGTTGCTGGAAGCGGGAAGAAAGACCGGCTCTCCGGGAAAATGAAATTGGTTGCTGTCCCTGTCTTACTTGTCCACGCAGGGACGCGAGGAGAGGCCGGCGACCAACAGACTGACCTGGATCGCGTTCCCGCCGAAGCGATCATCGCCGCACCGGAGATGTGGTGTCCGAATCCTGCTGATACCAGTTGCTTACGCGTGAAGGGCTCCTCGATGAGCCCCTCGATCAACGATGGCGACATTGTTGCCGTGGATAGTTCTCAAACCGATCCCAGCAACCTTAGCGGCAAGATTGTCGTGGCCTGGCACCGGGACCATGGCCTTTCGCTGGCGCGGTTTCGGCGGATCGACGCAATGCAAGTGTTGGAATCTGAGAACCAAGACTACGAGCCTGTTATTTTCGGGAAGGACCGAAATTGGAGAATTATCGGCAAGGTGCTCTGGTGGATTCGCCAGGCTCCTTGAAACAAACGAGTTCGCCATCGATAGGCACGCGAACCTCGGAGGAGTCAAGTGGCCGAGTCGTCTGACCGGTGCAGGGCGGGTGGCGGAGTCTTTGCGGCTGAATTTTGGAGTGCCCTCCCGGCGCGGCTTTCGAAGAGGTGGGAGCCTATCGGTTCTGCGCGTAGCCTATGGTGAGATGCGGTGCTCTTGCGCGCACCGGGGGCGCCTGCTGGTGAGCTCCACAAATGTTAACGCTGGCCGATCTGACGCGCAGTAGCGCGAGGCGCACGCCGCTCAAGAGGCAGTTCCGTTTCTGTGCCAGCACCAAGCTGCGGCCTCGACACCAGGCCGGTGAGAGCGACGGCATCCGCATACTTCAAATAGGTGTCGATGGGTTCGATGCAGATAGCAGGTGATATCGTGATGCCCCCCGCGAGCCGATCCGAACCGAATGACCTAGGCGACCTGGTGGGACGAAAGACCCCAACACTGACGATGCCGCCAGACGATTGACCCTGCGACGCGGCGGCAAATCCCGGACGAGATTTGCCGGCAAACGGGGAGGCGTGTTTTCCCTTTATACCATTCCGTTACGGCACCTCCTCGGGGACATGCCTTTGTGAGAGCCGTTGGGGAGGGCGGTGCCCTCCCCAACGGCAGTGTTTCTGCGCCGTTGCGCATCAGCTTCCGTCACGCACGGGCCGGGGCCTCGAACCGCCTCTGCACCGTCAAACGATCCCCAGTATCCAGACTTCGATTTCGGCGACCTTTCGTTCATAGTCGGTCAGGCCAGGGCTGAGGAAACGTTCGAGACTACCATCCAGGTCACTCCGGCGGAGCCACTCTGCAGTGGCATAGGCATCTTGCTGATGGGAGTCGCGGCCATCGCGGCGGATGCTGTGGCTCCACAGCCCGGATAAACTTCAACGGCTCCTGATTTACTCTGAGGAATCTCCCAGCCATCGCAGGGCCAGAAATGCACTCGAATCCCAACGCGCTTGCGGAGAAAACGCAGCCAAGGGATGCTGGCGTGTGTTGATTTGCGACTGAGCCGGGCACATCGAAATTGAAATACGGATTTCGCTCCGGCCCGTATTTCCGTGATTCGCCTCCATCGAGAATCGCCACAGCGGGCCCCCTCATCGCCGCAAACGCCCTCTCGGACGAAGTCAACGGGTGTGTTGTCTTCGTCCGTTGGCCAATTCTTTTGAAAATCGTCTAGGCAAGGATGGCCAGTCATGGGGCAGCTTGTACTTCTCGAAATATATCAGCGGAAATGAAAAGCCGTGGTCAATGCCTACCTACGTCGCGGGCGGCTCGGCGAGGCGAGCCACTGGGCAATCGTCTTCCGAGTCCAATACCAACGCGGGCTGGGAGCCGGCGTAATCTCGTGCGGTTCGCTTGAATGGCCGGCCATGTAGACCCGCAGGCCCTTGAGACTGGAGTCGCAAGTTTCCGCCCCGGAATAGTCAATCCCGATGTATCCCTCGAAAGCCTTGCGCATGCCGTCGTCCGCACGACGGGGAACTTCGATTTCGCCGTCTCAGACTACCAGACCAAGGGCCTGCCGCACTCAAACGGTGATTGATAACGGTAAAACCTATCGCTCACGAATATGGCATAATGTGAGCGATAGGAAACGGCTTATCGCTCATGGCTTGGAACTGGCAAAAACCGGACTGGCCCAATTTTCGTTGGGATCGCGCACGCCTTGAGACTGCGGAGAAGCAGTTTCTCGTGAGCGGAGGTGTGTTCGTTGGGACCGTTCGCCACCTCGGAAAGGAAGAGCACGACCAGCTCACGATTGAAGCCATGAGCACGGAAGCGGTGACGACTTCCGAAATCGAAGGCGAGATTCTGGATCGCGCAAGCGTACAGTCATCCCTCCGCAAGCAACTAGGCCTTGCCACGGATGAACGGCGCGTCCGGCCTGCGGAGCGAGGCATCGCGGAGATGATGGTTGACGTGTACCGGTCCTTTGCCGAGCCGCTCACCGCAGAAATGTTGTTTCGCTGGCATCGTATGGTGACGAGCGGGAGCCGCAACCTGAGAGATGTCGGACGCTACCGAACCGGCGCGGAACCCATGCAAGTCGTTTCCGGGCCCATTGGCGAGGCCAGAGTGCATTTCGAGGCGCCGCCATTGTCGCGCGTGCCATCCGAAATGGAGCGATTCGTTGCCTGGTTCAATCGAACTGCGCCTGGACGCGAAGAGCCGCTGCCCGCGTTGACAAGGGCCGGAATCGCGCACCTGTATTTTGAGAGCATCCATCCGTTTGAGGACGGCAACGGACGCATCGGGCGAGCCATCGCGGAAAAAGCCCTGGCGCAGAGCCTGGGTCAGCCCACGCTCACTGCATTAGCGGCAACCACTCTCGCCCGGCGCAAGAACTACTACGAAGCTCTCGAAGCGGCCAACAAGGAAAATGACATCACGCGCTGGGTGATGTGGTTTGCCGGCGTGGCCATCGAAGCCCAGCGCCGGACCATTGCGCTGGTGGAATTCCTCATCGACAGAACGAAGCTGCTCGACCGGCTGCAAGGACAACTTAATCCACGCCAGGAAAAGGCTCTCCTGCGCATGTTCCGCGAAGGCCCGGAAGGATTCCGAGGCGGGCTTTCAGCGGGAAAGTACAGCACCATCACAGGAGCTTCGCCCGCAACGACGACGCGAGACCTGGCCGATTTAGTTGCGAAAGGCGCATTGGTGCGCGAAGGCGAGCGCCGCTACGCTCGCTACAATCTGAGCGTTCCCCTGCGCCCTGTTCCGCGCGTAACCCTGACTGACGCCGGAGAACCTCGCGATATTCTGGCCGAATAAGAAAATGACGCCGACCTACACTTACACATCATCGGGAGCATTCGAGCGTGACGACATAGAGTTGGTCAAGATGTTCCTCAGCCAGTTCAAAGATAACGACGGCAGAACATATGCTCTCAAAGCGCGACCGGACGTCGAAGAACGCAAAGCCAAAGCCGTCGGAGCCATTGCGCTGGCTGAGGATGGACGGACGCTGGCTGTCGAACATACTTACATCCAGCCGTTCGAAGGACAGAAGTCGGATGACGTTCCATTTCTGACAGTATTCGAACAACTTCGGAAAGACCCTTCACTCAGAATTCCCAACCGATTCATTGATGTGCTCGTACCAGCGTTCTCGATCCAAAAGGGAGTTGATTGGAATGATGTCGCTAAGAAGGTGCGTCAGTGGTTTGTGGACACGGCCAGCCAATTCCCTCTTGAAGGGGAAGTCAAATACTCTATTCCAGGGTGCGCGTTTGAACTGAATGTCATAGTCCAGACGTTCGAACTCCCCGAGACTGACGGCGTGCTAGTGGTGGGTCGCGTTTTGCCGAGCGGAGACCCGTTCGATGCTGTTCTGGAAAAAGCGCTCAGCCAGAAAGTTCCGAAGCTAGTAGCGACTCCCGCTGACAAGCACATCCTACTGCTGGAAGATGGGGGCGTAGCCATCGGTTTCGCCAAGATTGGCATGGGCCT
>WNFJ01214035.1_pt1 | contig 27297 bp, 25 predicted proteins | sample 5400461 | NCBI WGS metagenome assembly WNFJ01 (sample SAMN13153349, study PRJNA577476) | soil metagenome | isolation source: 115 cm saprolite on Douglas fir-dominated hillslope | place: USA:California | collected 2013-09-17
CCCGCCGACGGCGCAGGGGTTGAGCTGGCCGGGTTCGACCGGGTGGTATTCGACATGCTGGCTCCCTGGGAGTGCCTCGGCGTGGCCGGCCTCGCGCTCATTCCCGGCGGCGTCGTCTGCTGCTACGTCGCGACCACCACGCAGCTTTCCCGTACCGTCGAGGCGCTGCGCGCCCACGGCAGCTTCGCCGAGCCCGCCGCGTGGGAAACGCTGCTCCGTGGCTGGCACGCCGACGGGCTTGCCGTGCGCCCGGAGCACCGGATGATCGGCCATACGGGATTCCTGATCACCGCACGGCGGCTCGCGGACGGGGTCGCAGCGCCGATGCGGCGCAGAAGGACGTAACACCCCTTTTACCCGATACCGCGCGGACGGGTTGACCCGAGCCCGCGGAAGATGTGACGATCACGATTCGGCAGGACAGGGTGGCTCAAATCGGCTCCGGAGTCAGCGTAATTTGACCGGCCACGACGCGCAGGTGTGGCCAGCGGAGGGAATGGAGGTGGGTAAGGCTCTGTTGGGCAGGTTACGGCAGGCTCCTTGATAGGTAGGGTCTAGAGAAAGTCGGCTCTCGGAAGGGGGGTTGGGCGTGGCAGCTCGCGAAGACGACGTACGCGCCGCGCGGCATGAGCAGGAGGTCGCTGACCTCACCACGCAGATCTCCTTCCTCGAGGAAGAGGTCGCGGTGCTCAGGCGGCGGTTGTCCGATTCTCCCCGTCAGGTCAGGGCGCTCGAGGAGCGCTTGCGTGACGCTCAGGTCAACCTCGCGGCAGTCAGCAGTCAAAACGAACGGCTGGCGGGAACTCTCCGCGAGGCGCGCGACCAGATCGTCGCGCTGAAGGAAGAGGTCGACCGGCTGGCGCAGCCGCCGTCCGGCTTCGGCATCTTCCTCGAAACGCGCGACGACGGGACGGTCGACGTGTTCACCGGCGGCCGCAAGATGCGGGTGAACGTGAGCCCGGCCGTGGAAGTGGACGAGCTCAGGCCCGGCCAGGAGGTCGTGCTCAACGAGGCGCTCAACGTGGTGCTCGCGCAGGCGTACGAGACCGTGGGCGAAGTCGTGATGCTGAAGGAGACGCTCCAGGGCGGTGACCGCGCACTCGTGATCGCGCACGCCGACGAGGAGCGCGTGGTCCGGCTGGCCGAGCCGCTCCTTTCCGCCCCGCTGCGCGCCGGTGACGCGCTGCTGCTCGAACCGCGCAGCGGCTACGTCTACGAGCGCATCCCCAAGGCCGAGGTGGAGGAGCTCATCCTCGAAGAGGTTCCCGACATCACCTACGCCGACATCGGTGGACTCGGCCCGCAGATCGAGCAGATCCGCGACGCCATCGAGCTGCCCTACCTGCACGCCGACCTGTTCAGGGAGCACATGCTGCGCCCGCCCAAGGGCGTGCTGCTCTACGGGCCGCCCGGCTGCGGCAAGACGCTGATCGCCAAGGCGGTGGCGAACTCGCTCGCCAAGCAGGTCGCGGCGAACGAGGAGGGTAAGAGTTTCTTCCTGAACATCAAGGGCCCCGAGCTGCTCAACAAGTACGTCGGCGAGACCGAGCGCCACATCCGCCTGGTCTTCCAGCGCGCACGTGAGAAGGCCAGCGAGGGTATGCCGGTCATCGTCTTCTTCGACGAGATGGACTCGATCTTCCGAACCCGTGGTTCCGGCGTCTCGAGCGACGTCGAGAACACGATCGTCCCGCAGCTGCTCAGCGAGATCGACGGCGTCGAGGGCCTGGAGAACGTCATCGTGATCGGCGCGTCCAACCGCGAGGACATGATCGACCCCGCGATCCTGCGGCCGGGCAGGCTGGACGTGAAGATCAAGATCGAGCGCCCGGACGCCGAGGCGGCCAGGGACATCTTCTCCAAGTACGTCGTGCGCCGCCTGCCGCTGCACGCCGACGACCTGGCCGAGCACGGCGACTCCGCCGACGTCACCGTCGAGGCGATGATCCAGCGTGTCGTGGAGCGCATGTACAGCGAGACGGAGGAGAACCGGTTCCTCGAGGTCACCTACGCCAACGGCGACAAGGAGGTCCTCTACTTCAAGGACTTCAACTCCGGCGCCATGATCCAGAACATCGTGGACCGGGCCAAGAAGATGGCGATCAAGGAATTCCTTGAGACCAGGCAGAAGGGGCTGCGGGTGGCGCACCTGCTCGCCGCCTGCGTGGACGAGTTCAGCGAGAACGAGGACCTGCCGAACACCACGAACCCGGACGACTGGGCACGGATCTCGGGTAAGAAGGGCGAGCGCATCGTCTACATCAGGACGCTGATCTCGGGCAAGCACGGCACCGAGGCCGGCCGGTCCATCGATACCGTCGCCAACACCGGCCAGTACCTGTGAGCGGCACTGGCGTCGCACGAGATGTCGTGATCCGGACCCGTTGCGCTGTGCGGCTTACCGCCATGCGACATTAGGCTCTTTGCATGAGCGTGCGGCGGGTTATGGGCACCGAGACTGAGTACGGCATCGCCGTACCGGGTCAGCCAGGTGCCAACGCGATGGTGACATCGTCACAGGTGGTCAACGCGTACCAGGCGGCGACGGCGGCGCGCGCGCGGCGCGCCAGGTGGGATTTCGAGGAGGAGAACCCACTGCGCGACGCGCGCGGATTCGACCTCGCGCGCGAGGCGTCCGATCCGACCCAGCTCACCGACGAAGACCTGGGGCTCGCCAACGTCATCCTCACCAACGGTGCCAGGCTGTACGTCGACCACGCGCACCCGGAGTACTCGACGCCGGAGTGCACCAATCCGCTCGACACGGTCCGCTGGGACAAGGCTGGCGAGCGGGTGATGGCCGAGGCGGCCGCGCGCGCCGCGCAGATGCCCGGCGGCGCCGCGATTCAGCTGTACAAGAACAACACCGACAACAAGGGCGCGTCGTACGGCTGCCACGAGAACTACCTGATGCGCCGGGCGACGCCGTTCGCCGACATCGTGCGCCACCTCACGCCGTTCTTCGTCTCACGGCAGGTCATCTGCGGCGCCGGCCGCGTCGGCATCGGGGCGGACGGGCGGGGCAACGGGTTCCAGATCAGCCAGCGCGCCGACTTCTTCGAGGTCGAGGTGGGCCTGGAGACGACGCTGAAGCGGCCGATCATCAACACCCGCGACGAACCGCACGCCGATCCGGAGAAGTACCGCAGGCTGCATGTGATCATTGGCGACGCGAACATGAGCGAGGTCTCCACCTACCTCAAGCTGGGCACCACCGCTCTCGTGCTCGCCATGATCGAGGAGAAGTTCCTCGACAGTGACCTGTCGCTCGACGCACCGGTCGCGGAGCTTCGCGCCGTGTCACACGACCCGTCCTGCCGGCACCTGATCACATTGCGCAACGGCAGGAAGCTGACCGCGGTCCAGTTGCAGCTCGAGTATCTGGAGTACGCGAGGAAATACGTGCAGGACCGGTTCGGCGCCGACGCCGACGAGATGACCTCGGACGTGCTCGACCGGTGGGAGTCGGTGCTGAGCCGCCTCGCCACCGAACCGATGTCCCTGTCCGGCGAGCTCGACTGGGTGGCGAAGCTCGAGCTGCTCGAGGGGTACCGGACACGTGACGGGCTCGGCTGGGAGCACCCTCGGCTCCAGCTGGTCGACCTGCAGTACTCCGACGTCAGGCCGGATCGCGGCCTCTACAACCGGCTCGCCGCGCGTGGCCGGATGACCCGGCTCACCAGCGACGCGCAGGTGACGCGCGCCGTCGAGGAGCCGCCGGACGACACGCGCGCCTACTTCCGCGGCCGCTGCCTGCGGCAGTACGCGGACTCGGTCGCCGCGGCGTCCTGGGACTCGGTCATCTTCGACATCCCGGGCCGTGAGTCGCTGCAGCGTGTCCCGACGCTCGAACCGCTGCGGGGTACGCGCAAGCACGTCGGCGGGCTGCTCGACCGCTGCAGGACCGCGGCCGACCTGGTCGCCGCCCTGACCGGTGAGGACTAGTGTGCGTCCCGCGGCCTGAGCCTCGCATACGCCTCGAGGCTGACTGGAGCGCGCAAATTCCCTGATCTGCGGCTACGCCTTGCTGTGCAGGCAGCGGGCCTGCCGCCGGTGCAGATTTCGAATGAATTCCGGTACTCCGCGCGAGGGTTGGGCCGGGCACGACCGGGCGAGGATAGCTTTGAGGCTGGGACGATTGCCCCGCAGACGGAGGTAGCAGTATGGCGACCAAGGACACCGGTGGTCAGCGGCAGACGACCCGGCGGGCCGAGGAGGTCGAGGAGACAGAATCGCAGGTCAACGAGGATGTACAGGAGCGGCAGGAGAAGCTCTCTGAGGACGTTGACGCGATACTCGACGAAATCGACGAGGTGCTCGAGGAGAACGCGGAGGAGTTTGTCCGCTCGTACGTGCAAAAGGGCGGCCAGTAGAGATGGTCCCGGGCCGGCGGGTTCGCCGTGGGCGGACAGCGCGGCGGATGATGCGCGTCCGCGACCGTCCGTCCGCCGCAGTAGGGTCTGGACAGGTACTGACTGATTGATAACGACTGGGTCGGACACGACTCGGACGCGGCTGAGAGGAGCCTCGTGGGATCTGGCTTCGACGGCGCAGGAACGTTCCTCGGCGCCAATACCTCGTCGTTCACTGAGTTCCTCACGTCGTATTCGCCTGGCCTGTTGCCGGGGAACCGGCCGCTGCCCGCCGGGCTGACCGGAGGGCTCGCTGGCGGCCTGCCAGGAGGGCTGCCCGCGGCAGCCGTCGCGAACATTCCGCACGGCACAACGATCGTCGCGGCCGCTTGCGACGTCGGCGTCGTCATGGTCGGCGACCGTCGCGCGACGGCGGGCAACCTCATCGCGCAGCGCGACATCGAAAAGGTGTTCCGCACGGACGACTACTCGTGCGTCGGCATCGCGGGGGTGGCCGGTATGGGCATCGAGGTGGTCCGGATCTTCCAGGTCGAATTGGAGCACTACGAAAAGCTCGAGGGCCGTGCGCTGTCACTCGAGGGCAAGGCGAACCGGCTGGCCACGATGATCCGCGGGAACCTGGGCGTCGCCATGCAGGGCCTCGTCGTGGTGCCGCTGTTCGCCGGCTACGACGAGGACCGCGGGATCGGCCGCATCTTCAGCTACGACGTCGTCGGCGGCCGCTACGAGGAGCACAGGTTCCACGGCATCGGATCGGGCTCGGTCTTCGCCCGCGGCGCACTGAAGAAGATGTACCGCGACGGCATGTCGGCCGACGAGGCGATGCTCGCCTGCCTCCAGGCGCTCTATGACGCGGCCGACGACGATTCCGCGACCGGCGGCCCCGACCTCACCCGCCGCATCTACCCGGTGGTCGCGCTGGTGACCGCCGACGGTTTCCGGCGGCTGCCGGAGGAAGACACGAGCAGGTTCGTGCAGACCGTGATGGAAAGCCGGATGCGGTCGCCGGGCGGGCCGATAGCTCAGCTGAGCTGACCCGCGGGCTGTGTCGTCCACGAACGCACCACGAAGATCACAAACAGCCGAGCTCCCACAACGCAGCCGGGCCGGAAAGGAACGTGACAGCGGTGTCCATGCCCTTCTACGTGTCGCCAGAGCAGGCGATGAAGGACAAGGCGGACTACGCGCGCAAGGGCATCGCCCGGGGCCGCAGCGGTCTCGTGCTCCAGTACCGCGAGGGAATCCTCTTCGTCGCGCCGAACCCGTCCCGTGCCCTCCACAAGATCAGTGAAATCTACGACCGGATCGCGTTCGCCGCGGTCGGCCGCTACAACGAGTTCGAGAACCTGCGCAAAGCCGGTGTGCGCTACGCGGACGTGACCGGCTATCTGTACGACAGGAACGACGTCACGGCGCGTGGGCTGGCGAACTGGTACGCGCAGGCGCTCGGGCAGATCTTCACCGAGAGCAACAAGCCCTTCGAGGTCGAGATCGTGGTGGCGGAGATCGGTGAGTCGGAGGAACAGGACCAGATCTACCGGATCACGTTCGACGGCTCGGTCGCCGACGAGCACAGGTTCGTGGCCATGGGCGGCCAGGCGGATCAGGTAGCGGGTGTGCTGAAGGACCGCTACGAAGACGGCATGGCGCTCAGCCAGGCCCTCAGCGCGGCCCTGGCGGCGCTGGTCGGCCAGGGCAACGGGCCGGAGATCGCGCCGAGCCAGCTCGAGATCGCCGTCCTCGACCGGACCAGGACGCATCGCACGTTCCGCAGGCTGACCGCCAGGCGCCTGGAGGAGCTGCTCGCCGAGGCTCGCTCGGCTGCGCCGGGCTCGGCCGGGAAAGCAGGCAGCACCGATGATCCGAAGGGTGGCGAGGCCGGCGCCGCGGGCTCCGCTGACGCTGCGGACGCTGACGCGGCCGGCCCGGATGAGGACGGCGCCGCGGGAGGGAACGGCTCAGGCGCCTCCGGCGGGAAATAGCCTGTTCCTATGGAGCGACGCATTTTCGGGCTCGAGAACGAGTACGGGGTCACCTGCACCTTCCGCGGCCAGCGCCGCCTGTCGCCTGATGAGGTAGCCCGCTACCTGTTCCGGCGCGTGGTGTCGTGGGGGCGCAGCAGCAATGTGTTTCTCCGCAACGGCGCACGCCTCTACCTGGACGTGGGCAGCCATCCGGAATATGCGACGCCGGAATGTGACAACGTCGTGGATCTGGTGGTACACGACAAGGCAGGCGAGCGGATCCTCGAAGGCCTGCTGATCGACGCGGACAGGCGGCTGCGCGAAGAGGGCATTGCCGGGGATATCTACCTGTTCAAGAACAACACGGACTCAGCGGGCAACTCGTATGGCTGCCACGAGAACTACCTCGTCGGGCGCCATGGTGAGTTCGGCAGGCTGGCCGACATTCTCATACCGTTCCTAGTCACCCGCCAGATCATTTGTGGCGCCGGAAAGGTGCTGCAGACCCCCAGGGGCGCGGTGTACTGCGTCAGCCAGCGCGCCGAGCACATCTGGGAGGGCGTCTCGTCCGCCACCACCCGGTCACGGCCGATCATCAACACCAGGGACGAGCCGCACGCGGACGCCGAACGGTTCCGCAGGCTGCACGTGATCGTCGGTGACTCGAACATGAGCGAAACCACCATGCTGCTCAAGGTCGGCGCCACCGATCTCGTGCTGCGAATGGTCGAGGCGGGCGCCGTGATGCGGGATCTCACGCTGGAGAACCCCATCCGTGCCATCAGGGAGGTGAGCCACGACATCACCGGCCGCCGCCGGGTGCGGCTCGCCAACGGCCGCGAGATGAGCGCGCTTGAGATCCAGCAGGAATACCTGGCCAAGGCGCAGGACTTCGCCGATCGCCGCGGCAGCGACCCGATCGCGAGCCGGGTGCTCGCGTTGTGGGAGCGCGCGCTGCGCGCCGTCGATACGGACAACCTTGATCTGGTCGCACGTGAGATCGACTGGGTGACGAAGTACCAGCTCATCGAGCGCTACCGGGCCAAGCACGACCTGCCGCTCGCCTCACCGCGGGTCGCGCAGCTCGATCTCGCCTACCACGACGTGCACCGCGGCCGCGGCCTGTTCTACCTGCTGCAGAACCGTGGCGCGGTCCAGCGGGTGGCCCGGGATCTGGACATTTTCGAGGCTAAATCGGTACCTCCGCAAACCACGCGGGCGCGGCTGCGCGGCGAGTTCATCCGGCGGGCACAGGAGAAGCGCAGGGATTTCACGGTGGATTGGGTGCACCTGAAACTGAACGACCAGGCGCAGCGCACCGTGCTGTGCAAGGACCCGTTCCGCGCGGTAGATGAGCGGGTCGAAAAACTCATCGCCGGGATGTAGCGCTGGCCCGCGGCATCAGCGGCCGCCGATTCAGCGGAGGATCCCGGTGGGTCCGGGGGTTCGTCACCCCGGGACAGCAGGCCCCGGCAGACACGGCCGGATGTGAACAGTGCTCGCCGGCCACCGGTAGGCTGTCGGCGCAGCGGTTGCCGTCTCGGCCGTGCACCGCGACCCCTGCCCCGCCGGCACTGTCCATCACGAAAAGGTCATTTATGCGCCGCATCGCAGCACTAGCCCTACCAGTCGCCATCGTGGCCACACTGCTCGCCGGGTGCGGCGGCGGCAGTGCCCCCCCGACCGCGAATGTCAATGTGAACGTCACGGGGGCATTCGGCAAGAACCCCGCAGTGCACATCCCGAAGGTGAAGCCGAGCAGCCACCTCCTGGTCAAGACCGTGGTCAAGGGGAATGGCCCCCAGCTGGGCCAAGGCGACGTCTTTGTCGGCAACTACGTCGGTTACGTCTGGAGCGGCACGACATCCACGCTGAAGGTGGACACGTTCACCCAGCCGACGCCCTCGCTCTTCCCGCCGGGCGCTCAGCTGCTCAAGGGCCTCAAGCAGGCGCTGGTAGGCCAGCGAACCGGTAGCCGCGTCCTGGCCGTGATCCCGCCGGCGGACGGATACGGCGCCCAGGGCAACCCGCAGGGCGGTGTCAAGGCGACGGACACCCTGGTATTCGTAGTGGACCTGATCAAGTCGTACGCGGCGACGGCGTCCGCGGGCGGGCAGCAGGTTTCCACCGGCGGCGGCACCCTCCCGGCGGTCGGGAACGCGCAGGGCTCCGCGCCGTCGGTGACGATCCCCAATGCCGCGCCTCCCACGACGCTCGCGGTGCGCACCCTGATCAAGGGCACCGGCCCCAAGGTCGGGAAGGGCCAGCTCATCGTGGTGCAGTACGTCGGTGTGATCTGGGCGAGTAAGAAGCTCTTCGACTCATCCTGGCGTAACGGCGCACCGCTCGGCTTCACCGTCGGCGCGACACCCTCGCAGGTCATTCCCGGCTGGGACCTTGGCCTCGTGGGCCAGACCATCGGCAGCCGGGTACTGCTCGTCATCCCGCCCGCCGACGGCTACGGCAAGGCCGGTAACACGCAGGCCGGCATCAAGGGCACCGACACGCTCGTGTTCGTCGTGGACATCCTCGGCGCATACGGCCCTGCTGCCGCGTAGCAGCACACGGCGCGGCTGCGCCTGCTCCTGGTGGAACCGGACGCCCGTGGCCGGGGCATCGGCGCCCGCCTGGTCGCCGAGTGCACCGGATTCGCGAAGCGGGCCGGATACACCGAGCTCGTGCTGTGGACCAACGAGGTGCTCGCCCAGGCCAGGCGCATCTACGAGAAGGCCGGATTCCAGCTGGTGGATACGGCACCGCACCACAGCTTCGGGCACGACCTGGTCGGGCAGACCTGGCGCCTCGCACTCACGTGAGGCGCCACGCGGCAGCCGTTACGGATCTTGGGGGGGTGGGGCGAGCAGGCTGGCGGCGTGCCGTCCGGCGGCGGCGGCGGCGAGGAAGTACGCGAGATCCTCGTCGAGCCCGCGGCCCATCGTGGACAGCCGGACCGGGCAGGCCCGCAGCGTCTCGTAAAGGCCGTCCACGGGTACCCGCACCAGCGAATGCCGCCGGCCGAGCGGCTGTGCTTCCGCGTTGACCCTGGCGCCGAAGGGGCCGGGCAGCTCCGGCACGACCACGTCGGCGCGCGCGAGCGCCACCCGCCCGTACGCGGTCAGGCTGTGGTGGGAGATCCCGCGGTGCCGCTCGCGCGGATCGGCCTGGCTGACCCGCAGCGCGGCCACCGGGCGTCCGTGCAGCACGGCGGCGGCGTTGACCGCCTCACCGGCGGCCACGCCGGAAAACCCCCACCTGGTGCCGGTGCCGAGATTGCCCGGGCCCTGCGCCACGACCGCGAGATCCGCGCGCAGGACGTGCCGCGCCGCGAGCAGCCCGGTGTGCACGGTCACGGCCTCCAGATCGCCGCCGAAGGCCTGACCGACCGTCACCACGGCCGCGAGCCAGCCCGCCTGCCGGAGCTCGGCGCACGAGCGGGAGAACCACGCGGGCAGCGCGCCGCCGTCCAGCATCACGTAGGCAACCACCGCGCCGGGCCGCTCCGCGTAGCAGGCGGCGAGCACGGCGGGCAGCGCCGAGTGCAGGTCCGCGATCACCACCGGCATCCGGCCAAGGTCATCGGCGTCGCGCAGCACCTCGTGGTAGGCCGAGCCCTGCTCGTCCACGCCGAGCACGGTCGCCTGCAGCGGCGTGTACCGCGCCTTGACCAGGTGCCCCGGGCCTTCCGGGTCCGCGGGCAGCCGGCCCGGCACGGCGATGACCAGCGCGTAACCGCCGGTGCCAAGGCCGAGGTCAAGCGCTGTCGTGTTGAGCAGCACCCGGTCGCCGGGCTGCGGCCGCCCGGTCAGCTCGGGGTAGGCAAGCGCCCGGACCAGCGGGCCGCCGCGTTCGCCGTACCCGTCCGCGCGCCCGCCCGCGCCATGGTCCATGATTTCGTCTACGACCACGTCAAGTTCGGCCGCGCCCGGCCACTCCCGCCGCATCGCGGAAACCACGCCGCTCCGCCATCTGATCACGTTGGCAGGGTAGCGTCGGACTCGCGGAAGGGAGCGCCATGTCACGCCGGAAGACCGAGCGGCTGCTGAGCCTGGTTCTCTGCCTGCTCGCCGCGCGGCGTTACCTCACGGCCGAGCAGATCCGTGCGGCGGTGCCCGGGTACCCGCCGTACGGCGAGGCGTTCAAGCGGATGTTCGAGCGCGACAAGGACGAACTGCGCGAGCTCGGCATCCCGCTCGAGACGGGCCAGGCCGGCGATGACGACACGGGTTACAAGATCAGCAGGCACGACTACGAGCTGCCGGAGATCACACTGGAAACGGACGAGGCGGCCGTGCTCGGCCTGGCCGCGCGGGTCTGGCGCCGCGCGGAACTCGCCGACGCCGCCGCCGGCGGGCTGCTCAAGCTGCGCGCCGCCGGGGTCGAGTCGGAGGACATCCCAGACATCGAGCCGCGGGTCCGCACCGACGACGCGGCGTTTCCCGCGATGTGGCGGGCGGTGCGCGACCACCGGCCGGTGGTCTTCAGCTACCAGGCGGTGGGCCGGGCCACCCCGCAGCAGCGCCACCTGGAACCATGGGGAGTGGTGTGCAGATACGGGCGCTGGTACGTCGGCGGCCACGACAGGGACCGTGGCGCGCCGCGGGTATTCAGGCTCAGCCGCGTCCTGGGCCCGGTTACCTTCGACGGCCCGCCGCGCAGCTTCACGGTACCGGCCGGCACCGACGTACGTGACCTGGTGCGGTCGTGGGACGGGCAGCAGCCGCAGCGCCGCACCGCCGTGATCAGGGTGCGCCACGGCGCGGGATACGGGCTTCGCCGGTGGGCCAGGCAGGTGCCAGGGGCGCCGGGCGAGGCAGGCTGGGATCGGCTGGAGTTCCCGTTCTCTGAGGTCGACTGGATGGCCGGGCATCTCGCGTCGTTCGGGCCTGATGTGGTGGTCCTCGACCCGCCCGACCTGCGGGAGGCCGTGATCGGCTCGCTGAAGGCCGTGCTGACATGAGCGTGCCCGCCGAGCCTGAAGCAGCCGGTCCCGGCGCAGCCGGTCCCGGCGCGGCCGGTCCGCCGGCGTCCGGCCCTGGCGCAGCCGGTCCCGGCGCGGCCGGGCCGCCGGGATCCGCGGTGTCCCGGCAGGCTGGCGCGGCCGCGGGCAGCCGGGCGTCCGCCCGGGCGAGCACGACCCGGCTGCAGCGGCTGCTCGCCCTGGTGCCGTACGTGACGAGCAGGAAGGTCGCTTCCATCGCGGAGACCGCGGCGGCCTTCGGCCTTTCCGAGCGCCAGCTCGTCGACGACCTCAACATGCTGTGGTGCGTGGAACTGCGGTCGCCGGACCCGTACTGCCCCATCGACCTCTCGTACGAGGGCGGCGAGATCGTGGTCAGCCAGGCGGACCCGGTGGCCCGGCCGCTGCGGCTGGGGGCGGACGAGGCGAGCGCGCTGCTCGTGGCCCTGCGGATGCTCGCCGACGTCCAGGAGCACGGCTCCACGGTAGGCAGAGTGATCGCCAAGCTCGAGGCCGCGTCCGGCGAGGCCGCCGCGCTGAGCAGCCAGGTGGCCGTGCAGGTGGAGGTGCCAGGGCCGGCCGTGCTCTCGCGCGCCAGGGCGGCGTTGCAGGCTGGCCGGCGGGTCCACCTGACCTACTACGTGCCCGGCCGTGACGAGGCGACCGAACGTGACGTGGACCTGATGCGGATCGTCGTGGTGGACGGCCGGACCTATCTGGAGGGCTGGTGCAGGCGCGCGGAGGGTGTGCGCCTGTTCCGTATCGACCGGGTGGTCGCGATCGAGGTGCTGAGCGCTCCCGCCGAGATACCCGCGGGTGCCGAGCCGAAGGACCTCGACCAGGGCTTGTACCAGCCCGGACCCGACGACCTGCGGGTTGTGCTCGAGCTCGCGCCGGAGGGCCGCTGGGTCGCGGACTACTACCCGTGCGACGGCGTACAGGAAATAGGGGACGGGCGGTTGCGGGTCGTGCTGCGTACCGCGGATGCCCGGTGGGTACGGCGGCTCGCGCTGAAACTCGGTGACCGCGGCCACCTTGTGGAGCCCGCCGGGCTCGCCGCGGCGGTGCGGGAACAGGCGGCGGCGGCGCTTGCGCAGTACGGGCTCGCATGACGCGGGGCAGGGCCGGCGGGCCATGATTTCGCGGCGCGGGGGTGTGAGGGGCTCGTCAGCCGCGCGTACAATCGGCCGCAAGAGGGCTGCCCGCCGGCAACGGCGTGCGGCCCGCGTCCCAGCCCCTGCTGAAGAGGACCGATATGGGTGAGCTCAGCCCTTGGCATTTGCTGATCCTGGCTGCGGTGTTCGTCGTGCTTTTCGGGTCGCGTAAGCTGCCCGACGCTGCGCGGTCGCTCGGCAGGTCGATGCGCATCTTCAGGGCGGAAACCAAGGCGCTCCACGATGGCGAAGAAGGCGCGGAAGACGTCCGGACAGCCCAGCCCGTGGCGCAGCCAGTGCTGCAGCAGCCCGCGTCGGCCGCGCCGCAGCCGGTACCGCAGCCGACACCGGTGAAGGTGAGCCTCGACGACGGCACGATCGTCAGCGGCGTGCCGCTGGCGGAGGCACAGCGCAAGCAGCAGTCAAGCTGATCCCACAGGAGCCGACCGTGCCACTGAGCTGGCCGGGGTCAGGTACTGCCGCAGGCGCCACCGGCAGGCGGGCGAACCCCGACGGACGGATGCCGCTCATCGAGCACATCCGCGAGTTGCGTTCCCGTATGGTCAAGATCCTGCTCGCGCTCACCGTCGGCTCGATCTTCGGGTGGATCTTCTTCGGCCCGGTGTGGAAGTTCATCGAGCGGCCCTACTGCAAGATCCAGATAAACCACCGGCCGACCGGCGCGGTGCTCGGCTCCGGTCAGTGCACGCTCTTCGTCACCGGCATCTTCGACTCCTTCTTCCTCCACCTGAAGATCGCCATCCTGGTCGGGATCATCGTCTCGTCCCCGGTCTGGCTGTACCAGGTCTGGGCGTTCGTCGCGCCAGGTCTTTACCGGCGCGAACGGCGGTGGACCTACCTGTTCGTCGGCAGCGCGGTGCCGCTGTTCGCGCTCGGCGGGGCGTTCGCCTACCTGGCGATGACCCGCGGCCTGCGGTTCCTGCTCGGCTTGGTGCCGAACGGCGCCCAGCCGATCATCACGATCAACACCTACCTCGGCTACGCGATGGCCATGCTGCTGATCTTCGGCGTCGCGTTCGAGGTCCCGCTGACCCTGGTGATCCTGAACCTCGCTGGCGTGCTCACCCACGAGCGGTTCAGGAAGTGGCGCCGGATGATGATCTTCGGTGTGTTCGCGTTCGCCGCGGTCGCCACGCCGAGCCCGGATCCGATCACGATGCTGCTGCTCGCCGTGCCCTGTGTGGTGCTCGTCGAGCTTGCGGAGGTAGCCATCTGGGCGAACGACCGGCGCCGGGCGCGGCGGCCATCGCCCTACGACGGGCTGTCACCCGACGAGGCGTCGCCGCTCGACCAGGCGGGCGGGAACGAGCCAGCCAGTGCGGACCGGCGCTGAGCCGGTAAAGCGGGGGCTCGCGAAGAGGCTCTAAGCTGACGTCATGACCACTCCGGCGCAGCGGTATGCCGCGTCTCGCCGCCGGTCACCCGCCTTCGAAGGCCTGTACGACTTCGAGTTCGACGACTTCCAGCGCAGAGCCTGCCAAGGGCTCAAGGACGGCACCAGCGTGCTCGTCGCGGCTCCGACAGGTTCGGGTAAGACGGTTGTCGGCGAGTTCGCCGTGCATCTCGCGCTCGCGGCAGGCCGCAAGTGTTTCTACACCACGCCGATCAAGGCACTGTCCAACCAGAAGTACGCCGATCTGGTCCGGCGCTACGGGCCGGCCAAAGTCGGCCTGCTGACCGGCGACAACAGCGTCAACGGCGAGGCGCCGGTGGTGGTGATGACCACCGAGGTACTGCGGAACATGCTGTACGCGGGCTCGGGCACGCTGACCGGCCTTGGTTACGTCGTGCTCGACGAGGTGCACTACCTCTCCGACAGGTTCCGCGGCGCGGTGTGGGAGGAAGTCATCATTCATCTGCCCGACTCCGTGCAGGTCGTCGCCCTGTCGGCGACGGTGAGCAACGCGGAGGAGTTCGGCGAGTGGCTTGTCCAGGTACGCGGCGACACGACCGTGATCGTGGACGAGCACCGGCCGGTACCGCTCTGGCAGCACATGTTCGCGGACGGGCGGCTGTACGACCTGTTCACCAGCGGCCCGGCCGACGTCCCCGCCGACAGTGCGACGGAAAGCGGCGCGCCCGGCGCGGTCGCGAAGGTCAACCCGGAACTCCTGCGGATCGCGCGCCGCGAGGATTGGGCGGCACGGGCCGGGCGCCGCCCGCAGCGGGGCGGCCGCCGCCCGCGCAGGTTCCGCCCGCCGAGCCGCGTCGACGTCATCGAGCGGCTGGACGCGGCTGGGCTGCTGCCCGCGATCACCTTCATCTTCAGCCGGACCGGCTGCGACGCGGCGGTGCTGCAGTGCCTGCGCGCCGGCCTGCGGCTGACCACGCCGGACGAGGCCGCGGTGATCCGTGAGCGCGCGGCGCGGCGGACCGCTGACCTCGACCACGAGGATCTGGCGGCACTCGGCTATACCGACTGGCTCGACGGTCTGCGGCGCGGCATCGCCGCGCACCACGCCGGCCTGCTTCCGGTCTTCAAGGAGGTCGTCGAGGAGCTGTTCACCGAGGGCCTGATCCGGGCGGTGTTCGCGACGGAGACGCTCGCTCTCGGCGTGAACATGCCCGCGAGGACGGTGGTGATCGAACGGCTCGACAAGTGGAACGGCGAGACGCACGCCAACCTGACGCCCGGCGAGTACACCCAGCTCACCGGGCGCGCCGGGCGGCGCGGGATCGACGTCGAGGGGCACGCGGTCGTGATCTGGCAGCCCGGGACCGATCCGGGCGCGGTGGCCGGCCTCGCGAGTACCAGAACCTACCAGCTCACGTCCAGTTTCCGGCCCTCCTACAACATGGCGGTCAACCTGGTCGGCCAGGTCGGCCGAGAGCGCGCCCGTACCTTGCTCGAATCGTCGTTCGCGCAGTTCAGGGCGGACCGGGCGGTCGTCGGCGTCGCACGCCAGCTGCGCCGGAGCAGGGAGGCCCTCGACGGCTACGCCGGCGCCATGAGCTGCGATGCGGGTGACTTCGCCGGCTACATCGCGCTCCGCAGAGAGCTTTCCGAGCACGAGGCGGAGTTCGCACGCAGCCGCAGCGCCAACCGGCGGGCCGAGGCGGAGCGTTCGCTGGGGCGGCTACGGCCCGGCGATGTGATCAGGGTGCCTGGCGGGCGGCGAGCTGGGGTCGCGGTCGTGCTCGACACCGGGGGACAGGGTCCTGGGCCGCTGGTGCTCACGGCGAACCGCCAGGTCAAGCGGCTGTCGACGGCTGATTTCCCGGTCCCGGTCGAGCCGGTGGAGCGGGTCAGGATCCCGAACTGGTTCAGCGCCAGGTCACCGCAGCATCGCAGGGACCTGGCCGCCACGGTCAGGAACAAGCTCGCCGGGCGTGACCTCCCACCGCCCCGGCGTGGCCAGGCGCCCGACGACGCTGAGATCAGCCGGCTGCGCGCCCAGATCAGGCAGCATCCGTGTCACGGCTGCCCCGACCGTGAGGAGCACGCGCGCTGGGCTGAGCGCTATTTCCGGCTCAAGCGTGAGGTGGAAGGCCTGGAGCGCCGGGTCGCGAGCCGGTCGCACGTGATCGCCAGAACCTTCGACCGGGTCTGCACCGTTCTCGTGCAGCTCGGGTACCTCGCGGGGAACGGCGCCACCGACAAGCTCACCGCGCAGGGGCAGGTGCTCGCGGGCCTGTACACCGAGCTCGACCTGCTCACGGCCGAGTGCCTCGCAGGCGGGCTCTGGGACGGCCTCGAGCCGGCCGAACTTGCCGCCTGCGTGTCGGCGCTGACCTATGAGTCGCGGCAGTCCGACGACGCCGCGGCACCGCGGCTGCCGCACGGGCAGGCCAGGGAGGTGCTCGCCGCGATGGCCCGGCTGTGGGGCGAGCTCGACGCGATCGAGCGCGACAACTCACTGTCCTTCCTGCGCGAACCGGACCTCGGCTTCGCCTGGGCGGCGTTCCGCTGGGCGCGCGGGCACCGGCTCGATGCGGTGCTGACGGAGTGCGGCCTCACCGCGGGCGATTTCGTGCGGGCGGTGAAGCAGCTCATCGACCTGCTCGATCAGATCGCCGCCGCGGCCGATCCGGGGCTCGCCGCGGCGGCCCGGGCGGCCATCGAGGCGATGCGCCGCGGCGTCGTCGCCTACTCCTCCGTGGCGTGACGCCCGGGCGTTCCCCCACGTCCATGGCTACGCGGCGCTAGACCCCGGAGCCCGCGGCTGCGCGGTCGGCGCGCCACGCGGCAGCCATTCGGGCTGTGTCCGCCCGGGGGCGACTCCCCGGAACCCCGATGCGTCGCAAGCGACGCGCCACGCGGCAGCCGTCAGGGCAAATGGGCGGGCGAAGGGCGGGCCTACGTGGCGAGCGCGGCGAGTGTTCCTGGCACGTCGTCTACGCATAGCGCGTCCGCACCCGCGGCGGCGTAAGCGGCGGCGGCCGCGGGCTGCGGGCACCAGATGAGGACGTCGAGCCCGGCCTCGTGCGCCACGGCCACCGCCTCGGCCGCGGCCGGGAAGGGGTGAGCCTCTTCGCGGGCCGCGCCGGCCGCGTCCGTGTCCTCTTCCACCGGCGCCAGCGAGCCCGTGTGCAGGGCGATCACGTCGAGACCGAGCCCCGCGGCCGCCGGTATGCCGTGCTGCGGCGGGAAGTAGAGCCAGGTGAGCAGGCCGAAGGCGGCGTCGGGAAGGTCCGGCCGCAGGGCGGTGAGCAGGCCAGCGTCGAATGACGTCACGAGCAGCTTGCGGCGCTTCGATTCCGCGCTCAGCGCCGGGGCGAGCAACGCGGCGGTGCGGCGGGACCTCGGGTCGGTGGCGTCGGCGAGCACCGTCTTCACGTCGACATCGATGCCAATCCCGGGCGGGACGGCGTCGAGGACGTCGGTCAGCCGCGCGATGCCCTGCCCGGCGAGTTCGGCGGCCGTGCGGTCCACGATGCGCGAGCCGTCCGGCGCCGTCCAGTCATGCCGGAGCACAAGCTGGTCGTCGGCGGTGCGCTGGGCGTCGATCTCGATCCACGTCAGGCCGGCCGCGACGGCCGCGAGGCAGGACTCGACCGTGTTCTCGCGATAACCGCCGGACATGCCGCGGCCGAAGCCGCGATGCCCCACCACCGCGGGCTTTGCTGCGAAAATCACGGGTCCCACGATCCCACACGCCTCCCGCCGCCGCGCGACGGCAGCGGTGCGACGGCAGCGGTGCGACGGCAGCGGTGCGCCGACAGCGAAAGCCGGCCTCGACGGTCCTGACCCGGTTCCAGGATGGACAGCGTGAGGCTGCTGGTGCTCGGCGGTACGCATTTCGTGGGCCGGGCTGTCGTAGCGGAGGCGCTGGCGCGCGGCGACGAGGTAACCGCGGTTACCCGCGGCGTCTCCGGCAACCCCGGGGCAGCCGCGGAGGCGATCCGCGCGGACAGGACGGCCGGCGGCGCGCTGGCCGCGGCGCTCGGGGACCGGTCGTGGGATGCGGTGATCGACACCTGGTCGGGCGCGCCGCGGGTCGTGGCGGACAGCGCCCGGCTGCTCGCCGGGCGGGCCGGGCACTACGGCTACGTGTCGAGCCGTTCCGTCTACCGCTGGCCCATCCCGGTCGGGCTCGACGAGACGGCGCCGGTCGTGGACGGCGATCCGGCCAGCGATGATGCCGCCGACTACGCCGCCGCGAAGCGGGGGGCCGAGATCGCGGTCGGCGCGGCCTTTGGCGACCGCGCGCTGCTCGCCCGCGCCGGCCTGGTCCTTGGGCCCTATGAGGACGTCGGCCGGCTGCCGTGGTGGCTGCGCCGCCTCGAGCGTGGCGGGCGTGTCCTCGCCCCTGGCCCGCCCGACCGGCCGCTTCAGCTCATCGACGCACGCGATCTTGCTGTGTGGATGCTCGCCTGCGCCGACCAGGGCCGCGGCGGCGCGTTCAACGCGGTGAGCCAGCCGGGTCACGCCACCATGGCCTCGTTGCTCACGGACGCACGGCGGGTGACGGGTTCGGACGCGAAACTGGTATGGGCCTCACCTGAGGTGATCTCCGCCGCGGGCATCGAGGCGTGGACCGAGCTGCCGATCTGGCTGCCGCCGACGGGCGAGGCGGCCGGGCTGCACGCGGGCGACGTGTCCCGCGCATACGCGGCGGGGCTGCGGTGCAGGCCGGTGGCGCAGACCGTGGCCGACACCTGGCGGTGGCTGCAAACGGAAGGCGACCCGCAGCCGCGGTCGCGGCCCGCCCCTGGCCTCGACCCGGTCAAGGAACAGCGGGTTCTTGCCACCCTCGGATGAGGTGGAACTGGCAGGATGACTGTGATGCCCACTACTAGCCCGTATCTGATGCTGCTCGACACGCCGGCGCTGTATTTCCGTGCGTTCTACGGGATACCCGACTCGGTCACCGCGCCGGACGGGACGCCGGTGAACGCCGTCCGCGGCCTGCTCGACATGATCGCCCGCCTGATCAATCCCGGCCGCAGCGACCGGGCCATGCGTGGCCGCCCGGCGCGGCTCGTCGCGTGTATGGACGCCGACTGGCGGCCGGCGTTCCGGGTAGCGGCGATGCCCTCCTACAAGGCGCACCGGCTCGGCACCGCCGGAGCCGAGATCGTACCCGACGCGCTCACCGTGCAGATCCCGGTGATCGAGGAGGTGCTCGACGCGGCCGGAATCGCCCAGGCGCCGGCGCCAGGCTACGAGGCCGACGACGTGATCGGCACTCTCGCCGCGCGCGCCGACCTGCCCGTCGACATCGTCACCGGCGACCGGGACCTGTTCCAGCTCGTCGACGACGCCCGGCAGGTCCGGGTGCTCTACACCGCTCGCGGCTTCGCGCGGCTCGAATCGGTCGACGAGGCGCGGGTGACCGCGCGCTACGACATCCCCGGGCGCGCGTACGCCGAATTCGCCGCACTCAGGGGAGATCCCAGTGACGGTCTGCCTGGAGTGCGCGGAATTGGCGCCAAAACGGCTGCCGCGCTTGTGCGCCGTTTCGGCACCGTGGACACGATGCTCGCCGCGCTCGACCTGGACCCTGTCGCCAGCGGCCTTGGCAGCAGCCGCGCGAAACTGGCCGCGGACCGTGACTATCTCCAAGCCGCCATGCCGGTCGTGCGGGTGGTCAAGGATGCGCCGATCCCGCCGCTCGACGACGCCCTGCCGGCCCGGCCCAAGGACCCGGCGCGGCTCGCGGACCTCGGGGAGCGCTGGAACCTCGGTTCCGCGCTTGGCCGCATCATCCGAGCGCTGACCGCAGGCTCGCCGGAGCGCTGAACGCAGGCTCGTCCAAGGGCTACCGATGTGACTGTGCGTGGCTGGGTGGCGATGCCCATCCGAACGGGATGACAATACGTAGCCGCGTTACAGAGAATTTACTCAATCGTAAGCAACTCTCTACCAATACGCGGAGTACATTCACGGCGACTCTCACGGATGCGGCCAGAGCGGAAGGAGGCAGGTGCCAGGCCGCATTGTCCCCCGCAACAGGACGAAGGAGCCCGAATGTTACGACGCTGGTGCATACCTCTCGCCGGTTTGACCCTCGTGGCCGGTTGGATGTTCGCCGCGAGCGCCGCGGCCGCCGCGCCGCAGGGTCCCCGTGCCCCCGCGGCGCAGGCCCGCGGGCCGGGTGGCCCCATGATCAGGCCAGCGGGGCATGTCACCGTGCCGCTGAGCGGGCGTGGTGCCGTCAGGAGCACGGCGTACAGCACCAACTGGTCGGGATACGCGGCCCACGGCGGCACGTACAGCAGCGTGTCCGCGAGTTGGGTGGAGCCGACCGGAACGTGCACGTCCGGTCACAAGTACTCCAGCTTCTGGGTTGGCCTCGACGGCTACAGCAGCGGCACCGTCGAGCAGACCGGCAGCGAGGTCGACTGCGGCAACAAGACGGCGCGGTATTACTCCTGGTACGAGATGTACCCGGCCTACCCGGTCAACTTCAGCAACACGGTGCGGCCGGGTGACCACTTCACCGGCTCGGTCACCTTCACCGGCTCGGTCACCTTCACCGGCTCGGTCACCTTCACCGGCGGCAGCGGTTTCACCCTGAAACTGTCCGACACGACTCAGGGGTGGAGCCACACGGTCAACGCCTCGCTGGCCGGTGCCGCCCGGTCGTCCGCCGAGGTCATCGTCGAGGCGCCATCGTCGATCAGCGGCGTCCTGCCCCTGGCCGATTTCGGCACCGTGTACATCACCGGATCCACGGTCAACGGTTCGGCCATCGGCAACTTCAACCCGACCCAGATCATCATGGTCAACAGCGGCGGCCAGGCCAAGGACAGCGTCTCGTCGCTCACCAGCGGCCAGAACTTCAGCGCCACCTGGCTCCGCAGCAACTAACCCCATTTAGCGCGCCGTCCGGCAGCCATAAGGCTGCCGGACGGCATTTTTGCGATTACGAAATCAGCCCATAAGAGATGAATTCCGGTCGCGAAGATCTCACATAAGTGAAGATCTCAGGTAAGAGCCAGCGGTGAATATAAACACAACCAGTCAGAGATCGAACTGGCCATCCACCGCGCCCTTGACAAAAACTCGCCACGCTGCTGGCGCGAGCTTCAGGCGAGGTCCAGAAACGTTCTTGCTGTCCCGGACCCCGATATGGTCATCGGGCAAACGCGCCACTTCGACGCAGTTGCCGTTGTACGCACTGAGCGTGCTTTTCCGCCAATTTGGTTCCGAGCGGCCGATGTCGTTCATGCGTTTCCCCCGTGTCCCCCGTGTGCGATATTGCCAATAATGACAACATCTAATCCACGGACTCTGTTAAGGTGCATATATTCTCTCCCGGGGGGTTTGCTGCCTCCCTAGCTTGGGAGGCGATTGGGCCGTATCGTACCGGCCCGCCGACGGTAGCCGGGGCAGAATGCACTACATGGTGCGGCCAACATCATGACCTGCTCGAAGGCCCGGTACCGTACCAGTGATCATACGCTCCGTGCGTGCACGGGGCATCTCCGTAGCTGCCGCCGCGGCTGCCGCGAGCGCGGCAGCGGGTCCGGTGCGGTCAGGCCCACTGCTCGCGGGAAACCTCCGCGATCAGGTCCCTGGACTTGTCGGGCTCGAGGGACCGGTCGCGCAAAACCTCAAAGGCTATCTGATGGTAGTATGTGGCGGTATCTTCCTTGATGAGCTGCGAATCGGTCATTTGCTCGATATAGACGACATTGGGCACTGTGAGCCCGTGCACCTGAGCGAAACGAAACAGCGTGAAGGCGCCGGTGGCCAGCGGGTGCTCCCCGTTCAAGGGGAAAATTTGGAGCGTCACGTTCGGGGACGTGGACACCTGGATCAGCCGGTCAAGCTGCGCGCGCATCACCGAGCTGTCACCGTACCTCCGCAACAGAACCGATTCGTCCACAATGACATGCAGCTGCCGCAGGCTTGTCCCGCTCAGGACGTCTTGACGCTTAAGCCTGGCCCGGACCCGGCGCTCGATGGCGGGTGGTGGGGTAGTGGTGAATAGCTGCCAGCTCGCAATCACCTCGCGGGCGTAGCCTTCGGTCTGCAGCAGGCCAGGGACGACCTGGGGTTCCCAGTTCATGATGACTTCGGCTTCGGCCTCCATGCCGATGAACTCACTGAAGCCTTCGGGCCAGTCCCCGGAGTAAGCCTCCCACCAGCCCTTCTGCTCCGCGTCACGGGCGAGCGCGAGCAATTCATCGCAGGCGGCACTGTCCACGCCGTACAGGTCGAGAAGCCGCCGGAGGTCGGCGAGCCGCATGCCTGTTCTGGCGTTCTCTATCCTGCTCACCTTGGAGGAGGACCAGCCCATGTGGTCGGCAACTTCGTCCCCCGTGAGGCGGGCCTCTTCGCGCAGACGGTGCAGCTCGGCGGCCAGCCGCCGACGGCGCACGGTCGGGCTGCCATGATCGGACACCCGTCCTCCAACGCGGTTGTCATGCCCAGAACGGGCCTACTTCACACGTACCTTAGGCGGGGATAGCTAGGTAACGAGCGGGTTCCACAACCATCTCCATTGCAACCGCAATTAAAAGTTGCAGTGCAACATACGTTACCGGACAATCGAGGTAGCGGGCCAGTTCCTAACGAGGGCAGGAGGCGGACCGCGATGGTGTTCGGGCGGAGTGACCAATGGGTCACTCCGCTGTTTGCGGTGCCCATGAGCGGCCCGGGAGTGGCTCGGCGCGGCGCCGGCGTCCCGCGGGACCGGAACGGCACCGGCCGGCTGCGGCAGCGCCAGCCGCAGACAGCGCCAGCCGCAGACAGCGCCAGCCGCAGGCAGCGCCAGCCGGGCGGCACGGCCTGGCGACATTGCCTGGCGCGGGCCGTTGCGGCAGATGCGTCCCGTCCAAGACAAATGCTGGGCCGGTATGCGCACCGACCCAGCAGGCCCAGCAACCCCCCCATTCACCTGTCGACAAAAGAAGGAGCCGTGGTTATCACCTATAAAACCCGAGATGTCCCGGTCAGGCAACTGATCGGGGCCAGCCAATCCAGCCAACTCCCCCCCACCGCACCGGCGCAGCTGGCCGACAGCGGCCAGCACGTCGCGGCAAGACCGCCCGTGGCCGCGGGCGGCGCGATTCCATCGGCACGGGAGGTGGGGGCATGACCACATTGATAATCGTGGCCGCCATAGCGACGGGTCTTCTCGTTGGCTGGTGGCTGACGCTCACTGTCGCGGCAGCGGCGATGTCCAGGTCACAATCTCGCATGCAGCGCAAAGTGAGGTACTGGCAGGCCGAGGCAGGGCGCGCAAAGGCGCAAGCCGAGCAGCTCAGCCGGGCCGCACTCGAGCAGCTTGTCGCGCCTGAGAAGTGGTGACGGATCAAACGGTGCACGATGCCGGCCATGCCGGCGGGTGCCGGGCACAGGCGAGACCGGGCGCAGGGGACCGGCTTCGCGCCTGTGGCCGGCGCACACGAGAGCCCTCGCGAGGGGGCTCTCGTCATCCGGGTGCACAGCCTGGTCGCGGCCCGCGGGGTACGCCGCCGTGCGGCCACAGCCGCGGCGGGGCTAGATTGGCGCGGTGGACAGTGAGCTTTACCCCACCGACCGGCCGGGCAGGGTAGCGGAGGCCACGCGCGGGGCGGGGCTGTCCGCGCTGCTGCTCACCCCCGGGCCGGAGCTGCGGTATGTGACCGGGTACGACGCGCACCAGCTCGAACGCCTGACCTGCCTCGTGGTACCCGCCGACGGTACGTCCTTCCTGGTCGTGCCACGCCTTGAGCTACCCGCCGCACAGGCGGCCGGGGTGGCGCGGCTCGGTGTGGAACTCGTGGCGTGGCACGAGACCGACGACCCGTACGAGCTGGTCGCGGCCAGGCTGCGCGCCGCCGCGGGCGACGTGGGGCGGGTCGGGCTGGCCGACCGCATGTGGGCGATGATGGTGCTGCGGCTGCGGGCCGTGCTGCCTGGTATGGAGCAGACGCTGGCCGGCCCGGTGCTGCGGGGGTTGCGGATGCGCAAGAGCCTCGCCGAGGTGGCGGCGCTCGCCGAGGCGGCGGCGGCGATCGACCGGGTACACGACCGCGTGCCCGGCCTGCTGCGAGCCGGCCGCAGTGAGCGTGAGGTCGGTGCGGACATCGCCGCCGCGATCCTCGCGGAAGGCCACACCCGGGTCGACTTCACGATCGTGGCCTCTGGGCCCAACGCCGCGAGCCCGCACCATGAGCTGTCCGGCCGGGTGCTCACGCGCGGCGACGTCGTCGTGGTGGACATCGGCGGCACGATGCCGAGCGGCTACTGTTCCGACAGCACGCGGACCTACGCGATCGGCGAGCCGCCTGCCGAGTTCACCGCCTACTACGAGGTGCTGCGGGACGCGCAGGAGGCCGCTTGTACCGCGGTGCGGCCCGGCGTCAGCGCGGAGTCCGTCGACGCTACCGCGCGTGATCTGATCACCCAGGCGGGCTATGGCGAGTTCTTCATCCACCGGACCGGGCACGGCATCGGCCTTGAGTCGCACGAGGACCCTTACATCGTGGCCGGCAACGCCGAGCCGCTCGCACCGGGGATGGCATTCTCTGTCGAACCCGGGATCTATCCGGGCGAGCACGGGGCGCGTATCGAAGACATCGTGGTCTGCACCGAGCAGGGCGCGCTGCGGCTGAACAACAGCAGCCGTGACCTCGTGATCGTGTGACGCGATTTTCTCGATTCTCCCTCGATGGCGAGGTACGCGATGGAAACAACGGACCGGCGGGACGAGATAGCGGCGCTGCTCGAACTCACCGACGAGCTTGTCGAACGCGAGGTACGGCCGGCCGGCGAGGCCGCGGAGGAGTCCGGCCGCTTCCCGCGCGAGCTGTTTACGCTGGCGGGCCGGGCCGGGCTGCTCGGCCTGCCCTATCCGGTCGAGTACGGTGGCGGCGGGCTGCCCTACGAGGCCTACCTGCAGGTCGTGGAGAAGCTCGCCGCGGGCTCGCTCGCCATCGGCCTCGGCGTCAGCGTGCATACCCTCGCCTGCTTCCCCATCGCGAAGTACGGCAGCGCCGGCCAGCGCGCGCAGTGGCTGCCCGCGATGCTCGGCGGTGAGATGCTCGGCGCCTACTGCCTGTCCGAGCCGCACTGTGGGTCCGACGCGGCGGCCCTGCGCACCAGGGCGGTGCGTGACAGCGGCGGTGGCTACACGGTGGACGGCGTAAAGGCGTGGATCACGCACGGCGGCGCCGCCGACTTCTACGCGGTGTTCGCGCGGACGAGCGGCGACGGCACCGGCCGTGATCGCGCCCAGGGCATCAGTTGCCTGCATGTGCCGGGCGAGACGGAGGGAATGTCCGCGGCGCCGCCGGAGCGGAAAATGGGCATGCGTGCCTCCGTCACCAGCCAGATGATCTTCGAGGGGGCCCACGTGCCCGCCGGTCATCTCATCGGTGCGGAGGGCACCGGGTTCAAGATCGCGCTCGCGGCGCTTGACGCTGGCCGGCTCGGCATCGCCGCGTGCTCGGCCGGAGTCGCCCAGGCGGCGCTGGATACCGCCGTCGGCTTCGCCAGGCAACGGCGGCAGTTCGGCCGGCCCATCATCGAGTTCGACGGCGTCGCGTTCATGCTCGCCGACATGGCCACCGCGGTGGCCGCCGCGCGGGCGCTCTACCGTGCGGGGGCACGGCGGATGGACGAGGGGCTGCCGTTCGGCGCGCAGGCGGCGATGGCCAAGCTGTTCGGATCCGACGCCGCGATGCGCGTCGCCACCGATGCGGTACAGGTACTCGGCGGCTATGGATACGTGGCCGACTTCCCCGCGGAACGGTACCTGCGCGAGGCCAAGGTGCTGCAGATCGTCGAGGGCACGAACCAGATCCAGCGGCTCGTCATCGGCCGGGCGCTCGCCCGCGGTGAAGGATAGGCCAAGGCTAGACCAGGGCTAGGCCCAATGCCGGGGAGTTAAGGTCCGCGAGCGGTTGTCAAGCGCTGTTGTCGGCGTGTCGCTGGCGGCGGGTACTCGCGGCGGACCGAGGTGGTGATCTTGGAGATTCGCAGGGACGTGCGGGGTTTGCCGGGCGGGTGCTTGTTCCAGCGGCTGAGCGGGGATTTGACCCGGCGGGGACAGACGCGTGGCCGCCGGGGCCCGTGCAGGCTGGCCAGGACGGCGCGGCCGATCTGCCCGGCCAGGCAGGTGGTGGCGGGGATGACGCCGCGGGCCTGGGTGACCAGCGTGGTGGCGGTCTCGACGGCGGTCTGGTAGCTGGCGCGGTCAGGGTCGGTGCCCGGGACGGTCTGGACGGCATCGGTGATCGCGATCCGCAGCGCCTGGTAGAGGACCAGCAGCGCCCACATCTCCTGCTGCAGCCCGGCCGGGTCGCCCGAGCGCAGCACCCGGCCGCCGAGCAGGGTGTGGCGCAGCGCGAGGTAGGCGATCTCGTGTTCCCAGCGCTCGTGATACAAGGTGATCAGCGCCTCGGCGGGGTAGGCGCGCCAGTCGGCCAGGGTGGTGACGAGCTGGTAGCTGTCGCCGTAGGTGGTGCCGTCGTGGCAGGTCACGGTCACGCTGGCGGTGATGACCCGGACCTTCACCCCGCCGATGAGCGACAGGAAGGACCCGTCAGGCAGGTGCCGCAGGACCGGGAGGCGGCGGCCGCATTTGACCCGGGCCAGGAACTGGGCCTTGGTGGCGGAGAGCTGGCGGAGGAACTCCCCGGCGTCGAAGCCGCGGTCCATCAGCACCAGCATCGACTCGTCCAGCAGGTGCAGCAGCCTGCGCGCCCAGGTGATCTCCCCGTCGGCGGGGGTGCCGAACGCCGCGCCGATCAGCGCGCGGGTGCCGGTCTCGCACAAGGTCATCAGCTGGATCACCGGGTAGCCGGTCACCCCGAGCGCGGCGTTCATCTTGCCCAGCCAGGCCCGGTTGCGCGGCGTGTCGGCCACCTTGATGGACTTGCAGCCGTCGAAGGCGACGGTGCGGTACCGGCCGAACATCACCCCCGGGGTGCGCGGCCAGGCCGCCGGGCCGGCCAGCACCTCAAACAGCGCCCGGAACGGGGCGGGCCCCAGGCGGCGGCGCAGCTCCCGCAGCGCCCTGGGCGAGGGCGCAGCCACGCCCAGCCCGTCCAGGGCCGCAGTCAGCTTCGCCCACACGCCCAGGTAGCCGGCCCGCGGGAACAGCCCCAGCGCCAGCACGAAGTAGACCCCCACCCGCGAGGGCAGCACCCGCAGCCGCCGCTGAGCAGCGCGGGCATCCGCCAGCACCCCATCCACCAGATCAAACGGGATCACCTGCGTCAGCTCGCCCAGATGCCCGGGCGCGAACACCCCCGCCGCCACCGTGATCGTCCTGGTGATAGTCGTGACAGCCGAACCAGTGACAGACTGAACGGGCAACGGAGGTCCTCGCAGACGGGTTGATCTTGGCGGATTTCCTCCGTCTTACCGGACCTCCGTTGCTATCCGGTCACGACACGCCGAAGCAGGTGCTTGACCGCCAAGCCCGGACCTTAACTCCCCGTCATTG
>WNFJ01157179.1_pt3 | contig 27292 bp, 27 predicted proteins | sample 5400461 | NCBI WGS metagenome assembly WNFJ01 (sample SAMN13153349, study PRJNA577476) | soil metagenome | isolation source: 115 cm saprolite on Douglas fir-dominated hillslope | place: USA:California | collected 2013-09-17
AGCTCAAGAAGCAGCTGGGACCGGAAGCCCTCGTGCAGCTCACGCTCAGCATCGCGGCCGCCAACTTCACCAACCGCTTCAACGAGGCGCTCGGCACGGAACTGGAAACTTAAAGCGGAGGAGAAGATGGTCCATGTCGCACCATTACTCCGGTCCCGACTGGGGGTTCCCCCATGGGGACGCCCGACTGGATCTCACCGATCTGTATGCCTTCCCCAAGCCGGGGGACGCTGGCAAGTCGATCCTTATCATGGAACGTACACCCGGCCGTCGGCGAGAACCCGCCGGGGCCTACCGCAAGCATGGGCTGCGGAGTACAGCCCCCGCGGGGTCAGGGTCAACACCGTCGCCGCCGGTCCTATGTACACGCGACCCGCGGCGCGCGAACTCTTTGATTCCCTCGGAGCGACGACGGCGGTCGAACCGCGATATAGCACCGAATTCCTGGGCTCCTGCCGGGAAGGCAGAATGCCCACTCGCCGAGTTTATCAAGGCCGACGTTCGTCATGACGACGAGGTCCGCCAACTGGTCGACCAGACCGTCGCCCGCTACCGCCGGGTCGACGCAGCCGTCAACAACGCCGGCAGCGAAGGCCAGCCTGGCCTGGTGACGGAGCAAACGGCCGAGAGCTATGCCGCCACCTTCGACACCAATGTGCTCGGCACGCTGCTGAGCATGAAGCACGAGCTGCGTGTGATGCAGGCTCAGGGTAGCGGCAGTATCGTCAACATCTCCTCGACCTATGGTCATGAAGGAGCGGCCGGCGCATCGGTCTACGCGGCCAGCAAGCACGCCATCGAAGGCATGACGAAATCCGCGGCGCTCGAAGCCGCCGCATCCGGTGTGCGCGTCAACGCCGTTGCCCCTGGTCCGATCGAGACCGGCATGCTCAACCGCTTCACCGGAACCGCGGAGGCGAAGGCGGCCCTGGCGTCGGGAGTGCCGCTTGGGCGCGTCGGCGCGCCAGAAGAAATCGCCCGCGCTGTGGTCTTCCTCGCTTCCGACAAAGCTTCCTTCGTGACCGGCCACGTCCTTACCGCCGATGGCGGCAAAACCGCCGGTTGACTGAGGCGCCCGTCAGGCTCCCCAGCGTGGCGGGCGCCGAACCCTTTCATCGAGGATAACCGGTAAGAACGCGCTCGGCCTGAGTGACGGGCTACATCAACGGCATCGAGCTCTTCGTCGATGGGGGCAATAGCGCAAATCTCTAACGTGAAAGCGATCGCGCCCAGGCAGACCGAGCCACAATTCCTTGTCGACCATCACAGTGGAGGCGGAAGAGCAACGATGCGGTGGCGGCGAGCGAGGAGAAGGACATGAACGACTTCACTTCGGAGCGCGCCTCGTCAGACGCCGACGTAAGCATCGCACGCTCGTCGCGGGTAGGCCTGCTGGTCGTCGTATTCGCTGCTGCGGTCGCCGGCTGTGGCGACACGTCCCGGGCCGCCGGGCCGCTTCCGACCTCGGTGGTGAAGGTCGAGCCGGTCGTCGAGCGGGACGTGCCGATTACCTTCGAGTATGTAGGGACGCTGGTCGGCTACATCAACGCGCAGATCCGCGCCCGGGTCAGCGGGCACCTCGTGAGCCAGAACTACCGGGAGGGCTCCCTCGTCAAGAGCGGCGACCTCCTGTTCCAGGTCGATCCGCGGCCGTTTCAGACCGCCCTCGATCAGGCCGACGCCAAGGTCCACCTGGCGGAGTCGCAGGTGAGCCAGGCCAAGGCCCAGGTGAGCGCGAGTCGGGCGCAGGTCGAGCAGGCAATGGCGAAGGTCGTCCAGGACGAGGCCCAGGTCAAGCGCGCCGAGGCCACCCAGCGCCAGACGGAGCTCGACGTCGCCCGCTACACGCCGCTGGCCCAGCGCGGATCGGTGAGCCAGCAAGAGCTCGACAATGCGGTACAGAGCAACCTCGCAAATCTCGCTGCGGTGGCGGCCGCGCGTGCCGCCGTGCTGAATGCGCAGGCCAGCGTGACCCAGGCGCTGGCGGCGCTCGAGAAGGCGCAGGCCGACGTGAAGACGCAGGAGGCCAATGTCGCCGCCGCTCGCGCCGCGCTCGCCGACGCCCGGCTCAACCTCGGTTACACGAAGGTGTCGTCGCCGATCCGCGGGATCGCCGGGTTCCGTGGGGCGAACATCGGGGACTTCGTCGGCCCGGGCGATGTCACGGCCCTGACGACGGTCTCGCAGGTCGATCCAATCTACGCGGAGTTCCCCATCAGCGAGCAGCGGGCCCTCGCCGTGTTTCGCCGATGGGACGCCGATCCGCGCGCGCCCCGGGACATCGAGCTGGAGCTGATCCTGGCCGACGGAAGTGTCTATCCCAGGCGAGGGCGCGCGGCCGCCCTGGATCGACAGGTCGATGTGACGACGGGCACCGTGCTCGCGCGTGGCGTCTTCCCGAATCCCGGGAACGTGCTGCGTCCCGGCCAGTACGCGAAGGTCCGTGCCGTCGTCGAGGTGAAAAAGAATGCGCTCCTGATCCCCCAGCGGGCCGTCCAGGATCTCCAGGGAGTGCACCAGGTCGCGGTCGTCAAGGCCGACGACACGGTCGACATACGAGCGGTCCAGGTGGATGCGCGCGTCGGGTCTCTGTGGATCATCGCGCATGGACTGAAGCCCGGCGAGCGGGTGGTCGTCGAGGGAGGCGACCGCGTCCGAGCCGGCCAGAAGGTCCGGGCTGAGGCGAGCGCACCCCCCGGGCCCGGCCCGGCGAAGTAGCCTGCGATGGCCAGGTTCTTCATCAACCGGCCCGTCGTCGCCATGGTGATCTCCATCCTCATGGTGATCATCGGCGTCGTCGCGATGGTGCAGCTTCCCATCGCGCTGTATCCGAACATCGCTCCGCCAGAGATCCTCCTCACCGCGCGATACCCCGGCGCCGACGCGGTGACGCTCGAGCAGTCGGTCGCCACGCCCATCGAGCAGCAGATGAGCGGTGTGGACAAGATGCTCTACATGTACTCGCTCAACCAGGCCACCGGCGGCCAGATGCAATTGCGCGTGGACTTCGACGTCACCACCGACCCGAGCGTCGACCAGGTGCTCACCAACCTGAGATACTCGCAGGCCTCCTCCCAACTCCCGCCCGATGTGGTCAACCAGGGCGTGACGGTCACGAAGTCGGTCACGAGCCCGCTGGGGATCTTCGCGCTGTACTCGCCGAAGGGGACGTACAACCCGCTGTTCCTCGCCAACTACGCGTACGTCAACATCAATGACCCGATGACGCGCGTGCCCGGCATCGGCCAGGTGCAGATCTTCGGAGCCTCCCAGTACGCCATCCGGCTCTGGGTCAATCCCGACACGCTGGCGAAGCTCGACATCACCGTCAACGAGATCGCCAGCGCCCTGCAGGCCCAGAACACCGTCAACCCGGCCGGCCAGCTGGGCGGCGACCCGGTGCCCCGCGGCCAGGAATTCACGTACACGGTGCTGGCGCAAGGACGCCTGGCGAGCCTCGCAGATTTCGAGAACGTCGTGGTGCGGGCGAGGCCGGACGGCGCGCTGGTCCGGGTGAAGGACGTGGCCCGCGTGGAGCTCGGCGCGCAGAACTACATCCGACGGGGCCGCCTGAACGGGAGCCCGTCCGCCCTCATCGCCGTCTACCAGCTCCCCGGCTCGAACGCCATCGACACCATGAGGGGCGCGACGAAGTTGATGGAGCAGGCCAAGGCGCGCTTTCCCAACGACCTCGACTATGTGACGGCGCTCGACACGACGCTGGCCGTGAGCGCCGGGATCCGGGAGATCGTCAAGACCCTGGTCGAGGCCCTCATCCTGGTCGTCATCGTCGTCTTCGTCTTCCTCCAGGGTTTCCGGGCGACGCTCATTCCGCTGCTGGCGGTGCCGGTCGCGCTCGTCGGCGCCTTCATGGTCTTTCCGCTGCTGGGCTTCTCGATCAACACGCTATCGCTCTTCGGTCTCGTGCTGGCCATCGGCCTCGTGGTGGACGACGCCATCGTCGTGGTCGAGGCGGTCGAGCACCACATCGAGGCGGGGCTGTCGCCCCGCGACGCCGCCTTCAAGGCGATGGAGCAGGTCTCGGGACCGGTGGTGGCGATCGCCCTCATCCTGGCGGCGGTGTTCGTGCCGACGGCCTTCATCCCGGGCATCACGGGGCGGATGTATCAGCAGTTCGCGGTGACGATTGCCGTGTCGGTGTTGATCTCGGCGTTCAACGCGCTCTCGCTGAGCCCGGCGCTGTCAGCGCTGCTCCTGCGGCCGCGGCGGCAGATGCGCGGCCCGCTGGGGGTGTTTTTCGGTGGATTCAACCGCTGGTTCGCCCGCGCGACCAACGGCTACGTGGGCGCGTGCGGCCATCTCATCCGCAAGTCCGGCTTCGCCATGATCCTCCTGCTCGTCGTCGCCGTGCTGGCGGGCCTCGTGGGCTCCCGGCTGCCGGGGGGCTTCGTCCCCACCGAGGATCAGGGGTATTTCTACGTCAACGTCCAGCTTCCCCTGGCCGCGTCGTTGGACCGCACCGCGGCCGTCAACGACAAGCTCGACGCGATCTTCAAGACGACGCCCGGCATCAAGTACTACACGGGCGTGGCGGGCTTCAGCCTGCTGAGCCTGGTGACGACCACCTACAACGGGTTCTACTTCGTCACGCTCGACGACTGGGACGCGCGGAACAAGAAGGGCCTGACCGCCGACGTGATCATGCGGGAGCTGAACGGGCAGCTGGCCGGGGTGGCGGAGGCTCAGGCCTTCGCCTTCTCGCCGCCCGCGATTCCAGGCATCGGGACGTCCGGCGGTGTGACGTTCATGCTGGAGGATCGCGCGGGCAGGGATCCCGCGTTCCTGGCCGAGAATACCGCCACGTTCCTCGCCGCCGCGCGGAAGCGGCCCGAGTTCGCCCGGCTCTTCACCACCCTGCTACCGGGCGCGCCGCAGTTCTTTGCGGAGGTCGATCGCGACAAGGTCCTCAAGCAAGGGATCACCCTCGCCTCGGTCTACCAGGCCCTGCAGGCCTTCCTGGGCGGCGCCTTCGTGAACTACTTCAACCAGTACGGACGGGTCTGGCAGGTGTACGTCCAGGCCGAGGGCGAGTTCAGGACCCGGGCCGAGAACGTCGGTCAGTTCTACGTGCGCAACGCCGCCGGCCAGGCGGTGCCGCTGTCCACGCTGGTCACCATGAGGCAGGTGAACGGCCCGGAGTTCACCACGCGGTTCAACGAGTACCGGGCGGCGCAGATCAATGGATCGCTCGCGCCCGGGTATAGCACCCGCCAGGGGATGCGGGCGCTCGAGGAGGTGTTCGCGCAGACCATGTCCCGCGACATGGGCTTCGACTACTCGGGAATGTCGTTCCAGGAGAAGGTGGCGGAGGAGGGCATCCCGCCAACCGTCGTCTTCGGCTTCTCGCTGCTCCTCGTGTTCCTGCTCCTGGCCGCCCAGTACGAGAGCTGGACGCTGCCATTCGGCGTCCTGCTCGGCACGCCGATCGCCGTCCTCGGCGCCGTGGGTGCGCTCTGGCTCGGCCGGCTCGAGCTGGACGTGTTCTCCCAGATCGGCCTGGTGATGGTGATCGGCCTGGCGGCCAAGAACGCGATCCTCATCGTCGAGTTCTCGAAGGAGGAGTACGAGCGTGGCACCTCTCTCGTCGAGGCCGCGCTGGCCGGCGCGCGGATCCGGCTCCGGCCCATCCTCATGACCGCCTTCGCCTTCATCCTCGGCGTCCTTCCCCTCGTGATCTCGACCGGTGCCGGCGCCAACTCCCGACAGATCCTGGGCGCGACGGTCCTCGGGGGCATGCTGGCGGCGACGCTCATCGCGATCTTCATCATTCCCGTCACGTTCTACGTGAGTGAGCGATTCCGGGGAGAGTCAGAAGAAGCACCGCGCCCGGACGCAGTGCCGGCTCCGATCAGCGGGGGGACAGACGGCGAGCGTCCGGCCGAGGGGAGACATCCGTGACGCGCCCCGCGAGCGGGTGGATCGTCTCCAGTATCGTCGCAGCCGCACTCCTTGGCGGCTGCGCGATCGGCCCGAACTACAAGCGTCCCGCCGTGGCCGAGCCTCGGACGTTCCGGGGCCAGGCGATTGCGGAAGCGGCATCGTTCGCCGATGCGCCCTGGTGGGAGGCGTTCCAGGATCCCAGCCTGAAGGCGCTGATCCAGGAGGCACTGCGCAGGAACTACGACGTGCAGGTCGCCGCCGCCCGTGTGCAGGAGGCCCGCGCGAATCTCAGCGTTGCTCGATCGGACCTCTACCCGTCTCTCGACTACGCCGGCGGCGTGTCGAGGGGCAGGATCAAACCCGGCGCCCTGGGCGCTCCCGGCGGACAGGCACCCGAGGCGAGCAACTTCTATTACGGCACGCTCGCCGCATCGTGGGAGCTCGACATCTGGGGTCGGATCCGCCGCTCGAACGAGGCGGCGCGGGCCACTCTGCTGGCCACCGAGGAAGCCCGGCGTGGCGTGTGGTTGACGCTGGTCAGCGATCTGGCCCAGGCCTACTTCGAGCTGCTGGCCCTCGACGTGCGGCTCCAGATCGCCCGGAACAGCACGGATGCTTACCAGCGCACCTACGACCTGTTCCTGGATCGCTTCAACCTGGGCGCCGCCTCGAAGCTCGAGACGTCGCGGGCCCAGGGCGCCCTCGGCGACGCGCAGGCCAATATCCCGCAGCTGGAGAGCGACATCGTCGCCAAGGAAAATCAGATCAGCATCTTGCTGGGGACGACTCCCGGCCCGATTCCGCGCGGGAAGCCGATGTACGAGCAGCTCGTGGTGCCGACGGTGCCGGCCGGGTTGCCGTCGGCGCTCCTCAGGCGGCGCCCCGACCTCCGCCAGGCTGAGCAGCGGCTCGTGAGCGCCAATGCGCGGATCGGCGTCGCCGAGGCGGAGTTCTTCCCGAAGCTGAGCCTGACGGCGCTGTTCGGCACGGCGAGTCCCGAGGTGTCGGCCCTCACGGGCGGGACGGCGACGATCTGGGCGGTCGCCGGCATGTTCAGCGGACCGCTCCTCAACGCGGGCCGCACCCTGGGGAACTATCGCGCGTCCATCGCGCAATGGGAGCAGGCACGCCTTCAGTACGAGCAAGCGGTCCTCCTCGCGCTCCGCGAAGTCTCGGACGCTCTCACCGCGCTGGGCAAGCTGAACGAGGCCGAGACGAGACAGGACACGGCGGTGAAGGCACTCGAGGAGGCCGTCGAGCACGCGACGAATCGCTATCGCCAGGGGTTGGCCAGTTACTATGAGGTGCTCGAAGCCCAGCAGCAGCTCTACCCGGCCCAGAACACGCTCGCGCAGATTCGCCGCAACCGGCTCCTCGCCTACGTGCAGCTCTACAAGGCGCTCGGCGGCGGCTGGAGTCTGACGGACACCGAGTGGACCGGTCATGATGGAGCGACGACCAGATGAGGTCAACGATGAGTCGGCAGGCCATGGAACAGGCGCTCGGGAAACTGGTCATGGACCATGGGTTCCGCGACGCGTTCTTCCGCGATCCGATGGCGGCGAGCCTGGCAGCCGGGATTCAGCTCACCGATCACGAGTGCAGCTCGCTCGGTCGCATCCGGCCCGGCGCGCTGGCGGCGTTCCAGCGATATCTCGATGGGAAGCGGATCGCTTAGACGACGCAGACGCGTTCGCCCGATGGCGCCTCACCGTCGGGACCAGCCGGGGTCGGTGGCACGCGAACCCTACGGTTCGAGCTGCTCGATCGATGCCGCCACGACGCGGTTTCGCTCGGTGGGGATGGTTCCGGTCACGACGACACGGTCGTTGCTCCCCAGACGCTGATACTGATCCTGCGCTACGTGCGTGAGATCGACGGCGATGCTCCGGTCGTCGTCGGTTGCGACCATCAGCGTCTGTCCCGCGATCCACAGCACGCGCGCTTGAAACTGGACCGGCGCATCGTCGGCCGCGCTGACACCCACGGACAGCACGCTCAGGAGCGCGAGCGCCATCAGTGCTGCCACTCTCCGTGAGCCGCGAATATCACACCGGCGCATGACGAATTCCCCCCTCCTATGGGCGCTCTGGCGCCACCGTACCGTGACGTGCTAGCGGCGGCGCAACGCCATGCCCAGCATCAGCCAGGACCAGCCGACGAACGTCAGCGGGATACATCAGGACCAGAAAGCCGGCGAATACCGAGAGCATGCCGTTCACCACGTGCAAGACGAGTCCGCCCCGCTTCGCTTTTCTGAACGCATAGGCCGCTTCCATCGCGCCCGCGAACAGCAGGAGCCAGCCGACGAACAGCACCGAGACGAGCGTCGCCGCGACCGAAAGGGTGGTCGCGAAGGCGCCGAGCACGACCAGCACGGTGCCGAGCACGAGCATCCAGCCCGACGCGCGAGGGGCGGTGACGTCGACGGTGGGCGTCTGGTGTGTCGCCTTGGTGTCCATGGTCGGCGCCCCTCCGCCCGATACGTGGTCCATCACCGTTGAGACGGCGCCGGCGGGGCGACGGTTGCGGCCGTGCGACTGTCGGATTCTTGCGGAAAGAATCTCGACAGACCGTCGGGTCACCCGTGTGGCCCTCAGAAGGGTGAGGTGCAAAATGAGACGGGCGTGCCTGGTGGTGCTGACGGCGGTCATCCTGGTTCTGACGGCGGCTCAGGAGGCGACGCCGCCGTTCTACGCGCTGCTCCCGCCCGACTACCCGGGCCCGTTGATCCGCGTGTGTCACACGGAGTACGGGATCTGCCTCATCCCCTTCACGACCCAGCCGGGCGCGCCATGCGAGTGCGTCACCGCCGGCGGGACGTGGGTTCCCGGCGTCACCGTCCATTGAGCGCCGGAGCTGACCGGCGGTCATTGGGCTGAGCCCATGTGGATCGTCCGCCTCGCGCTGCGCCGGCCGTACACCTTCGTCGTGCTGGCGCTGCTGATCGCCGTCCTGGGCCTCGCGTCGATCGTCACTATGCCCGTCGATATCTTTCCGGCCATCAACATCCCGGTCGTCAACGTCATCTGGAGCTACTCCGGCCTGTCGCCGACCGAGATGCAGGATCGAATCGTTACCATCAGCGAGCGCGCCTTCACCACGACGGTCAGTGGGATCGAGCACATCGAGTCCGTGTCGTTGCGGGGCATCGCCGTCACGCGGCTCTATTTCCATCCCAACGTGCCGATCGAGGCCGCCATCGCCCAGGTCAACGCGCAGGCGCAGCAGATCGTGCGCGCGCTGCCGCCTGGCATCTTTCCGCCGCTCATCATCCAGTACAACGCGGCGAGTGTGCCAGTGGTGCTGGCCAGCCTGAGCAGCGACCAGCTGCCCGAGCAGGAGCTGAACGACTTCGGCAACAACTTCATCCGCACGCAGCTCGTCACCGTGCCGGGCGCCGCCGTTCCGCTGCCCTACGGCGGCAAGGTGCGGGTGGTCAACGTCGACATCGACCCCGACGCGCTCTACGCGCGGGGGCTGTCGCCGCAGGACGTGAGCAACGCGATCCTGTCTCAGAACGTCATCCTCCCAGCCGGCACGGTCAAGATCGGGACGCGGGAATACGACGTCGCGATCAACAGCAGCCCCGAGGTCCTCGGGGACCTGAACAAAATCCCCATCCGGTACGTCAACGGCGCCATGGTGTACGTCGCCGATGTCGCGTTCGTCCATGACGGGTTCATTCCGCAGACGAACCTCGTGCGGCGTGATGACCGTCACTCGGTGCTGCTGCCGATCCTGAGCAACGGCAGCGCCTCCACGCTGGCGGTGGTGAAGCAGACCCGCCAGCTGATGCCCAAGATCCTGGCGGGCCTGCCGTCCAGTCTCAAGGTGGACTTCCTGTTCGACCAGAGCGTCTTCGTCAGGGCGGCCGTCACCGGGGTCATCCACGAAGGCGTGATCGCCGGCTGCCTGACCGCGCTGATGATCCTGCTGTTCCTGGGGTCGTGGCGGAGCACGCTGATCGTGATCACGTCCATTCCACTGTCGATCCTGACCTCGATCATCGCGCTCAAGATCCTGAACCAGTCGCTGAACGTGATGACACTGGGCGGGCTGGCGCTGGCGGTCGGCATCCTCGTCGACGACGCCACCGTCGAGATCGAGAACAACCACCGCCAGCTCGACCTCGGCAAGCCGCTGCGACAGGCCATCCTCGACGGGGCGGCCGAGGTGGCGACGCCGGCGTTCGTGGCGACGCTCTCGATCTGCATCGTGTTCGTGCCGATCCTCTTCCTCGGCGGCGTGGGCGGGGCGCTGTTCGCGCCGCTGGCGATGGCCGTGGTCTTCGCGATGCTGGCCAGCTACCTGCTGTCGCGCACCCTGGTCCCTACGATGGTGTTGTATCTGCTGGCTCCCGAGGCGCGAGCGCGGCAGCAACGTGAGGCCGCCGGCGGTACTGCGCCTCGAAGGTCGGTGTTCGGTCGCATCTCCGACGCCTTCGAAGCCGGCTTCCACCGCCTCACCGGCGCCTACGAGGGCGCGCTCGCCTGGGCACTCGAGCACCGGGCGGTGGTGCTCGTCGTGTTCCTCGCCTTCGCGCTCGCGTCGCTCGGCTTGTACCCCTTCGTCGGGCGCGACTTCTTCCCGACCGTCGACGCCGGCCAGCTTCGGCTGCACGTCCGGACGCCGGCGGGGACGCGGATCGAGGAGACGGAAGCCTACTTCCAGCGCGTCGAGGACTACATCCGCCAGGTGATCCCGGCGGCCGAGCTGAGCGTGATCACCGACAACATCGGCGTGCCGAACGCGATCAACCTGGCGCTGAGCGACAGCGTCACCGTCGGGCCGGCCGATGGCGAGATCCTGGTGTCGCTCAACACGCCGCACCGCCCGACCGCGCAGTACTTGAAGACGCTCCGTGACGAGCTACCGAAACGATTTCCGGATTGCGAGTTCTTCACGCAGCCGGCCGACATCGTTAGCCAGATCCTCAACTTCGGCCTGCCGGCTCCGATCGACGTCCAGGTCACGGGACCGCTGGCGGAGTCGGAGCGGAACTTCCAGGTCGCTCAGCGGATCGCCGCCGACCTCCGCGGCGTCCCCGGCGCCGTGGACGTTCACGTGCAGCAGGTCCTCGACGCGCCGCGGATCACGGTCGAGACCGACCGGGCGCTCGCCCAGCAGGTCGGGCTCACCCAGCGCGACGTCGCCAACAACCTGCTGATCTCGCTGACCGGCAGCGGCGCGACGACCACCAACTTCTGGCTGAACTACAAGAACGGCGTGAGCTACCAAGTCGTCGTCCAGACCCCCCAGCATCGTCTCGCCTCGCTCGACGAGCTGCATCGCACCCCGATGGCCATCGCCGGCCAGGCGTCGCCCCAGCTGCTGCGCAACCTGGCCGACTTCCACCGCACGATCACGCCGCTGTCGCTCAACCACTACAATGTGCAGCCGGTGTTCGACGTCTACGCGAGCGTCCAGGGCACCGACCTCGGCTCGGTCTCCAGCCGGATCGACCGCCTCGTCGCGAAGTACAGGAAGCAGATCTCCGGCGCCAGCTCGATCGTCGTCCGCGGGCAGGTCCAGAGCATGAACCAGTCGTTCTTCGAGCTGGCGCTCGGCATCGGCTTCGCCGTCCTGTTCGTGTACTTCCTGATGGTCGTCAACTTTCAGTCGTGGCTGGATCCGCTCATCATCCTGATGGCGCTGCCGGGCGCCCTGGCCGGCATCCTGTGGGCGCTCTTCGTCACCGGGACGACCATCAGCGTGCCCTCGCTGATGGGCTGCATCATGGCGATCGGGGTGGCGACGTCGAACAGCATCCTGATGATCACGTTCGCCAAATGCGCGGGCGGCCTCCCTCGCAGCCGGCCGCACGCGGCTGCGCCCCGTCCTCATGACGGCGCTGGCGATGCTCATCGGCATGTTGCCGATGAGCCTGGGCCTCGGTGAGGGGGGCGAGCAGAACGCGCCGCTGGGCCGGGCCGTGATCGGCGGGTTGATGGTGGCGACGTTCTACACGCTGTTCTTCGTGCCCCTGACCTACAGCGTGCTGCGCCGGAAGCCCCCGAAGACCTTTGGTGACGAGCATGGACACGAGTGACCGTCCGCCCCGCCGCGCCCGCACGCGAACGATGGTCGCCGTCGGCATTGCCGCGCTGAGCCTGTTCGTGGTGCTCCTGGTCGTCGGCAGCATGCCCCGGCTCCGCAACGAGCACGAGCTGGCGGCGGCCGTGCAGAAGGTCCAGACGACGCCGCCGAACGTGTACGTCATCCGGCCGGAGGCGGCCGCCGAGGCGGAGCTGTCGCTGGCCGCCACGACCCAGGCCATCCGCGATGCGGTCATCTACGCGCGGACCAGCGGGTACATCAGCAAGCGCCACGTGGACATCGGCGATCGCGTCACTGCCGGCCAGCTCCTCGCCGAGATCGATTCGCCCGAGATCGCCCAGCAGCTGCAACAGGCCCAGGCGGACCTCCGGCAGTCGGAGAAGACTCTCGACCTCCAGAAAGCGTTGTTGGAGCTGGCGCGGACGACCCTCGCCCGGTACCAGGCAGCCGACGCGGAAGGCGCTGTCGCCAAGCAGGCACTGGATCAGAACGCCGCGGCCTACCGGACGGCGCAAGCCGCGGTGGCCGCCGCCGAGGCGAACGTCGAGTCGAATCGGGCCAACGTCCGGCGGCTCGGGAAGCTGACTTCGTTCCAGCGCGTGGTCGCCCCGTTCAATGGCACCGTGATCCAGCGCAACGTGGACGTCGGGACCTTGATCACCGCCGGCAGCCCGACCAACAACACGGCCGTGGCGCCATCCAGCGTCACCGGCGCGCCGAACGGGCTGTTCGAGGTCGCGCAAGTGGACGCGCTCCGTGTGTTCGTCAACGTTCCGCAGGCCTACGCTCCCACCGTGAAGATCGGTCTGCCGGTCAGCGTGGTCGTCCGCGGACAGCTCATGGAGCCGATGGCCGCCACGGTGACGCGCACCGCCAGCGCGCTCGATCCGGGGACGCGCACGCTCCTGACCCAGGTCGACATCCCGAACACCCAGCACCGGCTCCTTCCCGGGATGTTCGTCTACGTCGCGTTCAAGATCGGCCCGTCCGGCACACGGTGGCGGGTGCCGGCGACCGCCGTCATGTTCAACGCCCAGGGTTCCCGGGTGGTGATCGTCGGACCGGGAAACAAGCTGCACTTCCAGGACGTGGTGCTCGGTCGGGACTTCGGCACCGCCATCGACGTCCAGGGCGGGTTGCAGGGCGACGAGATCATCGTGAAGCAGCCGACGGTGTCGCTCCGGGAAGGCCAGGTCGTGACGCCGGTCGCGGCGCCGAACCCATCGGGCGGCTGACGCGCGTGCGCCCCCAGCGATGTCTCACACAGTTCGCGGTCGCGCTCGCCGTGCTCGCCGGTGTGAGCGTGCTGGCCGCGGGTTGCATGGTCGGCCCCACCTACAAGCGGCCCGAGGTCGAGCAGCCGCAGCGCTTCAAGTCGCAGGCGGACGGCGAGACGGGTCCGTCCATCCCGGCGGAGTGGTGGCAGCTCTATCGCGATCCCGAGCTCGACGGGCTCATCGCAGTCGCGCAAGAATCGAACCAGAACATTCGCGTGGCCGTGGCCCGGGTGGACGAGGCGCGCGCGCTCGCGCGCGTGGCCGGCAGCTATCTCGTCCCGACGATCGGCGCCAATCCCAGCTTCTCGCACGCGCGGTACTCCGCCAACCGCGTCAGCACGACGACCGGCAAGAAGGTGACAGCCGGCGCCACGGTCAATGACTGGCTGATCCCGATCGACCTCTCGTACGAGATCGACGTGTGGGGCCGCGTGCGTCGCTCGTTCGAGTCCGCCCGGGCGACGGCGGCCGCGACCGCCGATGACGTGGGCGTGGTGCGCCTGACGGTCGAGACCGACGTGGCGCGGTTCTACTACACGCTACGCGCGCTCGACGCCCAGGCCCAAATTCTGACGGACACCGTCACCGCCTATGCGGAGCAGGTGCGGCTGCTTTCGGCCCAGCTCAGGGCCGGGCTCGTCAGCGCGATCGTCGTGCACCAGGCCCAGGCCCAGCTGCAGGCGACGCAGGCCCAGCTGCGGGACGTGCAGCGCGCCCGCGCTGACCAGGAGCATGCGCTGGCGATCCTCTGCGGACGCCCGGCGCCGTCGTTCGCCGTCGCCGCCAAGCCCCTGCACGAAAGCGCGCCGCCCGCGGTGCCCCCCGGGTTGCCCGCGCAGCTGCTGACGCGCCGGCCCGACGTGGCCGAGGCCGAGCAGAACGTCAGGGCCGCGAACGCCCTGATCGGCGTAGCTACGGCGGAGTTCTATCCTCGGTTCACCCTGACCAGCGCGGCCGGCTTCGAGAGCGCCGACGTCTCCACGCTCTTCGACTGGCAGAGCCGCGTTGCGTCGATCCTGCCCAGCATCTCGATTCCGATCTTCCAGGGCGGCCGGCTCCGCGCCAACCTGGCGGCAAGCCGGGCGCGCTACGAGCAGACCGTCGCCACGTACGTGAACCAGGTGCTGATCGCCTACGGCGACGTCGAGGACGCCCTGACCGATCTGCACGCGCTGAGCGACGAGGTCGGCCGGCTGCGCGACGCGGTCGGCGCCTCGCAAGAGTACCTGCGCCTCGCCCAGGTGCAATACCGGCAGGGTCTTGTCGATTATCTTCTCGTCATCGACGCCGAGCGGACGCTCCTCGCCAACAGGCTGTCGCTCGCCCAGGCCGTCAATCTGCAGATGGGCTCCAGCATCCACGTGGTCAAAGCGCTTGGCGGGGGCTGGAGCCCCGCTGAGGATCGCGTCCAGCCGTAGGACGCATGACGGCCCGCGCCCTGACGCCGGCGGTCGCGAGGTCGCGCGGTCTCGAGCGGCTTCCGATCGTGCTGAGCCTCATCGCCGGTAGCACGGACGTCGTCGGCTTCCTCGGGCTCGGCCTGTTCACCGCGCACATCACCGGCAACCTCGTCATTCTCACGGCCCACGTCGTCCTGGCGGTTCCCGTGTTCATGGTCATGCTCGCCCTCACGAGACTGCTGGCGGACGGGTGTAAGTCGCTCGGGATCGCCGCCCGCCAGCCGCTGCTTCTGTCCCAATTCTTCCTCCTCGCCGGCTCGTTCGTGCTCGGCATCGCAGCGGGCTCCAGCGTCGATCCGAGCGGCAGATACAGGACCCTGGCGGGCATGCTCGCAGTCTCGGCAATGGCGGTGCAGAACGCACTCGTGCAGCTTGAGCTGATAGAAGCGCCGCCGACGGTGGCGATGACCGCCAACGTCACCCGGCTCACGCTGGATGTCGTGGAGATCCTCCTCGGACATGACTCGAAGAGCGTCGCGAGCGCGCGCCACCGGGCCATGCATACCTGGCCGGTGGTCGTCGGCTTTGCCATCGGCTGCGGTCTCGGTGCGGCATGCCACGCCGCGATCGGCTTGTGGTCCCTGGCGCTGCCCGCCAGCCTCGCCCTGTTGGCAATCTGGTTGGGCTCCGGGGAAACGAGCCCTGAACGGGCGGTTCAGCTCACGTCCGATCCTCGGACCGGGCACCTGCCGTCAGCCAGATGACCAGACAACGCTCGAGAGGCCACGCCCCGAACGCCTCGGGATCGGGATCAGCCTCGCGTGGAGCTTCTTATCCGGAACGCCGTCTGCCCTCATCGAGGGCGGTCCTTACGGCATCGATCAGGGCATTGCCGTTGAAAGGCTTGCTGAGGAACGCGACGGCGCCGGCTTGCAGGGATCGCTGGCGCGCCTCGTCGTCGCCGTGAGAAGTCAGAATCACCACAGGAATTCGGGAGCCCGTGCCCGACAGGTGTCTGAGGAGGTCGAAACCATTCATTCCGGGCATCCGGAGATCGAGCACCAAACAGCCGGTCTGCTCTTGATGGATGGACTGCAGGAACGCTTCGGCAGATGCGAACGTCTCTACGCGGAAGCCGACCGATCCCAAGAGATTCTTCAGGGACCGACGCAGCGATTCGTCGTCGTCCACGATGGAAACGATCTGTGTGTCGTATTCGCCCATGAGAGTCTAGACTAGCGGGCCGGGCGGGGAAGCGTCCACCCTACTTTGGTGGGGTTCCGCCACTACCGTAGGGGGCAACCCCGAGGCGTCCGGCGCTCCGGACCAGTTCCGCCAGAGACCCGGCCCGCATCTTCAGCATTACCTGCCCGCGCTGTTCCTTGACCGTGGCTTCGGTGGTCCCAAACTCGGCGGCAATTTGCTTGTTGAGTAGACCGGCGACGATTCCGGCCATCACGTCCCGTTCGCGCGGGGTCAGGGTGTCGTACCGGCGACGAAGCTCGGCGAGCTCTCGCCGCTCCGTTCGCGCGGCGCGATCGCGATCGATAGCGTGTCGAATGGCGTCGAGTAGGTCCTGTTCGCGAAACGGCTTCGTAAGAAACTCGATCGCTCCGGCCTTCATGGCCCGAACCGACATGGGGATGTCGCCGTGACCGGTTAGAAAGATGATTGGCAGCGTGGCGTTTGTCTTGGCGAGCTCTTGCTGAAGGTCGAGGCCGCTCGGCCCCGGGAGGCGCACGTCGAGGACGAGACAACCCGGAGCATCCCCTCGGGGAGTACTGAGGAACGCCTGAGCGGTCGGGAACACTTCAACGGTCATTCCCAAAGAGCTGATGAGTCTGCGGAGGGAGTCGCGGACGGATCGGTCGTCGTCGACGACAAAGACGACGGGTATCTCCGCGCTCATCGCATACCCGGCAGCGCGAAGTGGAACGTGGCGCCATGGTCCGGGTTCGCCGTGGCCCAGAGCCGACCCCCGTGGCTGTCAATGATCGAGCGACTGATCGAGAGCCCCATGCCCAGCCCACCCGCCTTCGTCGTGTAGAACGCCTCGAACAGGCGCGGCGCCTCGCCCTCACCGAAGCCGACCCCGGCATCCTCGACCGCGACGACGGCCCACGACCCATCGTCACGGTCTTCCACGGTCGAGCGCACGACCAACCGGCGCCGTTGCGACGGGACCTCCCGCATCGCCTCGGCGGCATTCAAGAACAAGTTCAGGAGGACCTGCTGGAGCTGGATCCGATCGCCCACGACCTGCGGCAGCTCCGGTGCCAAAGACGTCTGCAGGACGATGCCGTGTCGTCGGATCTCGGGCCCGACGAGGGGCAGCACGTCGCGGATGACACCGGTGAGGTCACAAGGCCCGTGGGCGACCGGCGACCCCGACAGCAGAGCCCGAATCCGCGTGATCACACCCGCCGCCCGGTGGCCGTCCTTCACGATAGCGGTGAGCGCCTCCCGGACGCTGTCGAGATCGGGTTTGTCGGCAGCCAGCCAGTGCAGGCAAGCGTTAGCGTCGGCACCGATGGCCGCCAGCGGTTGATTGATCTCATGGGCGATGGAAGCGGCGAGCTCACCCAGCGTCGTCACGCGCGTGACGCGCGCAAGCTCGGCCTGTGCTTGGTGGAGCGCCTTCTCGACCTGTTCCGCGCGAACCGCTGCCGTGACATCGCTGCTGACACCGCGGTGCCCGAGGAAGCGACCGTCCGCGTCAAACACCGGCTTGCCGCTTGCGGCAATGTACACCACCGATCCATCGGCGCCCGCGGTCCTGTAGACGAAGCCGCGAAACGGCTGGTGTGCTTCGAGCGTCGCGACATGCAGGCGCCACTTCTCGGGCTCCTCGTCGACGTCGGTGGCGAAGTCCCACCGCGTCGCGCCGATCCGGCTGGCAGGATCGGTGCCGAGCGTGGTGAGCTCATCCGAGACCCGGGTGAAAGAGTGGTCCGGGCCAGTCTCCCAGAGCCAATCCGAGGCCGTCTCGGCGTAATCACGGAAGCGCTGTTCGCTCTCCCGCAGCGCCTCCTCGGCCCGTTTGCGCTCGGCGATTTCTCTTCTCAGTTCTTGGTTGACCAGGCTGAGTTGTCTGGTCCGCTCAACGACACGGCGCTCGAGCTCCACGTTGAGCAGGTCTTTGGCTAGATTCGCCGCTTCCGTATCCGCCCGCGCGACCTGCTCGGACTGGAGAGCATGGTGAAGGGCGGTCATGAGCGCCGCGTTGCGGAGGGCGACCTCGGCCTCGGTGATGATGCTGTGAAGGAGAAATCGCTCGAAAGGCGTGGGGAAGCCCGAACGCCGAGACGCGGCAATGACCACGCCGGTGTGCCCTGCCAGCTCGAGCGCGATCCGGGTCGCGCGCAAGGGCTCGCCCGTGGCAGGGTCCGGGAGAACGAGGGTTTGGTTCGCGTCGAGGTCCGTCGTTCCCTCGGCCAATAGACCCGCAACCTCGCGGCGGCGACTGCCGAGATCTGGTCTTCCCTGCACGCGAACCGTCTCCAACGGGCCGCTCCCGGCCGGGTCCGCCGCCCGGATGTAGGCCAGATCGAGCCGCAGCATGCTCGACAAGACATCGAGCAGCGCCTCGGCGATGTGGGCCGCGTCCCGGCCGCTCCACATCGAGGGCAACGCCAGAATCGCGGTGAGATCGCGGAGCTGGCTGCGAAGAGTCGCGGTATCCCTAGGGAGGGCCAGATGATTCGGTGGCTCGAGCGAAGAGCTGCTCCTCTCAGGAGTCGTTTCCATTGCCGCCCCGTGCGCGCAGCTCACGCAAGAATTCATCGGGTGGAACGAAGAAGGGGTTCTCCTGGAGGACGCCGGCGATCACGGCGACGGGGTGAGTGCGGAGGATGTCCATGACGATGCCTGCGCCAAACTTGGCGAGATCGTAGATTCAGAGGACGGGATCCGGGTACTTCGGGAGGATGTAGTTCAGGCGCGTCTCGTACTCCACCAAGTCATCGACGCCGGGTCTATCCTCCAGGGCCCATTCCATGTGCGCCACCAATCGGGTCAATGGAAAGTCCCGCTTGCCGTCAGTGAGCACCTCCTCGATCAAGGCGAGCATGGCGACCTGGTCGAAGTGACCGCCGCGCAGATAGGCTTCCTGCCAGGTGCGCAGCTCCAACTGACCGCTCTTCTCGACGGCGGCGACGTCGACACCCGCGGCCGCCAGCCGTTCGACGTGATCGCGGCGCAGTTTCGGATCCACGATGTGGAAAGCTTTCTCCCCGTGCGAGAGACCTTCCTTGATGAAGGGCAGGAAGACGCGGTACTCCTCGTCCCGGGTGTTGAAGAACGCGCACACGTGGCGGTAACGCCCGAGCCGCGCTCCGGCGAAGGTGATCGGCCGCTCGCTCTCTCCAGTCCTCATGCATGCCTCCGTCATCGGTACGCTTGCGACAGCCGCATCAAGTGGAGAAGCCTCCCAAGAACGGAATGGTGTGATGCGGCGAAGCGGTTGTCAACACTGCCGACTCACGTAGGAACCGATCCCTACCAAAGTAGGGTCGTGGCCGATCCCGACCAACGTCGGGTAGACACTTTCCTCCCTGCGGAATTAGCCTAGCTGCAGATCGACTCCGACCATCACTGAGGTCTTGAGACGGAAGGAAATGGCAATGACGACGACACAGACTACGTGGGCCGTGCCGGTCCGAGGGGACATCGGCACCCTTCCCTCATGCAGACTCCGGCGGGTGACCGAGTACATCCAGCAGAACCTGGACAAAGAGCTGCGGCTCGCCGAGCTCGCGGCCGTGGTCTGCATGAGTCCCTACCACTTTGCGCGACTCTTCAAGTGCAGCACGGGCGTGCCTCCCTACCGATTCGTGGTCCGGCAACGAATCGCCCGCGCCCGCGAATTCCTGGCGACGCGGGAGCTGTCGATCGCGCAGATCTCGCAAATGGTGGGATTCCGGACCCCGAGTCACTTCACCACGGTGTTCCGCCGCGTCACGGGTATCACGCCGAGAAGCTACCGAACGGGGCATTTTCGAGAAGACCGGCCCGGCGGGACAGGAGGGTGAGATGGGTTGCACTGAGAGCGTGGCGGAACGGACCTATCAGGAGCCCGGTGTGATCGAGCTGCGTCCGCTCCTCCCTCGAAAGGCAATCGATCCAGACGCGGCTCTCGTGGAGCAGCTGCGCCGAGAGGACGCGGGGGCGGCGGAGGCCCTCGTGAACGCCTACGGGGATCGCGTCTACCGCTTGGCCATTCGCATCACGGGCAACGGGTCGGACGCAGAGGAGGTTGTGCAAGATGCGCTGTGGACGGTCGTCCGAAAGATCGATACGTTTCGCGGGGATTCGGCCTTCGGGTCGTGGCTCTACCGTATCGTCGCGAATGCCGCATATCAGAAGGTCCGCGGTCAGCGGCGCCGCACCGAAATCTCACTCGACGATGTGCTTCCTCCGTTCCGCGAAGACGGTAAGCATGCGGCGGCGATCGTCGATTGGTCGCCGAGGGTGGACGATCCATCTCGCCAGACCGATCTGCGAATCGTGCTCACGGCGGCAATGGACGCACTCCCGGAAGACTCTCGCACCGCCGTCGTCCTCCGCGACATAGAAGGATTTTCGACCGCCGAAGTGGCAGAGATGTTAGGGCTCAGCGTCGCGAACGTGAAGACTCGCGTGCATCGTGCCCGCTTGTTCTTGCGACAGCGCCTCGCCGCGTCTCTGACGATGAGCACATAGTCAGCTCATCGTGGCCTCGCGACGCCGCCAGGGCCGACGCTGATGGAAGTTCGAGCCCCCGCCACGCAAGCGTCGCGTTCTTGCTGAAACGATGGCGTCGGGCGGCCGGCGCACCCGCAACGCCATCTCAAGGGTGGAGCGCCGGCGGGCACCAGAGGGGACGCCACGTCGCACGGGGCGTGCTCGTCGGCAAGAACCGGAAAGCCACGAGGCGTGGCAGGAGGGATGTCGATGAGACGCGAATGCCTCATTGCACTGATCGTGTTCAATCTCGCGGGCTGCGCGGCGACCCAAACGAGCGTGACGCCGCTGAAGAGCGTCCGTGATCAAAGCGAGCCCGCATTGCTGCGGCCGGATCTCAGCGACGACGTCACCGGTGGCATCCAGTCACGAGAACTGAACTCGATCACCCGGGGCGGACGTTGAACCTTCTCGCCGGCGGCAGCGACCGGCACGACGGCGCCTCCGCCGTCCTTCGCCAGCTCGACCTCGACGTGGAGCCGGCGCGCTCGTTCTGGAGCGGGCTCGCATGCCAGCACGTCTTGCCCTCGACTGATCGTCGTGCCGCCGGTCTCGGGGCAGGAGCTGCGCGCCGCCGAGCGCGGGGCGGATCGCGCGACGACCGGCCGACGAGAAGACAACGGCTGGACGAGACCAACCCGACCGACCGCGACGACGGATGACGTGACGACGCGGGTCCAGCAGCGGACGATCGAGAAAGCGGTGTCCCGTTAGGGGCCGGGACTGAAACAGGTGGAAAGGACGCCCGCGTCGCAGACGCACTCCATCGGCTCTCCGTGCAGCGGGCGCACGATCACGACACGGCCGCTGCACCGCTCGGGAGCGCGCCACGGCGGGCGGCTGACGGCCGCAAGCACGAGCAGTGTCACGATCGCCACGATGGCGAGGCCGACGGCGACTGACTTCACGACTAACGCCATGTCCGACGTCCTCGATCGCCCTTCTGACGCCCGGTCGCGAGGACCGACGTCCTCTACCAAAGTAGAGTGTTCTCCGGTCGTTACCGGCGATACGTTCTCGTGCCTGGTTGCGCGATCATGGCGGGAACCAACCTGCACGTCGTCTCGAAGAATCTCGGACACTCGCGGACGAGCATCACGCGTCGCTATGGTCACCTCGCTCTCCACTTCCGACGCGAGGAGTCGCAGAAGATCGCCGCCTTCTGGAAGCGTGGTACAAGGAGGGTACACGAGAAGGCGAAGTCCGTGAAACCATAGGAGGTTGCAACCTTACTGTCAATCCAGAGGTCGCGGGTTCAAATCCCGTCGAGCCCGCCATTTTCCCAATCGGTCGGGCGCCGCTCGGCAGAGTTCGCTCTCCAGGAAGCGGCGCCGACTCTCCGAGTTCACCGCACGAAGGACGCGCCTGCCAACCGTCGATCGATGATCGTGGAGATCGCCTTCGGCGAGTAGGTCACCAAGAACGTCAGTCAGACGAACCAGGCCGTCGTTGGTTGGCCCTGCTGGCGGTCATCCCGTAAACGATGGGATCGCCGGTTCGTCAATGAATGCACGGAGGTGTGCGACGAATGGGCGACGTGATCGGACGTCCTGTCGCGGTCCGGTACCAGGATAGTGTTGTGGCGCAGGACTATGATCAGCGCCGGTTTCACAGCCCGGCCGGCCGATACAAGAACTGGCGACTCTCGCGACTCCTCACCAAGATTGTGAAGGGCCTGCCCGCCGGCAGCGCCGTGCTCGATATCCCGTGCGGAACCGGGCGCATCGACAATTGGCTGCTCAAAGTGCCCCTCCGTGTTGTCGCAGCGGACATCTCACAAGCGATGCTGGGCGTGGCGCGCCAGAAGGTCTGGCCGACGTCTCCGCGGCTGGAGTTTCTGAGGGCTGACGCGAACCATCTTCCGTTCCGCTCCGGGTGTATCGATGTCGTGCTCAGCATCCGGTTCCTTCATCTCCTCGATCGACAGGCACGATTTCGAGTCTTGAACGAGCTGGTCCGGGTCTCGAGGCGATGGGTGGTGATCGAGTATCGTGTCGAGAGGCCGATCAAGGCGACCAAGCGAGCAATCGTTCGCTGGCTCACGGGCCGGACCGGACGGAAGAAAATGGCCGTCGCTGACATCGCCGATGAACTGAAGAGATGCGGACTCGTCGCTGAGCGCTACTACTTCATCAGCCGATGGTTCTCGGGAAGTATTCTCGTCAAGGCCCGTCCCGAGCTCCGGCCCCCCGGACCGGCGGACTAAGTCTTTTCCCCCTCCCCCTAAGGTATTCCCCTGATTTCCGGAAGGGTGGAGCGCGTGCGGGATTGGAGAAGCAGTCATGGCGAACTTGCTTCTCATCGTGTCGCGCACGGCACCGGAGCGCTACGCGTACCTCAAGCACATCCTCGGCAGCGAAAGCGTGGACGTGACCCTCGATCGCCGCGTGGAACAGCGGCGTCGGCGTCAGACGCAGGTCGTGGTCGAGCGCCGCTGCGCCGAGCGGCGCCAGCGCGACATCACCGAAGATCTCCAGACACTCGGCTGGGCGGTGGTCAGGATGCGGTGAGGGCGCGCTAGGCCGCGCTCGTCAGGTATTTCCCCGAGGCTCACCGGCAATACCCGTCCGGATTTCCCCCTGCCATTTGAGGGGTTTCCCTGATTCCGGAAACGCTCAGAAGGCATACCTTGTTACGTCACGGAGATGAGACCTTTCGGTACCGGGCCACCTTTTGGTACCGGCGGAGGAACGGATGCGGAATCCGCTGGTCTTCTGACGAGCGCCGCGTCGGCGATGCGGACTCGAATTCTCTTGGCCGATGACCATCTGGTCGTCCGTCAGGGCACGCGCGTCCTCCTCGAGAAGGAGGGCTTCGAAATCGTCGCGGAAGCCGGGGATGGCCAGGCGGCGTTGCGTTCGGCGCAGGGGCGCTGCCCGGACGTCGCCATCCTGGACTTCGCGATGCCACGGCTGAATGGCCTTGACGCGGCGCGAGCGATCCTGCGGGCCTGTCCCGGCACGAAAGCCATCCTGCTGACCGTGCAGGTGGACCTCCCGTACGTCGTGGCGGCGTTGCAGGCGGGAGTGACCGGCTTCGTGGTCAAGACGCAAGCGGTCGGCGACCTGGTCCAGGCGATCAACGACGTGTTGAACGGGAAGGTGTACCTGGGCTCTGGCATCTCGGAGACCGAGGTCTCGACGCGCCTGAAAACCGCGGAGGTGCCGGAGGATCCGCTGTCGCCGCGAGACCACGAGATCCTGCACCTCATCGCCGAGGGCAAGTCGACGAAGGACGTCGCCAGGCTCCTGGGCATCTCCGTCAAGACCGCGGAATACCATCGGACCCGGATCATGAAGAAGATCGACGTCCACGACACGGCCGGCCTCGTCCGGTACGCCCTTCGCCACGGCCTGATCGAGCCCTGACCCGGGCGCCGGCCGATCCCCTCGGCCGGCGTGCGTTCCCGCCATCGAGCACCCGCGCACGAGCTCCGCGACCGCACGGTCACCATGTCGAACGCCGGGAGGGCGTATAGTCTCCGAGATTGCCGGCATCCGGCCAGTCGCCGGCAAGATCACGGAGGCGATCAAGATCACGGAGGCGATGATGGCGAAGAACGTCATCCGCGTGGGCAACGTGGAGATCATGGCGCTGTCGGACGGCATGCTCGAGTTCGACCTCTGCAACTTCTTCCCCACGATTCCCGAGGACGACTGGCGCCGGTACGAGTCCCATCTCACCGAGGAGCACAAGGTCCGCTTCAACCTCGGCTCCTATCTGATCCGCTCGGACCGGAGGACGATCCTCGTGGACACGGGGCTCGGCCCGAGGCCGGCCGACACCCCGGACGTCCCGTGGGGCCAGCTCCTGCGCGACTTCCAGGCCAACGGCGTGCGCCCGGACGAAGTGGACATGGTCGTCATGACGCACCTCCATCGCGATCACGTCGGCTGGAACCTCCTGGCCGAGGGCGAGCGGTACGTGCCGACGTTCCCGAACGCGCGCTACTGGATGAGCGCCACGGACTGGGAGGCGTGCCACCGGCCCGACGTGCAGCCCACGCGCTTTCCCAACGCGCCCACCTGCGTGTGGCCGCTGGCCCAGCTCGGCCTCGTGGAGCTGATGCAGGGGGAGCACAGCCTGACGCGCGAGCTGACGGCCATGCCGACGCCCGGCCACACGCCCGGGCACATGAGCATCCTGGTCACGTCGCGAGGGGAGCGGGCGCTCGTGCTGGGCGATGCGGCGCACAGCCCCGTGCAGGTGCACGAGCCCGACTGGGTCTCCCGCGCGGACATGGACCCGGAGCTGACACGCGCGACTCGACGGGCCCTGCTGGAGCGCCTGGAGCGCGAGGAGATCATCGTGGCCGCGGGACACTTCCAGGCGCCCGGGTTCGGGAAGATCGTGCGCCTGCAGGGGCGCCGCTACTGGCAGGGACTATAATGCGCGGGAACTTTTCAGGAGGTGTCGAGATGCGAGTTCGGTCCTCATGGCTCGTCGCGGTCGTCGTCCTCGTGATCCTCGCCGGCGTCTCGCCGACGCGCGCGGCTCAAGAAGGGACGATGACGTGGGGCGTCCACGTGACCCTCGTCTCGCGCTGGCTCGATCCCGGCGAGACCGAGGCCCTGATCACCCCGTTCATGGTGCTCTACGCGCTCCACGACGCGCTGGTCAAGCCCATGCCGCACGGGCTCAACACCCCGAGCCTCGCGGAGTCGTGGTCCGTGTCCAAAGACGGGCTGACGTACGAGTTCGTCCTCCGCAGGGCCGCCAGGTTCCACAACGGCGATCCCGTCACGGCGGAGGACGTGAAGTTCTCGTTCGAGCGCTACAAGGGCGCGTCCGCCAAGTTCCTCCACGAGCGCGTGAAGGAGATCCAGGTCGTGGCGCCGACCCGCGTGCGCTTCGTCCTCAAAGAGCCCTGGCCCGACTTCATGGCCTTCTACGGCACCTCGGCGACGGGCGCGGGCTGGATCGTGCCGAAGAAATACGTCGAGAAGGTCGGCGACGACGGGTTCAAGAAGGCCCCGGTCGGCGCCGGGCCGTTCAAGTTCGTCTCCTTCACGCCCGGCGTCGAGCTGGTGCTGGAGGCCTTTCCCGAGTACTGGCGGAAGGCGCCCCAGGTGAAGCGCCTCGTCATGCGCAGCATCCCCGACGAGAGCACGCGGGCCGCCGCCGTGAAGACCGGCGAGGTGGACCTCGCGTACCTCTTCGGCGGCGCGATTGCCCAGGAGCTGCGGCGCTCGCCGGGGATCAAGATCGTCGCGCCCCTGCTCTACGGCATGTACTGGCTGGACTTCCTCGACCAGTGGGACTCGAAGTCTCCCTGGCACGACCGCCGCGTGCGGCTCGCGGCGAGCCTGGCCATCGACCGTCAGGCCATCAATCAAGCCGAGATGCTCGGTCTCGGCCGCACGACGGGCTCGTTCGTTCCCCCGACGTTCGAATTCGCGCTGCACGTCGCGCCGCCGCCGTTCGATCCCAAGCGCGCCAGCCAGCTCCTGGCCGAAGCCGGCTATCCGAACGGCTTCGATGCGGGCGACCTCACGCCGCTGCCGCCCTACACCTCCCTGGGCGAAGAGGTCGCCGGCTTTCTCCAAGCCGTCGGCATCCGCAGCAAGGTCCGGACGCTGGAGCGCGCCGCATTCCTCACCGCCTGGAGAGAGAAGAAGCTCCACGGGCTCCTCATCGGCGCGACCGGCGCGGCGGGAAACGCCGCCGCGCGGCTCGAGCCGTTCTTCGCGAAGGGCGGTATCTACGCCTACGGCTCGCTCCCCGAGATCGAGGACCTGTTCCAGCGTCAGGAGAGGGAGCTGGACCGGAAGCACCGCGAGGGCCTGCTCCACCAGATCCAGAAGCTGGTGGCCGAGCGTGTGCTCGCCGCGCCCATCTTCCAGCAAGGCTTCATCTGGGGCGTGGGGCCGCGCGTCGCGGAGTCCGGCGCGGGAGCGATCGAGGGGTACGCGTATGCGGCGCCCTGCGAAGACCTGAGGCTCAAGTAGGCCATGAAACGAGCCAGACTGCTCGTCACCCTCGCCGTCCTGCTCGCGTCGGTCGCGGTCGAGGCGCAGCAGCCGAGAAACCTCCCCAGGGTCGGCGTGCTCTCGGGGGTCTCCCCGGCCTTCGCGTCGCCCTACATCGAGGTCGGCCGCCAGGCGCTGCGCGATCTCGGGTACGTCGAGGGCCAGAACATCGCCATCGAGTATCGCTTCGCCGACGGCCGGGGGGACCGGTTGGGCGAGCTCGCGGTCGAGCTGGTCCGCCTCAAGCCCGACGTCATCGTGGTCGTGGGGGACCGCGCGGTCGACGCGGTGAAGCACGCGACGAGCACGATCCCGATCATCATGGTGTCGGCGGGGGACCCGGTCCGATCGGGATTCGTCGCGAGCCTCCCGCGGCCCGGGGGCAACGTCACGGGGTTGTCCTCGCTCCTGCCGGAGCTGAACGCCAAGGAGCTGGGGCTCCTCAAGGAGGCGCTCCCCAAGATCTTCCGCATCGCCGTCCTCTGGAATCCGAGGAGCTCCGGCGGGCAGCTCGGCGTGCAGGCGATGCAGGGGGCGGCGAAGCAGCTCGGCATCGATCTCCTGTCGCTCGAGGTGCGAACGCCCGAAGAGCTCGAGCCCGCCTTCACGGCGATGGTCGAGGGCGGCGCCGGCGCCTTCGTCGTGCTGACCGACCCGCTGACCTTTTCGCGCCGGGCGAACATCCTGGCCCTCGCGATGAAGCACCGGCTCCCCGGGATGTACGAGGTGAGGGAGTTCGTGAGCGAGGGGGGCGTGATGTCCTATGGACCGAGCCTGCGGGCCCTGATCGGACGCGCGCCCATCTTCATCGACAAGATCCTCAAGGGCGCAAAACCCGCCGAGCTTCCGGTGGAGCAGCCCACGAAATTCGAGCTCGTGATCAACCTCAAGACCGCGAAGGCGCTCGGCCTCGCGATCCCGCAATCGCTGCTGCTGCGCGCGGATGAGGTGATCGAGTAGCCCT
>WNFJ01701501.1_pt2 | contig 27278 bp, 23 predicted proteins | sample 5400461 | NCBI WGS metagenome assembly WNFJ01 (sample SAMN13153349, study PRJNA577476) | soil metagenome | isolation source: 115 cm saprolite on Douglas fir-dominated hillslope | place: USA:California | collected 2013-09-17
TTGCCGTCGCCGTTGATGTCCGGAAACTGAATGGTCGAATAGTACTGGGCGCCTCCGTTCCATCCGTTGGCATCGCTGAAAGACGACTGCCAAACCGACACATTGCCGAAGCTCGAGCCGTTCGACAGGGCGCAATCGATTCCGCCGCTGCCGCGTCCGCAGACGTCGGCCAGGCCGTCGCCATTGATGTCCGGGAAGGCAATAGTGGAGTAGTATTGGGCGCCTCCGTTCCAGCCGTTGGCATCGCTGAAGAACGACTGCCAAACCGACGCAGTGCCGAAGCTCGAGCCGTTCGACAGGGCGCAATCGATTCCGCCGCTGCCGCGCCCGCAGACGTCGGCTTTGCCGTCGCCGTTGATGTCCGGAAACTGAATGGTCGAATAGTACTGGGCGCCTCCGTTCCATCCGTTGGCATCGCTGAAAGACGACTGCCAAACCGACGCTGCCGCGCCCGCAGACGTCGGCCAGGCCGTCGGCATTGATGTCGGCGAACCTAATTGTGGAGTAGTATTGAGCAGCGTTCCATCCACTGGCATCGCTGAAAGACGACTGCCAAACCGACGCAGTGCCAAAGCTCGAGCCGTTCGATTGGGCGCAATCGATTCCGCCTGAACCGCGACCACACACAATCTCGCTCTGGAGGTTGCCGGGACAGGCATACGCGGTCTGCCCGGGAACGTTGCTCTCGGTGAATTGGATTCCCGGCGACGGTCCGCCGACCGGGCAGCAGGATCCACCCGCTGGAAATTGCGACACAATGGTCAAATCATTCGTTTCGCCCGTAAAGGTGCTCGACGTGCAGGTGGGAGCAGCTGTCGTCGGTGTCGCGCTATTTGTCAACGTCTGCACGAGGAGCGTCGAACCCGAATTGAAGTAGGCGTTGATGCCGCCGCCATTGCCGAAGATATTGAACTCCGCAGTGGTCCAGCCCTGATTCAGATTCAGCACGCTTGCCTGCGAGTACGCAAAGAGGTTACCGTTCCCGGTAGACAGGATGACGGTGTCGGTGCTGCCCGCGGTTCCCGTAAGGCTCACCTGAGCCAGGTTTGTCGCTAACACGGTGAAAGCCGGCGCGCCGGCATTGCTGTTCTTCCAACAATTCGCGCCCGAGGTGTTCCACCCTGCTGGACACCCATTTCCAAAGCCGATCAGCCAGTATTGGATAAACGCGGAACCCGGTCCGATGCCCGGCGGCGCGTAAACGAATTGCTGCCAGCCCTGGCAGCCGAACTGGCCTCCGCTGCAAGGCGGAGCACCGTTGAACCTGTTCGAGTTCAGCTGAAGAGTGAATTTGTTGGCGATCCCGTTGTTGTCGGTCACACTCGTTACACCGTTCGCGGCCGGGAACGACCCCTCTGCCCACGATATGGTGCCGGTAACCTGCGACGATCGGTCGCCGTTGCCGTTGCCCACGTTCTCGCCCCCGCCCCCAGCCCCGTGCGCCCCCTTCGGTACATACGGCACCTCCGGAGGGGTCACGCAAGGTATCTCCTCCCACGTGGTGCTCGGGTGGGAGACGCGAAAGCAACCCTCCTTCGGCAAGGAGATCTTGGACATCACCTTGCGCCACTTCTCGTGCTTTCGCGTCACCGAGGGACTCAGTGCTTGTGCCTGTTCGAGTTGGCTCGATTGTTCTCCGTTCGATTCTGCCTTGCCGCCGCAACCAGTCGCCAATCCGAACACGCACGAGACGGCAGCTCCGGAAACCGTTATTTGTCCGATCTTCATAAGACTCGTCGATACGCGATTAAACATTGGTTCTCTCCTTTAGAAAATGTGGTGTTCCAAATGGGCACTACAGATTCAGGCCCGAGCTCGACCGATTCCGTCACCGGCCTAGACGCTGGCCAATAGGACCGCGGAGCCTTTTGGGACATTCACGCTCCAAACAACTGTGAAGTGATGTGCTGCGATTCTGTGTCTACGCCAATTTGGTCCGTGCTTCTCGGTACTTCCAATACGGCTCCGTGTCTCGAACCCCTCCTTTCTGAGACGTTAGGTTGGCTGCTGCGGCCCGCTAGGACGACCTTCTCGCCTCAATCTCATGGTTGTGCCAGTAGTGTTTGCCAGTCCCCAATCACGGGGAATTTTACTCGCTCGGCGGCAGCACATTGCTCCCTGGCGCGCCAGGCTGTTTCACTCGAGCAATGGCGAGCAAGGTCTGGACACTTTTGCCAATAAATTTTGTCAGGATGTCAGATTGAAGGTAACCGATCGGAGTGTAGCGGCGCTCTTGAGCTATGCGTTTTCCTGCGAGTTGGGGCGTCCCCGGATACCCCCGTTGCCACCAGTTCCACGAGACGACACTTGGGTGGGTCCGCGGGTTCCCAGGCCGCCGGGTACCTCAGTGGCGCCCGCCGTGGCTCCTTTGATTGTTGACACGCACGGGGTTCATAGGCCCTGCCCCCGGACTGCTTGCGGTCGGCACGCGAGTCGTCGCCGCACAGGAGGCGTACCAGCCTGGGGTCGTCGATAGGACGGCAGACTGCGTGGCGACTAGTTCCGCGTTCTCGGCAGTACCGCGAGCGCCGCAAGCGACGACGGCCGACACGACAAGGGCGAGTCCAAAGATCGCACCCAAACGATAATGGAGCATGGAAGTATTCCTGGTTGGCGACCCTAGTTGGGTCGGCCACAGACCAAGAGCAAGCGGCACGCCACGCCTCGGTCGTCACGGCGCGGGCGAATCTGCTGCGTGACGGGACAGCACGCCGCCAGGCGTAACGAACGGAGGGGTGCGCGCAACGCCAGATGTTGCGGCTTAGGGTTGCGCACGCCGAACAGTCGATCCGGCAACCCGCTCCTCTACGTTCCCGATGCGAGCGCTCAGGGCCCCTTGCCAAAGTGCTTGAGCACGTAGCTGCCAGGGCTCGCGTTGCACGCGGGAGGCTGAGCGCTCTTCCACCAAGTTTGCACGTACGACGGCGCGAAGCCGAAGTCCGTGGGCGCCCCCCCCTTGCCGGCGACGATGCCGAATCTATCGGACGCGCGCTGGCAGTTTGCGTCTCGCGTGGCGGGCGCGAACATCGGCGCCGTGCTGCAACCGGCGACGTTCTGCCACCAGTTGACGACGTAGCTTGGCGCATAGCCCGAGGGACCCGCGCTCAGACCAAAGAGATCGCTGATGCGCTGGCACGACGGGGGCGCGCTGCAACCGGTGGCATTCCACCAGGTTAGTGTCTGCGCGTCCGCGCCACCGGCGGACGCGGCGCTGACGATCGCGTACAAGTCAGATGCGTTCTGGCAGAGTTGCAGGGTCGACGCCGTGCTGGCGACTTTGCAGCCGCTTTGGGTCCACCACGTTTGGACGTCAGCGGGGGCGAAACCCCAACTGCCTGGCCTGATGATGCCATAGAAGTCTGCGGCCTTCTGGCAAGAGCTCTCCGCGCCAATCGTGAAAAGGTCGATTCTGCCGGGTCCCCACGAGGCCGAAGCGGGCCCGCTTTGTGTCGCCGAGTCGGCCACGTGCATCCAGCCGGTCCACCCTACGGTCGTTGCGTCGTACGACTTGTGGTAAACGCTCGTGCTCGCGGGCGCCGACGACGGGCCAACGACGAACACGTCGAGACGGCCCGCACCTTGGGACGAGACCGATGGCCGTGTCGTAAACGATCCACCCAGGCCCTTGGGGTCCCAGGACCAGTGTCCCGTCACCGCATCGCGCGATGCGTGCTGCACCGAGTGATCGGTCCCGAGTGCGAACACGTCAATGCGCTTCGGCCCCCACGAAGCAGCCCCGGGGTCCGACGTGAGAGACCCCCCTCGGGAGTACCAGCCATTGGGGTCGTCAGGCTGCCCGGCGTCCCCGCTCCATCCGGATCCGGGGGCCGTCGGGTCGTACCACTTGTGATAAAGAGCGCTGTCACCGCCCACGGCGAAGATGTCGACGCGGCCGCTCCCCCATGACGACGCCGCAGGAGCGGATGCGAAGCTCCCGGCAAGGGTCTGCCAACCGCTCCACCCGTTGCCGGGATACGACGGATCGCGGGAATCATGCCAGACGCCATAGTTGGCTCCTCGCGAAAAGGCGTCGATGCGACCCTTTGCGAAAGACGCAGCTGCGGGATCCGAGGTTAGACCACCACCGAGCGCATCCCACCCGTTCTGCCACCCGGACGAGATATCGAAGGACGTATGGTACAGCGAATTGTCGACACCGATGGCCAGTACATCCAAACGACCTGCACCCCAGGAGGTCACCGCGGGGCCGCCGAGCAGCATCCCCCAGTGGTAGTCGACCTCGGGAAACACCTCTTCAGGGATTCCCGCTTCGAGCCAGTCGGAGGCGTCTTGGTCCGACGCGGCGTCAATCGATCCCTCGGGCGCACTGTCCGAGGCTTCTTCCATCGGCCCATCGCTGCCAACGTCCTCTTGCGCGGCGTCGTGATCGTCGGACGCATCCGTTGCGTCCATCGTGCTCTCCGGCCCAACGTCAGGGCCGTCGATCTTCGCGTCAGCGTCTCTGTCGTGCGGCCCCGTCTCGCTGTCGGCAGCGTCGTCGATCCCAGCCGCTTCAGGCGGCTTCTCGTTGCCTACCTTGCTCGGCCCGCTATCGCGCGCATCCAGGACAGTGCTGTCCACGGCAGCCCCCCCCTCGGCCTCGTCGCTGGCCTCGTTTGGAGGCTCGGAAGCAAGCAAAGACTCGTCCCCCTCGTCGCCCTTTGCGCTGTCTTTCGTCGGGTCGACGGTGCCATCTACGGCAGCCTCCGCCTCGATCCCCATACCAGAATCGACTGCAGGAATGCTCACGTCAGGCACGTCTCCAAGCCCAATGAAGGCGCCGCATCCGACGAGGACGCACGCCGCGATCACGATGAGGAACGGAGCGCGAAGCTTCATTCGAAGGCGCCCCGCACTAGCACTCCCTGCGGACCCACGGCCAGCCGGAGAGCATCAAGTGTGCCGACTTGCCGCTGTTCCTGCCGGCCGCGGTGCAGAAGCCACAGGGTTGCTCCTCCGCCGAGCAGCGCGGCCCCCACGCCGAAGGCCACAGTGGACAAATCTGCTGCCATGCGCGCTTCGGCGTCGTAGGACAGCGCACCAGGAGCGCAGGTACCCCCAGAACACTGAGCATCGCGCGCGTGCTTGTCGTGCACCGCGAGCAGCCCGAAGTACGTGCCGGCTCCTGCACCTGCAAGGCCGAGCAGGCCAAGGACCAAGGGAGCGACGGAGGGCTCGCGCGACGCGACGCGACGGGCGTCGAGAATCCACCATACTGCCGCACCCCCGATTGCCACGCCTCCCGCCCCGATGGCTGCCGTCGACGCCAGGCTGGAAGAGCGCGCATCCCCATCGTGCGTGAACGCGGGCAGCGTGCACCCGCTTTGAACACAGAGGTGATCGCGATCGTGCTTTTCGTTGACCGCGCGAACGCCAAAGTAGACACCTACGCCGACGCTCGTGAGTCCGGCCACTGCAAGCACCGAAGGACCCGTCGGGAAAGAAGGAGATCGCCCTCTTCCCTCCGTGGGTGGCGGCTCAGAAGGCAATGCACTGGCGGGCGCGCTCGGAACGGCCGCCATTGAGCGCGGAGCCTCTTGCGCCACCAGGGGCACCAGGACGACGTCGAACCGAGCCCGCTGCGCGGGCGCAATCTCGACATGGCGAATGTCCGGCACATAGCCACGAGCGCTGACGGCAAGAACGGAGGGGCCCGAAACAACCCTTTCCTCACGGCCCGCTACGATAGGCCGACCGTCCATCCGTACTTCGGCATCGGCAATGTCGACGGAGACCGTCAGCCATCCCAAGTGTTGGGTAATTTGCGCGCGCGCCTCCTCCAGGACGGAGCGATTCTTTGCAATCCACGTGTCATCGACGGCGCCTAGAGCCGCGCCTAGGTCTAGTTCGGCCTCCACCCAGCGACCCAGTGCCTCCTCGGCCAGAGCGACCTGCGCTCGCGCGGTGGGCGTCGGCGAGACCGCGACTGCACGCTGAAACACATCGAGGGCTTCGCCGTTACGGTGTTCGCGCCGCAGCTGGACCCCACGGCGAAGGAGAGCGTCAGCGCTGTCGCTGTCGCCCGCACGAGCATCGACGGGCGCGAGCAGACTCGCGAAACCAACTACGACCAAAGCCAGAGCACGCATGGCTCACGGGACATCAAGTATGGGCGCGCCGTTTTCTCCACGAGCCGCCGTTGACCCTTGCACGGAGGGCGCGGTGCTGGGCATCGCAGCCGGCGCTATCTTGATGCGCGGGGCGACCGCTTTCATCGGCGGCACCGGTGTGGAAGCAGCCACTGTGGCTGTCGCGGTCTCAATCGCTGGCGGCGGCACACCCGTTGGTGGCGGTGCGCTTGCGGCGAGATCAACAGAGACTATCGAAGGCGCTCCTACGAGGTCACCAGGGACGGAAGGGACCGTGACCAAGAGGTCAACCGAAGCCGGGGCGCCGGCCGATGGCACCCGCTCCCTGGGCGATGCCGGAGATTTGTTCGCGGCTGCGACGGCGAGCGACGCGAGAATCGCGAGGCCCGCACCCGCTACGAGGACGACCGTGCGCCGACGCAGCCCACCGCGCATGGCGGATTTCATTGGCCACAGTCGTCGCGGTGCGGACACGCGGTGATCGTCGCGGCGCGCCGTCAAGGAGGTCGCATGGGAGCGCCGCTGCGCGGCGGCTGCTTCATTCGCAAATGGCAGGAGCGCTTCGGAAAGCTCGTCGATGCAGGAGAAGCGTTGCTCGCGATCCCAATGCATCGCGCGCAATACGACGTCGTCAAAGCTCTTGGGCAGCGACGGCTCGCGTACCGACGGCGCCGCGACCGCGGCGCCAACAATGGCTTGCATCAAGTCGTAGGGGGACGAGCCCTCAAATGGCTTTTGACCCGTTGTGCACTCGTAGAGAGTTACGCCCAATGAATATTGGTCGCTTCGTTCGTCGGCCGAAGACTTCGCTCGTATCAGCTCCGGCGCCATGTATTCGATCGTTCCAAGCATGGCACCCGAATCCGTGATCTCGGGCGACCCGTCGTCGAAGCGCGAAACCCCGAAGTCGGCAAGCTTGGGGCACACGCTGGGGCCGCGAGCAAGCAAGATATTGGCCGGCTTGATGTCGCGATGAACGATTCCGCCAGCGTGAAGCTCCGCCGCCGCTGAGAGGATGGGAAGAAGAACCTCTACTGCGCGCTCCAGCGGCAATTTACGCTCTGCCCGGAGGAGCTGCGCGAGGCTTTCGCCTTCCACAAGCTCCATGACCAGAAACGTGAAGTCGTTCGCCACGCCGAAGTCGTACACATCGACCACGTGGGGATGCCGTATTTGAGCGGCTGCACGTCCTTCGCGAAGAAAGCGCGCATTCGCTTTTCGCGCATCGACGCCCGGAGCACGCGCATGAAGGAGCTTCAGCGCCACTCGCCGTCCCAGCGCCGTGTGCACGGCTTCGTAGACAATCCCCGTCCCGCCCTGGCCGATGCACCTCAGGAGCTCGTATTGGCCCACCCTGCGAGCACTAAGGATCGAAGACACGGGATACCCGTGGAATTAAGCGCACACAACGGCGCTCGTCGTAGCTGCTACGGATGTGCCAGTCAATTGCCCGTGGCCCCAACTGCCCAGTCCCGACCCGATCGCGACGCTTCGCCTCGCGGAATCTCGGCAAAGCTCGCGAGGCCGATGACCCCGACAACGAGATCACGGGCTGGCACAGGTTGGCTCACGTGAGAGCCAAAGACCGCACGCACCTGGGCCGTTGGGACGTTCTTGAGAGGCGCATACCTGGTGGCACACACCGTGCGTTGATGCGACCGCAATGACGGACGGCACCGCGCGCTCTTCGCCCCTGCGGGTCACGTTCGAATCCGTCAGGGCCGACCTGCCCCTTGCGATCCTTCTCGCAGCGCTGGTCACCGTCGGAGTCCTCTTGCGCGTCCATTTGCTCGGCGTGCCGGTCAACTTGAAATGGGACGAGATCCACTACGTCGAGACGGCGCGCGCCTATGTGGCCCACCAATTCCGATGGGACGACCATCCTCCGCTTGGCAAGCTGATCAGGGCGGGCGTCATGGCGATTGTGGGCGACACGCCCGCGGGCTGGCGTTTGGCCCCGATGCTCTTCGGGCTCGCCAACATCGGACTAGTCGCGTGGTCGACCCAGACGGCTTTCAAGAGCGCGCGCGCGGCGTGGATCGCGGCTGCATTCGTGGCGGCCGATGGTTTCTTCGTCGCGTACTCGCGGAGCGCCCTGCTCGACGGGATGATTGTTGCGTTCTCGGTCGCGGCCACGACGCTCATCCTGCGCGGCTCGAAGGTTTGGCACGTGCTCGCGACCGGAGTGCTCGCAGGGTGCGCGGTATCGTGCAAGCTCAATGGTCTCGCGTGCATCGGAGTCACGACGTTGATCTGCCTGGCCTCACCGAAGCTGCGGCGCTGGACGCCGCTTCTTCTGGGTGCGGCCATCTTCGTATTTTATGCGCAAGGCGCTCTGGGGCTTCGCATCACCGGTCGCCCCTGGAGCGTTCTCGCGGTGATTGCAGACAATCGGGCCAAGATTGGCAAACACCTTTCGTACACGGTGGTTCATGCGTATAGCTCGCGCTGGTACACCTGGTTTCTACCGCTCCGCCCTATCCCGCTGCGGCGCGACGTCGACCCCGACGGATCCATCCGGGCCTTGATCGGGCTGGGCAACCCCCTGCTCTGGTGGAGCAGCACGGCAGCAGTGATCGCGGCTGCGGCCATCGCGATCCGAACTGGGCCACGCCGGCTCTGGGGCGAAATCGTTCACGCGACCGATCCCGCACTCCGGGGTCAGTCCGCCACGTTGTTCTGGATGCTTGCGGCGTGGGGGGCGCCGCTCGCGTTCTGGGTTCCCAGTTTGCGCGATGCGTACCTCTACCATTACTTGCCGTCGTACGCGTTCGCGCTCGCGCTGCTCGCCGGATTCGTGAGTCACGTTTACGAGCGCCACCGATTTGCAGCGCTCATCGCGATCGCTGTCGTGGCCGAGGTCACGATCTTCTACGCACCGATCTCAGGGGAGCTTCCCATAGCCTTGGATGCCTTGAATGCCCGTCTCTTCTTCAAGTTCTGGCAGTGAAGTCACCCGCTCGCTCGTACGCCGCGAATGGCTCGTCGTGGCTCTCGCCCTTGCAGCGGCACTGCCGCTTTGGAGGTTGCGCGGAAAGGTGGACCGCGCGGGAGTCGTCGTCGATGCACCGATCACGCTCATCACTTCGGACCGCGAAAATCTCAGTTGCGCTCTGCCGCGCTGGGTCGGCCGCTATCGCTGCGAATTTCAATCCCCCAAGCGCTCGTGGCCCGGGCCGTTGGCCCCCGGCGATCTTCTGGCGCCCTACGACACTGTGCAGCAGCAAATGTTCTTGATCCCCGGCTTGTTCGAACAACCGAGCCTTGTCGCGCGATACGCCCAAGAGCCGCCAGAGGGCGTTCCGCGCGATCGACTCGTGCGCTTCGTCGCACACTGCAAGCTCCGCCTGGTAGAAAGAGTCGACGAATTTCAGGCGCGCTGGTCACGCGACTGGTCCTGGGGACCGCAGGCAGGTGTATGGGTAGCCGAGCCGGTGAGCTGTTCTTTGGACTAGCCGCCCCGCGAGTGAGGAGCGAACTAGTGACACCTCTCGGGCACCCGCAAATCGTATCCAGGCACCGATCGGGAGTCCAGGTCGAGCAATTCGACCGGGTCGCGCTGCCTCTGCCGATCGAAGTCCCCGCGACCTTCGCTGGTCGCGCTCAATTCTACGCGGTAGAAGCCACAAATGCTTCTAATTGGCGTCATTTCGGCGCTGGCGATGGCGCTGATCCCTATCGTCGTCGTTTTGTTCCTCACTTGCCGCCGGGACAAGCCGGCGTGGCAACTTGCGCTGAACGTTCCCGCCGCGGTCGCTTACGACTTGCTGCTCATTCTCCTACTGGCGCGGCTCATGCCGCTGGATGCCGCGGCCTGGGTGTCGAAAGCCATGTGGATCTTCTACGGGATTACAGTGCTCTCGCTTCGCAGACGGCAAGGGAAGATCACCGCTTGGCCCATCGAGCTGTCGCTCCCCGTTTGCTCAAGGGCCTTGGCGGCGGCGGTCATAGCGTTGATGGTCAGCCTGACCATCTCGCGACCGTACGCCGTATGGGATCGCGAATGGCACATTCCCTTCGTCACGTCACTGCGCGGCGAGACCGCTCCCTTTGTTGTTCTTTACGAACCGTGGAAACCTCTTTTTTACCACTTCGGCGGTCACGTCGTCGCGGCCGCTTTCCAAACGTATTCATTTGGCACGGTTCATTCGTGTCACGCACTGTCCTTGGTGCATGACTTTGCGTTCTTCTGGTTCGGGGCGTGCCTCGCACTCGTTCTGACGAGCGCTGGCATTGGGCGCGTCACCGTGATTGTCATGGTTCTGCTCGCCATGCTTTTTGCTGGGCCGGTCCTCAACATATGGGGCCCAGCCTACCCGCCCAAGTCAGTGGGATACTCAGTGCCCAACTTTCTTACCACGAGCTTTCGCCCACACCCCAGTGTGGCCGCAATGTTCATGTTGCCGTTTGTCGCTCTGCCGCTCTGCCGCCTACGCAAGCTGGCAAGGAAGATCTCTGTCGGGGAAGTCCTCTTCCCACTGGCACCTTGTGCCGCCGCTTTGGTCGTCACCGATGAATTCTCCGTGGGCTTGCTCGGTCTGTCCCTGGGCGCGATCTGGCTCGTTCGCCCCGGTATCCTGGGCGAAACCCGTTGGTCCGGCTTCTACGTATTCGTGGGACTGAGCGCCGCGTTGATATTGGCATTCCTCGTGCTGAAGGGCGCCATCGGGCCGGGCGCACCGCACTACCGGGTAAAGTTCGTGGTGCCACAATCGCCCGGTTTCTACTCTCCATCGGTGCCTCTAACGACGCCCCTCGGCCGACAGACGTTCGTCACGGACCTTTGCGTCATTCTGAGCGTGTTCGTCGGTGGATTTCTGCTTCTGGTCGCAAAACCGGACGACGCCACAGTGGGCGGAATGGCCGGGTTTGCCACTCTTTCAGCAATCGCGATCGGTCTGTTCTGCACGTTCACCTATTACAACGGCGACGGCATTCAGGCGCACCGGTTCGTCATGGCCCCTATGCTGTTTTCGCCGCTCTTTGCCACCTTCTGGCTCCTTCCTCGACCGAGCCATCGCCCCCGAATCACGAGTCTGCCGGCGCTGCTGATGCTGGGCGCCATCATTCTCGGCGCCAACACGACTCTGCAGTGGCTCGCGAACGCGAGTGCTGAGCTCACCGCGCATCAGATGTTCCCCGGAAAGAGTCGGTTTTACGAAACCAATTGCCGAACCGCTTCGGGGGGGAGAACCTTTTCCGGGAAAACCGAGACGGTCTATGCCGACGCAACCATCGTGTATCTCTACGCGGGGTGTCGCCCGGTCTTTCTGTCAGGACCGGAGATAGGCATGGATAGCCACGAACAGAAGGTGGGAATGCCGCGGTCAGGACTTGATGCGCTGCGCGAGCTCGACAGCACCCCCGCGTTCCTCGCGCCGACGGACACGCTCACCGCGGCCTGCTCGACTCAGCCGACCGACGACGTGGTCTGCCAATTCTTGAAGGGCCACGGATCGTGTAGGAACGTGGGTACTGCTATCGATTTGTGCCAAATGTCACCCGCTGCGCGCGCGGATGTCTTGGGGATTCGGCGCTGACCTTTTAGCTTCTGTTTGGCTCGGGCCGACGGCCTAGCTACACGGCGGTGCAGAATTCGAGCGCTGCCGTTCGCGTTTAAGCCAGCTGGGCGATCGATGCCCCGGTTTCGGAACGGCGGCACACCGGACGCCCATCTCTTCGATGCGGCGCACATTCTCCATCTTGAAGAATCCCCGGTCGGTCGCTACGACACGGGGAACGCGCCCGAATACCTCCTTGTGCCTCTCCACGGAGGGCACCAGAAGGCCATGGTCGGTGCCCTCGACGACACCGACGTCGGTGACAACTCCGCCCTCGGCCTCAATGCCCGGGCCGCCGCCATGCGTTTCGGCTATTATTCGCGACCGTTTTGCACCGCCGTGTAGCTAGCGAACGTCGACCGCGGCAAAGTGCAAATAGGTAGTACGCAATGCACGAAACCGGACGTAGCGCGCCGATTGCGGGCCAAAACCCTCGCTCCATTTGGTAAAGTTCGTTTCACGCCTGCCAACCTCCCGCCAGGTCGCCCCGTCGTCGCGGAGCTCCACGACGAGCGGGGCCGCCCGGTCCTGGCAACAATCAATCCGATTGGTGATCTCGAAGCTTCGTACCGACCTGTCGGCCCCCAGATCGATCTCGAGCCAGGGGGACTCCTCGTTACGCGTATGGAAGAATAGCCCATATTGCTCGACCCAAGATTGACCGGTCCCCTTCTGCGGGAAAGCATCGAGACCACTGCTCGCGTGCCACGAGGCGTGCGCGGCGAGGTTCGCCGGATCGGACGGCATGGCGTCCCTTCGGCGCAGAAGCACGAGCCCGGGTCGCTCGGCGATCTTCTCGAACTGACCGGCCGCTAGGACCCTATCCGCGTTATTACTGCCGATGCTGCCGACCCCGTACAGGATGTAATCCGCGTCGGTCGTGTCTCGCAGGCTCCGCATCTTGAGCCGCGAGATGTGCGGCATCTCCTGTTCGCTGACGGCGAGCCAGGCGTCGCCAGGAACGAGCGCATGCAATTCGACCAGGTCACGGTGCTTCTTGCGATCGACCTCGGTGGGGCGGGTCATCGCCATCGTCACGAAACCGCCCTTGATGCTTTTCATCGGCGGAATGGCACCCCAGAATACGCCACATAGGGCCGTCCCCACCAAGATCGCGCTGAGGGCTGCGCGCTGGCGGGATCGCCCATCCAGCGCGCCGCCCAATTCCTTGATCGCGAGCACCGAAGCGGGAAAAATGTAGGGGATGAAGTTGGCCGAGTATTGGAAGCCGAGGTCTGTGGTCGCCGCATATTGCGTGGTGAACAATGTGAGAAGCGATCCGTGCGCCAGCGAAACGGCCAAATAGGAACGACGAAGCGGCAAGAAAGCCAGCGGAACGAGGATCTGCAGCGCGTATCGCAGCTTGTCGCCCGTAAGTATCGTTGAAAAGACATACCCCGGATTGCTGAGTAGCGTGGCGAGGACCCCCCCGAAGCTGTGGGCTCCTGAAGGAATCAGGTCCTTGTAAATGTCGTGAAACCATGTGGGCCCGATGCGCGGCATGATCACGAAGCGGATGACGACGAAGTAGACCATCGCCACCAGAGCCATGACGAGCCCCGCAAGGGGTCGGTAGCCCGACAGAATGAGAAATGCGCCAAGAATCGCCAGCCCGATAGGGACATCTTCCCGGCATCCAATGGCGACAAGAAACGCTATCGCGCACAGCACGTAGCGCCGCTCGTCGACGAAGTCGATGACGAATAGGACGAATGCCGACGCAATGGGCTGGAAGTGGAAATCGTAGAACTGCAGCCCATGCATCGGTGGGTAAAAGAGGTACGCGATCGCGATGAGGCATGCGAAAGAGCGCGGCAAATGCCGTGCGCCGAAGCGATAGAGCGGAATCGCTCCTAGCGCGAGCACACACGACTGAATGACCAGCAGCGCGGCGCCGCCCGGTTTGATGGCGTAAAAGGGCAACAGGAAGAACGTCGACAAGTCCGCGTGGCCCTGCAGCTCGGACCAATTGTCGACCCACCCCATCGGCGCGTCTCGCAGCGGGTGCCCGTGAAGGGTGCTCCAAAAGACGTTGTCGTACTGTCCCAGGTCGTAGCCGTACGTCTGGAAGCGGCCGTGCATCCACAGCGTGTGAACGGACATGTAGACGGCGTAGCCAATCGTGGAGAGGACCACGGCTGCGAGCGGCAGCCAGGGCTTGGCCTTCGAGACGACTGCGCTTTGCCAAATGCTCAGCGCCCGAAGGCGATCCGACCATGGCCGTTCCGCGTGAGCGGCTGCGGCGAAAGACAGTCGAAAGAGCCGCTCGCTCAGAAGAACGAACCCGCCGATCGCGAGGGCCGAATGTTGCGCGTCGCTCCATGCATCGGGCACACAAAGCGACGGCAAGATGCCCGACGCCGCGAGAGGGGCCAGCCTGTGCGCAGCGCGCCGCAGCCGCTCTTCACCCCGGCACCGGTAGTAGTATGCGCCGGCTGCCGCGGCCGCAACGGAGCCCGCGGCCATGAAAGCGACAAGCCTCAGGCGGACGCTCAACGGGAGACCGTTGGTCTTCACGAATTCGGCCAGCCCTGGGCTGCTGAGATCGTGGACGAACAAGACAAGCGAAGCCGCAACCAACGCCAGAAGGACCAGCGCTCGAAGGGCGGGGGCCTTCATGCGACCCTTTCTACCTCACAACGATGCGTGCGAGGTGAAGCCATGTCCGTCGGAGCGCGCGAGCCCGCACGTACCGGGCTTTCACAGGCTTGAACTTCGCGTCCCACACGGAAAAGGGCTCCTTTTGCTGCGCGGCCTCAGTGAAGGTCACGCCGTCCGTGCTCGTCTCTATCGCCAGGGGAACGGCGCGTTCTTTGTAGCTGTCGAGACGATTGGTCACGGATACCGAGGAAAAGGACTGCACGCTCCCCAAGTCGATTTCGACCCAGGGAGACTCTTCCTCGTTGGTGTGAAAGAAGATGTCCAGCCGCTCGTTCGCGCACATGCCGTACGGCACGTTGCACCCCGGATACGTACTGCTCGTGCGGAACGGACGACCGGCGGCAAGGTCGCGGCCGTTTGAAAGGAGCAGCGCCACCGGCGCACCCAGCAGACCCGAGAGCAGCACCACGCCTGGGACCCAGCGAGGGACGCCCCTACGCGATGCCGCAATCGTCGCCGCCCGAGGCGATTCGCGAGAGCCCGGATCACCCATCTTTCCTTCGACGCCCACCGAACTTCCACGAGTTGCCATTGCGCTGAATGATGTACGTGCTCGTCGGATCAACGTCGGGGTGCCGCAGCCAGCGTTCGATCTCAGCGCGCGCGATGTAGTGCGTTTGTGGCGTGACGAGCTGGTCGAACGCAACGTGGTGAAAGAAAGCGAATGGCCTCTGCGCGATCCACAGGCTGTAGTCCTCGAGGGGGAGCTGCGCGAGCATTCGCCGTACCTTCGGCGCCCGAACGTGGCGCGCTGCGAACTGCAGTGACTTGGCGTACGCGTAGTACGGCACCGCCAGCGGATACGCGACGCCGAACTTGTTCACCCACCACGGCAGCTTGCTCGCCAAGCGCCGGATGGGGTCGACCAGGTGGATGACGACTCCGTTGCCTTCGCGCCCGTAGACCCAACAGTGAAAGCGGCCCCCTGGGCGCGTGTGCCGCAAGACCGATTCGAACCCCTTCTCGGGATGCTCGAGGTGATGCAATACGCCGATGCAATAGACGAGATCGAAGCGGCCTAAATCGGCGGTCGTAAGATCGCCCCGGTGCAGCTCGAGCATTCCCTTGGGCAGGTGCCGCAGATTCTTGTGGGTCTGCTCAAGCGTGTCCCCCAGGTCGATTCCGCAGAGCCGGTCAGGCCGGTAGTCGCCGACGTGGCAGAGTTGCGATCCATTGCCGAATCCGAGCTCGAGAACCGCTTGGCCCTCGATAGAGGAAGGCTCGATGGGGGAGAACCAATCGAGGAACTGCTCGCGCGTGTAAACCGAGCCGTCGCCGACCGTGTTCCACGATGTCGCGAATGCAGCGGCGGTCCTCGCATCGCCGACGTTCGGCGGGCGAGCAGGCGCTTTGCGCAACGGCGCCTCCTTCTGAACCTGAGCCGATTTGGCCGGCAACACGAGAACTCCCCCTTTAAGCACGCCGCACATCTTCGCGCAACGCGAGAGCGTGCTATTCGCGCTTGTACAGCCACCACGTTCCCTGATGATCGACGCGACGCAGCGACGGGTCGACGGCGAACTGCGCATCCGGCGAAAAACTCGCGCGCACCAGAAACCAATTGAAGTATTTGCCGCGAGTCTGCAAGTCGAACCACTGGGGGTTCCACTCGAAGCGCGTGGGCGTGTCGGGCGCCACGTCTTTCGGCTCCGTGGTTCGAAAACGAATGGGCGTCGCGTTCCATGTCGCAAAGTGAAATGAGAGCCAGCCCCCTTTCTCGGCCTGGACCCATGCCGGCAAATGCAAGAAAGGCCTTGCCACCGAGTCGAGGCCAGAATGATCCCACACGAGATATCCGAGCTTGGGAGCACGCGGAATCGACTCGATGATCTTTTGAAAATCGGCGGTCACGCGGTCGAACTGCGCATATCGTTCCGAGACGAAGCGCATGGGCATCACGATTCCGAACAGGAGCGCGACAACAGCGGGAGCGCTCAGCCAAGGGCTGCGAGGCAAGCTTGGCAAGAGCGCCAGGCTGCAAAGACAGGCTGCGGTAATCTCGCGAGGGTAGACGAACCACCAGTCGCCGATGCTCATGGGAAGCCAGAAAAAGAGCCCCGCAAACAAGAGAACGACCATGAGGGCGGCGACGAACCCGCACGCGGCATGCAAGCCGACCGCCATACGGCGCACTCCCTTCCGCCAGCCTACGACCACGTTCGCCACAAGCGAATAGGCGCCGACACCCAGAGCGATTTTTCCCATGCGGTCGAGGAGGACGTTCTCTTCTGCGGTCCCGAAGCTCTGGAAGAGGTACCCGCGGATCTCGCTCACGCGCTCGAAGTGCCAACCGCGCTCAATCGGGGCCGACAGCGACTGGGGACGCACGAACCACCACACGACGAAAATTACCACCGAAGGTCCCAGCGCAACCACGACTGGCAAGAGCCGCCGGGACGAAGGGAGCATGCAGAGTGTCGTGACTGCGACCGCCGCGCAGTAGATCGGAAAGCGCGAGACGTGCGTGAAGAAGACCAGGACCGAGATTGCGCCGAGGCTCAGTGTGCGTGCGCGCGTCGGCGATTCGAGAACCAGGAGCGTTGCGCCTAGGCCCATCATCGTGAGCCCGAGCGAGCCCATGTAGTTGATGAACCCCCATTGCGAAAGCGAACCGTATGCGAGCCCGGCCGCGGCCACTCCGAAACGAGGGTCCGATGGGCAAGAACGAAAGCATCAAGCTGGTCGAGAGCTTGACCGCCCACGTAATGGGCAAAAATAGCGCGAGGAAAGCGCCGATCGCATAGTGGGTGAGCGTTGGCACTCGGAAGAGCTGAAGCACGAACTGATCTTGGAAATGCCAGCTCTTGTCGAACCAGTGCCGCAGCGCCGCCGTCACCGCGGCGTGCATCGGCAAATCGGTCATAGGGGGATATTTGACGACGGCAAATGGCGCTACCAAGACCCAAGCGCACACTCCTACCGCCACGGCGGCGAGCAGCGCGTCCATCGGTCGAGCGAGAGCCCGTCGCGCAACCCCGTGCAAGAAGCGCGTAGGCACAAGCCGCTGCGTCAGGATTGTCCAACGGCGGGCGAGACTCTCCGCGCCCGAGGTGGCAGCGTCGCTCATCGCGAGACTGATTTCTCAAAAACGCCGATGAGCTGGCATCCTCGAGTATCGTGCGACCGATTGAGATAGCTCACCCAGTAGAGGCCATTGGACACGGCCTTCGCCGGATTCGAATAGTCGCCGTCGGCAAAGTTTCGAAGCGCCCACTTGGCGTTGACGTTCGTCGCCCACTTGAGCAGGCGGTAGGTTGGCCATCCCCAATTGAGGAGCGACACCACGCCAAGCCCGACCGCTTGCGCATTCTCGACCAGCTCGGTGGGCGTCGGATGGTGCACGTGGCCGAAGTGGCGTTCGGTTGCGAAGACTTTGCCCGTCGGGCAGGTGATGACCAAAGTGCCGCGAGCTGTCAGCATCGAGGCCAAGTTGCGAATCGCATCACGCTGATCGTCGAGATGCTCTATGACTTCACTGCAAACGACGAGGTCGAAGGTGCGGTCGAGCGCCCCCTTCTCAATGTTCAGGGCATAGAACTGTACGCCGGCAAAACGCCGCTCGTTGGTTGCAACCTGTTCCGGTGATAGGTCCGCACCCGCGATGGTCGCGATTTCGGGATGCGCGCGGCCAAGCATTCCCAGGAGCTCTCCGTTGCCACAACCAACGTCAAGGGCTGAGGAGAATCGCTTTTGCGATAGATGGCGCAGGATGAGGCGACGACGGTGGCGCGCACCCGGATTGAAGCGGACGAAATCCGGAGCATCTTCCCAAAACGTATTGTAAATCGCTAAGTTTCTCTCGGCGGCCGACTGCTCGCGCATCGTACGGCTCATCATAGCGTGTGGCGACGCGCTCACCAGGATTTGGGACGCGCCCCGGCTATACTCGCCGCATGATCCGGCTCGCTCGTGCATGGCGCTGGGCGCCTATGGCGGTTCCACTCGTCGCCGTGATCGAGCTTCTTGCCCACGCGTTTCAGGTTGCGACGACGGCAAGCCCGCGACAGTGGGACGCCGTCAAGCCAGTCGTTGAAAAGCTCGCGCGCCCCAATGACCTCATCGTGATTGCGCCGCCATGGGCCGACCCGCTTGGGCGCGAGCACTTAGGACCCCAGCTCATGACCGTGGAGCGCGTAGCGCACGCTGACATGACGCGCTTTGCACGCGCGGTCGAGGTGTCGCTGGGCGGCGGGGCGCGTCACGAAGTGCACGGTTGGCCCATGGTCGACAAGCAATCCGTGGGGCCTTTCGTCGTGCGCGTGCGAAGCAACCCGCACTTCGTGCCGGTCATCGACGATCTCATGGCGCATGTGCACGCAGGCGCAATGAGCGTGGAGCGCGTGGATGGCGGTCATTTGCAGGACTGTGCTTATTCGCACGGGTCATTCGGCTCGACCGCCTTTCTCTTCGGGCCGGCGCTTCCGGCAGACGGCTTCCGCTGCGCGGCCGGCGCGCCGGTCGGGATCACGATTATGCCCGTTCTCGACTACACGCCACGCCGGTGCCTGCTCGCCGAGCCGCTCGGAGGAGCCTCCATCTTGAGGATTCGGTTGCCCGATGTTGCCTTCGGCAAGTCGCTGCAAGGCCATCACGGCATTTTCGTCGACATGGAGCGAACCCTGGACGGCGCGCCCGTGACGCTCGTCGTGCGAGGACCTCACGGAGTGCTCGGTGAAGTCGTGCACCACGACGGAGACGGCTGGAAGCCGTTCGACCTCTCGACGGACGATCTCTCAGGCACCCGCGGCGAGCTTGTCTTCGACGTGACCGCCGCAAGCGCAGCCAACCGCGTTTATTGCTTCGAGGCCTCTACGCGATGATCGCGGTCGAGCTCGGGCTCTATTCTCTCGCGCCGTACCCACTCGTCGAGGACGACGAGCGCCCAGAGCGCTTTTGAGTAGTCGCCCTGGCGGGCGTCGAGCATGCGCGCCCATTCCGAGAATACAGCGCGATTGAGCGCGGAAGAGGCCCACAGGCTCGACGGCTGAAGCGCGCGACCGAGGCGATCGCGCAGGGGGCCCCGCAGCCACGTTCGCAACGGGATGCCAAAGCCTTTCTTGCGGCGGTCGATGACTTCGTCGGGCAGGTGCCCGCGTGCGGCTAGCTTGAGCAGAACCTTCGAACGACCCTGGCGCAGCTTCAGCGAGGCGGGCAACGAAAAGACCCAATCGACGATCTCGTTGTCCAACATGGGCGGGCGAGCCTCGAGCCCATGGGCCATGGAGGCGCGGTCCACTTTCGTGAGAACGGACCCCGGCAAATAGGTGAGAAAGTCGAGCGCCAAAAGCCCGTTGAGCGAATCATCGAGTCCTGCGAGATCTGCTTCGAAGGCAGACGGGAGCGCCCCGGTCGAGCCGGCGACGCCCTTATGCAAGTCGTCGAGATCCAAGTTCGACATCCAGCGCAGGTGTCGTCGCCGAGTGTCGTCGTCCCAACGCAGAACGAATCTCTTCAACTTCCATTCCAAGCTCTGGTAGGAGTCGCGTTCGCGAAGGCGAGAAACGATGGCGCCGGCCGCGCGATGCCGGAGCATGGCAGGCAACCGGCGGTAGAGGTGGGCCGCCTGGTGAGCACCGTACGTCGGATACCCGCCGAACACTTCGTCGCCGCCGTCGCCTCCGAGAACGACCTTCACCTGCGAGGCCGCCAGCTGCGAAACCATGAAGGTCGGCAAATACGACGGATCTGCGAGAGGCTCGTCGAGCTGCGCAAGAGCGACATCGACGACATCCAGTAGATTGGCCTCGCTGAGACGCTGCTCGACGTGCACCGATCCGATTCTGCGGGCCACCTTTCTCGCGTAGTCGCTTTCGTCGAACGTCGGGTCGTCGAAGGCGATCGAGAAGGTGCGCAGCGCGTGCGGCGAGCGCTCTTGCGCGAGCGTCGCGACGCAAGACGAATCGATGCCCCCGCTGAGGAACACTCCGACGGGCACGTCCGCGATCATTTGCCGCTCGACCGCGGCGCCAAGACGCGACCATAGCTCTGCGGCCAAAGCCGTGGGGTGACCGGGATCGGGCGCGGGACGCACCTGGACCAAGCTCCAATACGGCCGCGGCGTCGATGCCCGGCCATCGCTCCATTCGATAAAATGGCCCGGGGCCAGCTTGTTCGCGCCTTCGACCAGAGTCAGCGGTGCCTTGACGTAATCGCTGAAAAAGTACGATTCGAGACCGGCTGCGGACAGGCGGCGTCCCATTCGCGGATGCTGGAGAAGAGCCGTGAGCTCGGATGCGAATGCGATGCCCCCGTCGGGAAGCTGCCCATAGTAGAGGGGCTTGATTCCGACCCGATCGCGCGCGAGAAGGAGCCGGCCGCGCGCGTGATCCCAAAGGGCAAAGGCGAACATGCCGTTGAGCGCTGAGAGGCCCTGCGCCCAATGAGTCGCCAAGTGCTGCAGGAGCACTTCGGTATCGCTGCGGGTTTCAAATACAATGCCGCGCTTTTCAAGGTCGGTCCGAAGATCGCGAAAGTTGTAAAGCTCACCGTTGTAGACGACCTGCGCGGACGCTTCGGGCGTGGCCATTGGTTGCGCGCCGCCGGCGATGTCGAGAATGGCCAGCCGACGATGACCGAGCGCGACGAACCATTCGCCAAGCCCGCCCATCCACGTCCCCTCCCCATCGGGCCCGCGATGGACGACTCGTCGCAGCATCGGCGAGAGCTGCTCGGGAGCAGGCGTGCGCTGCACGAAACCGACGAAACCGCACATGGGAGCGCTCAGTGTTCTTCGAACCCGGCGCTGCCGGCGATCGAGTACGCGCGCTTGCCCTGAGACTCGTAGTACGTACGGATGATGAGCTCCGCGATGAGGCCCGTGGCCAGAAGCTGCACGCCCACAAGCATTCCCATTGCAGCGACTAGAAAGAGCGGATTGCGGTGAACCCAGATCCCTTCATGCAGCTTTTCCCACAGGACGTAACCGAAGATCGCCGTGCTCCCCATCGCCATAAGAGAACCGAGACCCCCAAATACGTAGATGGGCTTCGTTTGGTAGCGGCGCATGAACATCACAGTCATGAGGTCGAGCATTACTTTCACCGTTCGGCGCAAACCGTATTTTGAAACACCGGCCTTTCGCACACGGTGATTGACTTCCACCTCGGCAATGCGTGCGCCCATGCTGTCAGCGAGAACCGAGATAAAACGATGCATTTCGCCGTAGAGGCGAAGCTCTTCGGTCACTTCCCGCCGGTAGGCACGAAGCGAACACCCGAGATCGTGTATCGAGGTAGCGGTGGCCTTGCGAATCAACCAATTGGCAATTCGCGACGGGACTTTGCGCAGCACAAGCGCGTCCTTTCGCGCGCGCCGCCATCCGGCAATCATGTCGTATCCTTCGTCGAGCCGATCGAGCATCGCGGGGATGTCGTGAGGGTCGTTCTGCAAGTCGCCATCCATGCTCACGATCATCGCCCCGGAGGCCGCGCGGAACCCTGCATCGAAGGCGGCGGTCTGACCGAAATTGCGGCGGAAGAAAATCACCTTCAAGTACGGACGGTCCGCCGCAAGTTTGTGCAAGAGAGCCGTCGTGCCGTCGGTGCTCCCATCGTCGATGACGATTACCTCGTAGGAGCGCCGCTGCGACGACAGGACCGTGACGAGCTCGTCGAGAAGCGCGACGACGTTCTCCACCTCGTTGTGCACCGGGATAACGACGCTCAGCCCGAGTGTGCCAGGCGCCGACGCGGGAACGGAGCGCCTCGATTCCACAGGTCGGTCGCCTGTGACCGAGGGGGCGCCCTGGCCGATAAAATCCCTTCGGTCGTGCATACTTACACGCGGGCGCCACGGTAGCTTGGGGGGCAAAGCCGGTCAAGGAACGCCATGGCGCAGCCTCAGCCTTGCAACCCGGCACGTCGCCAACGTCAGCTCGGTACGCCCGCGCTGCTCTTCGACGCGGCTCGTCGTCGACTTCGAAGTGCCTGCGCGGCTCGCGTTCGGACCGCGATCCTGGCATTGGTCCTCGTTCTTTCGGCGGCAAAGTTCCCATATGTTGTTCACGGACACTACCCGATCGGCCAGTGGTTGTTCTGGCGGTACGCTCGCAGTCGCCGACTCCACCGCCCGCACCGTCTCCCCGGTTACGCTTCGATGCTCAAGGAGCGCCGGCCACTGAAGAGTTGGCCGGGGCCGGGTTCGTCGTCACCAAGCCGGGCTGCGATCCCACGCTTGAAGCGACGTTGCCGGCCTCGTTTCTCCAAGGCGCAACGCGGGGAGAGCTGCAGCTATCGGCGCGCTTGCGCCAATGACGCGGCGGCCCCGAGAAAGCTACGCCGCGTGGCAGCCTCCGCTCCTTGCGTCGACCCACGAGAGTGACATAGTCAATTGTCTTTGCGCCGCCCTCGCCCAATCGAATTCCCAATGATTGCCCGGGCCGGCTGCATGGCCGCGCTCTTCTCATGCTCTGTGGCGTGTTCCAGCGTCCATCACGGCTCGCATGCGTCGGGCAGCTCCGACGTTGCTGATGGAAATTTCTATGAGGGTCCCAGTGGAACGGCGGACGGCGGCGCTGAAGAAACCACGCGGCGGATGACGCGGCACCCGGCCCTTGCGACGTGGAGAGCGCTTCGTCGCCGATCGCGTATGGGCAGTGCGAGCTTGCGCTCACTCTGGCCGATGCAGGCAATCCCTTCGTCGCAGACGTGATGTTGCAAAGCGACCCGCGCGTCGCGGACGCGCTCGCCGAAGCAGGAGCGATGGTGCCGGGTGCTCCGGAGTCGTTCGCCTTGGTTCTCATGGCGGGCGCGCCGGTCGTCATCGGCCGCGACGACGTGGGCGCGATGTACGGAGCATTCGAGCTCGCCGAGCGCATTCGCCTCGACGGAGTGCAAGCTGCGGTGGCTTCGCTCCCCTTCGTGAACGCCCCCGCCACGCAAGTGCGAGCAGCCAACCTGTTTCTCGTACTTCCCGCTCCCGGGGAAACCACCTGGTGGTTTCTCGATGTCTCCTTCTGGCGCAAATACCTCAACATGATGGCCCATGCGCGGCTCGATTTTCTCGACCTTCACGCGATGTACGATTTGGGCAACACGATTTTCCCGAACGCGCTTCTCTACTTTGGGACGAGCCCCACGTATCCGAACGTCGGCGTGCCGGCGGCCGATCGCGCGCGAAACGCCGCCATGCTCCAGACGATCACGCAAATGGCAGCCGCCCGCGGCATACGCGTGGGCCTCATGACGTATCGGTCCGACACGAGTCCAACCGGCGACGGGCCGCAGGCGCTCGCGGACGATACGGCTCTGCGCGCCTACACCCGGGAAGCCACGCGCGACATTGCGACGCAAGTTCCGGCTCTATGGAAGTTGGGCTTTCGAATCGGCGAGAGCCTGAAGCCCGCCACCTGGTACGCGGACACGTTCGTAGCGGGCATTCTCGAGGCCAAGAGCGGCGCTACCGCGTACACGCGCACATGGCTTTCGAGCAGAGCCGACATTCTCAAGATCGTCGCGGCGGCGCAAGGCAATGTCCTCGTCGAAGCCAAGTTGAACGGCGAGCACCTCGGCCCTCCCTACCCCGTTGCCGGGGGGCGGATGCACACCTGGGGGTCCTATTCGTACGAGGACTATCTGGATTCGCCGTCGTCGTACGACTTCGTTTGGCAAGTGCGGTCCGGTGGCACCCACCGGGTCTTCCGAGAGGCATCGTTCTCCCGCGCGCGACGGCTGTCCGCCGCCTACCCGATGTCCGGGAGCGTTCGCGGCTTCACGCTGGAGCCGCCTCACGCGTACTTCTCGCAGCGCGATACTTACCACGCGCCCACGGACGTCTTTTCTCCGTGGCTCTTCGGTCGCGACGAGATGATGTACCACCTGTATGGGCGACTGGCGTACGACCCAAAGACACGCGAACGCGCCTTTCGTGCGCTGCTGGCTGCGCGTGTAAAGACAGACGCGCTGTGGGACGCCGTTCAGGCCGCGAGCGATATCGTCCCGTGGATTCAGACGGCGCACACGTGCGGGCCGGACTCGCGCGACTTCGCGCCTGATCTCGAATGGGGCGGTCCGGTCGGATACTGGGCCTCGCCGTCGAACACGACGCCCCCGGCACACGCTTGCAGTCCTCGCCCGCAACCTGGCTGGCAGCACGGCCCGTTCGATTCGTACTCCGTGGCAATGCCCTACGAGGCGGCCGACGACCTACTGCACGGGCGAGCCACAACTCGGGTCGCGCCCGGAGACATTGCGAAAATCGTCCTCGACGACGCGACCCGTGCACGAGCGGCCGCGTCGGTCGCGCTCGATCCCTCAAACGCCGAGGGCCGGGACGTCGAGCGAGAATGCGTCGCCCTGGCGGATCTTGGAACGTACTTCGGCCACAAGCTCTATGCGGCCACCGCCCTCGCCGTTTACGCCGGAACCGGGCGCGCGGACTACCTCGATGCGGCGCGTAAAGAGACCACGCTCGCGGACAGCGCTTGGGGAGACCTTGCGCGGGACACGGCGTACATCGCTCCGTTCGACGACGGCCTGCGCATGCGTACTCTTGGGCTCGCGCCATTCCACTGGAGCGCCGAGGTCCCATGGTTGGCCGAAGACCCGGCTTCGATCGACGAAGTCCAAGCAACGGTCACGGCGACACCAAAAGCGCCCCGGCCGGACCTGCCACCCGTTTCCCAATGGCTCTTTGCCCAACGGGCAGCCGGACCCGGACTAGCGGCTCTAAGCGCCGCTTCGTCACCGGGTGGGCGCACCGTGACGGCCACCCTAGCCAATGCGCTGCCGCCAGCGGGAAGCGTGAGCATTCTCTACAAGCCTCTTCGTTCGACGACCGACTGGCAGTCGGCCCCCGCGACGCAGTCCGCGACCGGGCTCGACTTCACCGCCGCCGTTCCGGCGGACGCCGTCCTTTTTGCAGTTGAAGTCAGCGCAGCGGGCGCCGGCTGGCGATACCCGGATCCCATTCAGGAGACCCCGTATCGTCTCCTTCCACCGTGAGGCAAGCCTAGAACTGGGCGCCGAGGCGCAAGCCACCCGACGACGCGCCGCCAACTGGGGCGAGTAGAATCGGTAAGGCGCCGGAATAGACAACGCTACGTTTTGCGATGGCCCAATATACGACCGATGTGACGAGCGCCACCCCCCCGACGACAAGGGCGATGTTGCTCGCCGTTGCGTCCCCGTTCACGGCGTCGGTGTCCTTCGCGATGGCAGCTTGCGCCGCAGCGAGCTGGGAACGGGTTGCGGTGCCCCGGTGCGTCTGCACAAAATCCATCGCGTCGCTGGCCGCGTGCTGCGCCGAAAGCTTCTCCAGCTGCATCCCCACGGCCAAGCCGCCGCCTGTCGCGGCAACGGCGAGCGAGACGTAGAAGGGCGCCATATTTGCTGGGAACAAGCCGCCGCTGCTGCGCGTCTCGCCGTTCGGTGGCCGCTCGTCCGTCGCAGGAGTTGTCAGGCCCAGCGAAGAAGCAGACCGCGTCAAACTAGAGGGCGCAGCCGCGCCGGGTGGCGCTGCCACGGTGGGCGTTGCAGTCGGCATCGGTGTTGATTGATCGCCTGCGAGTGGCGCTGGCGTTGAAGCAGTTCGCGTGACAACGGCGACGACCTCGTGCCCCGCGAGCACGGACACGCTTTTCGTATTGACTTCACCGTTGGGTGACTTGGCCGTCAGGATGTGCGCGCCGGGCTCGATTGGGATCGGCTCAACCAGCGGCGCGGTGCCTACGTGCGTTGCATCCACCGCAACCGCGTCGCCCGCTGTAGCTACGACATCAATCTGACCTAGCTGCGTGAGCGCCTGCGCAACGCCTCGGTTTACGTCAGCTCGTTGCTTGTCCGTAATGTCGGTCGCCTCCGCCAGGAATTGCTTGAAGTCTCGATAGGCTTCGAGCGCGTGGCCGCTCTTGATGCACGAGAGTGCGAGATTGATCAGGACAGCAGGGTGTCTCTTGAGCGCATACGCTTGAAGGAACGCCGCACGGGCGAGTTCGTATTCCCCCCGGTCGTAAAAGCGCACCCCTTCGTTGAAGCGTGCGCGCGCGGCGGCGGTCGAGACCTCATCGGCGGAATTCTGCCCCCAGCACGGACGAGTGCACAGCAGACACGGCAGACACAGCAGACGGAGCCACAGGACGAGGACGAGGGCGAGCGCGGAGCGAGATTTCATCGAGGCAACGTTCTTATGGCCTGGGGCCGAAACGGAGCGAGTTGAGCCTTGGACACCGGCAGGCTAGATTATTCCGGTGCGTGCCGCGACGTTCACGGCGGTGGCCGGGCTGCTTGGCCTCGGTCTCTCGCTGTGTCTCTACGGGTGCCCGATCGCCGATCCCAGCTCTTATCTCAATGCCGCTGGAGACGATGGAGGCGTGGCGGCCCCATCGCAGGAGGCATCGTCCTTCGACGATGGGGCTTCCGCAAGCCACGCGCGCGACTCCGCGTGGCCTCTCGAAGACTCGGGGCCGGACAGCCTGCTTGCGATGGTCGACGGCGCTGCAAACGACTCCCAAGCAGCGCCCGATGCCCGCGCGGGATGTCTGTCCGACCCTTTGACGACCCATGGAGCGGTGGCGTCATCGGCCCTCTCTGGCAATCCCGCGGCATTGGCCGTCGACGGCAACTTCGCCACGCGCTGGGAGAGCAGACGCGCTCAGCCCGAATGGATCTACCTAGACTTGGGCGCGCCGGTCTTCGTCAATCGCATTCGCATCGCCTGGCAGCGTGCGTGTGCCGCCGACTACGAGCTGCAAGTCTCGAACGACGCGTCTACCTGGACAACGATGAAATCGATCACTGGAAACACGGTCGGTACCGCATCGCCACCGGCCGACTGGGCGGCCGGGGTAAATCACATTGGGCTATCGGGGGTCGGTCGCTATGTGCGGATCAATGCCACGGCCAGCTGCTCCGGCAATGCATTGTCGATCTGGGAGATCGAGGTCTTTGGAGACGCGAACGCTAGTTGCCACCCCTAGTGCACCGTTCACATGCGTTGCGCCGTCTGGTGGGGGGGAGCGCAAATAAATTAC